>Ga0160427_10000583_pt1 | contig 21922 bp, 23 predicted proteins | sample SolpanmetagenomL_FD_108194 | JGI IMG/M metagenome (GOLD analysis project Ga0160427, IMG submission 108194) | Solar panel surface microbial communities from Lawrence Berkeley National Laboratory, California, USA - L | ecosystem: Engineered > Built environment > Solar panel > Unclassified ...
CACCCGCACCGCCTCGATCCTCTCGGTCGGCAGGGTGTAGTCGCCCATCACTTCGGCGTCGTACGCGAGCGTATGGGCCAAGGCCTCCTGGGCAGGCCACCACGGCTGGCTGCGGGCACCGGCAGCGAACTCAGGTGGGAGGCCGACCACCTGAACCATGAAGTACTCGACTGCCGCGCCCCGGTCACCTTGGGCGATGAGCGCACGGTAGACGCTGGCGGTATTCGCCGGAGGGCGCGGGCGGCTGTCATCCACGATGTAGGGCGGCTCCCACAGGGCCAGTTTGCTGATGGAGTCCAGTGTGCTCGCAGTAATCAGGGCCAGAGCAGCGCCCGAGGAGGAGCCGAACAGCGCGGCGGAACCTCCAGCGGCAGCGATGACAGCGGCGATATCGTCCACCTCCCGCTGTACGGCGTACTCGGGGGCGTCGCCACTCGGTCCGCGGCCCCGCCGATCGTAATTGAACACGGTGAAGTGCTCGGCGAGCAGGGCGGCGAGCGACGCGTTTGAGGATCGGTCCACCGATCCACCCGTCACGAGCACCACGGCGGGGCCCTGACCCTGTTGATCGTAGGCGATGGTGGTGCCGTCTTTGGAAGTGACTTCTTGCATGACGAACTCCTTGGGGAACAAGGCACCTGAACAGAGCAAAGGGCACGAAAAATCGTATGCCCTGAGGGTGAGGGGCCCAACGGCACCACCTCAACCGCACATCCACGTGGACGTGCCGGTTCAGCCGGAAGGAGGGAAGAGGGAGTTGAGGCAGCCTAGGAGGACGTAGGATGACCTGATACGGGGAGAAGGGTCGTTTCCAGCCGGTGGAGACTTTGCCGCCAGCCGTCTTCCATGCTGGCAAGCGAGTCGGAGACCGCTGTCGTGGCGGTCAGCACCACGGTTTTCAGGATGACGGTGGTGCGCCCTGCGTCCTCAGTGAAAGTGGCGGTGTTCAGCACCTCCAGTTGAGGGTGGCCGTGCTCGTCTGGCAGCGCCGTGGTCAGGAACACCAAGCGCTCGGGCGGGACGACTTCGTGGAACGTGCCGTGATTGGCGATGGTCACGCCGTCGGGGCCGCGCATTTCGATGTACAGGGTGCCGCCGGGCCGGGCGTCCACCTCGACCACCGGATTGGTGTACCCTTCCGGGCCCCACCACTGTGCGAGGTAGACCGGGTCGGTCCAGGCCTGAAAGACCAGCGCACGCGGGGCATCGAACACGTGGCGCAGGGTGAGTTCACGCGGTAGGTCGGCGCGAACGGCGTCACTCATGCGCGTCACCATGCCCTTCCGGCGTTTCCGCCGGTGACGGTGGCTGTTGGAGGCGTTCGAGCAGGGTGTCCAGGCGCTTGAATCGGCTGTTCCACAGCTGTTCGAGCGCCTCCACCCAGTCCTGGATGACTTTGAGCCGCTCGCCGTTGAGCTGGTAGAGCCGCTGTTGACCGAGGCTGCGAACGTCGACCAGTCCCACTTCCTTCAGGATTTGGAGGTGCTTGGAGGTCTGCGGTTGCCTGAACTGCAGGAGGTCGGCCAATTCGTTGACTGACCGCTCGCCGCTGGCCAGCGCGGTGAGGATCTGGCGACGCTGTGGTTCCGCCACAGCCGTGAAGACGTCTTGTGGTGGAGTTGAGCGGGCCATGCACTCAGAATATATTCTTTTAATAGAATATACAAGGGGCATGATCGAACAGACCGCCGAGTCGGCTCGCCCTTGAACGGTAGACCTGATCGCATCGAGAGCTGCGCCGGGTGGGGCAAACAAGCCGGGTTGATGACGCTGGTGTGATTGTCCGGTGACGTGCTGCCGGGTAGAGCGCTGATGAGCGATGCTGCTTGTGCCCTGTTGTGAGCGATTGGGATAGGCCGGTACAGTCGGAATGAGTCCAGACGTAAGCAGCAGGGATTTTACTGCTTGAGTTTTGATGACGGAGCCATGAGCAGAGTGTCAGGTCAGGCTTTTGGATTTCTAGCCGAGTGTCGGAGCAGGCTAGATTTTTGCCGTGTTCATCGTGTTCTCGGGGCTCTAGCCTGACGTCCAGTTGAGGTATACCCCAGACTGACAGTCCAGTTATCTACAAGATCTACCTGACAGAGCGGGCTACGGTCTTGCCGGTTTGGCTGAGCATCTGTACCAGCGTATCCAGGGTGAACTTCGCGGTCTTTTTGTTCACCACATCCGACACGCGGGGCCGGGACATCATCAGAATCTCAGCGGCCTGGGCTTGCTTGAGGTGCTGCTGGGTCATGTTGCCTTTGCTGGCTCCACGATGCTTGCTGAGATCAACTCATCAAGCCCACTCAGACTGCCGCACTCGCCCAGCTCCACAGCGGTCATTGACTGGGCATTGCTTTCCAAAATGAGACGACCGCCAACTCCTCTGTTCTACAGCGGCGATTGAATTGGCGTCCGTCTCGTCAGTGCATGGGAAGCGGGTGGTTGTCCGCTCGGCTCACTCGTGTAGAGTTCGGGCCTCAAGCAGGTTCACCATTGCGCGGTAGCCGCGCTGACGGGCATGCTGGAGAGGGGTCATACCGCCTTTATCCACCAAGTTGCGGTCCGCGCCGTGTGAGAGCAGTTCGCGCACGATCTCAGTGTGGGCAGGGCCACCGTCACCCAGGATCACGGCTTCCAGCAGAGCCGTCCAGCCCAGGTTGTTGACGTGATTCACGTTGATTTTGGTGGTCGCCAGCAGTTCGCGCACGTAGGGCAGGTGACCCCTATCGGCAGCGGGGATCAGGGCGGTGCCGCCGTAACGGTTGGTGCGGGTCAGGTTGGGCCTGGCCTTCAGCACCTCGCGCAGCATGGCGACACTGCCGGTTTCGCCGGTGACCAGCAGGGCGTTGTTGCGCTGATCGTCCTGCGGATCGGGATCGGCCCCTGCCGCGATCAGGGCGCGGGCCACGGCCACGTGGTCGCCTTTGGCCGCCCAGGTCAGCGCCGTGCGCCCGCTGCCGTCTGTGGCGTCGGCGGACGCGCCCGCCTTCAACAGGGCCTGTACCTGCGCCAGAGCGCCGTTTCCAGCAGCCTGGAGTAGTTGCACGTTCAGCCTGCCCTTCTGTTCAGCCGTGGTCAACGTGGCTCCCTTTGCACTGCCCGCCGGTACCAACAACGACGGCGAGAAGCTGCACAGCACCGTCAAACCGAGAATCAGGCTCCTGAACAGCGTCATGCCGGGCATTTTACTCGCCCAATAAGGTTGTTACGGCGTCGGTGCCGCACTTCTCGTCGGTCAGGCCGCTGGGTGCGCCGCCTACGCCCACCGCGCCCACCACCGCGCCGCCGACCCGGATCGGTGCGCCGCCCGCCAGGACCAGGTAGCCGGGGATGTCGGCCAGCGCGGGATTGTTGGGTAGGTTCTTGGCAATCTCGCTGGTCAGGTTGCGGGCGCTGGCACTGGTAAACGCCTTGCCGTAACTGGCTCCCAGCGTATGCGGCCCGGCATTCTCGGCACGGGCGACTGCCAGCGTCACGCCGCTGCGGTCAACCACCGTTGCCGTGACGTTGTAGCCCAGCTGAGCGCAGTTACTCACGGCCAGCATGGCGATCTGGTTGGCCGCACTGAGGCTCAGGCTGGCCGAGGTCACGGTGGAGGCGGTGGCCAGCTTGATCGGCGCGGGCGTGGTCTGAGCAGCGGCGAGGTTGGTGGCAGCAGCAGTAACGATCAGGGCGAGCAGGGTCTTGTTCATGCCTTCCATCCTGCGCTGGGTGCGCCGAAAACGGTATCCGGTCGGTTCGCGTTGCGACTCCGTATTTTTACGGAGGCTGGTTTTAGGGAGACGCGGACTGATCCTCAGCCCTCTTCCCCCCCCAGCGCCAGGCGGATCACCTCGGCCAGCGAATCGGCCTCCAACTTGTCAAAGACACTGGCGCGGTGCGTCTCCACGGTGCGGGCTGAGATGCCCAGCGTCCGGGCAGTCTGCTTGCTGGTCTGTCCATTTAGGATGCCGCGCAGTACGTCGTGTTCACGGGCCGAGAGACGGGCAAGGCGTTCGCGGGCCTGCCCATTTGCCGCCCGGCGCTGACGGCCCTGGAGATGCTGGCGCACAGCGCGCTGCACCGCTTCCAGCAACTCGGTATCGTCCACCGGCTTGCTCAGGAAGTCCGACGCGCCCTGATGAAAGGCCCGGCGGCACAGCTCCACATCCGCGTGGCCGGTCAGCACGATCACCGGCAAATCAACACCGCGTTCCTGCAAGCGCCGCTGCAAGTGCAGTCCGCTGATATGCGGCATCCGAATATCCAGCAGCAGACAGCCGATGGCGGTCGTCCCCTCAGCGTCCAGAGCGCGTTCCAGGGCCACTCCGTCAGCAAAAGCCCGGACGTTGAGGCCCACCGTGCCGAGCAGAAAGCCCAGCGCCCCGCGCACTGCGTCGTCGTCGTCCACCAGATAGACAGTGGGTTCCAGCACCGAAGGCACGTCAATCACTGGCGGCCTCAAGGACCAGGCGCGGCAAACTGAGGGTGAACACCGCGCCGCCGGACGCTGCATTCCGGCCATGCAGATCGCCGCCCATGCCCTGCGCCAGGGTCTGCGAGAGGCTCAGGCCCAGCCCCAGACCGCTCGCCTTGGTGGTGGTAAACGGAGTGAATAGACGCTCAGCGATGTCGGGCGATAAGCCGGGGCCGCTGTCATGGAGGGTCAGCACCCACTCGTCGCCGTTGGCCGTGAGACTCAGTTCAATGGTGGCGTCGGGCATGTCCCCCACGGCGTCAAGGGCATTTCGCAGCAGGTTCAAAATAATCTGTTCCAGATGCACCGGGTCGGCCTGCACCAGCGGATGGTCGGGGAAGGAGGTGATGACCCGCACACCCTGGCGCGTCAGATCAGCGTGGCTGAGCGTCAGTACGTTCATGGTGGCCTGCGCCAGATCGGTGGGGCGGGTCTGAAGAGGGGCGCGGCGCACCCACTGGCGCAGCCGGGTAATGATCTGCGCCGCCCGCCGTGCCTGCGTCACGGAGGCGTCCACAGCCAGGCGCACCCGCTTAAGATCAGGTTCGGTCTCGGTCTCACTGAGCATCCGCGCCGCCGCCTGGCCGTAACTGACGATGGCGGTCAGGGGCTGATTGAGCTCGTGGGCCAGGCCTGCGCTCATCTCGCCCAGGGTCGAGAGCCGCGAGACGTGCGCCAACATCTCCTGGTGTTCGCGCACGCGCCGTTCGCCGTCTTGGAGATGTTCCAACATGCGGCGCTGAAGCGGCCCCGGCTCACGCAGAATCAGCACTCGGCCCCGTACCTCGCCGCCCGCGCCGTGCAGGGGCGAGAGTGAACCCTCGATGGGCGTCGCCTCCGTATTGGTTTCTGGGCCGCGCAGCAGGGTCAAGCCTTCGGGCAGCGTCACAGTTTGGGCACTGTTCCAGAAGGTAGAGGCGTCAAATGGAGCCTGCGAGAGCGTGGCCCGGAAGCGCACCGCGCCGGGCAGGTCGGTGCCGGGCATCAGCGGATGAGCCAGTACCGCCCTCGCTGCCGGGTTCGCCAGCGTGACCTGCCCGCGCTCGTCCAGCGCCACGATGGCCTCGGAGGCCGCCTGAACCACACCGCTGGCCCGCGCGCGTTCGTCCAGCAGCGCCACCTGCGCGGCGCGGCGGCCTTCTAAAAGCCGCGAAACCAAGGCGCTCAGGCCTGCCGTCAAGAGAGTCCACAATCCGACCAGGGTCCATGGCCAGGCGTCCCAGGGCACCGGGCGCGAGATCTGGATGAGAAACGGTTGCAGAGCCGTTCCCAGCACTTTTTTGACCTGCAACGTCGTGGACGCCTCCCCTGGTTGCGTCTCAGGCCTATGCGCCACGATGACCTGACCCGTTTGAGGCCGCGACAGCGTGTAGCTCAGCGGCGCGGCCCCGCTGTCCAGCGCTCCGGCCAGCCGCCGGGCATCCACCCATACCCGCACATTGTGACGCGACAGGGCGTAGAGCGGACCGCCGCCGTCAGGCCAGCGCACGGCAGGTTCGGGCAGGGTGGTGGCTTTGAGTCGGGGAGGCGGCTCGGCGGGCGTGCCGAGTATCCGGCATTCCTGCGCAACGCAGCGCTCCACCGCCACCACCTGCGGGTAAAGACGCAGTAGCGTGTTCAAGTAAGTGTCCAGCACCGCCGTTGCGACCCCCTGGCGTTCCAGAGCGTCCACGGCGTTGAGCACCGCTTCTTGCTGCTCCATGCGCTGAGACAACACGCGGTGGAGGATGCGGGCGTCAGTGCCAAAGGTCTCAGTGAGTTGCCCGCCCACCGAGAGAAACAGCGTCATGATGCCCCCGCCCGCCAGCAGCACCCAGGCCATGACAGCCAGGGCCGCACGCTTCATGCTGCCAGTATGGCCTGCCGGGGAAGTGGCGGCAACTGCCGAGCCGCCCAGTTGCGCCGCCCTCATGGTGATGATCGTGCCGTGTCAGAATCCCTACGATCCGGCGCGCACCGGACAGCCAGGTCGATCTCGCCGTCGTAGCGCAGCGTCTCGGGACACAGACCGGTCAGGACGGCAAACCAGGAGATGATGCGGTGACCTCGCATATACGGGTACACCAAGCGTTCTAACAGGGGGAAGGGAACGGGACGACGCATTTTGTGCGGGGCCCAGCAACCTGGCCGCTCATGGCCTGGTCAGCACCTCAGCGCCTGAAGTCGCCGGCGCAACCCGCCAGATGCCGATTGCACCGAGCCAGCACACCAGGGCCGCAATCACGAGCGGCACCACTGGATTTCCTGATCCCACCGCCGCCGAAACCGAACCCAGGACGGCGACGCCCATCACGCTGCCGACCTGACGGGCGGCATTCAGGGCGGCGGCCCCCACGCCTGCCAGATGATTCGGTACCTGGCTGAGGGCCAGGCCGGTCATGGGCGGCACAGCCAGACCACTGCCCAGTCCGAAGGTCAGCATGCCCAGCCAGAACAAGGCGTTCAGAGTCTGCATGGATACCCCCATCTCCAGAATGCCCGTACCCATCAGGATCAGGCCGATCAGCAACGGCATTCTGGGACCCAATCGCGCCGCCAGCAGTCCCCCCGGCACGGTCATTGCGGCAGACACCAGCGTCATGGGTAGAAAGGCCAGCCCGGTGTGCAGGGCACTCCAGCCATGAAGCTCCTGAAAAGCCAGCGACAGGATAAACAGCAGGCCGTACTCTCCAAAATTGAAGGCGAACCCCGCCAGTGAGCCCAGCGAGAAGCTCGACGCCGCGAACAAGCTCAGGGGCAACATGGGCTGCGGCGTGGTGCGCTCCCGGTGCACGAAGGCCCACAGACCTGCGGTGGCGGTCCCCATTGCGGCCAGCACCCCCGGATGGCCCAGGCCCAAGCTGCTCATCTCGATCAGGCTGTACGTCAGGCTCGACAGGGTCAACATCATCAGGAGCTGCCCCGGCCCGTCGAACGCGGTTCGTCGCCTGGACGTTTCAGCGATGGAGCGCCAGGTCGCCCAGAGTGCCAGCAACCCCACCGGAACGTTCAGCCAGAAGATGCTGCGCCAACCGAATTCGCTGGTCAGCACGCCGCCCAGCAGTGGGCCCCCGGCGAAGGCGACCCCCGCGACCGCGCCCCAGATCCCCAGGGCGCGGCTGCGTGCCGCGAGATCCGGATAACTGGAGGTGATCAGGGCCAGTGAGGCAGGCAGCAGCATGGCCGCCCCCACCCCTTGCAGGGCGCGGGCAACCATCAGCAGCCCCGGTTCGCCTGCAAAGCTGCACAGCACCGAGGCAATCGTGAAGACCACCAGACCGCTCAGGTACATGCGGCGGCTTCCAAAGCGGTCGCCGAAGGCCCCGCCGGAGAGGATGAGCCCAGCAAGAACCACGGTGTAGGCGTTGACCACCCACTGGAGGGTGGACGTCTGGCCACCCAGTTGCCGTCCGATGTCAGGCAAGGCAACGTTGAGGACTGTGGTGTCAAGAACCACCAGGAAGAATCCCAGACAGACGGCCAACAAAGGCAGTCGCCCCAGACCCGGTGCGGGTGAGTGGGTCGCCGCGTGACTCACCGGAACCCGCCCGGAGAGTGCGGGCCAACGCAGGAAAACAGGAAGAACGTCATGCCACTATCTTCTCTGTTCGCGCCACCATTGTCTTGATGTTGCTCCAGGACAGTGCTGCGGAATTCTGCATACTAGCGAAGTGACCTCCTCCGTGCCTCCGCTTTCCCCAGTTCTGCTTCAGATGCTGTTCGACCTTGTTCCAGACACCATGTTCTTCATCAAAGACCGGGAAGCCCGCTACATCCTGGTCAATCAGGCGATGGTGCTTCGATGCGGAAAACGGCGCACTGCCGAGGTCTTGGGCCGGACAGCCGCGGAGCTGTTTCCAGATGCCTTCGGGCGGAACACCACCCAGCTGGATCTTCAGGTGATCGCCCGTGAAGAGACCGTTCAGGACAAGTTGGAGCTGTACCACGTCCCCGAGCTGCATCCCCAGAATCCGGACCAGTTGCCGCCGCGCTGGTGCCTCACCCACAAGTTCCCTCTGCGGGCGGCGGCAGGACAGACGAGCGGCCTGGTAGGGATCTCGCGTGATTTGCCCCGGCCAGATGAGCGCAGCGCCGTGTACCAGCAGCTGGCGCGGGTGGTCACCCATATCGCGGCGCACCCTGAGGAGAACCTGCGGATTCCTGAGCTGGCGCGCCTCTCTGGATTGTCGGAAGACCGTCTGGAGCGCGGCGCACGGCAGGTGTTCGGCCTGACGCCAAAGCAGCTGGTGATGAAGGCCCGGCTGGAAAGGGCCTCACTGCTGCTGCGGCAAACGGGGCTGACAGTATCGGCCGTGGCCCACCAGTGCGGCTACGCCGATCACAGCGCTTTTACACGGTTATTTCGCGGTGCTGTGGGGCTGACTCCTACGCAGTACCGTGAGGCGCAGCGCGAACGGTAGCTTTAAGGGAATGGAGAACTCGGAAGATTCGAGACATACTGATCGTTACCCACGCCAGCGTCACCGGCGCGGCCCTGCTGACGCTCAGTAGCGAGTGATAAGTTGCCTGGTACTGAACGACGCGGTGTGCTGGTCACCTCACTCACTTGCGCGTTGACCTTTCCCCGGCTCATTCACCGCCCATGACCGCTGCGTCACGCGGCGCTGGTGTCTCGGAAATCCGGGAGCTGAATCCCGACGCGTCTAGTGTTCGGTGTCCCCATCTCCAGGGTTCTAGAGCCGCTTCACGCGCCGCCGCGATGGCCTGGGCATGCCGCATAGCCGCCTCGGGCCTCTTATGGATCACACGGGAACTGAGCTGATCGGCGAGTTTTTTGATCGTCCCTGGTGCGACTGCTTATTCTCTGAAAAGGTAGATCCTAGAGCGTTTGTCACAATAGAACCTGGGGATGGGCGTGTTTAAACCAGTGTTCGATATCCAACCGCTTTACGGCATCCAAAGCGCTGCCAATAGCGTTGAGCAGCTCAGGAATCACACGCCAGGCACCACCGCGCACCAGCGCTTTGATTTTCGAAAACATCAACTCAATCGGGTTGAGATCCGGACTGTCGGGTGAGATGAACAGCATCTCACAGCCCTGGGCTTCGATGAGCGTCCGAATGGACGCTCGATGATGCGAGGACAGGTTATCCAGCACGACCACATTGGCCTCGACGAAGTGTGGGACACAAAATATTCCGTACGTACCATTCAAAGACGTCACCATCCAAAGCGCCATCGATCACGATGGCAGCCTGCGGCCCGGCCAGACTCAACGCACAAATCAACGTCTGATTTCTCCCATGATTTCTCGGCACTCGGTCAATGGCCCGCTCATAGCTAAGAGCACGCCCGTACCCACGGGTCATCGCGATATGAAGGCCGCTTTCGTCGAGGAAAACTAGGCGCTCAGGCTGTTGGAGATAGGGTGCAAGATCGTTGAGGAACTACGAACGCAGTTCCTCACGGCGTTCTCTGGCGACCAGCGTTTTTTTTATGGGTGATCTTATGGCGGCGAAAGACTCGGTCAACCGTTTTATAGCTGACCTTCAATCCTGTCGCAGCCTCGAGCAGATCAGCATGCTCTTGTAGGGTGGCGTCCCGGTGCGTTTCAAGCTGGGCCAGAAGCTGTTGCTCATGGTGGGCCGTCACCGTGCGGTGATGGCCCGTCAGCTTGGCCACAACGTGCAAGGTATTCTGGCGGTGCCGTTCCAAGTAACTTTTGACTGTGTTGACATGCACAGAAAGTGCCGCTTCGTCTGGTGAAGCGCCGCCCAGCATCAACGCGACAATTCGGGTTCGAAGCGCCAAGCTTTACCCACGTACCCCGGCTGTATTCATGAAGCTATTATGTCAAATGCTCCAGGTCGTCCTGACGCTTGTGCTGGCTCATCTCCTTCTGGGCAGCATCACCATGAGCTGGGAGTGACTTACCTTGCGCTGTCTCGGCTCAGTATCACATGACCCTCTTGACATCAGTGGTCCGAAGCCTCACACTTTCAGCATCTCAATGTAATCGTTTGCAACGAACTCCTACCTCTGTAGGACGCTCGACATACGTTCATCCTCACTGCAAAGGTGTAATCGTTTGTTATGTCAAGTATTCAAGATGTTGCCACCCTCGCCAAAGTCTCTACAGCCACAGCCTCACGCGCCTTAAGCCGCCCGGAGATGGTTGCCGCCAGCACCCGTACACGCGTGATGAAGGCCGCGCAGCAACTCGGCTACCAGCCCAACGTCTTGGCCCGCAGTCTGCGCCAGCGCGAAACCCGCACCATCGGACTGATTGTGACCGATATCCTCAATCCCTTTCATGCGCTGCTGGCAAAAGGCGTGCAGGACACCGCTGACGCCCACGGCTACGTGACTTTCCTGTTCAACAGCGACGAGCAACCAGAGAAGGAGGCAAGGGCTATTGGGACGCTGCGCGGCCACCTGCTCCAGGGCCTGATCATCGTGCCGACGAGCGGTACCCGCGAGCATCTGAAATCACTCCCTCACCTGCCGGTCGTCGAACTCGACCGCGTGAGCGGTAATCCCCAGTCGATCACCGTCACTGTCGATAACCTGGGCGGAGCCGCCGCCGCTACCGCCCACCTGATTGAGCTCGGCCACCGCCGCATCGGCATGATCGTGGGCCAGCTGGACATCAGCACCGCTGTAGAGCGTCACGCCGGTTACAGCTCCGCGCTGAAGACCGCAGGACTGACGTATGACCCACTCCTGGTGCGGCTCGGCCAGCACCGCGAGGACGACGGCCACCGCGCCACCCGAGAATTGCTGTCGCTGCCCACACCTGAGCGGCCCACAGCCCTCTTCGTCGGCAACAACGAGATGACCGTGGGCGCAGTGCTGGCTGCCCGTGAGCTGGGTCTGCGGATTCCCGAGGACCTCTCCATCGTGGGCTTCGACGATTCACGCTGGGCACAGACCATGTCTCCTCCCCTGACGGTCATCTCGCAGCCTGCCTATGACCTCGGGACGCACGCCTGCGAACAACTCCTGGCCCGGCTGGCCCGCGAACGTCCCGGTCCAGTGTTGCGCGTACAACTGCCCACCGAACTGATCATCCGCGAGTCCACCGGGCCGCCGCCCACCCCTATTCCTTCCCTGCTGCTGTCCAGTTCCTGATTGTTGAAGATCTCCTTTCCTGAGTTCTCGTTTGCCTCCTGCTCCTCGCCCTCATTCGATAAAGGAGAACCACCATGCGCCACGCTAAACTGATCGCCGCGACCACCGCCCTTGCCGCCGCCGCCACCCTGGCACTTGCCCAGGGGACTCAGCCGATCGTCGGGTTGATCACCAAGACCGATACCAATCCCTTCTTCGTCAAGATGAAAGAGGGTGCCCAGGCCGAAGCCACCAAGCTGGGGGCCAAGCTGCTGACCGGCGCAGGCAAGTCCGACGGCGACAACGCCGGGCAAGTCACAGCCATCGAGAACATGGTGGCCGCCGGAGCCAAGACCATTCTGATCACGCCCAGCGACTCCAAGGCGATTGTGCCCGCCATCAAGAAGGCCCGCGACGCTGGAGTGATGGTGATCGCTTTAGATAGCCCCACCGAGCCGCTGAGCGCCGTAGACGCCCTGTTCGCCACCAACAACTACAAGGCCGGGCAACTCATCGGCCAATACGCCAAGAAAGCCATGGGTGGCAAGAAGGCCGTCATCGCCACACTCGACCTCTTCCCCGGCCAGCCGGTAGGCATTGCCCGCCACAACGGCTTCCTCCAGGGCTTCGGCGCTAAGGGCATCAACGCCAAGACCGCCGCCCAGATCAATACCGGCGTGGTCTGCGCGCAGGATTCATTCGGCGACCAGGCCAAGGGGCAAACGGCGATGGAAAACTGTCTCCAGAAGAATCCCGATATCAATCTGGTCTATACCATCAACGAACCCGCCGCCGCCGGAGCGTACCAGGCGCTCAAGGCCGTTGGCAAGGAAAAAGACGTGCTGATCGTCAGTGTGGACGGCGGCTGCGCGGGCATTCGCAACGTCGTTCCGGGCGTCATTGGGGCGACCAGCCAGCAGTACCCCCTCAAGATGGCCGCGATGGGCGTCACGGCGGGCGTCAACTACGCCAAGACCGGCAAGAAAGTCAGCGGTTACACCGACACCGGTGTCAACCTGATCACTGACAAGGCCGTCAGCGGGGTGGCGAGCAAGGATACCAAGTTCGGTCTGGCCAATTGTTGGGGCCAGTAAGCCAAGTCGTGCCGGCTTAAGCTGCGCCGAATGTCTTGGAATGGGGCGAACTGGCTGATTTGGCTGCTTCGCCCTATTCAAACCCGGCCCAGCAGTGTTGCTACAGCTCCCTATACCTCCCCATCATCAGGAGACTGCCATGACTTCCCCACCCATTTCAGACAAAGGCCGCCTAGGGTTTCGTGCGCCCAGCCTGACCACCCTGGGGCCGCTGATCGCCCTGCTGCTGGCCTGCATCTTCTTCGCCACCCAGTCCAGCCGCTTCTTGACGAGTCAGACGCTCTCGCTGGTCCTGAGCCAGATCTCCTTCGTCGCTGTCATCGCCATCGGGCAGACTTTGATCATCCTGACCGCCGGAATCGATCTCTCGTGCGGCTTCATCATGGCGCTGGGCAGCATCGTGATGACCAAGTTTGCCGTGAACTACGGCGTGCCGCCGTTTCTGGCGATTCTGTGCGGCCTGGCTGTCACCAGCGCCATTGGGGCGCTCAACGGCCTGCTGATTACCCGCCTGAGGCTGCCGCCCTTCATTGCGACGCTGGGCATGCTGGGCATCGTGCAGGCCATCACCCTAATCTACTCTGGCTCACAAACCGTGAGCGGTTTGCCCGACGCGCTCAACTTTCTGGGCAGCACCTTCAAGATTTTCAACACGCCCTTTACCTTCGGTGCGGTCTTGATGCTGCTTCTCTTCGGGCTGGCATGGTTCTTCCTGACCCAGACCGCACCAGGCCGCCACGTCTACGCACTGGGCAACAACCCCGAAGCGGCCCGCCTCAGCGGTATTCCCACCACGCGGTTGCTGATCAGCGTCTACGCCATCGCCGGTCTGCTCTACGGCATTGCGGCGCTGATTCTGGTCGGCCGGGTCGGCGCGGGCGATCCTAACGCCGGACAGACCGAGAACCTGGAGAGCATCACCGCCGTCGTGCTGGGCGGCACCAGTCTGTTTGGAGGGCGTGGGAACGTGATGGGCACGCTGCTCGGCGCAATTATCGTGGGTGTGTTCCGGGTGGGCTTAACCCTGGCGGGTGTCAACAGCATCTATCAGGTGCTGGTGACCGGCATCCTGATTATCCTGGCCGTCGCCACCGATCAATTTTCCAGAAGGAAGGCCTGATATGACCGCAGCCCACCTGATGCCGCCCTCACCCGTCAACCTACAAACGCCCAGCGAGCCGCTGGTCATGGAGGCGCGCGGCCTGGTCAAGCGTTACGGTCAAGTCACGGCCATCGACGGAGCCGACTTTGCACTGCGCCCCGGCGAGATTCTGGCCGTGATCGGCGACAACGGTGCGGGCAAGTCCAGCCTCATCAAAGCACTCTCCGGCGCGGTGGTGCCCGATGAGGGACAGATTTTCCTGGACGGCAAACTCGTTCACTTCCGTACCCCGATCGATGCCCGCAAAGAGGGTATCGAGACGGTCTACCAGGATCTGGCGGTGGCTCCCGCCATGACCATTGCCGAGAACCTGTTTCTGGGGCGTGAACTCCTTAAATCCGGCCCACTGGCCCGCCTGTTCCGGATTCTCGACAAGAAAAAGATGCACGACGAGGCCACGCGTCACATGCAGGGCCTGCAATTTGCCATCAAGAGTATGACTCAGCCGGTGGAGACGCTCTCGGGTGGGCAGCGGCAGGGCGTAGCGGTAGCCCGCAGCGCAGCGTTCGCACGGCACGTGGTCATCATGGACGAACCCACCGCCGCCCTGGGCGTACGCGAGGGCAACATGGTCCTCGACCTGATTCGTAAGGTGCGGGACAGCGGTCTGCCGGTCATTTTGATCAGCCACAACATGCCGCATGTCTTCGAGATCGCCGACCGCATCCACGTTCACCGCCAGGGTAAGCGCGCCGCCGTGCTCAACCCTAAAAAGATCAGCATGGCAGATACGGTGTCGGTGATGACTGGGGCACTGAAGCCTGAGGACCTGAGTGCGGACCTGCTTGATCACTAAGGATTGAAGGTGCAGGGGCCAGTGGAGAATCCTCTACTGGCCCCTGCACCTTTTGAGCGTCACCGTGTTGGTCGGCCTCTGTTGGCCCCTGATCTTCAGTTACGGCAGAGCGGCGGACACAGGGAAGGAGCGGTGTAAGAGCCAACGTTACCCCCTCCAATTCAGACCATAGGGCAAGGGCCTCATCCAGCTGTGGGATAGAGCCCCATCTTGCCGTTTTTCGTTCATTGCCCTGAGTACACCTGTGGGTCGCCGCAGACTACCGTATCAACATGCAATATCAAGTCTGGCAAGGAGAACAGCAGATGTGCCTGAGCATGCAGGGTTCTAACCTGAAGAGGACGACATGAGTCTGTTTGACCTCAGCGGGAAACGTGCCCTGGTGACTGGTTCCAGCGCAGGCATCGGCCTGGAGCTGGCGCGCGGGTTGGCTCAGCACGGTGCAGCAGTGCTTTTGAATGGCCGCCACGCCGACCGCCTGAATGCCTCGGCGCGGCAGCTCAGAGACGAGGGCCTGCAGGTGGAGGTGGCCCTCTTCGACGTGACCGATACCTCAGCCGTCAAGGCTGGTGTCTCAGACGTTCTTGGTGACGGCCCTATCGACATCCTGATCAATAACGCGGGCATCCAGCGCCGCGTGCCGCTGCTGGACGTGTCCATCGACGTCTGGGACGAAGTACTGCGCACGAACCTGACCTCAGCCCTCCTGGTGTCGCAGGCCCTGGCCCCGCAGATGATCGCGCGAGGTGGCGGCAAGATCATCTGCACGCTGTCACTGATGAGTGAGCTGGGGCGGCGCACCACCGGCCCCTACACGGCGGCCAAGGGTGGCCTCAAGATGCTGGTCAAGGCCATGTGTGCCGAGTGGGCCGAACACAACCTCCAGATCAACGGCATTGGTCCCGGCTACATCGCCACTGAGATGACGGCCCCGCTGGTTCAGGATGAGCGGTTCAGTGGCTGGGTCCGGAGCCGAACTCCCGCCGGGCGCTGGGGCGACCCGGCGGAACTGGTCGGCGCAGCGGTCTTTCTGGCGTCCCGCGCCTCCGACTTCGTGAACGGCCAGATCATCTATGTGGACGGTGGCATATTGGCAGTGTTGTGCTGATATGACCCTTGTGGAGGGTAAATTCAGTGCGGCGCGGTGTTCCGCGAATCAGGTCGGTGAGCAGTAGCCCAGGCTGTATTGCCTTAACCAGGCTGATGAAGGCTGATCCGCCGTGACCGTCCCGATTCTTTACCACCAATTCCCGCTGACCATCATCCAGCATGGCCAGAAAGCTCTAACACCGCTTCCCACTGAGCTACCGCGACGTTCAGGATTGCCGCACCGGCGCGGCAGTGTGGTGTGGTCAGCCATGAAACCTCCCATGTGCCGTGTAGCAGTGCTTTGGGACACCTACCTGCCTTGTAATGCCTTTCTCCGAAATTTGAGAGCAAAGTCGAATGAGTGTACGAGGCCCAGTGTCAGGGTCGCTGCCGTGAGGCGCAATGATCAGGAGACAGCGGCCAGACCCCTCATGATCTCGACCAGCACCCGTGCGCCCCGCACAATCTGCGCTGGTTCCAAGCCTCCATAGCCCAGGAGCAGGCCGCCTGGCGCCACGTCGGAGACATAGAACGGCGAGAGCACACTGACGCGCACGCCCTGCTTTTCTGCCCGGTCCGCTACTGCCGCCGCATTCAGGCGCTCGTCCAGTTCCAGGTGGATGTGAAAGCCCGCTTCCAGGCCACCCACCCGCGCCACGGACTTCGCGCCGGCCAATTCACCCACCAGCAGTTCTCGCTTGCGAGCATACACCCGCCGCATTCGCCCCAGGTGCCGCTCCAGATCACCTGAGCGCAGGAAGACCGTCAGTGCCCGCTGCACCGGCCAGGACGTGTGGTAATCCGCAATAGTCTTCAGCCCAATCAACCGCTCGCGCAGCACCGGCGGCCCCACGATGTATCCCACCCGCAGTGCCGGGGACAAGACCTTAGAGAAGGTTCCCAGATACACCACGCGGTCCGGTGCGAGCGAAGCCAGCGCCGGCAGCGGCGCGGCGTCATACCGGAACTCACTGTCGTAATCATCCTCCACGATCAGGCTGTCCTGCTCCCGCGCCCAGGCCAGCAGGGCGTGGCGGCGTGGCAGCGAGAGGCGGCTCCCCAGCGGGAACTGGTGCGAGGGAGTGGTGTAAACCAGGGAGGGGGCCCCCTCACCCACCGGTAGTTCAGCGACCCGCAGGCCGTCTCCATCCACGGGCACCGGCAGAATCTGCGCCCCCCGCTCACGGAGGACCTGCCTTGCGAGGCGATACCCCGGCTCCTCGAAGGCGGCCACGTCTCCCGGGGCCAGTACGGTCCGCGCGACCAGATGCAGGCCCTGAATGGCCCCGCTCGTCACCACCACGTCATCCGCGCCGCAGACAACGCCCCGGGAGCGCCGTAGGTACGCCGCGACTTCGGCGCGCAGTTCGGGGTCTCCCGCGGCCTCCGCGTAGGTCCCTGGGAGGATGTCATCCGCCACCCGACGCCAGGCCCGCTTCCAAGCCGCGTCCGAAAGGGGCGCGACAGCGGGCTGCCCCACCCGGAAGTCGATCACGTTCGCTTCGGTCGCAGATGAGGCCACGTCGGGTGTTACGAATGAGCCGCGCAGCCAGCGGGGCAGACCTCCCCGGAAGGGCACATCCGAGGGGACTGGCGGTGTCAGGAGAACTTCGGAACTGACATAGGTCCCCGCGCCGACGCGGCCAATCAGATACCCCGCCGCCAGCAGGTCGTCATACGCCGTGAGCACGGCCCCACGACTGATCCCCAGCACCCGGGCGAGGGTGCGGGTGCTGGGCAGCCGCGCCCCAGGCCGCAGTTGACCCTTCAAGATCGCCGCCCGCAGTTGCGCGCCCACCTGCTGCGCCACGGACACAGTGCTGGACCGCTCCACATGCAGGGGCACGTCCACGGTCACGTCCGGTTGTCGAACTGGCGAATGGTCAGGCATTTTCCTCTCGGAATGGTACTTCCTTTCGGGCCACTTCCCCTTCAGGATGAACCCCTATGACCCCGATGATTCGGCCTGCCACGGAGCAGGACATCCCACAACTCCTGCCCCTGATGCGTGCCCTGGCGAAGTTCGAGCGCTACCTCGACGTGTTCGCCGTGAACGAGGACATCCTGCGTGAACAGGGCTTCCGCAGCGATCCCCCAGACTTTCATGCCTTCGTTGCCGATGTGGACGGAACCCTGGTCGGCATGCTGGTGTACTATCTCGTTCCCTTTACCGCGACGGCCAGGCCGACGCTGTACATCAAGGAGCTGTATGTGGCTGAGGACGTGCGTGGGCAGCACATTGGGGAAGAGCTGATGCGCGCGGCTGCCCGGGAGGCCACGGCACGCGGTTGCGGTGCCGTTCGCTGGACGGTCGCCAACTGGAACACGTCCGGACAGCGTTTCTACGAGCGGCTGGGAGCACAGGCGAATCCCGTATGGGTGGATTATGGCCTCAGTGGTGCTGCCTTGACGGCTCTGGCCGAAACCACCGCCTGAACAGGTACAGGAGGTATCTATGACACACATCACCACACGAGGCCAGCTCAAGCGTCAGGACAAAGCCATGACCCAGGGAGAAGCCGAGGCGTTTCTCAGCACCAGCTTCTGTGGCCGTACCGGCACGCTCGGCCCTGACGGGTACCCCTACGTCGTGCCCAACCTCTTCATCTGGCAAGGTGGGCGGGTGTACCTGCACACCGCCCGGCACGAGGGGCACTTCCTGACGAATGTGCGCTTCCACGATCAGGTGAGCTTCGAAGTCGACGAGCCCGGCGAGATCTTCCCGTACGGTCACGTCGAGTGCGATACCTCGGTGTCCTACCGCTCCGTCATCGTGTTCGGGCGCATCCGGATCGTGGAGGACGTGGACGATAAGCTCTGCTTCTACCGGGCGTTCATGGACAAATATGCCCCGGAAGATTCCTGGGGCCGGGAAAAAAACTCCCTGCCGCGCGTGAACGGCACCGTGGTATACGCCATCACCCCTGAAACCATCACCGGGAAAGAAGGCCGCCTGCCACCGCTCCAGGAACGCTGGCCCGCAAGGAACGACACCGCCTCACCCGGCTGGCAGAAGCGCAAGTAAAACGTTGCACTTCCGGAGACCACTGTATGAACAACCTGCTCCAAATCAGCTCCATTGTGGCTGAGCGTTTCCCGACCTACCACGGGCTCGTCCTGCTCGCCTCTGACCTGACCAACGGTCCGAGCGACGAGCGCAGCATTGCCCTGTTGCGGGACGCCGAGACACATGCCCGCCACATGTTCGCGACTTCATCTGTAGCCACCCACCCACCCATGGTCGCCTGGCAGGACGCCTACCGTGCATTTGGGATGAAACCCAAGAAAACCATGAACTCCACCGAGGCCCTGATCACCCGCGTCGTGAAAGGTGGAGAACTCCCGGCCATCAACCGGCTTGCAGACGCCTACAACGCGGTGAGTGTACGTTTCCTCGTACCCTGCGGTGGCGAGGACCTGGATCACGTGGTGGGGGCGGTCACCCTGAAGGTGGCCGATGGCACCGAGCCGTTCGAGACGAATAAGGACGGTCTGCCGTTCATCGATCATCCAGTTCCAGGTGAGGTGGTCTGGGCCGACGAAGCGGGTGTGACGTGCCGGGCCTGGAACTGGCGGCAGGGCACCCGTACCCGGTTGACGGAAGGTACGACGAGGGCCTACTTCCTGTTCGACGCCCTGCCGCCGATGACGTTCGAAGATCTGGAACGGGCGGGAGACGAGTTGACGGCGATGTTGAAGACGCTGTCTCCAGGCTGCCGGATCGAGCGTCTGCATCTGGGACAACCAACGCATGAATGACCCCAGTGCCCGTGCACCATACGCTAGGGCGGCCAGCGAGAACGGCAGCACGAAGATAAACATGAAGCGCCACGACAGCGACTGCAGGATCAGCCCGCTGATGGTCGGTCCGAGTGCGGGCGCGGCGCGATGCTGACGAAGCCCATCATCGCGCCGCGCCGCTCTGCCAGGATGAGGGTCATGATGGTGGTGAACAGGAGCGGAATCATGATGGCCGTACCGACGGCCTGCACCACCCTCGCCAGCAGCAGGACCCCGAAGGTCGGTGCGGCGGCGGCCAGCAGGATCCCGACCGTGAAGGTTTCCATGGCGAGGAAGAACACGGGACGTGACGTCAGGCGCTGCAGGAGGAAGCCGGTGGTGGGAATCACCACGGCCATGGTCAGCATGAACCCTGTGGCCAGCCACTGCGCGACGCCCGCGGTGATATGAAAGTCGACGATCAGGGTGGGCAGCGCCACGTTCATGGTCGTCTCGTTCAGGACCACCACGAAGGCGGCGAGCAGGAGCACCAGAATCACGGCGCGGTTGCGCGCTTCTTGGTTCGGGGTAGCAACGGACAAGGGGGTCCGGGTGGTCATAGGGTCAGCCTCGAGAATGAAGATGGTCAATGCCAGGTGCTGTGCTGGGCAATCTGTGGAGCCAGTAAAAGCTGGGCTCGTTGGTGTATGGGAAGATCCCCAGGAGACAAAAAACGGATTCTGCCTCCACTTGATTCCCAAACAATGTGGAGGTAGGCTCCGTATTGTCAAGTCCACCTCATACATAGCCTCAGGAGGCTGAATGAACACAGAACCCGCCGCCCAACGCCGGCCCCGGGCAGACGTGATCCGCAATCGGGCCAGCATTCTGGAAACGGCCCAACAACACTTTCTGCTGCATGGAGTCGGCACCTCGTTGGAAGCCGTTGCCAAGGATGCGGGCGTTGGACCAGGAACGCTCTACCGCCACTTCCCGACCCGCGAAGCGCTGCTGACGGCCGTCCTACAATCACGCTCGACGGAATTGATGAACCGCCGTGAAGCCATCCGGCAGGTGGCGTCTTCAAAAGAGGCCTTACAGCAGTGGTTGGGGGCCCTGGAAGACTACCTCAACGCCTACAACGGCCTCCCAGAGCCCCTGATGGCCGCCGCCCGTGCAAGCGAGCTGGACAACCCGCTGACCTACCCCTGCGACCAGCTCATCGCCATGACCCACGAGTTCCTGAAGGCTGCTCAGCAGGAAGGCCACGTCCGTTCAGAGGTTCGGGCTCATGACCTGTTCCAGGCCACAGCGGCCGTCGCCTGGATCCGGGGCTGCGGTCCCGCGGATCAGGGGACACTGGCCGGACTCCGCGGCCTTCTGGAGCACGGATACTGCTGCAACGTTCCAGAACCAACCCAGCTGTGAGCAAGGAGGCAGCCATGAACATCGGAATCATCGGTGCCGGAAATATCGGCACCACGCTAGCCCAGAAATTGACCGCTTACGGCCACGCAGTGAAACTCGCGAATTCGAAAGGGCCAGAGACCATCCGTGATCTGGCACGTGACCTCGGTGCCACCGCCGTCAGCAAGGAAGAAGCCGTCAAAGACGTGGACGTCATCATCCTTTCGATCCCGTTCGCCAGGTATCCGGAGCTGGCCGACGTGTTCAGCAATGTGCCGGCCGACGTGGTGGTGATCGACACATCGAACTATTACCCCTTCCGCGACGGTGAGATCAGCCAAGTCAATGAAGGGAAACCCGAAGCGGTGTGGGTCAGCGAACAGCTTGGCCGACCGGTTGTCAAGGCCTGGAACGCGGTGCTGGCCGCCACCCTCTCTGACAGGGGAAGCCCGGTTGGCAACCCGGGGCGAATCGCCATCCCGGTCGCCGGTGACGATGCGAAGGCGAAAGCCACGACCATCCAGTTGGTGGACGCTACGGGATTCGACGCCCTGGAGGCCGGCACGCTCGCTGAGTCCTGGCGGCAGCAGCCCGGCACCCCGGCCTACTGCACTGAACTCACGCAGGATGAACTGAGGGCTGCACTGGCCGCCGCTGATCAAGCGCGCGCGCCGGAGAACCGTGACGCGGTGATGCAGTCCTTGATGACTACAAGCGCTCCCCTCACGCATGACGAGATGGTCAACCGGAATCGTGACATGACCAGGTGATGATCATCGCTGCCTCATAGGGTTCCGAGTCCAGCTGAGTGGCCCTGCAGCAGCTCCAGATCCTGCTGATGGGTTGCTGTCAGCGTATACCCCAACAATGACGACCAGTTCTGCTTGGGGCTTCACACGCTCGGAATTTGCCTCCCTCCCTGACCAGGTTTCCACAGGAACATCCGCCACGCGAAGGCGAGCACCAACATGATCAACAGCAGCACCAGCACCCACATCACACCGGGAAACTCACCCGTCCACGTCGCTCGTCCCAACGATGTCCCTGCTGAGATGAAGCACAGCAAGTTCCCCAGGCCAAGCGGGCGTCCATAGACCCCCCCGACGGTGTTGCCCCGCCACCACCAGTTGATGACGCCCAGGCCGAGCAACCCGCTCGCG
>Ga0160427_10000584_pt1 | contig 21901 bp, 17 predicted proteins | sample SolpanmetagenomL_FD_108194 | JGI IMG/M metagenome (GOLD analysis project Ga0160427, IMG submission 108194) | Solar panel surface microbial communities from Lawrence Berkeley National Laboratory, California, USA - L | ecosystem: Engineered > Built environment > Solar panel > Unclassified ...
CAGCTTGCGCGGGTCGGGGCGCACGTCCACGCTGGGGCCTACCTGCACGATGCCGTTGAAAACGTCGGCCGTGCCGGTGGTTTTGGTCACCACGTCGGTCACCTGGTTGGCCAGGGCGTAGCGCTGGGTGGGGTCGGGGCCAAATACCTTTATTTCAATGGGCTGCACGGTGCTCATGAGGTCGCCGAGCATGTCGCCGATAACCTGGCCGAAGTCCACCACCAGGGCCGGCTCCGTGGATTCGATGCGCTGGCGCAGGTCGGCAATGACTTCCTCGGTCGAGCGCTGGCGGTCGGTTTTGAGGCGGATGAGGTAGTCGCCGCTATTGGGCTCGGTGATAAAGAAGCCCATTTGCGTGCCCGTGCGGCGCGAGTAGCTGGCTACTTCGGGCACCTTCACGATAAGCTTTTCGGCCTGGCGCAGCATGCGGTCAGTTTCGTCGAGGCCGGTGCCGGGCGGCGAGTGGTAGTCGAGCACAATGGCACCCTCGTCCATATCGGGCAAGAAGCCGGTGGCCAGGCGCGGAATGATGAACGCCATCATCCCCACCAGCAACAGAATACCCACCACGCTATACGCCGGGTGGCGAATAACCGAGCGCACCCACGGAATATCGTGGTGCTGAGTCGCCGCTGTCGTATCCTGAGCCGCCGCTGGCTCCCCTTTCATTTTCTTGGAAGGCCCTGCGGTACGCTTTTCCAATTCCAGGCTGTCATCGGCGGCCGCCGTGGTGGCATCGGCCGGGGCGTCGGTGGGGCCAAATCCATCGGTGGCCACTTGCGGGCCAGTCAGTTGGGTCGTTTTGCTTTGCTTGCTAAGCAGCAGGTAGGCCACCGGCAGCCCCAGCCACGCTACGAAAAACGAGCACACCAGCGCCACTACCATTGTGGTAGCGAGCACTTTAAAGTACGCGCCGGCCACGCCTCCTAGTAGGGCGAAGGGCAGGAAAATCACGATGGTGCTCAGGCTGGAGCCGATGAGCGCGGGTAGCAGGTGCTGCACCGAGCGCTCCACTACCTCGCCGGGCGTGGCGGCGGGGTGCTCCTCGCCCACGCGGTGCAGCTGCTCGACCATCACCACCGCGTCGTCAATCATGAGGCCGATGGCGGCGGCGATAGCGCCTAAGGTCATGATGTTGAGCGAGTAGCCTAGCCCGAAATACAGCACCGTCAGGGTCAGGGCCAGGGCCACCGGAATGGTGAGCACCAGCGTGAGCGACGCTTTCCAGGAGCGCAGAAACAGCGACGTGACCACCAGGGCCAGTGCCAAGCCAATCCAGAGCGAGTCCTGCACCGAGCGCACCACTTCCGACACAAAATCGGCCTGGTCGTAATAAGGCTCCAGCTTGATGCCACGGGGCAGGCCCACGCGCAGGGCGGCCACCTTAGCCGTTACGCCGTGGCTGACTTCCACCACGTTGGCGGCCGGCTGGCGCTGCACCGAGATGAGCACCGCGTCGTGCCCATTGGCGTTGATGCGGATGTACTCGGGCTGCTCGCCGATGCGCACCGTGGCCACGTCGGCCAGGCGCACAATACGGCGGTTGTCGTTGCGCAGCACCACGTTTTCCAGGTCCTCTTTTTGCAAAATGGTCGCGTCCGTCACCGTCAGGTAAAGGCGGCGGTAGTCGGCCAGGTAGCCGTTGCTCTGCACGAAGTTGGTGTTGGTGAGGGCGGTCTGCACGTCGTCGGGCCCCAGGCCCAGGGCCGCCAGCTGGGTCGGAATCAGTTCGACTTCGTACTCCTTGGTGCGCCCGCCCTGGATTTGCACCGCCGCTACCCCCTCCACCTGCGAGATAAACGGCTTGATGGTAAACAGCGCCATCCGGCGCAGTTCCAGGGCCGAGTGGCCGGGCGCCTCCAGCGTGTAGCCCATCACCGGCAGGATGGCCGGGTTCATGCGCTCGACGCTGATGTTGATGGTGGCCGGCAGGCTGCCCCGGGCCTGGTTGAGGCGGCTTTCGATGAGCTGCTGGGCCTGCACCACATCGACGCCCCAGTTGAGGTAGGCCGAGATTTCGCACGAGCCCCGGCTGGTGGTCGAGCGCAGCAGGCGCAGGCCGGGCACCTGCTTCATGGCGTCTTCCAGCGGCTTGGTCACGGTCACCATCACGCGGTCCACGGGCGCAAGGCCCACGTCGGCAATCACCTTCACCTTGGGGAAAGTCACTTCCGGAAACAGGGCCACCGTGAGCCGCCGGTAAGCCAGCCCGCCCAGGGCGAGCGCCAGCGCCAGCAGCACCGCAATGGGCGCCTTGTAGGCTTGCAAAAAAGGAGTGCGGGGCATAAAAATCAGAACGTCGGGCTCACGAAAAACGCCGCTTGGCGGGCAGCAAGCAGGCAAAGGCAACGAGGCAGCACGCCTTACTCGGCCGGCGCCGGCACGGCCTGGCCGGCCCGCTGCACCTTCACGGCCGCCGTGTCATCGAGGCCGTAATTGCCGCTGAATAAAATCTTGTCGCGGCTGGTGAAGGTGGGCGACTTGATTTCCACGCGGTCGGTTTGCTGGTTGCCCACGGTCACGGGCACCTTCACGGCCGTCGAGTCATTGAGCAGGCGCATCACCCAGAATTCGGTCTGCGTTTCGTCGGTGAGCAGCGCGGCGCGGGGCAAGGTGGGGGTGAGATGGGGCGCGGTGCGGTCGAGCTCGACCTGCACGGCTAGGTTTTCGGGCAGGTCGGGCACCGGGCCGGTGGGCCGGATGGTGTAGCGCTGGGTTTGCAGGGTGGCGTCGCCGGTGGCTAGCTCCTGCGTTACGCGGCCGGGCAGCACGCGGCCATCGGGCAGCTTGATGCGGCAGCTTTGGCCGGTGTGCACGTAGCGCAGCTGCGTCACGGGCACGTCGAGCAGGAAGCCAAACCGGGCCCGGTCGTAGCTCATCGCCAGCTGCTCGCCATCCTGCACGTAGTCGCCGGCCAGCTTATCCACGGTAGCCAGCACGCCCGCCTGGCTGGCTTTGATGCGGATAATGCCCGAAAAGCGCAGCCGGGGGTCGCCGGTAAGCTTATCGAGGTGCAGTACCCGGCTCTCCTTGGTTTGCAGGGTGAAAATGGTTTGGCCCGCCGCCACGCGCTGGCCCGGCACCGGCACCGGGGCCAGCAGGTAGCCGGTGGTGGTGGCCCGCAGCACGTCTTTGGCCGGGTAGGCCGACACGGCGCTCAGTTGCAGCACGTCGCTGATGGTGTCGCGCTGCACGGTGCCCACCGTGACCACGGCACGGGGCTTCACCTCCGCTTCGCCCTCGGCGGGCGCCTCGGCTGCCGGGGCATCGGCCGGGGTGCCACCCGAATGGCAGGCAGCGAGAAAAAGTAGGAGGCTAGCGAAGAAAAGGCGGTGGAGCATGAGTAAGCGTAGTAATCGGCCAGCGGCTCGAACGGAGCCGGCCCTGACCCTGGCGGGCAACCGCGTCGGCAAAAAGCAAGCTGCCCGAAGGCTAACGATAGAAAGTTGGTAATCAGCAATAAACAGGCACTGGCAGCTAGTAAATGAAGGTGGCCAGCCGCCTCATTCGCCCAGATAATCCAAGGCATATTGGCTGCGCAAGCGGTCGGTTTCGGCCTGGGTGAGGCTGAATTGCAGGGTGCGGTAGCTTGTCACTAGATTCAGGTAATCGAGAATGAGTACGTCGCCCGTAGCCAGCTGCTGCTGGGCGGCGCCCACTAGTGCCTCGGCTACCCGCAGCTGCTCGCGAATGCGCTTGGCTAGCCCTTCCGAGGCCCGAATAAGCCCCCGCAATTGGTCGTACTGCTGCTGCCGCTGAATGGTGAGAAACTGCCGGTAGCCGCGCCGGCTCTGCTCCGTAAGGTCAATGCGCTGGTACTGCAACTGGCGCTGGTGGCCGTCGAAGATGGGCAGCGACAGCAGGAAGCCCGCGCCCAGGCCGGTGCTGTGGCCCAGGGCCAGCAGGGCCGGTTGCGACGACTGAATACCCGCGTCGAGCACCGCGCTCAGCTTGGGACGGTAGGTGGCGTCTACAGCTTGGCGGTCTAACACATTGCGCAGGCTGTCAAGCGTGTAGCGGCGCTGGGTGATGGACAGCAGGCCCGCTAGCCCCCGGTGGGTAGGCGGCTCGGGCGGTGTGAGGGCCCGCAGCGCCGTGTCGCCCACGCCGGCCAGGTAGCGCAGCGTGCCTAGCTCGCGCCGGTAAATGAGGCGGTTTTGCTCCACGGTCACTTCCTGGGTGCGCACCGACAGGTAGAAGCTCAAGTACTGCGTCTGCTTGAAAATACCGGCGTTCACGAGCTGGCGCAGCTGGCTGTCCTGCTGGCGCAATTGCGTGAGCAGCGTGCGGCTGAAATCGAGCTGCAACTGGGCAGTGTAGGCCGTCAGAAACTGGTCGGTGACGGAGCGGCGCAAATCGAGCTGCGAGAGCTGGCTGCTGTTGCGCAGCGCCAGCCCCTGGTTACCCAGGATACGGTAGTCGGTTTGGAGCTGAAAGCGATTGAGCACCGGCTTGGTAGCCTGTGCGTAGCTGGCGTAGTTGCCGCCGTTGCTCACGGCCTGGTCGTAGCCCACTATCTGGTCGCCATTCTGATTGGTGAGCACAGGCGTGGCCACGGCGGCGCCAATGCCGGCCACCTGCACGCCGTTTTGCGCCTTGCGACGCAGGCTGTCGAGGCGGTTTTGGGCCACCTGGTTGCGCAGGTCGTTCAGCAGCGGGCTGCGCTGGTAGGCCGTGGCTAGGAAGTCGGGCAGCGTGCGGGGGCTGGCCAGCTCGGTGGCGGGCAGGGCCGGCGGAGCGCCCAAATTAGCCGGGGGCGCCCCCGGCGCCTGGGCCCAGGCCAGCCGGGCTCCTATAGCCAAGTAGCACAGTAACAAGCGAAAACGAACATCCATGCGGCAAAGGTGGCCTCCAATTCTGAAGTAAAGTGGGCTTTTGGGGTAGTAATTCGCGTTCCTGAACGCGTTGAACTGGCGCGTCGGCAGCCGTTTAGGCAGGCTGTTTCTTATTGGCTACCTAGGTGCAGAGCCCGTTTTTGGCAGCAAGCCACTACGGCGGGTGGCACGCCAGCTCATCTCCAGAATTGCAGCCTACTGTTGCGGTAGTACTCAGTTGACGTACCAAGGCGGCTGAGAAGGCTTCAGAAAAGAGGCACCTCCTTAGTCAGGGCTGCCTTTAAAGAAGCCGGGCTATTTCCCGAAAAACGCATGAAAATCCTGCTCATTGAAGACGAGCCAGCCCTGCGCTCGGCCATCGTGGACTGCCTGCACCAGAGCGGCTACGCGTGCGAAGTAGCGCCGACCTACGCCCTGGCCCACGAAAAAGTGAAGCTTTACCAATACGACTGCGTGCTGGTTGACCTCACGCTGCCCGATGGCAACGGCCTCGACATCGTGCGCACGCTACGCGCCGACCGCTCGGCGGCCGGGGTGCTCATCATCTCGGCCCGCGATGCCCTCGACGACCGCCTCACCGGCCTGGAGCTGGGCGCCGATGACTACCTCGTGAAGCCCTTTCACCTCTCGGAGCTCAATGCCCGGCTCAAGGCCCTTATTCGCCGGCGGCAGTTTCAGGGCCAGCACCAAATTGTATTTCGCGACTTGGTGGTGTGGCCCGACCAGGCGCAGGTGCTGGCCCACGGCGAGCTGCTGACCCTCACCCGCAAGGAGTACGACCTGCTGCTCTACCTGCTGGCCAGCCCCAACCGGGTGCTCACCAAGGAAGCCATCGTGGAGCACCTGTGGGGCGATGACTCGGACGCCGCCGACTCGTTTGACTTCATCTATACCCACGTCAAAAACCTGCGTCGCAAGCTCCAGGAGAAAGGCGCCGACGACTACATCCAGACCGTGTACGGGCTCGGCTACCGCCTGCGGGCCGCATGAAGCTGCTCACCAAAACCACGCGCTATTACGTCCTGCTCGCGGTGGCGCTGTTTGCCCTGGGCGCCGGGGCGCTGTACGTTGGCTTAAACTGGGCCCTGCGCGGCGAGGTCGATGAGCAGCTGCTGGCCCAGCGCCAGCAGCTGCTCACGGCCCAAACACTGCCGCGACCCAACCTGCTGCTCAGCGACTCGCTCAGCGTGAGCCGCGTGCCCTTGCCCGGCGGCCTGCACGATGCCGCACGCTTCGACCCGGCCGGGCAAACGATGGTGCCTTACCGTGAGCTGAGCTTCCCGGTAGTGCGCCACGGCACCACGGTGTGGGTCACGCTGGGCATCTCACTGCTCGAAACCGACGACCTGCTGGGAGTAGTATTAACGGTGATGCTCAGCATCCTGGGCCTGCTGCTGGGCAGCCTTGTATTGCTTAATCAATGGCTGGCGCGCTGGCTATGGGCCCCATTTTGGCACACGTTGCGGGCACTGCGCACCTACGACTTGCAGCAGCGCGGCCCCCTGGTGCTGCCCGCCACCCCCATCGACGAGTTCAGCGCCCTCAACCACACCCTGAGCCGGATGAGCGCGCGCCTGGCCGCCGACTATGAGCGCCTCAAGGAATTTACCGAAAATGCCGCCCACGAAACCCAAACCCCGCTGGCCATCATGCAGGCACAGCTAGAGCAGCTGGTACAGGACGACAGCCTGCGGCCCGCCTCGGCAGTGCTGGTGGGCGAGCTCTACGGGGCCACCCGGCGGCTCTCGCGGCTGCACCAAGCCCTCACGCTACTGAGCAAGATTGAGAATCAGCAGTTTGTGCAAGCCGTCCCGGTGCGCCTCGACCAAGTGCTGGCTGCCAAAGCGCAGCAGCTCGAAGACCTGGCCGCCGCCCGGGCCATCACCCTGCACGTGGCCGTGACGGGCGTGCCGCTGCTCACCATGCACCCGGGCCTGGCCGATTCGCTGGTCCGCAACCTGCTCCAAAACGCCGTGAAGCACAGCCTCGCCGGCAGCCGCATTGAGGTAGCGCTCGGGCCGGCTATGCTCACCGTAGCCAACGCAGGCCCGGTGGTGGAAGGCGACCCGGCCCGGTTTTTTGAGCGCTTCCGCAAGCACCAGGCGGCCTCCGACTCGCCGGGCCTGGGCTTGGCCATCGTGCAGCAGATTTGCCAGTACTACGGCTTTACCCTGCGCTACGACTTTGCCGCTGCGGGTGCCATCCACACGCTACGCGTTGGCTTTCCGGCAGTAGGTGAGGCAGCGTAGCGCACCGGATTTCGGACAATTTCCAGGTTGATGCCCGTCTTTGAATGAAATTAAAAATCAGTCGTTCAAGTTTTTAATTCCATTCAAAGATGGGTATCAGCTTATTGACCGTATTCCAGCACCCGGAACGTGCCGGGCACGATGCTGGGGCGCGGGTGTGGGTTTTGGGTGGTAGCGGCCGGCGCGGGGCCGTAGTCGGCGGTGCAGGTAAAGAGGTGGTGGGTCTTGGGGTCGAGGGCGATGGTACGGGCGCCCTTGGCCGTGGGCACGTTGGCCACCACGGTATACTTGGTGGGCGAATCCTGGTGAATGACAGTGAACGTGCCCGACCCGTTGGAAGTCACGATATTTTGGGTAGCAGGGTCAAACACAGCGCCATCGGCGCCGGCCCCGATGGGCAGCACGGTAATCTGCTTGCCGGTTTTGCTGTCGGTCACCACCAGCTTTTCGTTGGGGCAGGCGCTGAAAAGGCGGTTGGCCTGGGGGTCGTAGCCCAGGCCGGTGGGCTCTTCGCCGGGTGCCACCTTGTGGCGCAGGTGCACGGCCAGGGTCTTGGCGTCGAACTCGATGACCTCGCTCTTGTCCTCCACATTGGCAAAAATGTGGCCTTTGCCATCGGTGGCCGGGGCCTCGATGTCGCCGGCTAGCTCGGCCGTGCCCTCCACGGCGCCGGTGGTAGCGTTGAGCACCGTACTCTTGCCCCCATTGTTACTGAAGAGAAATACCCGATTAGAAAACGCGTCGTAGAGCAGCGCGTCGGGCTTGGGGCCGGTCGGGATGGGCGCGCCAATGGGCTTGAGCGTCTTCAGGTCGAAGACGATGCAGGTGTTGCTGCGGCCGCAGGTGATGTAGCCGCGGTTGGCGCTGGGCACCACCTCAATGCCGTGCACGCCGGGCGTGTTGGGGATGGTGCCGATGACTTTGCGGGTCGCCAGGTCCACTACTTCGACCTGGGTGCTGTGCGAGAGGTAGAGGCGCTGGCCGGCAGGGTCCACGCTGAGGTAGTCCCAGCCGCCTTCGCCGCCCACCGCAATGGTGTGGAGCAGGCGGTAAGGCATTTTGGCGGGGGCAGTCTGGGCCAGGGCCATGCCACCGAGCGGTAGCGTCAGGGTAGCGGCTAGCAGCAGGTTTTTCATAAGGTCACGCTAAGGGAAATGGGTAGCCCGAAGGTGGTCGTTAATTCTGTGCCGAAGCTGTAGTAGTCGCAGCCCAGCCCTTCACCGGTCCGCCTACGGGGCGAAGTCCGCAGCGAGCGGCTCGCTACTACCCCCGCCTCGCTGGGTAGTCGCCCGCTTGACCCGCCATCAGGCTCATGCGTCGGCAATGGCCCCGCGCACCGCCTCAGGTGCAGCTTGCTGCTACGCCCGCCGCACGAGCGTCCGAGGGCTTGCGGCCCGTTTTCTTGAGCTTCCCCGCTGCGGGCTGGTGCGTACGTGGGGCCAGGATACGCCGCAACGCCTCCAGCACAGCACGGCCGACACGGCCACCGGCTTTTGGCCGGCCCGCAGCCAGCGGCTGAATTCACGGCTGGCCTCGAAGCCGACCAGAATTTTTGAGAGGCGGTCTACTTTGCGCAGCGAGGCGGCTTCGGCGGCGGACTCTATCTCGAACGACGTACCCAGCACGTTCTCGTAGTCGGCCACGTAGAGCCAGCGCGGCGCCGGCCGCCGCAGCCAAGAATAAGAGGACACCGATTTTGCGGTCGGAGCAGACCGGAAGAGCTGCCGGAGCGCAAAGTGATGCCACCCCATAGGCAGCCCCTAGCCCGGCGGACGCCATCTGCCGTAAAAGCAACCTGCCCCCGCCAGCACCTGGCAGGGCCTACTTTTAAAACGAGCAAACAACGTGGAAAAACGTACATTAGGCCCCGCAGGCCTCGAAGTATCGGCCCTGGGTCTGGGCTGCATGGGCCTGAACCACGGCTACGGCCCAGCTACCGATGTAGCCGAAGCCACCAAGCTCATTCGGGCGGCCGTAGACCTGGGCATCACCTTTTTCGACACCGCCGAGGCCTACGGCGAGGCCAACGAGCGGCTGGTGGGCACGGCCCTGGCCCCGGTGCGCGACCAAGTAGTTATCGCCACCAAATTCGGCTTTCGGGAAGGCGCCCCGGCCCAGGGCCTCGATAGCCACCCGGCGCGCATCCGCGCCGTGGCCGAGCAGTCGCTCCGGCGCCTGGGCACCGACTGCATCGACTTGTTTTACCAGCACCGGGTAGACCCCAGCGTCCCGATGGAGGACGTGGCCGGCGCAGTCAAAGACCTCATCCAAGAGGGCAAGGTGAAGTATTTCGGCCTATCAGAGGCCGGCGCGGCGGCCATTCGGCAGGCGCACGCCGTGCAGCCGGTATCGGCCCTACAAAGCGAGTACTCGCTGTGGTGGCGCGAGCCCGAGCAAAGCGTGCTGCCCACGCTGGAGGCGCTCGGTATTGGCTTTGTGCCTTTTAGCCCGCTGGGCCGGGGCTTCCTCACGGGCGCCATCACCGCCGACTCTACGTTTGGCAGCGGCGACATTCGTAGCTCCCTGCCCCGCTTCGAAGCCGAAGCCCGCCAAGCCAACCTGGCCCTCATCGACCTGATAAAGCAGCTGGCCGCTCGCAAGCAGGCCACCCCGGCCCAGGTTGCCCTGGCCTGGCTGCTGGCCCAAAAACCCTGGATTGCTCCCATCCCCGGCACCACTAAGCTGGCCCGCTTGCAGGAAAACGTGGGTGCGGCCAAACTGACCCTCACGCCGGACGACTTGCAGCAATTGGAGCAGGCCGTTGGCCAGGTCGCCATCCAGGGCGAGCGCTACAGCGCCCAGATGCAGCAGGCAATTAACCGGTAAGTATGCTAGGCTAATGGGTTGCTTAGCAGAACGGCAGCTACCCCAAACAAAGAGCGCCGCGGCAACTGCCGCGGCGCTCTTTGTTTGGGGTAGCTAGGCTGTGGCTAGGCCACAGCATGCTTACTTACTTCAACTTAATGCCTTGCGCGGCCATCTGCTTTTCGGTTTCGGCGTGCTTGGCCAGATATTCTTTGTGTTGCTCCTCGGTGCGCTCGTGGCCGAGGCTGCGGAAGTGCTCACGCAGCTTGTTTTCGGGCCAGTCGGCGCCGTAGGAGGGCGTGCCGGGCTGCTGGCGCCACGACTCGTGCAGGCTGCCATCGTCTACTGCATCGAAGCCCAACTCCTCCACCAAGTCCATTACCTTGCGCTTGGCAGCTTCGTCGTCGCCGGCTACGGGCAGCGCAATGCGGCCGGGCGCGCCCACGGGCAGGCCCTTTTTCTCCAGGTGGTCAGCGTAGATGTTGTTGAACACCTTCACCACCGGGCGGCCCAGGTGCTGCTGCACCCACTCGCTCTCGGTGAGAGTGCCGGTTTCCAGCTCGCGCAGGTGGCCATCGCGCAGCAGGGGGTAGTAGTTGCTGGTGTCGATAACCGGCACGTCGGCGGCCACGCCATCGAACAGGTCCTTAGGCAGGTCGGGGATGTTTATCAGCGGGATAGTGACCACGATAAGCTCGCCGTGCTGGGCAGCTTCGCGGGCGGTGGCGGGGGTAGCGCCGGTTTTCTGCACCACGTCACCCAGCGTTTCAGGGCCGCGCGAGTTGGCAATGAGCACCGAGTGGCCGAGGCTAACGAGCCGCACAGCCAGAGCACTGCCGATGTGGCCGGCGCCGATGATTCCTACTTTCATATGAGATGAGCTTAACGGTTAAGCGGCGGCGCGCAGGCGCAGCCACGGCTCCTTAGACCACGCGGGCGGCCAAATTGTTTGGCCCAGGCCGGCCGGGCGGGCGGGCCGGCCAGCCGGGTATTTCCCACAAAAAAGTCCCCGCATCCTTGGCGCGGGGACTCGTTCAGCCGGCGCGTCCCGCCTATTGCATGTGCACCCGAAACTGCCACACCTGCTTGTCCAGCTCGTAGCTTAGCTCTTGCAACTGATTGGAAGTCACTTCATCTACTTTACTCATATGGTCGATGCGCTGGCGCACGCGCCTGGCCACGGTGGTGATGCGCTCGGTCATAAGAATGAGCACCTGCTTGTCGGTGAGGTAGCCGCCGGGAAAATCGCCTAGGTTGGCGGTGGCGGCAATGACGCCCACGCGGCCATCCACGGGGTTGCCCACTTGCAGCACGCGCTCGGCCAGGATATCGGCGTACTTACGGTAAGCGTCGGCGTTTTCCTGAAGCTTCTCGTGTAGCGGCAGGTACAGCGGGCCGCGCAGGTTCCAGTGGCTCTGCTTCGACTCGTGGAACAACTCAAGCAGCTCGACCACGGTGGCTTGCAGGTGGTCGGTGACGGGGCGGCGCTTGTCGGCCTCCACCGGAATCTGCTGGTCGGCGGCGGGGTTGCGGTAGTCGAGCTTGCCGCTAGGGTCGGCGGGCGGCGTGGGGGTGTTGTCGGGGGCCGAAGCGCCGGGGGGCAGCGGCATGGCAGGGGCAGCGGGCGTATTTTTGGCGGCGCGGCGAGTTTGGGCGTGGGCCTGGGGAGCGGCGGCGGTGAGCAGCGCCACCGAGGCAGCCAAAAGGCAGATTTTCATAAAAACGTATCCGTAAAGGGGTTGGCAGTCGCCCGCCGCTCGCTGGTGGAATTGGCTGGCGATTAGGCTACTGGACGGCTTAAACGGCCCAGTAGCTTACGCTACCCGTTAAGCCAAGCTTAAGATTTGCTTAAAGCCCGGGCGCCGGCCGGCCCAGTTGCGTTTAAGCAGCGGTGCGGCCAGCGCTTAAGCGCAGCCGGCCGCCTTTTTCACCCCTTGCCGTTTCCGGCGCCGGCCCGCGCCTTGCCTCCCATGCAGCTACTCATTATCGAAGACGAGCCCGGCATCGCCCGGTTTCTCAAGCAGGGGCTGGAGGAAGAGGCCTTTGAGGTAGCCGTGGCCGACAACGGCCCCGAGGGCCTGCGCCAGGCATTGGCCCAGCCCTACGACTTGCTGCTCATCGACTGGATGCTGCCCGGCCTCACGGGCCTCGAAGTGTGCCAGCAGCTGCGCGCCCGCCACGACCGCACGCCCATCATCTTCCTCACGGCCAAGGATACCGTGCCCGACACCATCGCCGGCTTGCAGGCCGGGGCCAACGACTATATCAAAAAGCCCTTCCACTTCGACGAGCTGCTGGAGCGCATTCGGGTGCAGCTGCGCCCGGCCGAGGGGCCGGCCGAGCGCTTTACCCTGGGGCCCATTGTGCTGGATGTGAGCACGCACCAAGTAATTAAGGGCGAAGAAGAAATCGCGCTTACCCAGAAAGAGTTTGCCCTGCTCGAATACCTGCTACGCCACAAAAACAAGGTGTGCCGCCGCCAAAGCATCATCGAAAACGTGTGGGATATTCACTTTGAATACAACACGGGCGTCATCGACGTATACATGAATGCGCTGCGCAAAAAACTGAAAATCAACAAGGAGGATGATTACCTGCAAACCATTCGCGGCATTGGCTATGTCGCCCGCGATTAAATGAGCTTGCGCTTTCAGGACCGCATTGCCCTGCACTACGTGCTGGCCACAGCCGGGCTGGTGGTGGCCGCCTACCTGGTGGTGTTCGGCGTGGTGCGGCACCGTGTGTACTTCGACCTCGACCAGAACCTGCGCTTTGAAGCCGCCAAGCACCTGGGCGAGCTGCGCCTGACTGACTCCACCATTCATTTCGCCAACCGCGCAGAATGGCAGGAGCGCGAGCACCGCGAGGTGCAGGTAGACCCCGTTTTTATTCAGGTAAACGACCTGCGCGGGCAACTCACGGACCGCTCGCCCAACCTCAAAACCGACCAATTACCCTTTGCAGCCGCTTCCGACTGGCAGCTGCCACGCAACGTGCTGCTGCGGGGCAAGGCCCTGCGCCAGGTGCAAGTACCGGTGCAGGCGGCAGGCGGGCCGCGGCAGGGTTACCTACTGGCGGCCATCTCATCGGAGGCCGCGCAGCACGTGCTCCACAGCCTGGCTTTGGTGCTGCTAGGCTCGCTACCGGTGGTGCTGCTGGGGCTATTTGGCAGTGCGCGCTGGTTGGCGGGGCGCAGCATCGCGCCCATCAGCCAGATTACGGCCACCACCAACCGCATCACGCGCAGCAACTTAGCGGAGCGCATTGCCCTGCCGCCCCGGCCCGATGAGCTGCACACGCTGGCCACGGCCATCAATGGGCTGCTGCATCGCATTGAGCAGGCCGTGGCCCGCGAAAAGCAGTTCACTGCCGATGCCTCGCACGAGCTGCGCACGCCGCTGGCCGTGCTGCGGGGCACGCTGGAGGTGCTGGTGCGCAAGCCCCGCCGGCCCGAAGAATACGTGGCCGACATCACGCGCGGCATCGGCGAAATTGACCGCCTGACGTACCTCGTGGACCAACTGCTGCTGCTGGCTCGCTTCGAAAACCACGCCAAGGGCCTGCGCCGGCAGGAGCTGACGGTGCTCACCTGCGTGCACGACGTGCTGTATCGCCGCCGTGCCGACCTGAGCGCCAAGCACATCCGTATGGATGTGCAGGCCGGCGACCCGCCCGCTATCCTCTCTGACCCCTACCTGGTAGACCTCATCCTGGACAACGTGCTGGCTAATGCCCTGAAGTATTCGCCGGCCCAGTCTACCATTACGGTGGGGCTGGCGCCGGTGGGCAGGCACCTGCGCTGCACCATCACCGACGAGGGCATCGGCATCAGGGCCGAAGACCTGAGCCAGATTTTTGACCCTCTCTACCGCTCGGATGCGCTGGCCCACAAGGAGATAGGTGGCACTGGCCTGGGCCTATCTATCGTGGCCAAGGCTTGCGAGTTGCTGCACATTACCCGGGCCGTACGTAGCGAATTGGGCCAGGGCACCACGTTTACGCTGGATTTTCCGCTGTAGCGCGCCCCGGCTCGCCTACCTTTGCGGTTGCTACCCCCGTTTCGTGAAGGCCTTTTTCTCCTACCTGCTCATTTTGCTCGTGCTGCTGCAAACGTTCAGCCGCGAAGTATTGGTGGTGGATTTTACCCTGAATCGCGCCACGATTACGGCGCGTTTCTGCGTGAACAAGGCGCGGCCCCAACTGCACTGCGACGGCAAGTGCTACTTTGCCCAGCAGCTCAAAAAGCAGGCAGACCGGGAAAATAAAGCCCCCAACTCGCTCAAGGAGCGGCTGGAGATGCTGCCCACCGCCTTCAGCAGCCTGGTGCCGGCTGCTCCGCGCCAGTGGGCCAGTGCCCCCCCCGGCTACGGCCCCGCTGGGGCTCTGTGGGTGCCCGCGCGCACTGCGCAGGGCATTTTTCAGCCGCCGCGCGCGTAGCGCGGGCCACTTGCTGCTTTGAGGGAGTGCTACGGCCACGGCGGGCTAGCCGTGCGGCAGGCATGGCGCGGCAGGCAGGCAACCTGTGCCGCTGGGGTATAAGCCGTGTTGAGGAGGTAGACTAAAGGCGGGCTACTCTGTGCGCGCTGCTTCCTCCCTAAGGCCGTTAGCCAGGGGCCCCATTGCTTTGCCAGGAAACCGCCCTGCTAGGCTTTCGCCTCACAAGCAGCAAGTTAGGCGGTCGACTCAGGTTCCGAGTACGCGACAGCCGTCCGCCGTCCCGCCGCGCGGCCAGCCTACAACCGGCTGGCATATTGCTCTTGCCCGACGAGCGCACTTAGCGGGCGGCCCGCCTGGTCAGGGCCCCATCCACCTGCTCTAGGCGACCCACTTCTTCTTTATTTGAATTTAAGCTCTTGCTATGAGTTCACTGAAAAATACCTGGCTGCGGCGGCTTTTCCGGCTGCACAGCTGGCTAGGGCTGCTGGCGGGCGTGCCGCTGCTGCTGCTTGGTTTGAGCGGAGCCATCCTGATTTTTAAGCCCGAGCTAGACCGGCTGCTGGTGCCCCGGGTGGCGCCGCCGCCCGCCGGGCGGGCGCCCGTGCCGCTCGATTCGCTGTATCGGCTGGTGGGCCGGCGCTACCCGGCCCTCAAGAGAATGGCCATCGTGGGGTTTGCGCAGCAGCCCGGCGAGAGCTACGAGTTTCGCCTCTACGGCAACGACGGCAACCCCAATACCTATGACCTGGCCAGCGTGTGGGTAGACCCCTACTCCGGCCGGATAGTGCGGGAGGGAGCCAACACCGGGCTGGCGGGCGGCGCCCTCAACTGGCTGCTACAGTTTCACTTTTGCTTTCAGCTCGGCATGGGGGGCGTGCTGCTCACGGCGTTGCTGGGCCTGGCACTGCTGGCCTCGGTGCTGACGGGCGCGGTGGTGTACCGCAAGCACCTGGGCCGGGTGCTGCTGCTGCGCGCCCCGCTGCGGCGGCACAATTGGCGGGTGCTGGCCTCCGACCTGCACCGCTACGTGGGTACTTGGAGCTTGCTGCTCAATGCCCTGATTTGCTTTACCGGCTTCTGGATGAACCTCTTCGGCTTTGACCCCGCCGCTTGGCGGGCCCAAACCCAGCCGGCCCCACCCAACCAGCTCATGGCCCGCCCGGTCGATGAGCTGCTGGCCACGGCCCGGGCCGCCTACCCGGCGCTGGTGCCCACCCGCATCCGCCTGCCCACGCAGCCCAGCGGAAATCCGTTTCAAATTGATGGGACAGTGCCCGGCCACACGCTGCCCTGGGGAGCGGGCGCATCGGTGCAGGTGGACCCCACCACTGGCCGGGTGCTGGCCGTGCGCCGGGCCTGGGAAGCCGCTTGGCCCGCCCAGTGGGAAGCCCTGATGGGGCCGCTGCACTTCGGCACTTTCGGCGGCTGGCCCATGCGGGTGCTCTACGTGGTGGTGGGCATTACGCCGGGCCTGCTGGCGCTCACGGGCTTTGCCCTCTGGTACCGGCGGCGGCCGGCCGGGGCGAGGCAGGCGGGCCGCTAGGGCAGCATTTTTCCCTCCCTCTCTTGATTTTTTCACCAATTGTCCAGGGCTGTTCGCTCCTGATTTTACCCGGCTTTTGTTTATGAAATTCGCCTTTACCTGTTTTCTTTTTCTACTTACTTCGCTTGCTTTTGCCCAAAGCGTGGTGCGCGGCGTGGTGCGCCAGGCCGACGGCCCGCACGCAGGCACGCCGCTGGGCGGGACCACCGTCAGCAGCCCGCAGGCCAACCAGGTGGCCACGACCGATAGCGCCGGGCGCTTTGAATTGCGCGGGCGGGCAGCCATTACTACGCTCACCGTCAACCACCTGGGCTACCTGCCGCAGGTGGTGCGTGTGCGTAGCGGCCAGGCCCTCACCATTGGGCTGGCGGCCGATGCGGCCACCACGCTGGGCGAGGCCGTGGTCACGTCCAAGTACTACCGCCAGTACACCGCCCAAACCGTGTCGAGCGCGCTGCGGCTGCAAACGCCGCTGCTTCAACTCTCGCAGCAAATTCAGGTAATAACGCCGGAAGTCATTTTCGACCAGGGCAGCTTCAACACCACCGAGGGCGTGGTGCGCAACGTGAGCGGGGTGGTGCGCAATGAAATATCCAACAACCTAGGGCCCAACCTCTACATGCGCGGCGGCCAGGTAGCCCCCCTACGCAACGGCGTGGACCTAACGCCCTACTACCGCGGCCCCGTGCCCGACGATGCCGCCCTCATCGACCGCATCGAGTTTATTAAAGGCCCGTCGCTGTTTATGAACAACATCGGCGACCCGGCCGGCAGCTTCAATATCGTGACGAAGCAGCCTACCGGTACGCCGCGCTACTCGGCCACGGCCATGCTGGGCAGCTATGATTTTTACCGCCTCGCCGCCGACCTCGACGGCAAGCTCGACAAGGCCGGCAAGCTGCGCTACCGCTTCAACGCGATGGCCATGCGCACCAATTCCTTCGTGCCCGGCGACTACAACAAGCGCCTGCTCGTGTCGCCGGTGCTTAACTATCAGCTTAGCGCCCGCACCGCCCTCACGGCCGAGTATACCTTTCAAGCCTTCAACTACGGCCTGTATAGCCCCATCGTGATGACGCCCAACGGCTTCGGCTCGCTGCCGCGCGATTTTACCATCTCGGAGCCCAGCGTGGGACCCATCCGGGCGCAAAATCAGTCGGGCTTTCTCACCCTCACCCACCAGTTTAGTCCCGGCTGGCAGCTCACGGCGCGCGGGGCGTTTTTGCTGGAAAAAAGCGAGGGCCGCTACCTCTGGGTAACGGGCGTGAACGCGGCTAGCCCCAACGTGCTGCTGCGCAACCCCAAGTACGACCTCGACCGCACGCAAGTGCTTTCGCAGCAGGCTTTCGTGAATGGCAAGTTTACTACCGGCCCGCTAGCTCACCAGCTGCTGGCGGGGGTCGATGTCAACCAAAAGAAGTTTCTGGCCGTCGATTACCTCACCTACAACACCACCACGGCCGGTGGCACCACCCAGCCCGTGTACTACCCGCTCGACGTGAACAACCCCGTGCACGGCGCCGAAATACCGGGCTACACCTCCCCCAACGGCCTCGACGGCCGCAATACCGAGCAAACCATCAGCTATTATTCGGGGTACGCTCTCGATGAGGTGGCCTTGTTCGATAACAAGCTGCGCCTCACGCCCGGCCTGCGCTACACCGCCGTGCAAAGCCACAACCAAGTACTGGGCGTGGGCAGCAGCTCCAGCGACCGGGTGCTGACGCCGCGCCTGGGCCTGAGCTACAGCCTCTTGCCCAGCCTTTCGGTGTATGGCCTCTACGACCGCACCCTGGTGCCGCAGGGCGGCAGCACGAGCGCCGGCACGCCCCTCGACCCGCTGCGCGGCAGCAACCACGAGGTGGGCCTGAAGAAAAACTGGTTCGACGGGCGCTGGACGTCGGCCGTGGCCCTATACTACATCACCCGCTCCAGCATCGCCGCCACTGACCCGGCCAACAGCCTCTACCGCATTCAGGTGGGCGAAAACCACGCCCAGGGCGTGGAGCTGGATGTGGTGGGCCAGCTGCTACGCGGCCTCAATGTGGTGGTAAACTACGCCTATACCGACGCCAAAATCGATAGCGACGTAAACCCGCTGCTGGTGGGCGCCCGCCCACCGCTTTTCGTCAAGCACGTCCAAAACACCTGGCTCAACTACGAGTTGCCCGCCCGGCTGGCGCGGGGCCTCAGCTTTTCGCTCGGCTACCAGTACCAGGCCGGCCGGGGCGGGCGCTACGCCGTAGCCACCCCCTACGCCATCCCCGACTACTTCCGCCTCGATGGTGGCGTGGGCTGGCAGTCGGCGCACCTCAAGGTAAATTTGATTGTCAATAATCTATTGAATCACAACCTTATCACTACCCCCTGGCTGCGCAACGGGCTGTACTACTGGATTCCGCAGGCGGGTATCAATGGCCGGCTCTCGGTGAGCTACACCCTGTAGCAACGAGGGCGGGGGCCACGGTTACCCGCCCTCCCTACCCAGCGGGCCGCTCCTCGACAGTCCACCATCCACCGGTTTGGGCAGCGGCTGCCGCTTGAGCAGCCGCTGCACCGACATGGGCAGGAACAGCTTGCCGCGCCGCGTGCGGTAGCCCCCGTCGTTCAGCTCTTGCGCAATCTGCTCCAGGGTGTGGCCCTGCGCCCGCAGCAGGCCACCCAGCCGGGTGGCCTGCTGGTTTTGCTGGTTCGTGCGGGCATTATCCTGCCGAACGTGCCGGCTCTTCTCGATGGCAGCGCGCGTCAGGTTGGCCGGGGTACCCAGCACCGCGCCCCGCGCCTTCTTGGCCGCCAGCGCATCGCGGGTGCGCTGCGAGATAATCTCCCGCTCGTGCTGCGCCAGCACGGCAAACAGGCCCACGGTGAGCGTGTTGGCATCGGGCATGTCGCAACACACGAAAGCCACCCCCGAATCACGCAGGGCAAAGATGAAGCCCGCATTGCGGCTCAGCCGGTCGAGCTTGGCGATGAGCAGCGTGGCCCCCGCTGCCCGGGCCGCCGCAATGGCCGCCAACAGCTGCGGACGCTGGTTTTTTTTGCCGCTCTCCACTTCTACATACTCGGGTAGCACTTGGGCTGGGTAAGCCACGAAAGCGCGCACCGCCGCCTGCTGGGCTTCCAGGCCCAGGCCGGACTGCCCTTGCCGGGCCGTGCTCACGCGGTAGTAAGGAACATACTGGGTCGTAGATGCAGCCATCAGAACAGGGATTTTGGTCAAAAGTAAGGTTTATAACGTTTAGTGAACGCCCGTTCACTAAACGTTATAAACTCCATCTAGGCCCATTGGATTCACGAAGTAGCGGCCTAGATGGTACAAGGTGCGTGCGGCAGTAGCCGGCTAACGCGGAGGTATACTCACAATTCGGGCCCTGCCGAGGTACTTCGATACAATACCTGGGTGCGTTCCTTGCCCAGCCAGCCTTGGGCCAGGTCGGCTACCACCTTGCGTAGCAGGGCCACTCCCAAGGTCGCAGGCTATTGAGCTTACGCGTAGAGGTAACCTATCAGCTGCATATTCATTAGCCGCCGCTGAAAAGGTGTTGGGGACGGATGCCTTACATGCGATAGTGTTGCGCAACGCTAGGGCAGGCCCAGCCGACCGAATATATTACGTAATGTTTTCCCACTTGAGTACTTCTCCTTCACTGGTGGCTATCCCGGCTGCTGACTGGGTATTCATTCCTACTTCTCCCGAATTTCTTGCTTTCAATGAAATGTAAAGCCTGCTAGAGTTAGTAGCGATGCGGGTTATTCTCCTTATTTTCCGGCCGTTATTCCAATTCCTCGCTTTCATGCACCTCACCAAACGAGACTTTAGTATCATGGGCAGTACGGTGCTGGTGATGTGCGTGCCGCTAGCCCTAGTGGCTACCACACACCGCCTGCTGGGCCCGCTGCCGTCGTCCGCATTCGAGTGGACTACGCTGAAGGCGACGCCTACCAAGGTGGGCGAAAAGCGCGCCGTGTTCGATAGCCCCACCGAGACGCTGGACAACCTGGAAATGCACGTCACTACCCTCAACCCGGGCGAATTTGCCCACCCCCCGCACCAACACCCTGAGGAAGAGCTGACCATCGTGCGGGAAGGCACGGTAGAAGCACTGGTAAATGGCGAGCGCAAGCGGCTCGGCCCCGGTTCAGTTATCTTTCAGGCACCCAATCGGTTGCACACAGTTCAGAACGTGGGTACGACGCCCGTGGTGTACCACGTGCTGAAATGGCGCTCGGTTAAAACCGCCCCGGCCCTCCCAGCCAAACCCTGAGCCCGGGCATACCGGTGCCGAAAATCACTGCACCGCGCCGTAAAGTCGGGATTTTTGTGCTGTTGAAGAACTGGTGCAGCGCAGGGGCACGCTGATGCCAGCGTATCCCTGCGCTCCCGCATTGGCTTGACCAATGCCTGGTGCGCCTTATTTCTTCTTGGCAAAATCGGCAGCGGCCTCATTCAGTTGCTTAGGCGTCAAGCTATGGGCGCCTTCATCCACCAAAATGCGGTAGCGAAACGTCACGGCCTCGCCCGGCTTGAGCTGAAGGTTTCTGGCCGACTTGCCGCTGGTGAATATCTTTTCGCCCAAGGGGTTAGCGGCAAACAAGCCGTAGCCCCGCGCGTGCCAAAACGTTGGGTAGTTTGGGTTTTGCGGGTGGTCGATGATGGCCACACTCACCGAGTCGGCGCCTATTTTGCCGTAGGCCTCGCACCACGTGCCGCGGGTGCTCCAGGCGTCGTTGCCGCGCTTGCCGGCGCTGGTGAGGTAGGTGCCGTTGGGCACGTGGTCGGTGCCGGCTTTCACCACCGTCACGATGCCTTTGCTGTCGGTAAACTTCTCGTCTTTGTCGCTGGGCATTTGCAGCTCGTGGGCTAGGCGCAGGCCCAGCAGGCCGTCCTTGGCATCAGTAAAGGTGACGGGCTGCACCGCCTGGAGCGTCGTGACGCGGTCGATGGTGCGGGCCCGCGCCGTACCGCTAAACTCGAAGCGCGTGGTTTCTTCCAGCAGCACCTGGTTTTGCTGGTTGGTCCAGTTGGCGTGGTAGGCCAGCACGCCGGTGGGGCCGCTGCTGGTAGTCAGGATGCGGTCGGTTTTTACCCAGCCGTAGTCCTTTTTCTTTTCGGGCGGAATGGCATAAGAGTTGTTCCAAAAGTCCAGCCCGTTCACGTTCTCGTAGTTGAACCACAGGCCGATATGGTGCGGGTGGTCGGTGGGGTCGCCGGGCCGGGGGTTCAGCGGAAAGCCCCGCGTGACGAGGGCGCCATTGGCGGCGCGCAGCGGGTAGAGCACCGGCTTTTCGAGCGAGTCGGGGTAAAGAAACGTGGTGAATAACTGCTGGCCGATGAATACATCAACCTTCTTCTGCCGGGCGTCTCTTACCACGCGCACAGCCTCGGATTTTTGGGCGCGGGCGGGCGCCAAGCCGGCTAGCCCCACCAGCAGGGCGGCGCCGGTTGCTGCGAGATTTCTCATCAGAATCGTGGCCAGCCCGTTAGTATTTAAACACTTTACCGCCCACCATCACCTCCTGGGTTTGCTCGTCGAAGGTCGCCTTCTGGCCGGTGTGCACGGCAGCGTTGGTCATGATAGTGGCGATGGAGTGGCTGTAGCCGGCCTCGACCGGCGCGTGGGGCTGCTTCCGGCTGCGCACGCACTCCATCCAGTTGCGGATGTGGTTGGACGTCAGCAGGTCGCCACCCGTGTTGGCCGATACAGCCACGGCCTCGGTGGGCTGGGTCAGGCTGGTTTCGGGCAGCAGGAAGGCCGGCATTTTCATGTCGGCGGCAAATTTCTGGGTCAGGCCGCCGCGCGGCGACACGGTGTTGGTGTTCAGATTCAACTCGCCGCCGTTGGAGTAGTAGATTTCGGCCGGGTGCTCGTCGCCGTTGTCCATGCGCGAGCCGAAGGTGACCTGAAAGCCGCTGGCCGGGTCGTTGAGCGGGCCGTAGTCGAACACGGCCGTCATGGTATCCCAGTTTTTACGGCCGTCTTTCCACATGTAGATGCCGCCGTTGGCCACCACGCTGCGCGGGTGGGGCAGGC
>Ga0160427_10000585_pt1 | contig 21881 bp, 20 predicted proteins | sample SolpanmetagenomL_FD_108194 | JGI IMG/M metagenome (GOLD analysis project Ga0160427, IMG submission 108194) | Solar panel surface microbial communities from Lawrence Berkeley National Laboratory, California, USA - L | ecosystem: Engineered > Built environment > Solar panel > Unclassified ...
GCTGAAGTCAACGTATCTTTGGTAATACGGCCACTGGAGGCAATACTACCAAGCGAGGTTTTTAACCCAAAATCGCCCTGGATCAGATTCCAATTGATGCCGCTTTTAAATTCATCATCTAAAGTAACTTCAACAATTTTGGCCTCAATTAAGACTTGCTGCTCAACACTTTGCCGCAGGCGATTTAAGTAATCTTCCACGACACGGTGCTGCAATTCAGTTGCAAAAACGGTAATCAGTCCGCCTTGCTTGTGAATGGTAAATCGTGGCTGTGCCGCAGGCGCATTTCCCTCAACCAGAGTTTCCTGCAAGATGATTTCTAAATTTTGGGTTAATTCTGCCCAGAAATCGGTTTTTGTTTCCCCTGTTAATAAGGTATTTGAGCCGTTATCATCCAATGACTGTGATCCAGTTGGTGCTGTAAAAACATCCGTTGCAATAGCAAAACGATTTTGATTACCCCGTGTCATAATCAGAAACTGTACGTTATAACTTTTAATATAGGGCGTATCATTTTCAATTTTTAGAATCGATCCTTTAAAGCGATAACGCAAATTATGACTGTCACAAATTTCATGAACAATTTCTATAAGCGGTCGGTCTTTGATAAATAATGTTGCACCCCCTTCAATGTGCGACGAGACAACCATGTTAACCTTAGCTTGCTGTGATAGGGCCATGAGGATATCTCGCAATGGAATGACTTGGGTAATGTTCAATGATATACGCTGATTAAATTGTGCTGGAATTTTGGGTAAGGTTGAATCTAAAAGAGGTGCTTTAGGTTGAGGAATAGGCTGTAGTTCTGAATTTTGTAATAGCTCTTTATAATCATTTTTTGTCAGTTTTAAATCAGGATCTTGAAAATCAAATTGGTCTTGATATTTACAACTTGATAAAATTACCATCAATGATAAGACAATAAGGCGATACATGATGCTCCTATTTAAAACTGCGTCATGGTGGTTTATACGCAGATTAATTAAGGCTGACCAGCGCAAAATATGATTAACATACTAAATAATATAGATATAATAATGAACGACCCTATCATTGAACCTCTCAATACACCCAAACAAGCTGTTATCTTTCTGCACGGTTATGGATCAAACGGTGATGACTTACTGAATTTAAGCCCTTATTTTGAAGATGGTTTAAATCATACTGTTTTTTGTTCACCAAACGCACCCAATATATGTGAGCAAAATCCGCAAGGGTATCAGTGGTTTTCACTTCAAAATTGGTTGCCCGAATTATTTTTAAAAGGTGCTGCGCAAAGTGCACCATACCTGTTGTCCTATATTAATCATATCCAAAGTAAGTATGATCTTACTCAAAATCAGATTACCCTGATTGGCTTCTCGCAAGGTGCTATGATGTCCTTGTACATTGCACTAAACCATTTATATAACTTAAAAGCCGTTATAAGTTTTTCAGGTATGCTGCTTAATACACCTGATATAAAAAAGTCACAAACACCCTTGCTATTAATTCATGGTGCACAAGATTCAGTTGTTCCTATGCAAGCCTCAATTGAGGCTCATAGAATTTTATCAGCGTTAGATTATCAAATACAGTTATTTACAATTAATGGGTTGGCTCATTCCATTGATCAAAAAGGTTTAAATACGGCACAAGAGTTTTTGCAAAAATGTCAGAATTATGACACACTACTAACATCATAAAATTATCAAGGAATATTATATGCGCGCAAAAATAGCCTTAATTGGCAGTGGTCAAATTGGGGGCATATTAGCCCATTTAATTGGACTTAAAGAACTAGGCGACGTCGTATTGGTTGATATCAATGAAAATATTCCGCAAGGCAAGGCCCTGGACCTGGCACAGTCTTCACCTATTGAAGGATTTGACTGTAACCTTAAAGGCACAAGCTCATATTCAGATATTCAAGACGCTGACGTTATTATCATTACGGCTGGTATTCCCCGCAAGCCGGGTATGAGCCGCGATGATCTGCTTGAAATTAATGCCAAGGTCATGACCGAGGTAGGCCATAATATTGCCCGTTACGCGCCTCAGGCTTTTGTCATTGTCGTCACTAACCCCTTGGATGTCATGGTATATGTATTACAAAAAGCAAGTGGCTTACCCCCCCATATGGTCGTTGGTATGGCTGGCATTCTTGATTCGGGTCGCTTTCGCTATTTCTTGGCCCAGGCTCTTAATGTATCAGTTGACGATGTTCAGGCCATGGTGATGGGTGGCCATGGTGACTCCATGGTTCCCCTCATTCGCTATACATCCGTTGCGGGAATCCCGTTACAAGACATCATCAATATGGGATGGATTTCTCAAAGCAGTGTCGATGCGATGGTTGAGCGCACACGCCAGGGTGGCGCTGAAATTGTTAACTTACTCAAAACAGGATCAGCTTACTTTGCTCCAGCATCCTCAGCCATTGCCATGGCAGAATCCTATTTAAAAGATAAGAAACGTGTCTTTCCATGTGCTGCTTATTTACAGGGTCAATATGGTATTGATGATTTATACGTTGGCGTACCTATTCAAATAGGAGCCAAGGGAGTTGAAAAAATTATTGAACTTGATCTAAATGACAAAGAGCAAGAAATGCTGAATCATTCTGTTAAAAGTGTGCAAGAACTGGTCAAGGCCGTGCAACCTTTTCTTAACATTGCATAACGATAATTAAAAGCAAGACAATAGGTGCGCAATGAAAATTCATGAATATCAAGCCAAAGAAATTCTGCGTCAATTTGGTGTCCCGCTTTCACCAGGATTGATTGCTGACACACCTCTACAAGCGCGCCAAATGGCACAGCAATTGGGTGGCAACACATTTGCCATCAAAGCCCAAATTCACGCAGGTGGACGTGGTAAAGGTGGCGGTGTTAAAATTGCTAAGTCCTTGGATGAAGTTGAACAGTATACACAGCAAATTTTGGGGATGATGTTGATCACGCCTCAAACGTCACCTACTGGGCAACGTGTTAAAAAGATTTACATTGAGCAAGGCTGTCAAATTGCCCAAGAACTATATTTATCATTATTATTGGACCGTGAACAAGGTTGTTTGACTTTTGTGGCCTCAACAGAAGGTGGCATGGATATTGAAGAAGTTGCCCATACGCACCCTGACAAAATTGTCAAATACCTAATTGATCCCCGTTATGGATTACAATCATTTCAAGCCCGCGATATTGCTTTTAACCTTAACTTAAAAGACAAGACTACTTTAAAAATGGCTGCTGTCATAGAAGAAATATACAAAGCATTTATGGCAACCGATGCATCCCTGATTGAAATTAATCCTTTGGTAATTACAACTGAGGGTAATCCAGTTGTGTTGGATGCTAAGATGACATTTGATGAAAATGCTTTATTCCGTCATCCCACTGTTGCTGCATTGCGCGATCCTGATGAAGAGGATCCAGCGGAACTCGAGGCCCAAAAGTATGAGCTAAATTATGTTAAGCTTGATGGTAATATTGGCTGTATGGTCAATGGGGCTGGTTTAGCCATGGCGACCATGGATGTGATAAAATTATATGGCGGCGAACCTGCGAACTTTTTGGATGTGGGTGGCGGGGCCACGCGTGAGCGTGTTACGAAAGCCTTCAAATTGATTTTATCAGACAATAATGTCAAAGGTATTTTGGTCAATATTTTTGGTGGCATTATGCGGTGCGATATTATTGCAGAAGGTATCATTGCTGCAGCACGTGACATTAACCTACATGTTCCTTTGGTTGTACGCCTTGAGGGAACAAATGTTGAGTTAGGTCAGCAATTATTACAACAATCCGGCTTGCCAATTATTACGGCACACGAGTTAGGTGAGGCTGCACAAAAGATTGTTCAAGCTGTTGAGGAGCATCAATCATGAGTGTCCTGATTAACAAAAATACGCGCCTTATATGCCAAGGGTTCACAGGCGCACAAGGTACTTTTCACAGTGAACAAGCCATTGCGTACGGCACACAAATGGTGGGAGGGGTTACCCCAGGACGGGGTGGATCAACACATTTGAACTTGCCAGTCTTTAATACAGTCAATCAAGCCATTCAGGAAACAGGTGCAGATGCCAGCGTTATCTATGTTCCCCCTGCGTTTGCTGCTGATGCCATTTTAGAAGCCATCGCGGCACAGATTCCCCTGATCATTTGTATCACTGAAGGCATTCCTGTTTTAGATATGATCCGTGTTAAAACGGCATTAAGCCAATCATCCTCCAGGCTCATTGGGCCCAATTGCCCTGGTGTCATCACACCTGGTGAATGCAAGATCGGTATTATGCCAGGTCATATCCATAAACCAGGCAATATTGGCATTGTATCGAGATCAGGTACGTTAACTTACGAAGCCGTGTGGCAAACAACCCAGCAAGGTCTGGGACAATCCACATGCATTGGTATTGGTGGTGACCCTATACCGGGCACAAACTTCATTGATTGCTTGGAATTATTCTTAAATGATCCGCAAACTGAGGGCATTATTATGATTGGTGAGATCGGGGGCACAGCAGAAGAACAAGCCGCAGATTTTCTTAAGAACCATACAATCAAGAAACCTACTGTCGGATTTATTGCAGGCACGACTGCACCCGAAGGGCGTCGCATGGGTCATGCAGGGGCTATTGTTTCAGGTGGCCAAGGTACGGCCATTAGTAAAATTAAGGCGCTGCGTGCTGCTGGCATAACTGTTGCTGACTCCCCTGCCCTTATGGGTCAAACTATGCGCGATGTTATGACTGCGCACAGTAAATAATCTTTTGCTTAACAATTAGCAATGACCGTCTTTGAGAAAAATATAATCTCAATCTATGGCCTTCAAGGCCGCAAATGGCTTGATAATTTAACTAACCTAGTTGGCACACTGAGTGAACAATGGCACCTATCATCACTTATCCCTATTAAAAATTTAACCCACAATTATGTCCTTTTAGGTTTGCAAAATAGTAAACCTATTTGTTTAAAGATTGGTGTCAAGCGTTGCAATATTGAAAAAGAAAGAATGGCACTGCAAGCCTATAAAAATTACGGTGGGGTAAACGTTTTAGCCCATCAGGACAGTGCTTTACTGTTAGAAGGTCTCAACCCTGGCACGCCTTTAGGGACAAATTTAATGAATAGAAAATCAGATATACATATTATTTGCAAAATTGTTCAAAATTTACACGTTGCAAAAATCCCGGGTCAACATAATTTTCCTCATGTTTTAAGCTTACTCAATCAGATTAATTATAGCTCTGCGATTCCTTACCATTATTTAACAAAAGCCAAAAAAATTATAGCTACAATCAATAAAATCCAAACGCGTGAAATTTTACTTCATGGTGATTTACATCCTGATAATATTCTTAAAAATAAGCAAAATTGGAAAGTCATTGATCCTAGAGGTATTATTGGTTATCCCATTAATGAATTATGGGCCTTTATAATTGAACCATTACAAGATACCTTTTTAGTGGCTGACTATTTTAATTATGATATCATACTAGTTCGTGAATGGTATTTTGTTCATTTGATTTTAAATGCATATTGGGCTGCTCAAGATAATCTTAACCCCAGTATTTTTCTAAAATGTGCTGATATCATAAGTAACGTTATTTAATTATTTAATTTAAACGAATAAAAATATCTTTGGTAATTGAGTAATCAACGTTATCTTAGATTATGGGTTGAGACAAAATATGAATCTATTAAAATCAAATAATAACCAAACGGCTCTAAGCTTAGCCATTATTATAAGTTCAATTATTATTGGTCTAGGTGCTTATAAAGGTATATTAATATCGAAATCTTCTGACCGTTATATCACTGTTAAGGGCTTGGTTGAACAAATTGAGAAAGCAGACCGCGGTGTTTTTGAATTAAATTTTAAAGTATCAGACAACGATTTTAATATTTTGCAACAAAAGTTAGCGTCTCAAACGAAGATTGTTCAAAGCTTTCTCGAAGCCCAAGGATTTGCAGCTTCAGAAATATCAAGGCTATCGCCTGCAGTAATAGATTTGTATACGCAGGAATACGGTGCAAATCAAAAAGCACTTCACCGATATGTTATAAATCAAACAATCAAAGTGAACTCAAATCAAGTGGACCTAATTGACAAAATTTCAACCCAGTTATTTGAACTCTTAAGCAATGGAATTTCATTAAATAGGAATGAAAAAAGTTTTTATTTAGATAGGTTTAACGACTTACGCCCCCAATTAATTGTTAAAGCAACGCTTAATGCTAAGCAAGTAGCTGAGCAATTAGCTAAAGCTACTAATAGTCAAATCTCTGAGATTCGCCGGGCTAATCAAGGTGTCATCGTTTTATCAGGTGTTAATTCATCACCCAATCAAGATTATGATTCATCTTCAGATTCTTTGATGAAAAAAATTCGTGTTGTCACTACAGTTGAATTTAACATTGAATAAAATTTTTGATTTTGTTTGTTAGATTTTTATTTTATCAATCTAGATTTAATAAATCTGAACTTAAATCGGTCTGTTAAAACAGTAGCTATTTATTGTTATTTATACGATAATAATTTATGAAAATTGTTGTTAAATGACAGTTGTTGTGTGGTTTAAGCGTGATTTACGTATTGACGATCACTTGCCATTATCGCGTGCTGTTAGCCTGCATCAGCCAATCATTCCGTTGTATATTATTGAGCCGCAATTATGGCAGCAGCCTGATTCATCCAGGCGGCACTGGCATTTTATTCATGACTGCTTAATCAATCTGCGTCAGGAATTAAAGCTGTTGGGACAGCCTTTAATTGTCAGGGTGGGTGAAACAATAGAAATTTTACAAAACCTCAAAAAGACAACAGATTTCACAACTATTTATGCCCATGAAGAAACAGGCAATGCCTGGTCTTATGCGCGCGATAAAGATGTTATTGCTTGGTGCAAAACGAACAATATCACATTCACAGAGTTTCCAACCAATGCCGTTGTCAGACGCCTAAAGGACCGCGATCATTGGACTACCATTCATGCAGCACGCATGCGCCAACTCCTCGTTGATACGCCCCCTAAAATCTTAGCCATGGATAATTTAGATCTGGGTGAGATCCCTTCAAAAGATGATCCTTTATTTGGTGACTATGATATTGGCCACGTTCAACCGGGTGGCCGCCACGAGGCACTGCGCATCTTGGAAAGCTTTGTGCGTCATCGCTGTCGCAATTACCGCAAGACAATCTCTAAGCCTGACCCTGCGACACGCTATTGCTCACGTCTATCGCCCCACATTACTTATGGTACATTGTCTGTGCGCGAAATTTTTCAAGTGTGCTGGCAGTATCTTAGAATACTTAATGACCAAGATCATGAGCGTTCACTTTACTTAAGGCGAGGAATTTTGGCTTTCCTGTCGCGCCTATATTGGCATTGTCATTTTATTCAACGCCTGGAAGATCAACCCAGTATTGAGCATCAATGCATGCATCCTGCTTTTGAGACCATGCGGCAACCTGGAGCAAATCCGCAGTTTCTTAAGGCGTGGTACCAAGGCCAAACGGGCTATCCTCTAGTTGATGCGTGTATGCGATGTTTGCATCAGACAGGGTGGCTTAATTTTCGCATGCGTGCCATGGTTGTCAGTTTTGCCTGTCATAACTTATGGTTGGATTGGCGCGATATTAATACCTTGTTAGCTAAATTATTTACGGATTATGAACCAGGCATTCATTTCAGTCAGCTGCAGATGCAAAGCGGTGTTACGGGGATTAATACTATTCGCATGTACAACCCCATTAAACAAAGTTATGATCATGATCCTTATGGTTATTTTATTCGCCGTTATGTACCAGAATTGAACCATTTGCCATTAGATTATTTACATGAACCTTGGTTAATTCCACCCCTCTTTAAGCAACAATTTGATCAAAGTACAACTTACCCCGCACCCATTGTTGACTTTACAATAACGTGTCACTTTGCAAGGAGACAAATTACCGCTATCCATCACAGTGATCATTTTAAACAAACCGCCCTGAAAGTGTATAAGAAACTCGGTAGCCGCAAAACACCGCGCAGTCGTATTGCCAAGCGTAAAAGAAAAATGAATGCAATAAACGCAACTGTCAGCAAGCAATTGCAGTTTGATTTAGCTTGAAAACAATATTAAAGAAAGTCAGTTGAATTATTATAAAAATGATAACTATTAAATTGGTCGGGGCGGCGGGATTTGAACCCACGGCCCCCACACCCCCAGCGTGGTGCGCTACCAGACTGCGCTACGCCCCGAAAGTGTGACTATAGCAGGAAGTTTTGCAAATGCAAGTCAGGTTATCGTGATCATTCATTGCAGTTAAAGAGCGTTAACTTTCTGGTACTTCAAGGGGAAGGCGATAGAGATCCTGTATAGAATCTTGATATGCATTTAATTGATCAATGGGGAGACATGTCTCCAAATCAAACTGACCAGTGGGACCACTGAATAAACCTGGGCCCGATTTCAAGTCATTGGTAGGAATGGGTAGTGGCTGCACCGAACCGCAAGCTGACAACATAGCAAGTAATGCGGTATACAATACTGAACGTGGCATGGTTAGAATTTCACGATCATTCCGCCCATAACCGCATCAATATTGTGAGCCTGCACAGATGATCCCTTAATGGTCAGCTTGTGATGGCGCCAGCCTAAGTAAACCTGACTTGAAATACGGTCCAAAAATTGGACTAAGAAAGCACCATAAGTGCGCCCTATGAACTGATTGTGAATGGACTGCGGTGTTGATGCATCAATAACAAAATTTTCAAAATGACCATAGTCAACTGAAAAAGCCGTTTTACCTGCTTGAATATAGGATTGCTCATACCCTAATTTTAATCCATATTGTTGGGCATGGTGTGCTTGACTGTATTTCCAATGACGCATCGTGCCTGAAATCTGGGCATTAATACCTGATGGTAATAAAATACCACCTGAACCATTCACCTGGTTATACCCTGTGTTGATACCATTGGTTAAACCGACCGTGTTATTTCTGACAAAAGCCACTTGTGCAGCATATTTAATTTTATTAATTTGTGCTGCATACTTAAGGGCTACATCCCATAAGTCATTTCCTTGGCCATTGGTTGGCGACGCGTAAGCGTGGCTGGTTGCAATAATAAAATTGTTCATTTTTGGTGTTTGATACACAGCACGTTCTTGATATCCCAAACCATCGATGCCTGCTGTATCTAATCCCCCAAACACAGCATTAATATTAATGCGGCCTTCATCACTGTTAATTAGGTTCCTATACGGCGTTGAAGACGCGTTGGATGCAGTCATTTTTGCATTGGTTGATTTATTAATAAACGTCGTCCCACCAGCCATTGAAGCAATTGAGGCACCGCAGGCGATCACATCTGTATCACTTAGGTCTGTTGATTCCATCGTCATGTTAGAGGCTGAGGACCCCCGGCCCATTTCGATTCGACCAAACTTTTTATCATCAATAAATACATTGAGTTTACGAATAGCAAAATTGGCTGAACCATTGCTCGAGTTTTTGATATCTGTAGAATCCGAAGAATTTTGACGCATTTTGGCTTCAATCTCCGCCCCAGCATCAGTTTGAGTCGTATAGTTATGCGTTGCCGTCATATTGATAAGTGAATTAGCATTACCATTATCAACGTGTTGCGTTGCAGAATTATGACCATTATTAGCCCACAATACAGCGCGGTTAACGCGCCCAGTGACCACAATTTTTGTGTTTGAATTTTTAGGTTTAACTGGATGGGATGCAACATGCGCGCGTGTTTGTTCAAGTTGATCAATGCGGGCCATAATTTTACTGAGCTGAGATTTTAATTTTTCAACCTCATTTTGCGAGGTTTGTGTATGTACTTGGGCAAAGAGTGATAAAGGATAGAAGATAACTATTGTTATAACTGCAAAAATATACCGCATAAATTACCCAGCCTCATTATTATTATTTTGATTTATAGTAGCGCACTTATGGTTTTTCAGACAGAAATTTTTATCCAAATTTTACAAGTATTTGGACAAACCTATAACAATTCGCCTTTAATTTCTTGATAAGAAACAAGGGCAGCATCACGGGATTTATAGTGGTCAACAATAGGATGGGGATACGTTTTACCAAGAATAACCCCAGCTTTATTTAAAGTATCCTCAGATAACTCCCAAGGTGCATGAATATCTGTGTCAGATAATTTTGCAAGTTCTGGAACCCAGGTGCGAATAAAATCGCCTTGAGTATCAAATTTTTTGCTTTGCAAAATGGGATTGAACACACGAAAATAGGGTTGTGCATCAGCTCCACTGCCTGCTATCCATTGCCAACCGCCAGAATTATTGGCAAGGTCAGCATCTACTAAAGTATCCCAAAACCACTTTGATCCTTCAACCCAATTGATTTGTAGATTTTTTGTTAAAAATGACCCAACTACCATACGCAAGCGGTTATGCATCCAACCAATATTCCACAACTGACGCATGGCTGCATCAACCAAAGGATACCCTGTTAAACCCTTTTGCCATAATTTCAGATGCTCTTTATTTGTTGTCCAATTAAAGCGATCAAATTTTTTGTTAAAATTATGTTCATGAAAATCAGGTGCATGATATAACAGGCTGTAACAAAATTCCCGCCAACCTAATTCCCGCAAATACGTTTGAAAACCCGGATTATATTCAAGTTGATATTGGGCTGCAAAATGATGGGCTTGCTGCCAAATCGTGTGTGGGCTTATTTCACCAAAATGCAAATGGGGTGACAGCACTGAGGTACCATCAATTGCAGGAAAATCCCGCTGCTCATTGTAATGTTCAATCTTGTCCTGCAAAAATTGTTTTAATTTTTTATGGGCTGCTTTTTCACCAATTTGCCATTGCTGTTTAAAACCATTTGCCCAATTAGGCGTTGTAGGTAATAAATGCCAGTCATCAATATTTTCACCCTGAGCCTGGATCAGTTTGGGAAACTTTTTAGGCTTAGGCAAAGTTTCAATTTGAATATCCTGAGATTTTATTGATTTCCAATATTGTGAAAATACCTTATAAAATTGCCTTGATTGATTTTTAATTTTCGCTGGATCATACAACAATGCCCCATTAAAGCTGTGAACTTTAATACCTTGCAGTGTTAATGTTTCTTTCAGTTTCGTATCATGATCCCTTTGGTAGGGTTCATAACATCGGTTCCAATATACATCGGTGATATTATGTTTTTTTATCAAATCCGCAATTATTTCATGACCTTTACCCTTGAATAAATAGAGATCAAGTTGCTGGGCTATGAGGTCCAATGTCAGCGACTCTAAACTATGATACAACCACCAACGTTGTGCCCCGCCCATATGCCAATCACCTGATGTGTGGGCATCATCAATATAAATTGGTAAAATTTCATCATGGTGTTCACATGCATAATAGAATGCTGGATTATCGATTAGCCGCAGATCTTGCCTGAACCACAGAATTGCTTTTGACATAATTTAATCTTATTGTTTTCAAAAATTTACTGGACAAAATATCTTACTTTATTGCATGTAATAATTAAATAACTTTATTTGAAAAATGAACGATTTGATTGTTTGCATTTTGATTACATTGATGTCATGCATTTTAACCTGGCTATGTATTAAATATAATCGCAAAGATCACCCACAGGTTGGTCGCTCATCACATAATAGGCCAACGCCCGGCAGTGGCGGAATCGCCTTTATTATAGCCTGCTTTGTCGGTTTAATTTATAATGCGTATATCAATGATTCAATTGTTCCCCATACATGCTGTCTTATCATGGTGAGCGCAAGCGTTATCGCCATTATTGGATTTCTTGATGATCGCTATGAATTACATTATTTGGTACGCCTTTTCGTGCAATTATGTGTTTGTGGTTTTTTAGTCATTCATTTTAAATCTGCACTCCTTAGCTTTGATCAAACCTTTTACGCAATAGGATTAACCATATTTTTCAGCGGATTTATAAATGGCATTAACTTTTGTGATGGTTTAAATGGGTTGCTTGGGACTGGCACTGTTATTGTTTGTGGGACTTTAGTACATTTTAACCCTGTGTTCGCCCCCTATTTACTGCCCCTTATTTTTGCGCTCATTGGATTTTTGTTATTTAATTGGCAGGGGAAGATTTTTATGGGCGATGTAGGCAGTTCATTTATTGGGTTTTATATTCCAGCAATCCTATTGCTTGATCAAGAACACCTCTATCTTAATATTATTTTGGTTGGGCATTGCCTATTTGTGTATTTGTTTGATATCAGCACAATAATATTTATCAAGCTTAAAAAAGGAGACAATATTTTTATTCCCCACCGTGACTTTCATTTTCATGTGCTGAATAAATTAGGGTTAAGTCATAGTCAAATCACCCTCATTTACAGTGTATTAACCTTATGTCAAGTTTTCATGTGTTGGGCCTTACCTGAGATATCAATTAACAATATGGTCTACTTATATATTATTGATGTCAGCGTTTATTTTACAATCTTTAAAATTATCCGCAGCCTCTATCAGCAAGCTGACTATAATAACTTGATCCGCAATTAATGTTGATTCATAAGTACCCCGTTATTTTGCTAGCGGGTCCAACGGCCAGTGGTAAATCAATGTTGGCTATTAAACTTGCAACCCATTTTAAGGGTATAATTATTAATGCCGATAGCATGCAGATATACAGTGATATTCCAATCATCACAGCATCACCAAGTAAAGAAGATAAAGCCCTCGTTTCGCATCATCTTTATAATGAGCACAGTATTTTTGAATCAATGTCTGTTGCTATTTGGCGACGCCTTGTCGTCAATAAAATCAATCAATCTATTGCAGCTGGAAATCTTCCCATCATAGTTGGCGGGACAGGACTCTATTTCAAAGCGCTTGAATTTAATTTGTCTGCAATTCCTGATATTCCTCAAGCACTAGTGGGTCAATTATCATGGCAAGCAAAAACTGATGGAATCGAATCATTGTATGCTCAGCTATGTGAGGTTGACCCCCATTGTGCAGTCCGTATTAAATCAACTGATACACAGCGCACCGTGCGCGCACTCAGTGTCTATTTGCATACAAAAAAAACTCTCACAGAATGGCAACAAGAAAAAATAGATAATACCGATATAAATCGTTTAAATTTTATTAAAATTTATCTTAATATTGATAAAGATATTTTAAGTTTGAATGCACAAAAAAGATTTACCACCATGTTAGATCAAGGTGCTGTCGATGAGGTGCGCACTGTCTATGAAATTTATGATTCAAAAATATTAGAAAATATTAAGGCTGTTGGTCTGCGAGAAATTGGCCATTTTTTACAAGGTAACTATTCATGGGATGTAATGGTTGAGAGAACCTTAATATCAACCCGGCAATATATTAAGCGGCAACGCACCTGGTTCAGGCATCAATTTCAAGCAGATTATCTTATTGAGGACGTAAAAAATAATTATTTCAAACTATGCCAATTTATACAAAGTCAATTGAATAACAAAAAAGGATAGGTTTTTGGCCTATCCTTTTTATCATTAAAAAATTATTTTTATTATTTATTTGAACAAATTGATGCCCAGTATGGGTAGCAAAAAGGATAGAATAAACAACACTACAAAGATGTAAAATAAGATTTTAGCAATACCTGCAGCGTCCGCTGCAATACCACCAAAGCCAAAAAATCCGGCAATGATTGCAATGACAAAAAATATAATTGACCATTTAAGCATGTTTTTTCTCCTTAAAAAATTCTGCGCAGTAGTTTTGAAAATACAATTGCCGCAAGGCCACCCATAAGGGTTCTAATAATAATTTTACGATCAACCGTATTAACAAGATTGGACATGGTTTGTGTTGCAATTTGATAGACATCACCCACAGCAGTCGTTGCGAACTGCTTCATTTTCTTAAACTTTAGATATTGAATATAACGCACAACGCCATAGCCAATACAATAAAGAAGGCAAGTTGAGAAACCTGCAATCACAACTGCCATTTTTTGACCTACATGATCAAGGGCAATAAGATACGCCAGCAAGCATGAGCAAATCATGACAATACTGACGACTACGTACCAGGACCAATGGATCACATTTTTTTCAATGCGATCCTTTTGGCCTAACAGGTGTTGCGCAATTGTTAACAATGTTAACATCTTGTTCATTATTTTTTACCAATAAGAATCAGTAATACAGCAGCCACAAGACCAGCTTGTAATGGATGCTTGACAATTGAGTTCTTCATAGTTGAAAAGAAATCTTGTGAATCATCATAAAACTCATGCAATGGCTTGTTATTTTTCAAAGCTTGATATTTGTCTGTTACTTCATTGATAATCCTTTTAACCGTATTATCATTCATAACATCATCTTCAACGAAGTTTTTTGCTTCTGACTTAAAATTTGAAATTGTCTTTAGCAAATTTTGATATTGCTTTGCGCCTTCACCTTTTAAATTTTGCATTTCTTTTTCATTAATGCTGGACGTAATCTTTTCGATGTCTTCAAGGAAGCCATGAACATTTTTTACCATTTTAGCAACTGATTGCATTATATTTCCTTATATGCTGATACTTTTATGATAGGCAATGTTCATAGGGTTTGGCAACCATAATCTTATTAAATGCCTGTTATTTACGCAGGAATTTAAACGATACAACGCCTAGGGACAATGTTGCACAGCAAAAGGCCATAATTGCAAGCGGCACAACAGTGCCATCAAAGAATAAGCTTGCAACTGCAATTCCAACAGCTGATCCAATCATTTCAAATGATATCAATAAGGAGGTGGAGATACTTGGGAACTTGCTGGCGGCCTCAACAATTGAAGCCGTTGCATTACCAAAAATCATACCCCAGCCAATGTAAGCTAAGCTTTTGATACATTGTATTTCTATGGCTGACATAGGCGTCATTGAGCTCCAGATAATAACAATTAAGTTACTTAAAATAATTAATAGAATTCCCAAGCGAATGATGCTGGTCACTTCATATTTTTTAACCAAACGGCCGCTCATGTAACTTGATAATACATATAAAAAGCAGGAGGGCATAACGTACCAACCGTAATGGGCCGCTCTAACACCTAAATGTTCAATATAAATCAAAGGAAGATTAGCAGCCTCAGCGAACATTAACGCAACGTTTAAAACCTTAATTGCCAAAAAGCCCAAATATTTTTTATTTTTAAACAAATCTGCGTATGTACTGAAATAAGTTTTTAATGTCAGCGATTGTGGTTGCGTATTTGTTTCAGGAAAACTGATAAACAAAATCACAAAGAAAATTAAGGCAACCAAGGCAACTAAATCAAGACTCCAATGCCAATTTAAACATTCGGCCACATATGATCCAAGTACGGGCATAAGTGCCGGGGCGACGCCAACTGCTGCATGGACAACGTTGATCATGCGAATATAATCTTTACCGTTAAATACATCTTTTAAGCTGGCATTACCCACGATCCAACCTACGGCTGCACCAATACCTTGGCCAACACGTGCAATCAAAAACATCTCAACACTGCCTGCAAGGGCTGCCATAATTGAGCTGACAGTAAAAATACCAAAGCCAACTAAGATAATCTTGCGGCGTCCAAAATGATCTGATAACCCACCGTAGGCCAAAGCTGATATACCAAAAGCAAACATAAATAATGCAATTGAATTTTGTGCTAATTGGTCCGAGATTTTAAAGTGACTTTTAATATGCGGTAACAAAACTGAGTTAAATGATGACCCAATTTCAATGGCAACAAGTGTAAAAATAATAAAGAAATGTAGATATTGGACTTGGGGTTTTTTACCAACCATAATGGTATCCTACTTTATAAAATGTTTTTTACATTAATATTACAAAGTGTTTACGTCAATCTTTTCTTCATTTTTTAAAAATAACAATGCTCCATTCACCCTGATCAAGTTGATGAACGCATTTTAATCCACATATTTCATAACACTTTTGCAGCATTTCAACTTGATGCGTTAAAATGCCCGACAAAATCAAATATCCATTAGATTCCAAATTTTCACAAATTATGGACGACAATTCTATAAGAGGCTGCAGTAAGATATTGGCAATAATTAATGGATATGGTTTAAAAAAATTGACTTCTCGAGATGTCAGATCATGGTCCAATGTTACATAAATACTTTGGTCCAAATCATTTATTTTCTTGTTTTGATCAGCACGTACAATTGCCTCAGGATCGTTGTCCGTGGCCACACCCTTGGTGTTAAATAACCGTGCTGCTGCCATGGCCAAGATGCCTGTACCTGTGCCAATGTCTAAAAAATGGTTAGGTGTAAATTTTTGCTCAACTAACCAATTCAACGCCTTCAAGCACCCTGAGGTAGTCTCATGATGACCCGTGCCAAAAGCCGTGGATGCATCAATACACAAATTAATATGCGATGTTATGGGTGAGGCAGTTAAACTTGAGGGATAAATATAAAATTGATCGACTTCCAGTGGCTTAAACGAGGCGCGGTTCTCAGCCACCCAATTACGCTGTTGCAGGGGCTCATTCGAAATTAGTGTGATGGGTGAAGTGAATTGATCTTCAATACGCACATCTGAAATGATTGTTAAGGTCCACTGTGCTGAATCTTTACGCGACTCAATTAACGTGCTAGCTACACTGACGGCAGTCAAACTATTTTCAACTGCTTCAAGGTTTTCTTTTGACCCTCCTAAACTTAATTGCCACATATTAAATCTCAACGCCCTTTTTTATAAATTGTTTCATGACATGCTTCATACCACTGACATCAAAATCAATAGTCAGTTTATCGCCTTGAATATCCCGGATTTTGCCATAGCCAAATTTGATGTGGAAAACGCGCTCGCCAAAGTTAAATTCACGGTTAAAGGAATATTTTTCTGGATGAGGTTGTTGGGTAAAGCTTGGATGCGTCATACGACGGCCAAAACTGTGTTTGCCCACCTGGCGTTGATCAAATACTTCAATATGCTGAGGGGGCAAATCTTCAATAAACCGTGAGGGAACACCCACTTGCCAGGTACCATGCGTGCAACGATTATAGGCATAACAGATGTAGGCTTTATGCCGTGCGCGCGTAATACCAACATAGGCAAGGCGACGCTCTTCTTCAAGATTACCTTCATCAAGGCTGCGCTGATTGGGAAACAAACCTTCCTCCCACCCTACTAAATACACAACGTCAAATTCAAGACCCTTTGCACTGTGCAGTGTCATAATATTGACCATATCCTGGGCACTATGGGCGGCCTTAGCATTATCAATTACGAGACTAACGTGTTCCAAGAATGTATCTAGTGATTCATATTCTTTCAACGCATTAATAAATTCTTTTAAGTTCTCAAGGCGCCCAGGTGCTTCAATTGATTTATCTTGCTGAAGCATATTCGTATAGCCAGATTCATCTAGGACAACCTGAGCTAACTCAGCAGGTGTCAGTGTAGCCTTTTGTTGCTGCCAACGGCCAAAATCTTGTAACACTGCTTGCAGTCCACGCTTTGCAGCATTCTTAATCTCATCAGTTTCAATTAGTGTGACAGCAGACTCAAATAGAGACACATTTTGAAAACGTGAATATTGGTGCAATGTTTGCATAGCGACATTTCCAAGGCCCCGGCGGGGAACATTGACGATACGCTCAAATGCCAAGCTGTCTTTAGGTTGGTGAATGACACGCAAGTATGCCAAGGCATCACGGATTTCTGCGCGGTCATAAAAGCGGGCGCCCCCCACAATTTTGTAAGGTACACCCAACGTGATTAACCGATCTTCAAACTCACGGGTTTGATAAGCCGCACGCACTAAAATTGAATTTTGACTCAGCTTGTATCCTTGGCGTTGACAACTTTCAATTTCATCACCCACGTAACGGGCTTCTTCTTCGCCATCCCATACGCTTTTGACAATGACCTTGTCGCCTTGATCTTGTTGGGTCCACAGTGTTTTACCAAGGCGTGTGCTGTTCTTTGCAATCAGGCCAGAGGCAGCACCTAAGATGTGCGGTGTTGAGCGATAATTTTCTTCAAGGCGAATGGTTTTCGCATTTGCAAAATCTTTTTCAAAACGCAAAATGTTGGTTACTTCAGCACCACGCCAACCATAAATGGATTGGTCATCATCGCCCACACAGCAAATGTTATTACTGCCCAGGGCAAGGAGGCGTAGCCACAAATATTGTGCAACATTGGTGTCCTGATACTCATCAACCATAATATAGCGAAATTGTTGTTGGTATTGCTGCAAAATATCAGGGTGGCTTGAAAATATTTCAAGTACTAATAAAATTAAATCACCAAAATCGACAGCATTTAATGTCTGCAGCCGCATCTGATAATCTTGATAAATTTTTAAAATAATACGTTTATCATCCACCAGCTCAGATGCAGGCACTTTTGCAGGTAACCATGCTTTGTCTTTCCACCGACTTATATAGTGCATAATCAAACGAGGTGGCGTGCGTTTATCATCAATACCCTCTGCTTTTAACAGTTGTTTAATTAAGCGTAATTGGTCATCCATATCCAGGATCGTAAAATCACTGGTGCGGTGCACCATTTCCGCATGACGTCGTAGGATGCGCACACAAATAGAGTGAAACGTACCAAGCCACCATCCTTTAACAGGAATATTAAGCAACGATTCAATGCGGTGTTGCATTTCTTGGGCTGCTTTATTGGTAAAGGTAACAGACAGTATTTGACCAGGGTAAGCTTTCTTTTGCAGGATAAGTTGCGCAATACGCGTTGTGAGTACGCGTGTCTTTCCTGTTCCAGCACCCGCTAGTACTAATAAAGGACCTTCAGTTTGTTCAATGGCTTGGCGTTGGGGCTCATTTAAATCTTTAAGTAGTGAACTATCTTGCGTGCGCAAATGGGTGTTGTCAGATGGAACTATGCTTGTATCTGAACTAATGGGTTGATAGGTCATGTTTTTTTGTATCTAATACAACTAGGTGTAAGAAACTTTAGCACAATGATCAACCATGTTTCCTAAAATACGTAAAAAAATTCAATCAACCCATGCGTTATCGGCTGCTGCATTATATTTAATGGGATCAACATTGCTGTATGCATTGCATGATACCTTTATAAAATTATTGTCCCCTGCCATTAAGCTTAATCAAATTATTTTTTATCGCAGCCTGATGGGCATTTTACCAATATTGTTATTAGGTTTTATTGAGCGGCCACGTTATACAACCTATTATCATATTTTTCATACACAGTTTTTCAAGGCCCACATATTGCGTAGTATCGTATTTGGCCTATCTTTATTATTCTATATTTTGGCTTGCCGTCTACTTCCCTTGCCTGAGGTCTACGCATTATCCTACTCTTCCCCTTTATTTGTCATCTTGCTGTCTGTTGTATTATTAAAAGAACGCGCCTCATGGCAGCAGTACATGCTTGTAATATGTGGTTTTATTGGCGTCATCATTGTGTTGCGTCCAGGTTATGGCTGCCTTCATTGGCAGGTGTTCGCACCTGTGCTCAGCGGTCTATTTACGGCCTTATCTATCATTTGGGGACGGCAATTGGCGTTTGCAGACAGCAACAGTTTAATTGTGATGATCTATACATTATTCTGTTTAATTTTAAGTGCGGTCACGATGTCACCCATGGACTATGGGATATCTAATAGTGACTTAATGTTATTTCTATTGATTGGTGTTTTAGGCAGTGCTGCCCAATGGGGATTCCTGCAAGCCTTCCGCTTAGCCCCGGCTTCAACGCTGGCACCCTTTGATTATTTAGGCCTGTTATGGGCAACAGTACTTAGTTGCATCGTATTTAATCAATTTCCCGATGCCTATGTAATGGGGGGTGCAATCATTATTGTTGGCACGGGTTTAATGAACATTTACTTAGCAAATAAAAAAATTACAACGGCTGCGTAACATCCATTAGCCACTGTCTCACTTCACTAGAAACATGAGGTGAAATTGTCGTAAATACTTGTTGATGATAATGATCAATCCACACTATTTCATCTGGGCTCAACAAATTTTTATCAATTAAAATGGGCTCAAATGGCACCATTGTTAAGGTCCTGAAAGCCAGAAAATCTTTTTCACTATGGGGTTCAACCAATATCAAACTTTCAATGCGAATGCCATATTGATTTTCTAAATAGTAACCTGGTTCATTGGACAAAATCATATCAGGCTCAAGGACCACATTATTAGGAATACTTGAAATATTTTGTGGGCCCTCATGCACACCCAGATACGATCCAACACCGTGGCCTGTGCCATGCTTGTAATCCAATCCATGCTGCCATAAAAATTGCCGTGCCAGGACATCAAGTTGTGACCCAGATGTACCGCGTGGAAATATTTGACGGGTCAGCGCTATATGACCTTTGAGCACTAGGGTGTAATGGGTTTTAAGAATTGATGAAGGCTGATGACCACATAGTAATGTGCGTGTTACATCAGTTGTACCATTAAGATATTGTCCACCAGAATCAATCAGAACGATATCATTTTGTCTAATTATTTGGTTCGTTCCGTCACAGGCATGATAATGAATAATGGCCCCATGAGGACCACAGCCAACAATAGCATCAAAACTATTTTGTTTGAAAAGCTGGCTTTGTTGTTGACGTAGATCATATAACTTATTTGCCACATCAATTTCTGACAACCGCGCCCCATTACCGATTTGTTTTTTAAGCCAATAAAAGGCTTGGCATAGGGCAACACCATCATCAATATGGGCTTGAATAGCGCCATCAATTTCAACTGAGTTTTTTATTGATTTTAATTGATTAATAGGATTATTAATCAGTTTTATAATGCCACCACAATGATGAATGATATCGTGCCAATATATGGGGCATTCTTTGGGATCTAATCCTATAGAGCATCCATCTGCTTGCTGAGCAATAAAATGTGGTAAATGATGATAACTGTAAAACGTTATAACACCGATAAATTGATTTCGTAACCGCTCATTCAACTGTTGATCATCAATAAAACAATATGCCTGTCCTGTATTAGATATCCATAAATAACATGCTGGTGCTGGTGTCAAAGGGCGCTGTGGACTGCGGATGTTTAACAGCCAAGCAATAGATTCGGCTGTGTTCAAAAATAATCCCTTAAGATTATTGTTATTTAACCACTGTACAACTTGATGTAATTTCTCTTCATAAGGTTGACCGGCATACTCCAAGGGATGCGTCACAATTTCAGGCACCAATTGAGTTGGACGATTAACCCACATCTTATCCAGAAAATCGAAATTATTGGATATAAGTGACCAATTGTTTAATTGGGAAATCTGTTGGTAATACTTAAATTCATCAATGGAAAATAGATGCGGGTGATAGAGAATCTTAGCATTACTCGACAGATGCTGTGTTAGCCACTGCACAATAGTGTTGCGGGTAAAATCTAAGATTGCAATGTAGTCAGTATCAACTTCTTGACGTGCTTGAATGGTATAACGTCCATCTGTGAATAATACCGCTTGCAAAGGGGTGACAACAGTGAATCCATTGCTGCCTGTAAAACTGGATACAAATTGCACATAATTATCATGATTAGAAGTATATTCACTGCGGTGTGGATCACCCTTAGCAATCAAGATTGCATCCACATTATGTTCAATTAAATATTGTTGAATTTGTTTTAATATAATTGTCATTTAATTTACTGGTAGGGTTATTTTAAAAATAGTTGAGTGACCCAATTTTGAATCAACATCAAATTTGCCCCGGTGTTGGTTCACAATAATTTCATAACTCAAAGATAGTCCTAATCCTGTTCCTTCACCCGTTGGTTTTGTTGTGAAAAAGGGATTAAAAATTTTTGCGCGCACAGCTTTGGAAATGCCAGGCCCGTTATCTTCAATAGTAATTAAAACCTCATTATCATGATGAAATGTGACAACATGAATAGTCGGCAATGCTTTCATGTCAAGGCGA
>Ga0160427_10000586_pt1 | contig 21866 bp, 20 predicted proteins | sample SolpanmetagenomL_FD_108194 | JGI IMG/M metagenome (GOLD analysis project Ga0160427, IMG submission 108194) | Solar panel surface microbial communities from Lawrence Berkeley National Laboratory, California, USA - L | ecosystem: Engineered > Built environment > Solar panel > Unclassified ...
CGGCGGGGCTGTGGTTTGCCAATGCGTACACAGCCGACCTACTCAACATCCGCACTGGCTGGAGCGAGCAGCCCATCCGGCGGCTGCTGCTCACGCTGGGGGCGTCGCTTCTCGCATCGCTGGTGGTGCTGGTGGTGGTGGGGGAGGGCTATTCGGTGCTGCTTTTTCATAATGCGCCTGGCTACGTGCTGCGCGACAGCTTCGTGTCGCGCGCGGCCATCCCGCTGGCCACCACAGTCGTAGTGTCGCTCTTTATGCACTCGCGCTCGTTTCTGATGGCCTGGCGCGAGGCCACCGTACGCGCCGAGCGCCTCGAAAAAGAATCGGCCGTGGCCAGGCTCGACTCGCTGCGTCGGCAGGTTGACCCGCACTTTCTCTTCAACTCGCTCAATGCCCTCACCAGCCTCGTGGAAGAGGAGCCCGCGCGCGCCGTGCGCTTCATCCGGCAGCTCAGCAGTGTGTACCGCTACGTGCTCGACAGCCAAACCCAGGAGCTGGTGCCGCTGAGCGAGGAGCTGGGCTTTGCCGAGGCCTACGTTTTTCTGCAAAAAACCCGCCTCGACGAAGCCCTGCAAGTCGAGCTGGCCCTGCCGCCCGCCGCCGAGCTGGCCGGCTTCTACCTGCCCCCGCTGGCCCTGCAGCTGCTGCTTGAAAATGCCCTCAAGCACAACACCGCCTACCAGGCTGCCCCCCTGCACCTGCGCGTGGCCGTGGACGTAGCCGCCGCCACCCTCACCGTGTGCAACACGCTGCGCCCGCGCCGCCTGCCCCCGGGCGAAACCAGCGGCCGCGGGCTAGCCAACCTGCGCGCCCGCTACGCGTTCCTCACGCCGCGCCCGGTAGTAGCGGAGCCGGTAGCCGAGGAGTTCGTAGTTACTTTGCCGCTGCTGGCGCTTGAGGAAAAGAAGTAAGAATTGAAAATGAAGAATTCAAACTTGTGAATACGCCCACCAAATTCTTCCTGCTTGATTTTTGATTTCCTCCAAGAATGCTTCCTAATTTGAAGAGCATACTCAGGCACGGCCAGCAGGAACTGCTGTGGGTACTGTGTGCCCTAGTGGCCGCCGGCATTGGCTGGCTGCTAGTGCGCAAGGGCGCCGTGCCCAACGGCCGCGTGGCCGTGGAGCAGGCCCTGCGCCACGCCACCCTAGCCGACGTGGAGGACCTCACCGTGTACCCGCTGCTAGGGGGCGATAGCCGCCCGTTTCAGGTGCGTGGCCCGGCGCTGCGCCCGCTGCTGCCGCTGTTGCAACGGCTGCGCGCCGTGCCCGTCACGCCTGGTTTCGAGCCGCTGCTGGAGGCCACGCTGGTGCTGCGCCTGCGTCCCGGGCTGGCCGAGGCCCAGCACCTGAACAGCCGCACGGTTACCTTTCGGCTGGCGGCTTCGGCCCAGGGCGAGGTGGTGCAGCTGGCCCAAACCAACGCCTTTTACCAAGCCGCCGATTTGGGCCGCCGCCTGGGAACGCTGCGCGATAGCCTGACCACTGGCCGCTAAATGGCCCGTTTTTATTCCTTCTAGTTGTTTCCTATGCTCCGCGCTTTACTGGTCGAAGATGAGCCGCTGGCCGCCCGCCGCCTGGCTAGCCTGCTGCAAAAACAAGCCGTTCCGTTCGAGCTACTAGGCCCCGCCGAATCGGTGGCGCAGGCCGTGGCCCTGCTGCAAGCCGGCCCCGCGCCCGACGTGCTGTTTCTCGATATTCACCTGGCCGATGGCCTCAGCTTTGAGCTGTTCGAGCAGGTGGCCGTCACCTGCCCGGTTATTTTTACCACGGCCTACGACCAGTACGCCGTGCGTGCCTTCAAGGTGAATAGCATCGATTATTTGCTGAAACCCATTGACGAAGAAGAGCTTGGTCAGGCCGTGGCCAAGCTACAGCAGCGGCTGCCGGGCCCCGGCACCAACAAGGGGCTGGCGCCCGCACCCGGCAACGAGCCCGATTTTAGTATAAAAAGTTCGGTTTCCAGTACAAAAGACACTGCCGCAAACGCGTCAAACTCGCCCGTGCTCGATGCCGCCACGCTGGCCGCGCTGGTGCAGCAATTGCGCCAGCCAGCGCCCGTGGCTAGCTACAAAAGCCAGTTTGTGGTGCGCGTGGGCGAGCACCTGAAGGTGGTGCCCGTCGAGCAGGTGGCCTACTTTTTCAGCCTCGAAAAAACGACGCTTTTGCAGAGCACCGACGGCCGCAAGTACGTGGTCGACTACACCCTGGAGCAACTTGAGGGCCTGCTCGACCCTAGCCAGTTTTTCCGGCTCAACCGCGCCTACCTCACGCGGCAGGCGGCCATCCACGACATCATTCACTACGCCAGCTCGCGGCTGCAAACCGTGCTGCGCCCCGCCCCGCCCGAGAGCGAAGGCCCGGTGCTGGTGAGCCGCGAGAAAGTGAGCACCTTCAAAAATTGGCTTGACCGCTAGGCAATAAGGCAAAACCAGGAAACTTTTGGATGGCAAGCAGCTTTTAGGCCCCGAAGCTCCTCTTTAAGTATATGTCAGGCCTTCTTACGCTCAATGACCAAGACGTTTTCCAGTTTCACTACGAGGCAGCCGCCGACCTACTGCAAGGCGGCTGGCTAGCCCCGGTGCTCGATGCCGACCTGCGCGGCCATTACGGCCAGCTGTTGCAGGCGGCCCAGCAGCACGGCAGCTGCTGCTACTGGCTGCTCGATATGCGCCAGCGCAACTGGCACATGCCCAGCTTCGGGCAATGGTTTATCACCGATTTTGTGCCCGAGGTGCACGCCGCGCTCGCCCAGCCGCTGTTCATTGCCTACTTGCTGAGCCCGCGCCACCGCGGCGCTGCCGAAACCACCCGCGAGCAGCTGGCCCAGCAGGAAAGCCGCGAGCGGCAGGTGTACCCGGTGGCCTGTGCCGACGAGGCCGAAGCCCGCGCCTGGCTGCGCCAGCAGCGCCTGGCTGTGCACCGTGTCGGCTAGCCTTCAAGCCAGCTTTTGAGGGCGCTGGCCTTCTCTTTGCTCACCAGCACCTCCTCGGTGGGGGCGGGGGCCAGCGCCACTAGCAGCCGGCCGCCCAGGTGTGGCACCAGCCGGCGCACAGCCGGCAGCTGGGCAATGAGCTGGCGGTTGAGCCGAAAAAACTGGCTGGGGTCGAGCAGGCTTTCGAGCTGCTCCAGGGTGTAAGCGACCACGAAGCGACGGCCGTCGTGGGTAGCCAGCGTCACGGTCTCGTGGCGGCTCCCAAACCAGGCCGCCTCGGTGGCGGGCAGGGGTAGCAGCGCCTCGCCCTGCTGCACCAAAAAACGCGTTTTGTAGGGCCGCTGGGGCTGAGGCAACGCATCGAGCAGGCGCTCGATGGGCGAGTTGAAGGGTAGTAGTGCGGCGTTAGCGTCGCGGGTTAGCTCAGGCGGAACCGCTGTTTTTAGCGCGTCGCTTCCGCCTTTTACTTTGCCAAGCGCAGCTTGTAATTCCGGTAGCTTGAGGGGTTTGAGCAGGTAGTCGATGCCGTTGGCCCGGAAGGCTTGCAGCGCGTACTGGTCGTGGGCGGTGGTGAAAATGACCGGGCAGCGCACCAGCGTTTGGGCAAATATGTCAAGGCTGAGCCCATCGGCCAGCTGAATATCGCTGAGAATGAGGTCGGGCGCGGAGTGGGCGGCTAGCCAGGCCAGCGCGCCGGCCACGGTATCGAGCACGGCCAGCACCTGGGCGCCGGGCGCGGCCTGAGTTAGCAGCCGTTGCAGGCGTTCGGCGGCGGGGTACTCGTCTTCAAAAATCAGAATGCGCAGAGGGGGCATGGCGGGCTAGGCAGGCGGTAGCAGCGGCAAGGTTACGGCAAAGATGCCCGCGGCCTGCTGCACCCGCACTGGCTGGCTAGCCCCCAGCAGGGCGTAGCGCTGGCGCACATTGGCCAGGCCCGTGCCGGTGCCGGGGGCTAGCCCGGTGGGGCGGGGCTGCCAGGTGTTTTCGACGCGCAGGCTGGCGGCGTCGGCCACCAGGCGCAGGTGCAGCGGCCGGGCCCGCGAGGCCTCGTTGTGCTTAAGCGCATTCTCAACCAGCACTTGCACGCTAAGCGGGGCCACGCGCCGGGCCAGGGCCGCGTCGGCCAGCTCGTAGCTCACCTGCACGTTGTCGCGGAACCGCACTTTTTGCAGCGCCACGTAGGTTTGCACAAAAGCCAGCTCCTCGGCCAGCGGCACGGTGGGGCGCTCGCGGCTCAGCAGCACGTAGCGGTACACATCGGCCAGGCCTTCCACGTAGTGCTGGGCGGGCTCATTGCCAGGCTCGATGAGGGCGGCCAGGGTATTGAGCGAATTAAATAAAAAGTGCGGGTCGAGCTGCTGGGCCAGGGCATCGAGCTGGGCCTGCGTGGCGGCTTGGGCTAGCTGGTCGGCCCGGCGCTGGTTGGCTTCCCACTGCACAAAAAGGTGCCGGCTTTCATAGAGCAGCAGCACGATAAACGTTGATATTAGGTTCAGACTGATTTCGCGCAGCTCGGCGGCCGGGTACAGGCGGTAGCCTTGCAGCGCGGCCAGCAACCCGGCCAGCACCAGCGAAACGGCTACCGTGTAGGCCACGCCCCCCGCCGCCAGCCACCACAGGCGGCGGGCCGTGGCGGCCGGCAACGGCCAGCGGCGCAGCCGCCGCTGCCACAGCCAGCGGTTGCCGAGCCAGAGCGTGCTGGTAAACAGCAACGCCACGCCGTAGTCTACCAGCCAGTGCCAGCCGAGCGGCTGGCGGTAGCCGCCGCGGGGCACCAGCTCAAGGGCCGCCAGCAGGGGAATACCGAAGAGCAGAAAGCGGCGGTCGTTCATGCGCGCGAAGGTTAGCAGCCGGCGGGTAAGTGCGGCAGCTTGGGCGCCGCTATCTTGCTGGCACGATGACGAAATTACTCGAACGCGGCTACGGCCGCTGGCTATGGCTGGGCTTGGCAGCAGTTGGCTGGCTGCTGGCTAGCCCAGCGCTGGCCCAACACTTTACCGAACCCGACGGGTTTAGCGGTAAGGTGCTGCCTACTGCCACGGGCAGCATCCTTAGTTTTTAATAACTTTCAGCAGAGCGGGTTAAATCTCAGTGTGCGTTTTGACAAAGAGCGCGTCGAGGCGACTGACAGCGAAATCTTGTATACCATCGACGGTACCTGGGTCGAGTTTCTACCGCCAGAAACTGACAGCGCGCCTACCGACTCGCCCGCCGTCATCCTGGCGCGGGAAGTGAACAGCAACGTGAATGGCGACGGCCATAGCGGCCCCGCCCGTCTGTGGCACGTCGAGTCGGTGACGCTGCCCGGCATTTACCCGGCGGCTACCCTGTGCTATCAACTTCAAGGCGATGAGCCAGCGGGCCGAGGACTGCGGTTCATGGCGCTCTATTTTATGCACGGTACCAATGTGTTCGTGCTCAGCTCGCACATGCTGATTACCAAAAGCACTGCCAAAGTAAAAGCCCGGCTGTTGCGCACGGCCACCAGCATCACGTTTTCGCCCACGCCCATTGAGCCGCCTGCCTCCTATCACCCAGCAGAATAGCCTGGTGCTTCCCTAGCGTGCCGCCAGCAGCGGGCGCCCGGCCAGCGCCCCCAGCAGCAGCCCGCCCACCGCCGCCGCATACAGCGCCGTGCCCAGCCAGGTGAGGGCCACCGCCCGGCGCGGCACCCAGCGGCCCAGCGCCCAGCCTAGCAGCGGCAGTGCCTGCAGGGCGTGCATCCCCAGAAAGTGAGCCAGGCGCAGGTCGCCGGCTACGGTGCTCCAGCCCAGGCCGGGCAGGCCGGGGCCGCCGTCGGGTGCGCCCACCGTATGCTGCTGGTTATGAATCATGAAGCCGCCCAGCACCGAGCCCACCAAAAACACCGCCAGCCCCAGCCGCAGGCCCCACGCGTAGCCCGCCGAGCCAGCCGGCCGGTGGCGCCAGGCCAGGTACAGGGCCCACCCGGTCAGCACGGTATTCACCAGGATGAACACGCCCATCAGCCCAAACAGCACTGCGTTGAGCGGGCTGCCCGCGTTGTAGTGCGAGGTAGTGCCCCGCGTGGCCTGGATGAAAATAACCGCCTGCTCGACCGCCATGCTCAACGCCATGCCCCAGCCAATGCGGCGCACGGCGCGCTGCGCAGCCGCCGGCAGGCTAGCCAGCAGCCCGGCCAGCGTCCAGACGTAGGCCACTACCGATAGCGAAAATTTGAGGGGCTTGGCCCACACCAGCGCCCCGGTTACGTGGCGCTGGTCGAGGGGCAGCAGCACCAGCGCCAGCCCGGCCAGCCCCACATTCAGCCAGCCGGTGTAGGCGAGCGGCGGGTTCTGGCGGGCCAGCCAGCGCAGGGTGCAGGCTAGGCGTGGGCCCAGGCCGGGCGCGGGAGCTAGGGTAGGGGTAGCTGAACTAAAGCCAGCGAGCGAGAGAGTCTTCATAAAACTGACTGATAATTAGTTAGGAAGTTGTTTGCCCAAAAATCGGCGCACGCCGAAATACACCAGCAGCCCCACCGGCCCCACCAAAAAGGTGAACGCTAGCGCCGGCACCAGCGCCCCGTGTGGCACGCCGCGCCGCTGGGCATCGCGCACCTCCCAGGCCCCCACAAAGAGGTCGAAGCTTAGGTAATGCACCCAGCCCGCCAGCAGCGCCCAGGGGTTTTGAAACAGCGCCGCCACCTGCGCCAGGCTGCCGAAGCCGCCCTCGGCGCCGTGCGGCCCCAGGTAGTGCGCCGCAATGAGCAGGGCGTAGGCCAGGGCCAGCCCCGCCGGCCACGCGCCGCTGAGTACCAGCGCTTTGGTGCCGCGCCAGCGCGGGGCCAGCACCAGCAGTGCCCAGCCCGGCAGGGCCAGCGCATTGGCGAGTAAGAAGAGGAAATCGGGCGTAAGCATGGGGCGCAGCAGAGATACTAACTGGGTCAAAACTACGTTCTTGCCGCGCCCGGCGCTAGCCTAATCGGGGTGAAGCACCCTAGCCGGCCGGCCAAGCCGCCGAATGCCGGGGTGAAGCAACCACTAGCCCCTCGGCGGGCTCCTACCTTCGCTACCCGATTTCCCACCTGTTGCTTTTCGTTGCTTATGCTGTCGCTGCTACCCCTCACCCTGAGCGCCGCGCTCTGCCTGCTGGCCGGGCCGCCCGCGCCGCCCGTCACCCGTTTCAGCGGCCACCTGGCCCATGCCCCGGCCGGCGACACGGTGCGCCTGTTTGTGGGCGAGCGGCGCGTGAAAGCGCCCCTCAGCCCCAGCGGCGACTTCCAGTTTGAGTTTAAAGACTTGCGCGCGGCCACGCCAGTGCATTTTGAATATGCCAAACAGCACACCCGGCTCTACCTGCTGCCCGGCGACCAGCTGCGGCTGACCCTCGATTTCCAGGACTTTGATAAAAGCCTGGTGTACAGCGGCCGGGGCGCCGATGTGAACAACTACCTGGCGCAGGCGCAGTGGAAATTTGAGTACGGCCCGCCCGGCGATGCGCCCCGGCCGATGGACCAACTCCAGCGCACCACCACGCCCGCCGAGATGCGCCAGCACGCCGATACCTTCCGGCAGAAGCGCCGGGCTTTTCTGGCCGACTATGCCCGGGCCCACGCGCTGCCGGCTAGCTTCCGGCGCGACCAGGATTTTCTCATCAGCGTGCAGTGGGCTATGCAATTGCTCGATTATGTCGGCTACCGCCAGGCGCAGCAGGCCACGGCCGAGGCCCCTGGCGCCGAAGTAGTGCCGCCCACCTATTTCAGCTTCTTGCAGGACGGTTTTTTGCAGGAGCTAGGCCAGCATTTTGGCAGCCGCGGCATCGACGAAAATACGCTGGTTACGCAATTCCTCTACAATTACCAAAAGCGCCTGGCCCCCACGGGCCGGCTCAGCCCGGACCCCACCGACGGCCCGCGCCTCTACCGCCTGGCCACCACCGAGCTAGGCGACAACAAAGCCCGTGACATGGCCTTGCAAATGCTCATGCACTGGAAGCTCGACAGCGACCTGCCGGGCGCGCTGGCCTTTTACCCCACTTTTCGGGCGCACAACCGCGACTCGGCCGTGGCCCGCAGCCTGCGCCAAGACATTGTCAAGCGCCGAGCGCTGGGCGTGGGCAAGCCGGCCCCGGCGTTTACACTGCTCGACAACACGGGTAAGCAAGTGTCGCTGGCCGACCTGCGCGGCAAGGTCGTGTACCTCGATTTTTGGGGCGTCTGGTGCGGGCCGTGCATGAAGGAGATGACCGAATTCAGCTCCGACCTGAAAAAGAAGTTTGTGGGCCGCGACGTGGTTTTTGTGTACATCTCGGTGGGCGACGCCGAAGCCAAGTGGCAGCAAACCCTGACCGAAAAACAGTTTTTGAGCGCCAACAGCCTGCACTTGCGCCAACCCAAGGAAGGACAGGTTACCACCGACTACCAGATTTCGAGCTACCCAAGCTACTATCTCATCGGCCGCGATGGCCGCATCATCGATACGCAGGCCCCGCGCCCCTCCGACGGTGCCAAAACCGTGGCCGCCATTGAGGCCGCATTGCGGGGCTAGCCCACCGGCCGGGAACGAGGCCAGCAGCCCCGGGGTTACCTTTGCCCGACTGGTAGTATAGCCGGTTTTAGTATGAAAATTACGTGGAGCTGCCGCGCCGCCGGGCGCACTTTGTGGGGCCAGTGCCGATTGGTGCTGCTGCTGGGCGGGCTGCCGCTGGCGGCCGCTGCCCAGCGCCCGGCCCCGCCGCCGTTTAAGGCGCCCGCGTTTCGGGCGCCGCCGGCGCTCGCCCCGGCGGCCGGCACTACCACCGTAAGCGGCCACGTGGAGAAGCCAACGGTGCGCGTTATCAGTCTCAGCTATGGCCCCGATTGGCGCGGGCAGCTCACCCACACGCTGGAAGCGAAGCTGAGCCCGACCGGCGATTTTCGGCTAGCCCTGCCCCGGCTCACTGCCCCCGCCGAGGTGCGGTTAGGGTACGCTGACACCTACGCCACGCTGTACCTGGTGCCCGGCGACGACCTGCGCCTGACCTTCGACCCTAGCCGCCTGGAGCAAACCCTGGCCTTTGCCGGGCGCGGCGCCAATGCCAATAACTACCTGACCCAGAGTGCCCTGCTAGCCAGCCAGGAAGACGAGGCCGGCCGCACGCCCGACGCCCGCGCCGGCCGCCTCAGCGCCGCCGACCTGCGCCGCGCCGCCGATGCCTACCGGCAGCGGCGGCTGGCCGCCCTGGCGGCCTACGCGGCGGCCCGGCCCCTGTCGGCCGCCTTTGTGCGCCAGCAGCGCCAGGCCATCGCCGACGAGTGGGCCAGCTCGCTGCTTAGCTATTTCTCGCGGCAGTCGGCCGAGCGGCGCCAGGGAGGCTACGCTACGCTGCCAGTGGGCTACTACGATTTTTTGCGCGAGCTGCGGCTGGCCGACCAGGATTCGGCCCTGACCCAGAGCGCGTTTCAGAGCCTGCTGATGACCTACGGCTTCACCCAGCTCAACGATGAGGCGGGCAACCTGCCCACCGGCCCCGACGCCGGGGCCCGCCTCTACCAGCGCGCCACCGATGCCCTGGGCGGTGGCCGCGTGCGCGACGTGGCCGTGGGCCAGTACCTGCTGGGCAAGGTTGAGAGCGAGCACACCGACATCCGCCCGCTGCTGCCCGATTTTCAGGCCCGCAACCGCGACTCAACCATTGCCCGCGCCGTGCGCCAGGCCGTGCGCGCCCACCTGACGCTCACCAACGGCCAACCCGCGCCCGATTTCACGCTGGCCGATGCCAGCGGCAAAAAAATAGCGCTCAGCAGCCTGCGGGGCAAGGTGGTGTACCTCGATTTTTGGGCCACCTGGTGCGCGCCCTGCCTGGCCGAGATGCCGGCCAGCCTGGCGCTGCGCCAAAAGTTTGCCGGCCGCGACGTGGTATTTCTTTACGTATCGCTCGATAGCAAGGCCGCCGATTGGCAAAAGTACCTGGCTACTAATCAAGTGGCTAGCCCCAACGCCGTGCAGCTGCACGATGGCGGCGCCTTCGACGGTCCCGCGCCGCGGGCGTTCAACGTGCAAGCCATCCCGAGCTACTGGGTTATCGGGCGCGATGGTCGCATTATCGCCAACAACCCGCCGCGACCCTCCACCAGCCCCGCTATTGACACGGTGCTGGAGCAGGCCCTAAAACCTTAGGGCCTGCCCGGTGGTTGAGCCCATCCAGATTATCCACAGATTTATAATAGTATAACGGGCAGCGTGCGCCGCGCGTACTGTTCCGGTTAGATGTTACGTTAGCTTAGTTGTGTTTACTATTCAAGTGGTTTGGTTACGATGGTGGGCTAGCCGGCGCTGGCTGTGGGCGGCGCTGCTGGTGCTGAGCCTGGCGCCACCCGCCAGCGCTGCCCCAGCTGCCCCGGCCGATTCGCTGCGGCCATCCCCGGTGTTTACCAAGCGCCGGCTGGTGGTGCAGGTCGATTCGCGCTACTCCATCATCAACAGTCACTTCTCCATCATCAATGGCCTGAAGCTGGGCCTGGAATGGCGCGGGCGGGTGCGCACCGGCGCCGCGTTCTACTTTCTCAGCAGCCGCATTCCCACGCGCCTTGAGCCGCCGGACAATGCCGCCGACGAGCCCGACGCCACCCTGCGCTTCTACAACATCGCGCTCTACGGCGAGTACGTGATTCTGGAAAACCCGCGCTGGGAACTCGATGCCAACTTGCAGGGCGGCATGGGTGCGGTGCGCGTGCAGTACCTCGACAACCTCACGGGGACCCGCACCAATACTCCGCGCGACTTTATTGCCCTCATCGAGCCCTCGGTGGCGGCCGAAATGCGCCTGTTTGCCTGGACCAGCCTGGGCGCGGGCGCGGGCTGGCGCCAGCCCTTGTTCGTAGACCCCGTGGTGCGCCGCGAAATCAGCGGGCCCATTTTTTACGTGCGGGCCAAGGTGCTGATTGCGCCCCTGCTGCGCATCTGGCGCAACCACGAGCCGCTGTTTTCGCAAAAAGACCTGCGCGCCCACGGCGTTAACAACCGCACGCGCCGCCGGTTCTACGGCGAGTAGGCGCTGGCTAGGGGGTTATTTGCCAGTAGTATAGGTGAAGCCCACCGTGAGGTTGGTATTGAGCGGGCTGCGGTTTTCGACCGCCACGCTCTCGTACGAATAGGCGTAGCTGGCCGTGAGGGCCAGGTGCCGGCTCACGGTAAAGTTGAGGCTGCTGGTGGAGTTGAGGCGATAATCACCGCCCACATCCTGCAGCGAGGGCTGGTAAAAAGTCTGGGTCGTGAACACCACCGGCCCCTTGCCAAAGCGCAGCTTGAGGCGCGTAGAAGCCCGCGGCACCTCCCGCAGCAGCCCGCCGAGGTACTGCGTGTACTCGTAGAGGAAAAACTGGCTCAGCGTCACCTCGTTCTGCAGCGAGTCGTGGTAAAACTGGTAGCCCACGCCACCGCCCGTCACAAAGCGCCGGGCAATGGCGCGCAGGTTGCTTTGCCCGGCCTCGCCCAGGGCGTAGTATTTGAGGCGCCCTAGCTGGTAGGCCGGCGTGAAGAGGCCTAGCAATTCGCGCTCGCGCAGCACGCGGTCTTCCTTGCCGTAGCTGAAGCTGACGGCCGCTGGCAGCAGCCAGTGCTTGCCCAGCGCCAGATTGCCCGTGTGGCTGGTAGTCAGGTAGATGCGCTCGACCGTGCCCGTGCTGTAAATACCCGTGAGGGCCGCCGTGTAGCGCACGCCTTTGCCGTTCACGTTGTAGGTCTCAAACTCGGACGAGGGCAGCCCACTTGCCCCGCTGCTGCTGGGGGCCACTACCGGCGCGGCGGCCGTGTCGGCGGCCGGCGCCTTGGCGGCGGTCGAGTCCGGAATGGTCTGGGCCAGTAGCTGGCCCGGCCCGGCCAGGCCCGCCAGGAGCAGGCTAGCGGTCAGCAGCGCCCGGCGCTGCGCAAAAAGAAAGGGAAATAGAATCATGCAGGAGGATTAGCGTTCGCGGCGGGGCGCCTCGATGCCGCGCAGCGTGGCGCCCCGGTCGAGCTTGCCCGAAGCCGTGGCCTTGAAAGCCGGCACGTAGACTACCGCCCTGGGCAGCTCATACTTGCCGAGGCGGGCGGCGAGCAAACCCAGCAGGCGCTTTTCGAGGGGGCTAGCCAGGGCCTCGCCCTCCACGTAGGCCGTCACGGCCTGGCCGAGGCGCTCGTCGGGCCGGCCGGCCACGAAGGCGCGGCGGCGCTGGCCCAGCTCGGCCAGGGCCACGTCGAGCACCAGCTCTACTTTCTCGGCCTGCACCTTCACGCCGCCCGAGTTGATGACAAAATCGACCCGGCCCAGCCAGTCAAAGGTGTGTTTGTCGATAAGCTCGATGCGGTCGTTGGTAGTGATGAGCTGGTCGTCGGTCACGTCGCCGCGCACCGTGAGGCAGCCGCGCTCGTCCTGGCCCAGGTGCAGGCCCGGCAGCACCCGAAAGTGGGGGCTAGCCTCGGGCCCGTTGAGCCGGCGCAAAGCCATGTGCGAGGCCGTTTCGGTCATGCCGTACGTCAGGTACACGGGCACTTTAAGCTGCTGAATCTCGGTCAGCAGGCTGGGCTCCACGGGCGCGCCGCCCACCAGAATGGCGCGCAGCTTATTGAGCCGGCTAGCCCGCCCGGCAGCCAGCACGGCCCGCATTTGCAGGGGCACGAAGGCCGCAAAATCAAACTCGGCCCCGGCCGGCACCGAGTCAAACGGGTCGGCGTGGGGCTCCACCACGGTCAGGTGCATGTGGCGCTCGAGGCCGCGCACCAGCATCATTTTGCCCCCAATAAAATCGCAATTCAGACACACCAGCGCCCGGTCGCCGGGCCCCAGGTCAAAGTAGTCGCCGGTGCGCGCGGCCGAAGCGGCCAGTTGCCGCCGCTTCAGGGTGATAAGCTGTGGCTGGCCGGTGCTGCCCGAGGTGCGCAGCCCAAACTCCTGGGCGCCAGTCAGCCACTGGCGCAGCAGTTCCAGCACCTTGGCCTCGTAGCCGTTGAGGTCGGGGTGCGGGCTGGGCGTTTGCTGCAGGCTGTCGTAGCTGAACTCGCGCCCGTTGAGCAGGAGCGAGGTGGGGAGGTTGGGGCTGGGCATGGGGCAAAGGTACTTGGCCGTAGCGTGGGCCGGCTTTTTTCAGCCAGGGTTAGCGCATCCAAATGCTTTGCCAATACCGACCCATCTGGCCCCGGTTATCCATTGCGAGCCAAGGCTCTGGGTGTTTGGGCACGTGCAAAACCGTAGGGTCGACGGCTTTAATAAATGCAGCCAAAGCCGGTAGGTGCGGCTCGATGAAGGGCAGCAAAAGGTACTCCCATGAGGCATAAAAGGACAGCATCCAGTGCAGCTCGGCGTCTGGTTGCTGACCGAGCATGTGTTCATCCAGCCAGACGTAAACGGTGCGAATGCTGGCTTCGTCCAACTCTCCAATGCCCGAGATAAAGCTTGGTTCTAGCAGCCCAAACCAACTCAAAAAAGCCAGTCGCTTCAGAATTTCGAGTTTCTCACTATCGTTCGTACTGCATTGATAAGCAGCTATATAATGGGTGTAAATGTCGGAGTAAGCCGCGAAAATACCCGCCTCTTCCAGCTGCTGCGTTTTGGCTTCGATAGTGCCCGTAAATGAGCTAATGTAGGAGCAGAGGGCCTGCTCGCGGGCCGTCAACTCGGCTAAAATGTTGCTCATAAGAGTAATGGATTTGCAGTAGTGTAACGCGGCAGAGAAGCGGCATAAAAGGTGAGTGAGTACTTGCTTTTAACAAAAGTATTTTGTATACTTGTTAGCACACCAAGTCTAACCCGCCATGACAACCCAGCCCACTTCCGTCCCCGAAGTAGTAACGGCCAGCGGTACTGCCGCCCCAGCTTGCCCCAAGCTGGCCGCTCTCAAAGCCCAGGCCAAAGCGTTGAAGAAGTGGCACAAGCACGAGCAGCGCCGGGTTTTTATGGCGTTGTGCTCGGGCTTTCACGCGCTAGGGTTCAGCTTTTGAGCTAGTTGGGGGCTAGCCGCCGAATGGTGGCGAACTGAAGCCCTATAGCTAACAAAAACGCCCCGCCGGACTGGCAGGGCGTTTTGTATTCGCAGCCGGTCGTAGCGGCTACGGAAATTTCGGGAACTTCGAGAAATCAGGCTGGCGCTTTTCGAGGAAAGCATTTTTGCCTTCCTTAGCCTCTTCGCTCAGGTAATAGAGCAGCGTGGCATTGCCGGCCAGCTCCTGTATACCGGCCTGGCCATCGAGCTCGGCGTTGAACGACGATTTGAGCATGCGCAGGGCTAGCGGGCTTTTTTGCAGAATTTTGTGGCACCAGGCCACGGTGGTTTCCTCCAGCTTGTCGAGCGGGACTACCTTGTTTACCAGGCCCATATCCAGGGCTTCCTGGGCGTCGTACTGGTCGCAGAGAAACCAGATTTCGCGGGCTTTTTTCTGGCCCACCACGCGCGCCAGGTAGCTAGCCCCAAAGCCGCCGTCGAACGAGCCCACGTTGGGGCCGGTCTGGCCGAAGCGGGCGTTTTCGGCCGCAATAGTCAGATCGCATACCACGTGCAGCACGTGGCCGCCCCCGATGGCCCAGCCGGCCACCATCGCGATTACGGGCTTGGGAATGCTGCGAATCATCTTCTGCAAGTCCAGCACGTTGAGGCGCGGCACCGCATCGCCGCCCACGTAGCCGCCGTGGCCGCGCACGCTCTGGTCGCCGCCCGAGCAGAAGGCCCGCCCGCCCTCGCCGGTGAGGATGATAGCACCGATATCGGTGCGGTTGCGGCAAATGTCCATCGCCGCTATCATCTCATCTACCGTGAGCGGCGTGAAGGCGTTGTGCACCTGCGGCCGGTTGATGCTGATTTTGGCAATACCCCCGTGCTGGGAGAAAATAATTTCCTGGAACTCCTTAATCGGGGTCCACTCGATGGGTTCAGTCATGAGCGCAAAGTTTCGCTAGGTTAAAAGAAGTCTCGCAAAGCTCAGTAAGTTAAAGAGGTGGGCGAAACCTCTTTTAACCCAGCGAAGCCTTGCGTTAAAAAGCAGTTTTTACGGCGGTACGGTATTCCTCAAAAAACGCCGCATTGGTTTCCGAGTCGGTGAAGATTTCGAGCACCGCCGCGCCGCTTTCGGCCGCAAAGAAAACCGGTAGCGCGCTAGCCAGCTCGGCGAGCGACCACACGGGTAAATGCCGCAGGTCGAAATCGCGGCACAGGTTTTCGGCCGTGAGGGCCTGGTGGGTTTCAAAAAACTCTTCCAGTTCGGGCTGCTGGCGCGGCCCGTCGATGAGCCGGAAAATACCGCCGCCGTGATTGTTGAACAGCACCACCCGCAGGTTGGGCGTGGGGTAGTTGTGCCAGAAGGCATTGCGGTCGTAGAAAAATGCCACGTCGCCGGTTAGCAGCACCACCGGGCGCTCGGGCTGGGCCAGTGCCGCGCCCACGGCCGTGGAGTTGCAGCCATCGATGCCGCTGGTGCCACGGTTGGCAAACACGTCGATTTGGCGGTTGGCCGGCACCCCTAGTATGTTAACGTAGCGCACGGCCATGCTATTGGCCAGGTGCAGGGCCGTGCGCTCGGGCAGGCTAGCCAGCACCTGGCGGAAAGCCGCAAACTCGTTGGAGGGCTGGCCTTCGGCCGCAAAAAACCGGGTTAAAAAGGCCGTGGCCGTGGTTTCGGCGAGTTGCCAGGTAAAGTCGGGCGCCGAAGCAGTGCCCGGCGTGGGTGCAGCAGGTTCTGGCGCCTCCGCTACTTTTTGCGCCGCCCGCAGGCTGAGAAAAGAAATCTGGTTTGCACTCTCAGTCCGGTTATAGTCCTTGGTTTCGAAGCCGGTGAGCTGCTGAAAAAACACGGCCGGCTGCACCCGAACAACCCGCGTGAGGCTGCGGAAGGTATCGGCGACTTCGCCCGCGGCTTGCAGGTGCCAGTGCTGAGCGGGCGCGGCCTCGCGCAAAAATAGCTTCAAGCTCTTGGAAATCAGCGACTGGCCGAACGTGATGAGCAAATCGGGCTTGAGGGTTGCTTTTTGCGCGGGGGAGAGGCCCGCCAAGAAAACATCGTGGTGGCGCACGGCGGGCACGGTGCCCAGGTTGGCAATGCTATCGGCCACCACCGCCACCTGCCGCTCCTGGGCAAACTCGTAGAGCGCGGCGGCTAGGCCGGGGCTGTCGGCCTGCTGGCCTGCCACTACCAGCACCCGGCCCGCCGCCCGCAGCTGGCGGCGCAGCTCCAGGATTTCGGTCGGCGGCAGCATGGTAATGGCGTGGTCATCGCGGATGATTTTGACGCCCACCTCGTAGTCCAGCTCCTCGCCCGGCTGGGGGTAAAACGGCTCGCGCAGGGGCACATTCACGTGCACGGGCCCGGCCGGACCCGTTTTGGTAAGGTTAATGGCCTCATTGATAAGGCGCTCGGCGTGCCACTTGGCATCGGCGTGCGCGGTGTCGGCCGGAAAGTCGAAGCTGCCCTTGGCGTGGGCCCCGTAGAGGGTGCGCTGCCGGATGGTTTGGCCATCGAGCTGGTCTATCCACTCGGGTGGGCGGTCGGCGGTGAGCACCAGCAGCGGAATTTGCTGAAAAAACGCCTCCGCCACGGCCGGCGCGTAGTTGAGGCCGGCCGTGCCGCTGGTGCACACCAGCACCACCGGCCGCCGCGTGGCCTGCGCAATACCCAGCCCGATGAAGGCCGCCGCCCGCTCGTCGGGCACCACGCGCAGCTTGCCCCGGTAGGCCGGGTGCCGCGCAAACGCCAGCGTGAGCGGCGCCGAGCGCGAGCCTGGCGACAGAATAACGTCGGTGATGCCGTGCCGGGCGCAGATTTCGGCGATGTTGAAGACGGCTTGCATGGAATTCATTGGAAACTCTTAAAAAACGTTGGTTATGCTGCCGCAGGAAGCGTCTTGTCAGGTATAGAACCCTGAAGCTTGTTTTCTAACGACGGCAAACCTGGCAAGATGCTTCCTGCGGCAGCATAACCAACGTTTTCAGTGCAGAATCTTATTTTAAAATCGACCCCACAGTTTGCAGTTTCAGCTCGGTTTCCTGCCATTCGCGGCTAGGGTCCGAGTCGGCCGTGAGGCCGGTGCCAGCGTAGAGAATGGCCTCAGTGGGCCGCAGTTGCAGGCAGCGCAGGTTTACGTACAGCCGCGCCACGCCGGGGCTAGCCACGTTTACCGGGCCCAGAAAGCCGCTGTAGTAGGCGCGGTCGTAGCCCTCGTGCTGGCGCAAAAAATCCAGCGCGGCGGCCTTGGGCATGCCGCCCACGGCCGAGGTGGGGTGCAGCAGCCGCAGCATATCGGTGCCGAGCGAGGCGGCGAAAGGTACGTTTTTCAAATCGACCTCAAAGTCGGTGCGCAGGTGCAATAGTTGCCCCGCCACGGCCGTGCGCGGCCCCGCCTCGTGGTATTCGCGCAGGCGCAGCTGCTTGAAGCAGCTCACGATGTAGCGCGCCACCAGGGCCTGCTCCTCAATTTCCTTCTGGCGCCAGATGGCATCCTGCGGGCGGTGGCCGGGCACCAGCGGCTGGGTGCCGGCCAAGGCCATGGTGTGAAAAAAGCCGTCGGCCGTGACCTCGGCCAGCACCTCGGGCGAGGCCCCTAGCCAGGTGCCCACGCCCGGCACGCTCACCAGCGAGATAAAGGCGCGCGCGTAGTTGCGGCTCAGCTCTTCAAACGCCCCTAGCGGGTCGAAGCCCGCCGGCAACGGGCGGCGGGCGGCGCGCGACGTCACCACCTTCACTACCTGCCTAGCCTCGATGGCCGCCACGCCGGTGCGCACAAACTGAGTGTAAACCGCCTCGCTGGCGGCGGCAGGCGCCGGCTGCGGGCTGTAGTGCCAGGCCAGCACGGGCGGCGTGGGTAGGGCTAGCCAAGCCGTGAGATTAGGCACCAGCTCGCGGGCGGCGGGCGAAACCCGCACTGTATCGGGCGCGGTGAGGTCGTACTGCACATCGGCGGGCAAAAAAAGCGCCGGGTTGTGGTCGGAATCGCAAAATGGGAAAAAGGCGAAGCCGGCCGGCGCAGCCGGGTCCAGGGCCGGCGGCAGGCCGGTGTAAGTGGCTTCGAGCGAGCGGGCTACTAGCAGGCGCGGCTGGCTAGCCCCCGGCTCGCGCCACAGGGCCAGCGGCCGGCCCGTGCGCAGGGCCCCGGCCACGAGGTGGCGCAGCCGCGCCGACGCATCGAGGCCAGCCGTGGCGGCCGGCCAGCGCAGCAGCCGAGGGTCAGCCGGGCGCATTACGCTTGCTTGTCCTTGGCGGTGGGCAGGTCAATCACGGCCATCGTGATGCGGCTGATGCACACTAGGGCGCCGGTTTCTTCGTGGGTAATGCGGATTTCCCACACCTGGGTGGTGCGGCCCACGTGCAGGGCCGTGGCCCGGCCGCGCACCCAGCCCTGGCGCACCCCTTTGATGTGGTTGGCGTTGATTTCGAGGCCTACGCAGGCCTGGCGCGTCACATCAATGCGGGTGGCCGCGCCAATGCTGCCCAGCGTTTCGGCCAGGGCCACCGAGGCGCCGCCGTGCAGCAGGCCCATGGGCTGGTGCGTGCGGCCATCCACGGGCATGCGGCCTTCGAGGTAGGTGTCGGTGAGGGCGGTCAGCTCAATGCCGAGCGTGTCGGCTAGGGTAGGGCGGTGGCCCACCCAGGTTCTTACGTCGTCGAGAGTCATGGTTTTTCCGTTTTTTGTTATTCGTTTTTTGTTGTTCGCCCACAAAGCCGGCCCGGTCAAGCAAGGAGGCCGCCAACGAAAAACGAGTAACCAACAACGAACAACGCAGTAGCCAACCCGTACTTTACGGCATTGTTCGGCAAAACTACTCCGCCCACGCCCGTGCCAGTTCAGCAGCTTTACCTTCTTCGCCACGGTCAGACCGACTTCAACGTGCAGAACATCGTGCAGGGCAGCGGCATCGACTCGGACCTCAACGCGCGCGGCCGCCAGCAGGCCGCCCAGTTTTGGGCCGCTTACCAGAACCTGCCGTTTGCCCGCGTCTACACCTCCCGGCTCCGGCGCACGCGCCAGTCGGTGCAACAGTTCATTGAGGCGGGTCTGCCGCACGAGGAGTACGCCGCCCTCAACGAAATCAGCTGGGGCACCCGCGAGGGCACCCGCATCACGCCCCAGGAGGATGCCGAATATGCCCGCGTGCTGGCCGCCTGGCAGGCCGGCGACGACCACGCCCGCCTGCCCGGTGGCGAAAGCCCCGCCGAGGTGGCCGCCCGCCAGCGCCCCTTTCTTGAGCTGCTGGCCCGCCGGCCCGCCGATGAGCTGGTGCTGGTGTGCCTGCACGGCCGCGCCCTGCGCGTGCTGCTGTGCCAGCTGCTGGGCTACCCCCTGCGCTACATGGATGGCTTCGAGCATCAGAACCTCTGCCTCTACAAGCTGCACGGCGTGGGCGGGCGCTACACTATTCGCAATTTTTTAGACCTAAGCCACCTGGCGTAAGCGTAGTGAACAGGGCCTAGTTACCAAGGAGTACTAAGCGGCTGGTGGCTAGGGTGCTCACTACTAACTGTTAACTAGGCCCTGTTCACCGCGAACCAGCTTTAGATTGTTTCCCCACTTTTTGGCGGCTAATTTTGAGCCCCAATCCCAACCTGCAATTCCGATGGCCGAAATTATCAAAATGCCGAAAATGAGCGACACGATGACCGAAGGGACCATCGCGGCCTGGCTCAAAAAAGTAGGCGACAAAGTGAAATCGGGCGACATCCTGGCCGAAGTCGAAACCGACAAGGCCACCATGGAGCTCGAAAATTACGAAGACGGCACCCTGCTCTACATCGGCCCCAAAGAAAAAGACTCCGTGCCCGTAGATGGCGTATTGGCCATTGTGGGCAAAGAAGGTGAAGATATTTCGGGCCTGCTCAACGGCCAGGGTGGGGCTAGCGCGCCGCCGGCCGCTGCTCCGGCGCCCGCGCCCGCCGCTGCCCCCGCACCAGCCCCCCAAGCGGCAGCGCCCGCGCCGGCTCCCAGTGCCCCCGCTGCCCCGGCCGCGTCTGCCAATGGCAAAAAGGCCATTGTGGTGCGCATGCCCAAAATGAGCGACACGATGACCGAAGGCACCATCGCCGCCTGGCTGAAGAAGGTGGGCGACAAAGTGAAATCGGGCGACGTGCTGGCGGAGGTCGAAACCGACAAAGCCACTATGGAGCTCGAAAACTACGAAGACGGTACCCTGCTCTACACCGGCCCCAAGGAAGGCGAAGCCGTGGCCGTAGACGGCGTGCTAGCCATTATTGGGGAGGAAGGGGCCGACATTCAGGCGCTGCTGGGTGGCCAAACCGGGGGCGCGGCCCCCGCGCCCGCCGCTGCTGCCCCGGCCGAAACGGCCGCCCCCGGCGCCGCGGCGCCGGCCGAAACGCCGCCGGCCGAAAGCACCGGCCGCCTGCTAGCCTCGCCGCTGGCCAAGAGCATTGCCAAGGACAAGGGCGTAGACCTGCGCCAAATTAAAGGCAGCGGCGAAAACGGCCGCATCGTGGCCCGTGACCTCGAAAACGCCCAGCCCGGCGCTAGCCCCGCTCCGGTGGCTGCCCCAGCCGCCGCGCCCGCCCAGGTCCCCGGCGAGTACATCCAGGCGGCTCTGCCCGAGCCGGCCGCCCCGGCGCCGAAGCCCGCCGCTGCGCCCGCGGCGGCCGAAGGCACCTACACCGATACCCCGGTGTCGCAGATGCGCAAGGTGATTGCCAAGCGCCTCTCGGAGAGCCTGTTCACGGCCCCGCATTTCTATCTCACGATGGAAATTCTGATGGACAAGGCGATGGAAACCCGCGTGAAGCTCAACGAGCTATCGCCGGTGAAGCTCTCGTTCAACGATATGGTTATCAAGGCGTCGGCCGTGGCGCTGCGCCAGCACCCGGCCATCAACTCGTCGTGGCTTGGCGACCGCATTCGCCAGAACAAAGTGGTGAACATTGGCGTGGCCGTGGCCGTGGACGAAGGCCTGCTGGTGCCCGTTATCCGTAACGCCGACGGCAAGGGCATGTCGCAGATTGCCACCGAAGTGAAGGAGCTGGCCGGCAAAGCCAAGAGCAAGAAGCTGCAACCCGCTGAGTGGGAGGGTAGTACCTTTACCATCTCGAACCTGGGCATGTTCGGCATCGATGAGTTTACGGCCATCATCAACCCGCCCGATGCCTGCATCCTGGCTGTGGGCGGCATCAAGCAAACCGCCGTGGTGAAGAACGGCGAGCTAGCCATCGGCAACATCATGAAGGTGACGCTGAGCTGCGACCACCGCGTGGTGGACGGTGCCACCGGCGCGGCCTTCCTCCAAACCTTGAAGGGCTTGCTGGAAGACCCCATGCGGATGCTCATCTGAGGCCACTGGCAGCGTTAAAAAGCGAAGCCCCGGGCTTGTCCGTACTGGATGGCCCGGGGCTTCGCTTTTTGCGATAATTATGGTATTTTTAAGAGATACTACTGATCGATAAATTTTTACCTGATTTTCTTTGAAATAGTACCCTAACTAGTAGGTTTACAGAAATTTTTACCTGCCAAATCATTTTATCTGTTTCTATGAGAAGCATTCTTTTACTAATTAATGCAGCGAGCAGTCTGAGTACTTTGCCGGTAGTGGCGCAGCGCATTGCCGACCGCGAAGTGAAGTATGAATACCAGCGGCTGCCGCTCACGCTGCTGGATAAATCAAGAATTACCAGGTAGTGGTGGTGGCCCCCTACGAGGCGGAAAACGACCGGGCCCAGCAGGAATACAAGCGCGCGATGGCCAGTGTAGACGCTGATTTTGCGCAGGCCGAGGCTAGCTACGCCAAAGCCGTAGCCGCCGCCAAAGCCGATTATGAGCAGAAACTGGCCGAGTACAACAAGCAGTCGCTGGCCACCAAAATGCTTAACAAAGGGGTGCTCAACGAAGGCAAACCCGTGCTGAGCCTGCCTTACCCGCCACAGAAATCGCAGCCCATGCCGCCGCTTATGCGCCCAACGGTGGACAAGGAAGCCACGGCCGGCGGCCTAAAGGTGCCCGGCTACGCCCGCGGCGGCCAGGGTGCCGTGGTAACGGTGACACTC
>Ga0160427_10000587_pt1 | contig 21863 bp, 19 predicted proteins | sample SolpanmetagenomL_FD_108194 | JGI IMG/M metagenome (GOLD analysis project Ga0160427, IMG submission 108194) | Solar panel surface microbial communities from Lawrence Berkeley National Laboratory, California, USA - L | ecosystem: Engineered > Built environment > Solar panel > Unclassified ...
AGGCTCCACACACTTCCTCGAATACCCTGTTCATGCACCCTCAGCCTCCCCCAGTCTTAATGACTGGGGGAGGCTTCTTTTTGCTTCGGCTCTGTGAAGATGCTTGGGAATGAAAAATTTGTCATTGACTTTTTTTTAGGCACGGCTAAAAATAGGATGCATGTCAGGACGTCTGTTATCTCACTCCGCCGAAGATTATCTGAAGCAACTTTATCTGCTCTCTGAGGGTCGCCCGGAGGACAAGATCAGCACCCAGGCGGTGGCCGACGCTTTGACGGTCACTCCGGCCAGCGTCACCGGCATGCTGCGCAAATTGAGTGACCTCGGGTTCGTGGAACATACGGCCTATCAGGGAGCTGCACTCACGCCGCAGGGCCGCGAATTGGCGCTGGAGGTGCTGCGCCACCACCGCCTGCTCGAAGCCTTTTTGCATCAAGCGTTGGGGTACCCGCTTGACGAGGTGCACGACGAGGCCGAACGCCTGGAGCACGTCATCAGCGAGAATTTCGAGGCCCGGATGGCCGACTGGTTGGGCCATCCGACCCATGACCCACACGGCGATCCGATCCCGGGACTCGACGGCACGCTGCCGAGCCGGGCCGAGGTCGTGCTGGGTGCGCTGCCGTGTGCCCTGTGGGCCGTGGTGGCACAGATTCCGGCGCGAGACGCGGCGCAGCTGCGGGCACTGGTACAGGCGGGCCTGACGCCGGGGGCCGAGGTCTGTGTCCGCAGTTTGGATGCTGCGTTCGGTACCCTGTGTCTGCATTTCCGCGACGGCCATGACCTGACCCTCTCACTGCAGGTGGCCGGACAGGTACTGGTGACGCCGCTGGGCGAGCCTCACGTGCCTGCACCTATCAAGCGGGAGGTGCGGGCATGAGCCGGACCGCCGAACCTCTGGACGCTGCGCCCACCTTCGACGAGCGCATGAACGCCCGCGCCGAGGCGGTGCTGCAGGGCCGTGGGCCTCGCCGGGGGCTGGCCCGCCTGACACCCTTCCTGGGGCCTGCCTTCATCGCTTCGGTGGCCTACATGGACCCGGGCAATTTCGCCACCAACATTCAGGGCGGGGCCAGCTTCGGCTACCTGCTGCTGTGGGTGATTCTGGGGGCCAGCCTGATGGCGATGCTGATTCAGCACCTCTCGGCGACGCTGGGCATCGCCACCGGGCGCAACCTCCCCGAGCTGATCCGTGAGCGCTGGCCGCGCGTGGCCTGGCCATACTGGGTGCAGGCCGAGCTGGTGGCGATGGCGACTGACCTAGCGGAATTTCTGGGCGCGTCGCTGGCCTTCCAGCTGCTTTTCCACATCCCACTGATCTGGGGCGCGGTCATCACGGCCATCGTGACTTTCGGCCTGCTCACGCTGCAGAAGCGTGGATTTCGCCCGATGGAGATCGCCATTGCGGGATTCGTGGGTGTGATCGCGGTGGCGTATCTGGTGCAGCTCGTGAAGAGTCGGCCCGGCTGGGAGGCGCTGGGCGGCTTCATTCCGCGCTTCGACGGCCCCGACAGCCTGTATCTGGCGGTGGGCATCATCGGGGCCACGGTCATGCCGCACGTGATCTACCTGCACAGTGCCCTGACCCAGAACCGCATCAAGGCCGAGACCGACTCCCAGAAGCGGCAGGTGGCCCGGATGTCGCGCACCGACCTGCTGATCGCGATGGGGCTGGCGGCCCTGATCAACATGGCGATGCTCGCCGCCGCCGCCGCCACCTTTCATGCCAGCGGCAAGACCGATGTGAGCGACCTGACGGTGGCCTACCAGACGCTCACACCACTGCTGGGCGGCGGCGCGGCCATTGCTTTCGGGCTGGCGCTGCTGGCCTCGGGGCTGTCGAGCAGCGCGGTCGGTACCATGGCCGGACAGGTGGTGATGCAGGGGCTGATCCGCACGCAGATTCCGGTCTGGCTGCGGCGCACCATCACCATGCTGCCCGCCTTCGCGGTGATCTTGACCGGCCTGAACCCAACCAAGACCCTGATCCTGTCGCAGGTGATCCTGAGCTTCGGCATTCCCTTCGCGCTCGTGCCGCTGCTGATCTTCACGGCGCGGCGAGACCTGATGGGCGTGTTGACGGCCAGCCGCCCGGTGCAGGTGACCGGCTGGGTGATCGCCGCGTTGATCATCGGACTGAACGGCTACCTGCTCGTGCAGACCTTCACGGGATGAGTTTTACAGAGGCACCGCCTTCTCACATCTCACCGGGGCACTTCGTGTCGGGCGCGCTGCTTCAGCCAGTCGAGAACGGCAGGCGCGGAGATGGGACGGCTGTAGAAGTAGCCCTGCACCGCGTCGCACTCCAGCTCCAGCACGGCCCTCAGCTGTTCCGGCGTCTCGATGCCCTCGGCCACCACCTCCAGACCCAGGTCGTGCGCCAGTCCGACCACACTCCGGATGATGGCGGCGCTGGCGTTAACGCCGCTTCCTGGGTCGTCTGAGGTCCAGTCACCTGAACCTTGTGCATCCGGCTGGTGGCCCGGCAGGTCGCGGGTGAAGCTGCGGTCGAGCTTGACCGTGCTGATCGGCAGGGTGTGCAGGCGCATCAGGTTGGAATACCCCACGCCGTAGTCGTCGAGAGCCACCCGCACGCCCAGTTCGTCGAGTTCCTTGAGGGTGCGGGTGGCGTGACCGTCGCCGGTCATCAGGGCCGACTCGGTGAGTTCGAGTTCCAGCGTTCGGGCGTCCAGTCCGGTCTGCGCCAGGATGCCCGCGACTTCGGCCGCGAAGCCGGGATGCTCGAACTGCCGTCCGGAGATGTTCACGCTCACCAGCACCTCGGGCGGCCAGTCGAGGGCCGTCCGGGTGGCCTGTTCGAGCACCCACAGCCCGATATGCCGGATCATGCCGGACATCTCGGCCACCGGAATGAACTGGTCGGGCGCGATCTGCCCGTACTCGGGGTGCGTCCAGCGCAGCAGCGCCTCGAAGCTTCTCACCCGGCCCGTGCGCCCGATCAGCGGCTGGTAGACGAGGTGCAGCTGGCTCTGGTCGAGCGCCGTCTCCAGGGCACTCCGCAGGATGGTGGGGCTCAGGCTCCACCCGCCCGCCTGCTGCGAATACAGCCGGTGCGGCTGGCCCTCCTGGCGGGCCGTGTACATGGCGGTGTTGGCCTGATTGAGCAGCGTCGCCGTGTCGGCGGCCAGATCGGGATACAGGCTCCAGCCGATGCTGGCCTGCAGCGTCACCTCGTGCGCCTCGACCTGAAAGGGCGTGGTGAGGGCCTGCTGAAGTTTCTCGCTGATCGGCCGCAGATCGTCGGAGTGGTTCAGGCGAGGCAGCAGCAGCGCGAATTCGTCGCCACCCAGACGCGCCAGCATCGGCTCTTCACTGCCGATGCTCTCCTGATCAAGCAGGCACCCGTTCACCCGTTCCTGCAACCGGCCGGCCACCTGTTGCAGCAGCCGGTTGCCGGCGTTCTGGCCGTAGGCCTCGTTGATCGCCCGGAACCCGGTCAGGTCGATCAGCCCCACGGCGATGCGCAGAGGTGGCACCTCGTCGAGCCGGTTTTCCAGCGCCTGCATGAAGGCCTGACGGTTGGGCAGGCCGGTCAGGGCGTCGTGATACACCACCCGTTCGAGCTGGTCGCTCGACTGCCGGTTCTCGGTCAGCAGCGCGGCGAGGTCGGCCAGTTGCCTCAGCACCTCCATCTGCCGGGGGCGCGGCGTGCGGGGGCGCTGGCCGTACACCGCGAAGGTACCCAGGATCTGTCCGTGCTTGCCCCGGAACGGCAGCGACCAGACACTGCGCAGGCCGAACGTGCGCGCCAGGTCCCAGTCGCTCTGGAAGCGCGGATCGGCCTGAATGTCGGCCAGAATGATCGGCTCGCCCAGATGCACCGCCAGCGCACACGGCCCCTGGTTGGGCCCGACCTGACGGTTGTCGATGAGAGGTGTCAACTCGGGCGGCAGGCCACCGACCGAGGCGAAGAACAGGTGGTCGCCGCGCAGCAGCATTACCGAGGCGGCCTGGCCGGGAATCTGGCTCTCGAGCGTGCTCATCAGCTCGTCGAGAACTTCCTGGAGAGGGGCGCCGCTCAGAGCCAGCTGCAGGGCCCGGCTGCGGCCGCGTTCCAGCTTCGAGGTGCGGTCGGCGTCGGTGACGTCTCTCAGAGTGATGCACAGGTGGCTGTAGCTGCCCTCTGTGGTGGCGGTGCCGCCCGGGACCACGCTCAACTCCAGGCAGCGGGCCGCATGCGTTCCCGCCGCGTAGTACACCGGCCCGCTGGTGCCCCGGCCGCTGCGCAGTAACCGCCGCAGCTGGGCGCGCTGCCGGTCGTCGATCAGGCCCAGCGAGACGTCGTACAGCGAACGTCCGGTGAGGGGGCGCCGCTCACCGTCCGACAGCAGACGGGTGGCCACCCGGTTGGCGAAGATGATCCTGCTGTCTTCGACCTCTCTGGCCAGATCGACCACCAGCACCGCCTCGCTGCTGTTCTGCACCGCGTGACCGAGCAGCTCGAGTTCGGCCACGCGGTGCAGGTCGGCCGTCACCTCGATGCCCGAACCGGCGATCAGGCTCAGTTCACCGAGTTCGTTGTAGACCGGGTGATAACTGCGGCTCCAGTACTCGAGTGGTCGGCCGAGCAGCTTCACCTGATCGATCCAGCTCACCTGCTGACGGCTGTGAATGGCGACCTGAAGGTTCCGGGTGCGTCTCGCAGCCAGGTCGCGGTCCTGGCCGCGCAGTTCGCTGTACTCGTCGTCGTTCAGGCCCAGAAAGCTCTGGGAAGTGCCCTCGGTGATCTCGGCGTTGCGAATCGCCTGGGCGTTCGCGTACAGCAGTTGACCTTCCAGGCCGACACCGACAGCCGCGACCGGAAACTGATAGAACAGTTGCCGGAGCTGATCGCTGTCCAGCTGACTGGCAGCGCGTTCACCCGTTTCCAGCAGAAACCCGATCAGGGTCAGCTGGCCTCCTGGCAGAGGCACGCGGGTCATGCGGGCGGTCCGGGTCTGTCCGCCGCGGGTGTGAAGCTGCACCAGCGCCGCGCTGTCCAGACCTAGCGCCTCCGGGTCCGCCCTGCTCCGGCCTCGTTCGACCTGACCCGGTTCGTTCCGGCCTGTACCCACTTCCTGCGCTCTGAGCACACTCCAGAACGCAGATCGGCGGTCCGGCGACTGACCGGAAATCGCCGATTCGTCCAGCAGCCGTTCGAGTTCGGGCGACATATAGATGACGCGTTCTTCGCGGTCCAGCACGGCCAGCAGCGCGCCCAGCCGGGCAGGCTGATCAGCCGCGTGACCTTGATTCACCTGCCCGACCGGAACGAAAGACCATCAGCAGCGTCGCAACGAAGAGACATGCTCTATTCTCACACAGATACCGATCCAAGGACACGAAAAATGTGGTGCCCCTCTTTGGGTTCCATGAAAACGCATGAAGCATTGCGGGCTGTTCTGGTGTGAAGTGAATAAAAGGCGTCGGTAAAGTACCTTGGACATTCAGTCAGTGAATATAGAGATGTTTATTGCTCGTTCGCTCTGCCCGATGACATCTTGTGGCCAGCACAAATAAAAGTTGGCGTGTAGCTGCCGATGAACTGTGGTTTCAGCGCAGGCGGCGTCTTCCGGCGGTCGATGCCCCGATCAACAGACCCAGCAGCACCGGAGCGAGAAAGATCAGCAGGAAGACGCCCAGCGCCGTGTCGGCGAGCAGGTGGCTGAACGGTCGGCCCAGGGCAGTGCTGAGGGGGCTGAAGAGCCAGCTGACCAGCGGCCACACGCCACTCTCCAGAGACCAGCCGTACAGGGTGGTGGTCTGGGCCGCGTGGGCGAGCGCGCGGGCCAGCAGCAATCCGGCCAGCTGCACCGCCAGGGCCGGCAGCAGGGCCAGCAGCGCGCGCGGCCCTGGCTCGGCGCGGGCCGCTACCCAGCCCAGCACCAGCGGTCCGAGCACCGGAATCCAGCCGACCAGCAGCGCCAGCAGCAGCAGAAAAAAAGCGGGGAGCCAGGGCACGGTTCAGAGCATACCGGCTGGACAGGCCGCCGAGGTGCGGCGCTCCCCCCTCGAGGTTCGGTATCAGAGTTTTCGTCGAGGTCAGCGGAACCGGCGGGCCACGCCCTGCATCTTGCGCCGACCATGCCGCAGCCCGTGGTCGGGGCGCACGCCGTCGGCGGTCAGGTGCAGCCACTGGCTGAGGTAATAGCCGCCCAGCAGGGGATAGGTGAGCTTGAAGCCGAGCAGCTGATGGGTGAGCGGCAGCCGGGGGTGCAGCAGCGCGGGCGACAGCAGGTGCGCCGGAATGACGCCCAGAGACACGACGGCGATCAGCAGCCCCCAGCACAGCGCCACGATCAGCGCCAGGTAGATCAGGCGGGTGAGCGGTCCCAGCAGCCAGGTGTGGCTCAGGCCGCGGTGGCTGAACAGCATGCCGTAGGGCACCCACAGAACGCCCAGCGGTCCCCAGCGCCGTTTGGAATCGACGTTGCCCTCGGCGAGATCGAGGTCGGGCGAGAGCAGCAGGGTGCCCACGCCGTAGCCCAGGCTGAACGACAGCGCCTGAAGCGGCGTGATGACCACGCCCTGACGCTGCGTGAGATAGATGGCGGCCACCGAGAGTCCGGCATACACGGCGAGGTTGATGAGGTTGTGAACGCGGCCACTGGGCACGGAGGCATTATGACTGCTGAATGCACCCTCTGTGGGCCGCGCGGTGCCGGAGCGATGAACCTTGTCCTCATCAGAGTCCGGTACTCCTGGGGCATTCTGAAAGTCGAATGAAGCCATACGTTCAGCCCCGCTCCAGCGCCGTCGCCTCGAAGGTCCTTCCGCTGCTGCTCGCGGGCCTGCTGCTGGCGTGCAACTCCACGTCTACGCCTGCCGGCGCGCTCAAGGACCAGAGCGTGGCGGTCGGGTCCGGGCTGAGCAGCACGGTGCAGCAGTCGTTCGGCGGCAAGTGGGAGATCAAGGGACTGCCCTCCTGGCTGTCGGCCTCGCCGACGAGCGGCACCGGCGACCTGAACACCGTGCTGACCGCCACCCGTAGCGCCGGGACCCTGACGGCCGCCTCGGCGCCGTCGCTGTCGGGCGACGTGACGGTCGCCTGGACGGCGGCAGACGGCACCACCGGCAGCGCGACCCTCAAGGTGAGTGCCGACCTGTACGTCCTGACCGGGCGGGTGCAGGACAGCCCCAGCAGCCTGAGCCTGAAGACGCTCGGCCTCGCCACGGCCGGCGGGGCGAAAATCCGGGCGGCCACGCCGGCCGCGCGCGGCGTGATCGTCGGGTACCGCTCGGCGGCGGCCAGGGTGCAGGGCCTGAAGACCCTCTCGGTCCAGGGCGACGAGGCGGTCCGCTCGGTGGTGGGCCAGACGCTTACCCTGACGACCTCGGACGTGGAGGGCACCATCGCCCGCCTGAAGGCCCAGCCCGGCGTCGAGTTTGCGGTGCCCGACGCCACCCTCTCGGCGCTCGACCTGCCGCAGACGGTGAGCCCCCAGCAGGTTCTGAGTGCGCCGCTCAACCCCACCGACGACTTCGCGCCGCTTCAATGGGCCTACCGGCTGCTCGGCTACCCGGCCGTGTGGCGGGACATGCAGCAGAACCCGTACACCAAATCCGTCACGGTGGCCGTGCTCGATACCGGCGTGCGCTACGACCACCCTGACCTGAACGGCAAGCTGTATGGTCCCGGCGACGGGGCACTCGACGTGCTGGGCTACACCACCGACCCCGCGACCGGCAAGGTACTGTACGACAACGGCGACGGCGACGGCCCCGACACCGACCCGACCGATCCGGCCACGCCGGGGCGCACCGACATCAGCCACGGCACGCACGTCACGGGCATCATCGTGGCCGGGTGGGGCACCTTCACGCCGCCCTGCACCGGGTGCTCGGGCAGCGGCGTGGTGGGCGCGTCGTACACCGCTCCGGTCAAGGTGCTGCCGATCCGGGTGCTCGACGCTCCTGCCGGCGACGGCAGCGAGTCGGACATCGCGCTGGCCCTGCGGTACGCCGCGGGCGACCCGGTGACCCTGTCGAACGGTCAGACGTACGCCAACCCGCATCCGGCGGCCGTGATCAACATGTCGCTCGGTGGGCCGCTCACCAACGCCGACCAGATCAAGGTGCTGTGCGACGCGGTCGCGCGGGCCACCTCGCTCGGCTCGCTGGTGGTGGCCGCAGGCGGCAACTTCTCCGGCACGGCGCCCATCTACCCGGCGGCCTGCCCCGGAGCGGTCTCGGTGGCCTCGGTGTCGCTCTCCGACAGCGCCGTGCCGACGCACGTGTACTACAGCGACCAGTACCAGCAGGTGGCGCTCAGCGCGCCCGGCGGGCTGCCTGGGACGTTCTACAACGGCCAGAAGCTCAACGGCCAGCCGATGCCCGACGAGATTCTCTCGACCGGCTGGAACTACGCGCAGAACCAGCCCGGCTACTACCTGGAGGCCGGTACCAGTCAGGCCGCCCCGCAGGTCGCGGCCCTGGCGGCGCTGCTGCTCAGCAAGGGTGTGGTCGCCACCCCGGCGGCCGCGCTCGACCGGATGCTCGTCACCGCCACCGATCTGGGAACGGTGGGCCGCGACTCGACCTACGGCGTGGGCATGATCAATCCGGTTACGGCGCTGGGCGCGGCCCCGGTCTCGAATACCCTCGGCCTGAGCGTTCAGGACGCGCAGGGTCGCACCTATGCTCCGGTGCTCGACAGTGTGGGGCGCTTCACCGCCTACCTGCCCGACGGCGCGTTCCGGGTGGTGGCGGGCCGCGACAGCAACGGCAACGGGTTCGCTGGAGAGACGGGCGAGCCGAGGGTCGAGAAGACCGCCGACCTCGGTCCCAAGCTGCCGAGCTTCGACGTGGGAACGCTGACGCCCTGAGCAAAAAGCAGCGCTGGCCCGGCTGACGGGCGCGAGTCTGAAGCCAATCTGACGCGAGATGTAGATGTCCTCATCTGATCGGCTTCCCGCTTCAGGCATCCGGTCCGAAGCTGGCGTCATGAAGCGACTGCTGCTGCCCCTGCTGACCTGTAGCCTCCTCGCCGCGTGCGGTGCCGGTACGGCCTCGGTGCCGACAGATAACGGCTCTGGCGGAACAGGCGGCGGCGGAACCGGTGGCGGCACCGGCAGCACACCCGCTTCTTGCGTGTCGGGCATCTCGGCCGGCAGTCTGGGAGCGCAGTCGCTGGGGGTCCAGCCTCTCTCGATCACCGACGCCGGTCGTCCCGACTGGAGCGCGCCGCACGTCGCCGGAGAGGTCCTGATCGTGGGCGGGCAGGCCGCCGCCGTGCAGTCGCTCGGCCTGCAGGCGGCGGCCGTGGACAGCCTCGGGCTGATCCGGGCCAGCACCCCAGCCGGGCAGACCGATCAGGCGTACGCCGAGACGCTCCGTGCGCGCGGCTTGCAGGTCCAGCCCAACTACATCTACAAGGCGCTCGCCACGCCCAACGACCCCGGTTTTCCCGGCGGCACCCGGGCCGGCGTGACGGTGAACGGTGCGGCCTACGACCAGGATTACCTGACGCGCATCAATGCCCTGGCCGGCTGGAACCTCATCGGCGGCGCGCCCCAGGGAGCGAAGGTGGCGGTGCTCGACACCGGCGTGGACTTCTCGCACCCCGATCTGAAGGGCCGGCTGCTGCCCGGCTGCGATTTCGGTGACAACGACGACGACGCCTCGGAGGTGACGAGCGGTGACGTGGGCCACGGCACCAGCAGCACCGGGCTGATCGGCGCGGCCACCAACAACGGCACCGGCATCGCCGGGCTGACCTGGACCGGCCAGAACATCCTGCCAGTCAAGGTGTTCAGCGGCGACGGCGCGACCACCACCGCGCTCGCCCAGGGCATCCGGTACGCCGCTGCGCAGGGAGCGAAGGTCATCAACATGAGCCTGGGCTTCGTGGGCAGCAGCGACCCGACGGTGGCTTCCGCCATCCAGGCGGCGGCGGCCAAAGACGTGCTGATGGTGGCGGCGGCGGGCAACACGCCAGGAGACGGGCTGTACTACCCGGCCAGCGACAACAGCGTGATGGCGGTCGGGGCCATCGGCGGCACCGACCCCAAGGCGGCCAACTACAACGACCTCGCCTGCTACAGCGCCCGGCCCAAGGCGGGTCAGAAGGGGCTCGATCTCGTGGCCCCCGGCGGCAACGCGGGCACCGGGACCAGCAACTGCTACACCGGCAGCTCGTACGACATCCTGACGCTCCAGCCTGGCGGCTACACGCTGCGGGCCGGAACGAGCGAGGCGGCCCCACAGGTGAGCGGCGCGGCGGCCCTGATCCGGGCGTACCGGCCGAACCTCACGGCCAATCAGGTGCGCGCCATCCTGACCAGCACCGCCAAGACGGTTTCCGGCGGCAAGCTGCTCGACGTGGGCGCGGCGGTGGCGCAGGCCGGAAGGCAGTGACTGGGGGCCCCGGGCTGACAGTCCGAGCAGCGTTGTAATCACACTCACCTGCCCGCCTGCTACACTCGCCGCCGATGCCACGTGTCCGGCCACGACTGATCGCCGCTGTGGCCCTGGCCGGGGTGGCGGCGCTGCTGGCCCCGGCGGTTCCGGCGGCGCTACGGTACGGCGCGTTGCCGAACGTTCCCGACGGCCCGGTGAACCTGCTGCTGGCCGGCGTCACTCCCAAATACCTCGAACACTCGGCCGTCTGGCCCTGGCCCGCTGCGCCGGAAGACTACACCGGCATCACCGATACCATCGTGTTGGTGCAGGTGCGGCCGGGCGGCGAGGTGCGGCTGCTCTCGATTCCGCGCGACACCTGGATGAACGTGCCAAATTGGGGCTACGGCAAGATCAACGGCGCCAATCCGCACGGCGGCCCCGAGATGCTGGTGAACGCGGTGCAGAGCCTGACCGGCCTGCCGATCGACGCCTACGCGCTGCTGTCGCTCAACGCCCTGCGCGACATGACCGAGGCGGCGGGCGGCGTCAACCTGACCGTGAAGAAGGACATGAAGTACGACGACACGGCGGGCCACCTGCACATCGACCTGAAGGCCGGGCCGCAGCACCTCGACGGCCAGCAGGCCGAGGGATTCCTGCGCTTCCGGCACGACAACGAGGGCGACATCGGCCGGGTCGGACGGCAGCAGGACTTTCTGGCGGCCCTGAGCAGCCGCCTGAAGAGTCCGCTCAACGCTTGGCGCATTCCGGCCGTACTGGGGGCGATTGACCGCAACGCCAGCAGCGATCTCGACCGTCACACGGTTTCGGAACTGCTGGGCGCCCTGATCGGCGGCCCGAAGGTGAGCGCCGTGAAGCTGCCCGGCACCTACGGCGACGGCACCTGGCTGCCTGACCGCTCCGGTATACGGGCGCTGGTGCAGGCGCAGTTTTCCGACCCGTCCGATCCGCGCACCCTGAGCATCGGGCTGGTGAATGTGGACGCCCCCGACGGCACCGCCCGGCGGCTCAAGGCCCGGCTGGAGGCGGCCGGATACACGGGCGTGAGCATCGTGCACGAGACGCGGCACAGCGCGCCCCGGACCACCCTGAGCGGCGACACGCGAGCGGCCCGCAAGCTGATCGGTGAGCTGGGCTACGGCGCGCCCACGGCGGAGGCCGGAGCCCCCGGGCAGTCCCTGACCGTGCGCCTAGGTGCGGACGCGAAATAACCGTGAGTCTGGCTTCAAGTTCATTCTGAATCGATTCAGCTCTTTTCTGCTACTCTGGATTCATGACCCAAGGCCAGCTCAAGTGGTGGCAGTCCGGCATCATCTACCAGATCTACCCGCGCAGCTTTCAGGACAGCGACCACGACGGCGTGGGCGACCTGAAGGGTGTGACCCGGCGCCTCGACTACCTGGCGAGCCTGGGCATCACCGCCGTCTGGTTCTCGCCGATCTTCACGAGCCCGATGAAGGATTTCGGCTACGACGTGGCCGACTACAAGGGCATCGACCCGCTGTTCGGCACGATCGAAGACTTCGGTGAGCTGGTGCAGGAAGCGCATGCACGTGGCCTGAAGGTGATGCTCGACTTCGTGCCGAACCATTCGAGCGACGAGCACCCGTGGTTCGTGGAGGCCCGCAGCAGCCGGGACAACCCCAAGCGCGACTGGTACATGTGGCGCGACCCGGCCCCCAGCGTGAATGGCGTGGGCGGCGGCGTGCCCAACAACTGGAAGAGCTTCTTCGGCGGCCCGGCCTGGACGCTCGACCCCCAAACCGGCCAGTACTACCTGCACCAGTTCGTCTCGGGCCAGCCGGAGCTGAACTGGGCCAATCCGGAGGTGCGCCGTGAGATGGCCGACACCCTGCGCTTCTGGAGGGACCGGGGCGTGGACGGCTTCCGGGTCGACGTGATCTGGCTGCTCGGCAAGGACCCGGAGTACAGAGACGAGCCGCGCAACCCCGACTGGCGGCCCGGTCAGGCCGAGCACAACAGCCTGGTGCACCTCTACACCCAGGACCTGCCGGTGACGCACGAATACATCGGCGAGCTGAGGGCGGCGCTCGACGAGTACGACGACCGCATGATGGTCGGCGAGATCTACCTGCCGATAGACAAGCTGCTCACCTACGCCGGAACGCCGGAAGCCCCCGAGTGCCACCTGCCGTTCAACTTTCACCTGATCCTGACGCCCTGGAACGCCGCCGACGTGCGCAAACTGGTCGACGAGTACGACGCCGCTGTGACGGCCTCGGGCAGCTGGCCCAACTGGGTGCTCGGCAACCACGACCAGCACCGCTTCGCGAGCCGGGTGGGCCGGGCGCAGTACCGGGTGGCCCAGACGCTGCTGCTCACGCTGCGTGGCACGCCCACCGTGTATTACGGCGACGAGATCGGCATGGAGGACGGCCATATCCCGGCCGGGCGCGTGGTCGATCCGGCCGCGCTCGGCCAGCCAGGCGTGGAGGGCGTCGGCCGCGACCCGGAGCGCACCCCGATGCAATGGGACACCTCGGTGCACGCGGGCTTTACCGAGGTCGGCGCGGAGCCGTGGCTGCCTGTGGCCGAGAACTTCACCGCCCGCAACGTGGCGGCCCAGGAGAACGACCCGGCCAGCGACCTGAACTACTTCCGCGCCCTGACGCGGCTGCGTAGCGGGTCGGCGGCGCTGACGCAAGGCCGCTACCACAGCCTGGAGACGGCGACCGGCACGCCCATGCAGCAGGGAGCAGCGTCGCTGACCGGTGGCAGCTACCAGAACGTGCAGGCGGGCAGCGGCGTGTTCGGGTACCTGCGCGAGCACGAGGGCGAACGGGTGCTGGTGCTGCTCAACTTCGGCGCCGAGGACGTGCCGCTGAACCTGCCGGAACTCGAAGGAGCGGAGGCGCTGCTGAGCAGCCACGGCGAGGCGGGCTGGGGAACGCTGCGGGGCAACGAGGCGCAGCTCTGGCGCTTGAAGTAAGGCACACCACCGCAACGAAAAGGAGCGCACGGCCATGTCAGGCGTGCGCTCCTTTTCGTTTCAGTTTTTACTTCCCGACAGCCGCCGTGTCGACGTAGGCCTCGATGACCCGGCCACCGCCTCTGAAGCTGATGAGCGTCACGTACTGCACGCCGCCCTCCTCGCCTTCCTTGAGGTGGGTGGGGTCGGTGGGACGCGCCCCGCGGCTGTACTTCACGATTCTCGGCAGCTTGATCTTCTTGGTGTCGACCTCGTCGAGTTCGCGCCGCTTGTAGCTCTGACCCTTGTAGATCACCGCCTGCTCGCCGTCGGGAGAGGTGTAGGGTCTCGCTCCGATCAGCGACCAGTCGAAATTGTCGGCCATCGCCAGCGGCAGGCTCAGGCCGCCCGCCGGAATCTCGCCGCTCGTCCAACCCTGGCGGCCATAGCGGCGCAGCACGCCGAGCAGATCGCGCTCTTCGGGGATTTCAACGCTGATGCTGGTACCGAGGGGACCTGTGAGGTGAAGTGTAGGCATGCTGACTCCTGTGACCGAGAGATTGGCCCAATGAGATTGGCCCGGCCGGTTTATGCAAATAACATAACAGTTTGGGCGCTGGCATGCAATGGGGGGAAGGAAGCAGGCCCCGTCCTCAGGTTCGGACGGAGCGTGTGGCAGTGCTGGAAGGTTCCTGCCAGAAGCTGCCTCAGCACTTCTGAACTTCCCTACAGGCGTTCTGGGGCAGTTTGGGCCGCCCCAGCTCCATCTTTTCTTACATGTTGTGCAGCACGTTCATGATGTCGCCGTCCTTCATCACGTAGTCCTTGCCCTCGGTGCGCACCCAGCCCTTGCTTTTGGCGGCGGCCCAGCCTCCGGCCTCGACCATCTTGTCCCACTCGATCACCTCGGCCCGGATGAAGCCGCGCTCCAGGTCCGAGTGGATCTCGCCCGCCGCCTCGGGGGCCTTCTCGCCGCGCCGGATGGTCCAGGCCCGCACCTCTTTCTCGCCCGAGGTGATGAAGGTCATCAGGCCCAGGGTGGCGTAGCCCACGTGCACCAGCTGGTCGAGACCGCTCTCCTCGATGCCCATCTCCTTCAGGAACTCGGCGGCCTCGTCCTCGGGCATCTCGGCCAGCTCACCCTCGATCTGGGCACTGATCTTGACCACCTGCGCGCCCTCGGCGGCGGCGTACTCGCGCACCTTCTGCACATGCTCGTTGTCGCCTTGCAGGCCGTCCTCGCCCACGTTGGCGACGTAGATCACCGGCTTGATGGTGATCAGCCCGAAATCCTTGGGAATGGGCGCGTCGTAGCTGCCGGCACGCGCAGGCCTACCCTCGCCCAGCACCTTCAGGATGGCCTCGGCGAGGTCGAGCTGCTCGCGCGCGTCCTTGTCACCGCCCTTGGCCTTCTTGCTCAGGCCCTGCGCGCGCTTCTCCAGCCCCGACAGGTCGGCCAGGATCAGCTCGGTGTTGATGGTCTCGATGTCGTCGATCGGATCCACCTTGTTGGCGACGTGAATCACGTTGCCGTCCTCGAAGCAGCGCACCACATGCGCGATGGCGTCGGTCTCGCGGATGTTCGCGAGGAACTGGTTGCCCAGGCCCTCACCCTGCGAGGCGCCCTTCACCAGTCCGGCGATGTCGACGAACTCGACGAAGGTCGGGATGATCGGCGGCACCCGGTCACCCTTGGTGAAGGTCCTGCTCAGCGCGTTCAGGCGCTCGTCGGGCACGGCGACCCGGCCCACGTTCGGCTCGATCGTGGCGAAGGGGTAGTTGGCGGCCAGCGCCCCGGCCCGTGTGATGGCGTTGAACAGCGTGCTTTTACCGACGTTTGGCAAACCAACGATTCCGATTCCAAGTCCCATAGTCTCTCGCTCCTTCCGCTCGCAGCGGCAACCTGAACAGTTTACAGGTTGCGGGCACTCAGCCGTTCGGGACCTGATGTACGGCCGCACGCCACGCGGTGGAGTCCTGCTGAGGCTGCCCACCGCGCTCACGGGCGGGCACAGGTGGTCACGGACGGACCGCCTGCCTGGGCGCGGCCGTTCGGCGATCAGCGATCTTCATGTCGTGGTCAAGCCCACAGGTCACCCCTTCCGGGTGACTGCTTCGCATGAAGCCCGGTTGCCACAGCAGTTCGAAACGCCTGCTGACGCCACGCTGCTGGAGCATCCCCGCATGTTCAAAGAAGCCACTGGCCTCAAGGTCAGCTACAAGTCGGGAGATGGCGCATTCGCGAGACTGACGATTACCCATAGAGAAACGCTGGTCGCCAGGGAGTGGAGTGAGGAACGCCGCGCAGCCTTCCAGGGCGGTCTGCGCCTGACCTTCAGCAGCCAGAGTGACTGGTTCACTACCTCTACGACTCAGGGTTATACCCGCGCTCCCAGTCACCTCCACGCTACTGGGCAGGTGGCCCGGAATCACGGCCTGAAGTACATCTCGATCTGCACGGCGGGTCTGGCGGGGCCGCTGGTCATCGATGAAACGATAAAGGGCGTCACCTTCGGTATGTCCGAGAGCGCCTTTGCCCAACCTTGATGCCAGGATAGGTGGTGCTGGACAACCTCACACCGCACCATCTGGCGTCCCTCAGAACGCTCTTTGAAGCTTGCCATTGGACCGTGCCGTATCTGTCGTCCTACAGTCCAGACTTCGATCCTATCGAGCTGGTGTGCTCCAGGCTCAGAGCCCTGGTACAGCGCGGTCATTGGAATTCCGCTCAGACCCTTCTCGGCAGCATCGGTCAAACGCTTCGGACGGTTTCGACACGCTCACCCTTCTATGTTTTTATGACAAATGCTTTCGTTTGCGCTTCTGCGCGTTCCTGTTCTCATTGGTGAAAAAGCCTCCGCACCGGGAAGGAGTGGAGGCGGTCTTGCACCGGCACCACACGGCCGGGTCAGGTTGTGCTTCTCTCAGAGCTTAGAACACGCCATGTCACACGTCTATCACGGGCGAATTTCATGCGGAGCGCTCGGAGTGGCGGCGTGATCGGAGTCCAGTTCTGCAGCCTCCTCCAGATCCACTTGGCGCTGATGGTGCCGACTTAGGCTGGTGGGCTGACCAGCCTTCTCAGCCAGCCGGTCGTGTGTGGTGGTCATTGCGGTGGCGACGTTCTGATTGCCTGTGATGGCGCGCCCGACTGGGTTTCACATCTGTTCGTGAGTCTTGCTCGGGAGGCATCGCACCCTTGAATGTGCCCTCTGCTTTGTATCGGAAGCGACCTCAGCGCCCTGCTCAACTCTCGATTTGTCTTCCAAAACACCGTATTCCACCGATATTCACGCGCAGGCTCCGGGCGTGACATGCAGAACGGAAATTCTCGAAGTGGTCAGGTAGCTGGTGGAGCACGACACCGACAAGAACTTTCTCCTGCCCGAAATTCTGACGGAGGTACACGCACGACACGCGGTGGACTCACCCCGGACCATCAAGACGCACATCGTTTCAAGAATGTGTGGGAACGTGCCTGTCCCTCATGGGAGGCGCTTCCCGGACCTGGAGCGGAGTGGCAGGTAGTTCCGGGCACCAGGACTGTGCGTCAGATGTACATGTTGGGGTTGCATGAACGGAACAGAAGTGAATATTTTTATTACGCTCACGGCGAAAAAAGATCTGTGCAGGACACTGAGGGCCATGAAAGCCATCCTCGTTCTGACCGCGCTGACCCTCAGCGCCACCGTTTCCGCCGCCTCGATGATGCTGACCAGCACCGACAAGGCCTTCGTTCCCAAGGCTACGATGGGCAACCAGTTCGAGATCGATGCGGCCAAGCTCGCGTTGACCATGAGCATGGACGCGAAGGTGAAGACCTACGCCCAGAAGATGATCACCGACCACACGAAGCTGGGCGCCGACGTCAAGGCCACTGTGAAGCGGGCCGATCCGGCCATGATGGTGCCGACCATGGTGTCTCCCGCACAGCAGAAGATGCTGGACGCGCTGAAGGCTTCGGGCAAGGCCTTCGACGCGATGTACAAGAAGGACATGCTGTCGAGCCACAAGGAAACCTACGCCCTGTTCGAGAAGTACTCGGCCTCATCCAACGCCAACGCGGACCTGAAGACCGTGATCAAGGGTGCGCTGCCCACCGTGAAGGGTCACCTCGATATGGCACAGGGCCTGCCGACCATGAAGATGTAAGAGTGAAAGAAAAGAGAGGCAGGGGCCGTCGGCTCCTGCCCTCTTGCTGTTTTCTCCGTCATGTCGACGCTGAGAAGTCGGTGGTACTGGCCGACCGCCTCGCGTCAGCCTACAACTACCACTGCGTGGCAAGTCATGCAGAACCACTTGGTGCTCGAGCATGTCCGGGCCGAGTCCGGCCGCAAGCAGCTCGACTCTGGCAACTTCTACCCGCTGCACGGCGCGAATGACTTCCCATTGGTTCGGCTTGACCGGTCCCATCAGGCCACGCTCCTGAAGTCAGTGGTGGGAGCACCTCGGTAGAGGAATCGTTCTCCATTCTTCCCAGCACCGGCTGTTTAGTGAAGTTCCTCCATAGAGTGTGCGATGCCAGAATATTGAATGACCCGGCTGCTTAAGCTCTGCAGATGACGGTCAGCAGAGTGATACGCTCGTCCCGACAGAACACCGAGATGTTCAGGAGACAGGTGTACGTGGTGACTGTGACACTCGCCGGTCTGGTGAACTTGGCGATCATGGTCGGTGACCTGCTGAACAACCGGCGACTGGAGTGGCCTTCGGTGATGGGAACGGTGCTCTGCGCGGTTCTGGTTCCCCTGCTGCTTCAGCGGCGCCTGCCCCTTCAGCAGATCGCCAACGGGGCCCTGATCGCCGCGACCGTGGTGGTTGGGTCTGAGCTGCTCACGCCTGTCCGCACCGGCGTGATTGAGCCACGTCTGTATTTCGCCGGCGTCTTCCTTTTCCTGACCGCCTTCAGCGTCCTGTCTTTCTGGTTCGCAGCGCTGTACTCGCTGGTCCTGTATCTGGTGTTCGTGGCCCTCGCACTGGTCAGCCATCAGGACACGACCCTGCTGGTGCAACAGGGGCTCACTGTGTTTCTGATCGCGCACCTGGCGATGTTCGGCGAACGCGTCAGTGCCGAGCGAGCGGAGGCGAGAGCGTCCCAGGTGCTCGCCTCGACCGATTTTCTGACAGGTCTGGCGAACCGTCGGGCGATGTACCCCCTGCTGGAACAAGCATTTCAGGGTGCCCCCGAACGTGTGCAGAGCGCGGTCCTGTTGTTGGACATCGATCATTTCAAGCGGGTCAACGACCGACACGGCCATTCGGTCGGGGATGAGGTCCTGCAACAGTTCGCCCTGGTGTTGCAGCAGGCGGCGGGCGCCCGGGACGTGGTCTCGCGGTGGGGCGGCGAAGAGTTCCTGATGCTGCTGTCCAGCAGCTCGAAGCGCGAAGCCGCCGACCGGGCCGAGCACGTCTTGCAGCAGATACGGCAGGCCGCGATGCCGGCCGGTCTCCGGATCACGGCCAGTTGCGGCGTGGCCCATGCCAGTGAGGCCGGTGGCGTAGCCGAGTGGCTGATCTATGCCGACGACCGGCTGTACGTCGCCAAGCGGAACGGGCGCGACCGGCTCCAGGTGGAAGGGAACGCGGCCGCCTCGTCCTGAAGAGGAGCGGCCTGATGAGAACGTCGGGGCCAGGCGGTGCAGGGGAGAGCGCTGAAGTTTGACCGGGCAGGCAGAGAGCACTCCTGACCGCAGGGTCGTGCCGGAGGCTCAGCGCTGGCGGGAGGTCTCGCCTGAGGCGCCCGTCTGAGGCAGCCACACCTTCAGCAGGCGCGGCACCCCTTCTCCGGCCATCAGCACCAGCAGGGCGTAGCGCAGTGCCCGTCCCAGCCCCGCGTCGCGGACGGCCGGCGGCAGTGCGGCGCTCAGCCCGAAGTACACCGCGAAAACCAGCACCAGCCCGGTCACCGCCACGCTCAGCCGGGCTCCCCAGGTGGCCGGGGCCAGAAACTCGCGCCGCAGCAGCCAGAATCCGGCCAGCAGACCCAGTCCGGCGCTGTACTCGCGGGGCGCGCCGCCGGGCAGAACAGCCGCGACGATCAGCGCGGTCAGCGGCACCCAGACGTTCCAGCCCAGCACGCCCCAACGCTGCCACGGCACGCGCGCAGCGGCCAGCCCGGCGAAGGCGGTGCCGAGCAGCATCCCCACCAGCACGTCGGCCAGGAAATGAACGCCCAGCACCAGCCGTGACAGCGAGACCAGCACGGTCAGGGCGACGCACAGCGCCCAGATCCAGGGGCGCCCGCGCCCGGAGGCGGCGAGCTGCCACGCTATGCCCAGCCACACCGTGGCGCTCATCTGCGCGTGTCCGCTCGGCAGCCCCGGCCCGCCCGCGCCCGCCTGCGCCGCCGCCGAGGCGACCGCCGGGTCGCTCACGAACGGCCGGTCGGTGTGCAGGCCGTACTTCAGCAGGGTGTTGCTCAGGTAGCTGAGCGAGAACGCCACGCCCAGCCTCCGCATGCCCGCCGGATTCACCAGCCAGGAATACAGCGCCAGAATGACGATGAACACCTCGTCGCGGCCCAGCGTGGTGAGCGCGAGCCACAGGCCCTCGGGATGATCCAGGGCGGAATGCAGGGTCTGAACCAGGCTCATAGGAACTCGATGGTATCAATCCTGTTCCGGGCAGGGCCACACCTTTGCCCGCGGGAGCACGCCCCTTAGGGTTGTGCTACACTGGCAAGGCTTGTCCGGCGGCAGCGGCAGGCAGATTTCACTGAAACAACGGCCTGAACGCCGTTCTGTACGGGAAATCGCCTAAGCTGTGAAGCCAACCCCCGGACTGAAGAAATTTCCTCAAGGAGTACCACTATGTCGAGAGTATGCGAAATGTGCGGGAAGGGGCCGATCGTGGTCAACTCGGTCATCCGCCGGGGCAAGGCCCGTGCGGCGGGCGGCGTGGGTCGGAAGGTCACAGGCGTCAGCAAGACCCGTCAGGTGCCCAACCTGCAGCGCGTCACCATCCGCAAGGACGGCGCCAGCGTTCGTCTGAAGATCTGCACCAAGTGCATGAAGAACTCGCTCGCTGCTTGAGCGCCACGCGGTCGTTCAAGTCGGCAGGCTCCTGAAGAGATTCAGGAGCCTGCTTCCGTTCGGGGTCCGGAGCCGACCCGTGCTCAGGCGGCCTGTCGGCGTCGGTCGGGCAGGAAACTCAGCACGATCAGCAGCAGCGTGCCCAGCACCACGCACGAATCGGCGATATTGAAGATCGGAAATTCGCCGGCCTTCAGCGCCCGCGTCACTGCCGAGAGGGCGGGCGAGGTGAGCATGTCGGTCACGCGGCCGAAGCGCAGGCCGTCGATGGTGTTGCCGACCGCTCCCGCCGCGATCAGCGAGAGGACCACTGCGAAGAAGCGCGGCTGCGGGCGGACGAACAGGTACACCAGGATGCCCAGCCCCACCAGCAGCCGCAGGATGGCGAGCGGCACGGTGGCCCCCGAGAGCAGGCTCCAGGCCGCGCCGGTGTTGTAGGTCAACTGAAAGCCGAGCAGCCCCGGAATGAACGACACGGGCGCGTCGTAGAGGTTCAGGTGGGTGCGGGCCCACAGCTTGAGCCACTGGTCGGCCCCGATCAGCACGGCGGCGATCAGGAGCGGCACCCAGCCGGGCAGGCGGTGGGCGGCAGAGACGAGGAGGCGGGTGGGAGCGGCGGCGGGCACCGGATCAGTTGGCACCGGGTCAGTATGCCGTACCCGCCCCGGCTGCGGGCCACGTCCCGCCGCGCCGAACAGACGTGAGCCCGCTTCCCATCGTCGGCGGAACGGAAGCGGCACAATGGGCGACATGGCAAACGTAGAATCCTTCGATCTCGACCACACCAAGGTGCACGCGCCGTACATCCGGCTGGCGGGCCTGAAGCGCACGCCGCGCGGCGACGCCATCAGCAAGTACGACCTGCGGCTGCTTCAGCCGAATGCCGGGGCCATCGAGCCGGCGGCCATCCACACGCTCGAACACCTGCTGGCCGGGTACCTGCGCGACCACCTGAAGGACGTGGTGGACGTCTCGCCGATGGGCTGCCGCACGGGCATGTACATGGCGGTCATCGGCGAGCCCGACGAGGCGGGCATTCTCGAAGCCTTCGGCGCGGCGCTGCACGACGTGGCCGCCCACGACCGGCCGATTCCCGGCGTGAGCGAACTCGAGTGCGGCAACTACCGCGACCACGATCTTCAGGCCGCCCGCAAGCACGCCCAGGACGCGCTCGACCAGGGCCTGAAGGTGCAGGAGACGGTGCTGCTTCAGCGCTGACTTGCCCCCGCCCGCCCGGGCCTGTATACTCTCAAGTCGGCCAAGTGGAACAGGGCGGTCAACAGTCTCCAGCGAGAGACGGCCCACGTTCCCAGACGGCAACCCCACCACGGGTGTTCGCCGGGCTCAGGAGATTCATGCCGAAGATGAAGACCAAGAAGAGTGCCTCGCGCCGGATCAAGATCACGGCCGGCGGCAAGGTGATGGCGTTCAAGAGTGGCAAGCGCCACCAGAACACCGGCAAGAGCGGCGACGAGATTCGCGGCAAGGGCAAAGGCTTCGTTCTCGCCAAGAGCGAGTGGGCACGCATGAAACTCGCGCTG
>Ga0160427_10000588_pt1 | contig 21844 bp, 22 predicted proteins | sample SolpanmetagenomL_FD_108194 | JGI IMG/M metagenome (GOLD analysis project Ga0160427, IMG submission 108194) | Solar panel surface microbial communities from Lawrence Berkeley National Laboratory, California, USA - L | ecosystem: Engineered > Built environment > Solar panel > Unclassified ...
ACAGGCACGAGAACGGTCTTGGGGGTGGAACGACGCTGACTGGCCACGGCCAAGACGGTGAGAAGGGAGGCGGAGACCGACAGCGCCAGCAGCGTGAGTTCCATGAGTCATGATGAATGTTGGGGCGTCACAGAAGACTTACATCCAGGCCCCAAATCGCCTGGCCCTCAGGGCAGCCGGACGCCCGCCGCCTTGAGCGCGGCGCGGAACTGCGGCGGCGTGACCGGCACGACGCTCAGGCGCGTGCCCTTCTGGGTGAGCGGCGACGCGGCCCAGGCCGGCAGGCCGCGCAGCGCCCCCAGCGTCAGCACCTGCGGAAAGGCCAGCAGCGGAGCCACGTCCACCATGCTCCAGCGCGGGTCGGCTGCCTTCGACCTGGGGTCGTGGTAGGGGCTGGACGCGTCGAACTGAAGGTCGTCCGGGTACGCCGCCCGCACGATCTTCACCACGCCGGCGACGCCGGTCGGATTCGCGTTCGAATGGTAGAAGAGCGCCTGGTCGCCCACCTTCATGGCCCGCAGCGAGTTGCGGGCCTGGTAGTTGCGCACGCCGTTCCAGGGCTCGGTGCCCACGCGTTCGAGGTCGGCGTAGCCGAACACGTCGGGCTCGGATTTCAGCAGCCAGTACGCGCGGGCCACATCAGTCGAGTTTCATGGTCATGATGTGCGCCCCGGCGTCCACGTACACCACCTCACCGGTCACGCCGCTGCCCAAGTCCGAGAGCAGGAACAGCGCGAGCTTGCCCACCTCTTCCGGGGTGGCGTTGCGGCCCAGCGGCGCGGCCTTGGCGGCCTTGTCGTACATGTCGCCGAAGCCGGGAATGCTGCGGGCGGCGATGGTGCGCATCGGGCCGGCCGAGATGCTGTTCACGCGCACGCCCGCCGCGCCCAGCTCGCTGGCGAGGTAGCGGGTGGCGGCCTCCAGCGCGGCCTTCGCCACGCCCATCACATTGTACTTGGGCACCACCTGCTGCGAGGCGTGGTAGGTCAGGCTGATGATGCTGCCACCCTCACGCAGCAGCGGCTCGGCGTGGCGGGCGATGCTCACCAGGGTATAGGCGCTGACCGAGAGCGCGGTGTTCCAGTCCTGGGGCGTGGTGTCGATGAAACGCCCCTCCATCGCCTCGCGCGGCGCGAAGCCGATGCTGTGCACGAGGTAGTCGAGGTGGCCGAACTCGGTCTTCGCCCTGGCGAACAGCGCCTCCAGGTCGGCCTCGCTGGTGGCGTCGGCCTGCATGATCCAGGTGTTCTCCCGGCCGGCCAGCAGCTTCTCCAGCTCGGGCTTCAACCGCTCGCCCTGGTAGCTGAATCCCACCTTGCACCCCGCCGCCAGCAGTTGCTGCGCGATGGCCCAGCCCAGGCTGCGGGCATTGGCCACACCCATCACGAGGGCGGCCTTGCTGCTCAAATCGATGCTGATCATGGCTCCGAATCTAGCAGGTGGGCCGCGCGCCCGCTTGAAGCGGGTTCAGAGAGCGGGCCTTCGGACGGCCGGACTTCAGACCGGGCCGGACAGCACCTCGCCCGCCTCGCCGAGCGCCGGGTACGTTTCGCCGCGCCCCTGGTAGATCTCGACCAGTTCCGGATAGGCCCACTCGAAGGCGAGGCGCTCCAGCTCGGCGTCTTCAAGCTGCGGCCGGGCGTACATGCCGGCGCTCAGCCGCTGCCGCTGCGCCTCGAACAGGATGGTCGCGGCGGCCACCGACACGTTCAGGCTCTGTACCATGCCCATCATCGGAATCACGATGTTGGCGTCCGCGGCCCGGGCCGCCTCGTCGGAGACGCCCCACTTCTCCGCGCCCAGCAGCACGCAGGTGGGCCGGGTGTAGTCGGGCGTGCGGTAGTCGACGCTCTTCTCGGAGAGGTGGGTGGCGAGCACCTGAAAGCCGCGTGCCTGGAGGGCCTGTACCGCACTCACGGCGTCGTCGTGCGTCTGCACCTCCACCCACTTGTCGGCGCTGCCCGAGGTCGCACCGAAGGTGGGTAGCCCGTGCCCGCGCGGCGGTACGGCGTGGGCCTGAAGCACGCCCACCGCGTCGCAGGTGCGCAGGATGGCGCTGAAGTTGTGCGGCTTGTTCACCTCGTCCATCAGCACACTCAGGGTGGGCTGGCGCAGGCTCAGCACCCGGCGGATCTTGGCGTAGCGTTCCGAGGTCGCCATACGTTAGCCGCGCACCACTTCCAGGATCTTCTGGCCGTACTTGCGCAGCCGCTCGGGCCCCATGCCGCGCACCGCCGCCAGATCGGCCTCGGTGTACGGCACGAGCCGCGCCACTTCGGCCAGCGTGGCATTCGACGCGATGATGAAGCTGCTCAGGCCCTGGCGCTTGGCCTCGGCGTTGCGCCACTCACGCAGCCGGGCGTACACCGCCCGCTGCTCGTCGGTCAGGCCGTCGGTGGCCGAAGTCGTGCTCTCGGTGGGCAGGTCGGGCGGCAGCTGCAGCGGCAGCGTCTCGGTCTCCGTTTCGCTCGCGTCGGCACCGTGCAGGTCTTCGGGGCCGCCCTCCATCTCCTCGGGCCACTGGTCGGTCACCTGACCCTCGTCCGACTGCGGTTCGGCCACAGCCGGCTCGGCCTGCTCCGGCTCAGGCGGGCGCGAGAAACTCTCGGACATCACGATCTCGGGCTGGACGGCAGGCTGGGCGGCCGTCTCGGCCTTGCCGCGCCGGCCCCGGTTGCGCTTGGGGGCCGGGCGGCCGTCGTCGTGCGGAAGATCGTCGGACAGGCTCGGCAGGCTGACCACGTTCGGCAGGCTGGGCAGATCGGGCAGCACCGGCGCGGGAGAGAACACGAACTCGCGGTCGGAGAAGTCGCCGGGCGCCGCCTGCGCCGCGTCGTCCGGCACGGCACCAGTCTCACCGGAGTCGGAGCCTGTCCTATCCGGGCTGTCCTGCAGCGCGTCGGTCTGTGCGGGCTCGGGGAAGGCGTCTTCCAGCTCGGCCGTCTCCGACTGCGCTTCCGTCTCCGCGTCCACCGGGAGACCGCCACCGGACGCACCTGGGTCCGCCGCGGTCTGCGGCTGAGGTGCGGCCCGCTGCGGCTGCTCGGTGAAGGCCTCCTCGGGCTGCTCCTCGGGCTCGGTCACCTGTGGCCACGAGCGGTTCCGGGCCGGCCGGGCCTCTTCGGTCAGCACGGCGCCCAGCACCGCCCACGAGTCGTCGGGCGACTCGATGCCCACCGTGACGAGCGTACCGGCGGCCACCGCCCGCGCCGCCGAGAGGTTGCCGCCCAGCGGCGTGACCGTCTGCGGGCCGTCGTGTTCGAGCAGCAGCACGCCGCCCGACACCGACAGGGCGCGGCCCTCGAAGCGCGGCAGCAGCGCCTCGGCGTTGCGGGTCCGGCGGTTCATGCGCAGCGCCAGCGTGCCGATGTCGCGCAGGGCCAGCGCCACCGACAGGTCGGCGGGCGCGGCGGCCACGCGGCGCGGCCGGCTGCCCAGCCCCGACACCGCGCTCATCTGCACGTCACCCAGGCCGGTGAGCGTCACCGCGTCGCGGTACACCACCAGTTGTGTGCCCTGCGTCAGCCAGCGGCCACCGGGGGCCAGCGTGGCGTCCACGATCACCGGCACGTCGGCGCGGCGGGCGCGGGTCAGCGAACGCTCGTCGGGTTCGAGCAGCCACACGGCGCGCGCCCCCTTCCAGTCACCGTCGCTGCTCGCCAGCGCCAGCCCGAAGCTGGCAAACGCCTCGCGGTTCACGCTCAGGCGCGGGTCGAGCCGGATCAGGCCCGGCCCCAGCAGCGAGGCGAGCTGGGCCGCCAGCGCCTCCTGCGAAGCGAGCAGCAGCGTCCAGTCGGCGTCTTCGAGGGCGCTCAGCAGGTGCGACAAACGGCCCTGAGGCTCTCCCGGTTGGGCGTGGGCCTGGGCGAGCAGGGTTTCGAGGGGAGTGGCTGGGGCAGTCATGCCCTCTATCATGACAGCCAATCGGAAAACAGGAAATGACCGCCGACAGGATTCACCCGGTGAGAAGCGGGTATAGCTGGACGAAATCCCCAAAAGATGATGAAGTCAGACCTGTCACATTGGGTCTCACGTTGGGGGAGATGATTGGGCATGACCTGCGCCTGTGTCGGCCTGTCGGTGTCGAGTCCTCTCCTGGCTGCTCCGCCTCCACCTGTCCGCCTGCAGAGGTCACGCCCATGAGCGCGCCTGCCTGGCCGCTGTCGGCGGTGGCTGGACAGCGCCACCTGCTGCTCGCCCGGCAAGTGCTGCGCCTGCTGTTCGGGCCGCCCGAGCAGCGCAGCTTCGGGGTCCGGCTCTGGAACGGTCAGCAGGAAGGCCCCGCGCGCCCGGCCGTGACCTTCGTGTTCCAGCGGGCCGGAGCGCTGCGCCGGATGCTGCTGCCGCCCAGCGACCTGAGCATGGCCGAGGGCTACCTGTTCGGCGACTTCGACATCGAGGGAGACATCGAGGCGCTGCTTGCCGGGCTGGTGCCGCTGGCCTCGCGGCTGCTCAGCCCGCTGGTGTGGGTCAGGCTGCTGCCGCTGCTGCTCGGCCTGCCCGCCGACGACGCGCCGCCGCGCCCCACGCGGGCGGCCGCCCACGAGGGCGAGGTGCACTCCGAGGAGCGCGACGCCTCGGCGGTTCGCTACCACTACGACGTGGGCAACGACTTCTACGCCCTGTGGCTCGACCGGCAGATGGTGTACTCGTGCGCCTACTTCGAAACCGGCCACGAGACGCTCGAACAGGCGCAGGAGGCCAAGCTGGAACGCATCTGCCGCAAGCTGCGCCTGAACGAAGGCGAACACCTGCTCGACATCGGCAGCGGCTGGGGCGCGCTGGCCATCCACGCCGCGCGGCACCACGGCGTGCGGGTGACCGGCGTGACGCTCAGCCCTTCGCAGGCCGAGGTGGCGAGGCGGCGGGCGCAGGAGGCGGGCGTGGCCGACCGCGTGACTTTTCTGCTGCTCGACTACCGCGAGCTGCCGCAGGGCCAGCTGTTCGACAAGGTCTCGAGCGTAGGCATGGTCGAGCATGTCGGGCGCGCCCGGCTGCCCGAGTATTTCGCCCAGGTGCACCGGCTGCTTCGGCCCGGCGGGCTGTTCCTGAACCACGGCATCGTGGCGGCGGGCACGCCCGGGTTCGTGCGCTGGGGCTTCGGGCTGGTCGAGCGCTACCTGAACGCCCACTCGTTCATTCAGGAATACGTGTTTCCCGACGGCGACCTGCTGCGCGTCAGCGAGACGCTCGGCCGCGCCGAGGAGGCGGGCTTCGAGACGAGGGACGTGGAGAACATCCGCGAGCACTACGCCCTGACGCTGCGCGAGTGGATCAAGCGGCTCGAGGCGCACCGTGCGGAGGTGCTGCGGCAGACCGACGAGGTGACCTACCGCATCTGGCGGCTGTACATGGCGGGCAGCGCCCAGTCGTTTGTGGCCGGACGCATCGGGGTGGTGCAGTCACTGCTCGCGAAACCCACCGAGATGGGCCGCGCCGGTGTGCCGCTGGGCCGCGCCGACATCGAGGGCCAGCCGGTCGGCCCGTCGGCCGCGCTGTACTGAGCGTTATTTACCGAATCGTCTCTTGCGGCCCTGAAAGTCCCGCAGCGCGCGCAGGAAATCGACCCACCGGAACCCCGGCCAGTACACGTCGCAGAAATAGAATTCGGAATACACGCTCTGCCACAGCATGAAGCCGCTCATGCGGATCTCGCCGCTGGTGCGGATGATGAAATCGACCTCCGGAATGCCGGCGGTGTAGGTGTGGGCCGAGATGTCGTCGGGACGCAGCCGCGCCGCCGCTTCCAGGGTGGTGGCCCCGGCCTCGGCCTGATGCTCCAGGTACACCTTGACCGCGTCGACGATCTCCTCACGCCCGCCGTAGCCCACGGCGATGTTGAGCAGCATGCCCTCGTAGCTGGCAGTGACCCGTTCCAGTTCCTCGAGCGCGTCGAGCACCTGCGGCGGAAACTGCGAGTGCTGTCCGATGGCGCGCACGCGCACCCGGTTGCCGTGGATGCGTGGGTCGGTGGCGAGGTTGCGGGCCTCCTGTTCGAGGAGCTTGAGGATGTGCGCGATCTCCTCGGGGTCACGGCTGTTGTTGTCGGTGCTCAACACCCAGATGGTGACGGCGGGAATTCCCAGTTCCAGGCACCACTGCAAGACCTCGTGGGCCTTCTCGGCCCCGAAGGTGTGGCCCATCTCGCGCTGTATGCCCGAGGCGCGCGCGAAGCGGCGGTTGCCGTCGAGAATCAGGCCCAGGTGCCGGGGCAGCTTGCCGCCCACGCGCACCTTGCGCCGCAGCCGACGCTCGTACCACCAGTACACCGGCTTGGCGGCGGCCTCGCGCAGAGAGGAGATCGCCCGGAAGGCGGCAAGGAGAGGCGAACGGGCGGTCATGGCGCGGTCAGTCTAGCGCCTGCCGGGAAGCGCACCACCGGAACCCGGGCCTCAGAAGAGCGGAGGTTGCGCAGTACTTTCCTTCACCAGAGCCAGCATCTTGTGGTCGAGCCGCGACAGCGGGCGTTCGGCGACGGCGGTGAGCGGCAGATGGAGCGCCGCCCCGGCGCGGTAGACCGACACGTTCAGCTGCCGGTGGGTCATGGTGTGCTGCACCGTTCCCAGCGGCTCGGCCACGGCCACGCCCAGACGCGCCCCAAGCCGGGCCAGCGCGGCCTGCTCCTGGTCGTCGTGCACGTCGCCCTGCACCTCTTCCAGCGGCAGGCCCCACAGGCCGCCGAGCAGGGACCCGGCCCGCTGTTCGAGGTAGAGCGTCTCGGCGTCGCCGATCAGGAGGGCCACGCCGCGCACCTCTTTCACGGCGGCCCGCACCTTCGGGGCCGGGTAAATGCCCGGCTCGCCGCTGGCGAAGGCCCGGCAGTGCGTGGGAAGCGGACAGGCGCCGCAGCGCGGACTCTTGGGCACGCACACGGTGGCTCCCAGGTCCATCACCGCCTCGTTCCAGGCGCCGGGCCGCTCCGGGTCGAGCAGCGTGTCGGCCACGCCCTGCGCCCAGGCGTCGGTCGGCTGCGACACGGCGTACAGGCGGCTGAGCACCCGCCGCACGTTGCCGTCGAGCACCGCCCGGCCCTCCCCGAAGGCCAGCGAGGCCACCGCCGCCGCCGTGTACGGTCCCACGCCCGGCAGGGCCAGCCAGCCCGCGTAGCCGGTCGGCAGACCGTGCACGGCCATCTGCGCCGCCGCCCGGTGCATGTTGCGGGCGCGGGCGTAGTAGCCGCAGCCCTCCCAGGCCTTGAGCACCGCTTCCTGCGGCGCGGCGGCGAGGGCCTGCACGGTGGGAAAGGCCTCCAGGAAGCGTTCGAAATACACGCGCCCGCGCACCACCTGCGTCTGCTGCAGCAGCACCTCGGCTACCCACACCCGGTACGGGTCGCGCCGCCCGTCGTCGCCGGTCAGCCGCCAGGGCAGGTCGCGGCCCCGGTTGGCAAACCAGCCGGTCAGCGCGGCACGCAGGGCAGGAACGTTCATCCGCAGAGTCTAGATGAAGACAGGGGCGGCATTTCCCTCCGGCATGACCATCGGGAGATGAACGCCCGTTCCTGAAAAGCGGCTCTTCTACCTTGCCCACCGGCGCTAGCGTGTCAGGCAGTTCATGACCCTGACTCTCCCCTCTCCTGCTGCCGTGCCGGAACCTGCCGTGGCATCGCCCGATCCGCCGAAGTCTGCCGCGCGGCTCGACTGGGTGGACGTGTGCCGGGGCGTCACGATTCTGCTGGTGGTGGTTCATCACGTGTCCGGGGCCACGCTCGGAGACGTGGCGCCGGGCGGAGCACTCTACTACGCCGACCTGACGCTCAACCGGATGACGCAGGCGGTGGTGCCGACCTTTCTGCTGCTCAGCGCGCTGGTGTTCGCCCGCTCCTCGCCCGCCGGGCTGTCGTGGCGGCGCTACCTGAACAGCCGCGCCCGGCAGCTGCTGTGGCCATACGTGATCTGGACGGCGCTGTTTCTGTGTTTCCGGGGCGTGACCGGACAGGGACCGGCGCCGGGCGCGTGGCTGAGCACCTTCCTCGGCTCCGGTCTGCTGCACGGCAACGGCTACTTTCACCTGTACTACCTGTTCCTGGCGCTTCAGGCGGTGGTGCTGCTGCCGCTGCTGCGCCTGAGCAACCGGCTGCCGCTGCGGCTGGGCTGGGTGGTGGCGGCCACGGCGGCGCTGCAGCTCGGCGTGTACGCCCTCAACCTGCACGTCTGGCACCGCAACGACGTCGGCAGTCTGCTGCTGTGGTACCTGCCGCCGCTGCTGCTCGGCACGGCGCTGGGGGCGTGGCCGGGGCGCTTCGAGCGGCTGTGGGCGTCCCACCGCTGGGCGCTGACGGCGGCCTGCGTCCTGGCCCTGGCCGTCTATCTGCCCCTGGGCTTCGCGGCGGTGCGCGGCACACTCACGAGCACGCTGCCCTACAGCGCGGCCAACTGGGTGTACACCGCCCTGGCCGCCCTGGTGCTGAGCGGCCTGAGCCTACACCTGTCGGGTCTGGAGCACGTGAAACGCCTCGGCGGTCGGCTGAGCATCGGCGGCGGGCCGAACCTGGGCACCCTGCTGGCCGGCCGGATCAGCGCGGGCCTGCGAACGCTGGGCCGCCTGAGCCTGCAGATCTACCTGCTGCACCCCATGGTGCTGTGGGGCCTGGGCAACTTGACCTTCCCCGCCTCGGCCCTGCCCCAACTGCTGACCGGCGTGCTGTACACCCTGCTGGCCGCCGGAATTCCGCTGGCGTTCGCCCTGCTCGTTCAGGGCCGCGCCGCCTCGGTCTGGCTGTTCGGACGGTGACAGGGCCGTTCGGGCGGTGACAGGGCCGCCGGAACGTCAGCCGTACAGCCGCGCGTACAGCGACCGCCAGCGCGTTCCGGCTTCGTGCAGCGCCGCCGCAGTGCCGGGCACGGGCCGATATACCTGTCCCGCCCGCGCCCGCTGCCGCACGAGGTGCAGCGCCTCTTCGCCGTGCCCCAGGAGTGATGCGCCGATGGCCGAGGCGTCCGCGGCGTCGCTCACGCGCACCGGCACGCCGAGCACGTCGGCCAGCAGCCCGTTCCACAGTGGCGAGGCGGCCAGCCCCCCGGTCGAGTACACTTCGGCGCCGCTGGCCCGCGTTCCGTCGGTCAGCGTCCAGACCTCGGCCAGACTGAAGGCCACCGCTTCGAGCGCGGCGCGGGCCACCTCGGTTCGGCCGTGCGCCAGCCGCAGGCCATGCAGCGTGGCGCTCAAGTCGGTCCGCCAGTACGGGCTGCGCTCGCCGGTCAGGTAAGGCAGCAGCGTCAGGCCGTCGGCTCCGGCGGGCACGTCTCCCGCATCGGCCAGAAGGCGGGAAAATCCTTCATGTGCGTCGAGCTCCGGGTACCAGCCGCGCCGCACCCAGTCGAGCAGCAGGCCGCCGTTGTTGATCGCTCCGCCGATCAGGTGGGTGCCGAGGTCGAGCCGGTAACTCCAGGTTCGGGCCAGCCCCCGGTCGATCTGCGGGTCGAGATACGGTGCGGACCCGAAGCGCCGGACCGCCCCGCTCGTGCCCACCGTGACCACCGTCTCGCCCAGGCCAGCGCCGGTGCCGAGGTTCGCCAGCGCGCCGTCGCTGCCGCCGGCCAGCACCGGCACGCCGCGCAGGACGCCTTCTCGTACCGTTCCCACCTGTTCGCGGGCGTCAGACACGGTGGGCAGGTGCGTTTCCTGGAGGCCCAGGGCGGCCAGCAGGCCCTGATCCCAGGCGGCCGTGTGCAGGTTCCACAGGCCGGTCGTCGAGGCGAGACCGACGCTGGTGGCCCACTCACCGGTCAGGCGGTGCAGGACCAGATCGGTGAGCGACACGAAACGGGCGACCCGCGCGAACAGCTCCGGCCGGGTCTGGGCGAGCCACCACAGCCGCGCCGGATGGTACGGGGCCTGCAGCGGACAGCCGGTGCGGGCGTAGCTCTCCTGGGCGTCCAGAAGCGCGCGCAGGCCGGGCAGCGTCTCCTGGGGCCGGGTGTCGGCCCAGGTCAGGGCCGGGGCCAGCACCTCGCCGTCCGCGCCGACCAGCACCAGGCTGTGCATCGCCGCGCTCGGCACGACCGCCCGCACCGGCCGCCCCGCGAGCTGCGCCGCCAGCGCCTCGAGCGCGCGCAGGGCGACCGAAACCACCTCCTCGGCATCCTGGGTGGCCGACCCGCCCGTTTCTCTGTCTCCTGTCCCGGTGTGCAGCGCGTAACTGCCGCCCGCACGGGCCAGCACCTCGCCGCTCGCCGAGAGGGCCAGCGCCTTGACCGAGGTGGTGCCCAGGTCGAGGCCGATCACCACGTCACCCAGCGCGCTGCTCGAAATGCCCTTCACAGGACGGCCAGCATTCCGCCGTCGACGTAGATGATCTGCCCGTTCACGAAATCCGACGCCCGTGAGGCCAGGAACACCGCCGCCCCCGCCAGTTCCTGCGGCCGGCCCCAGCGTTCGGCGGGCGTGCGGCCGCGCACCCAGCCGCTGAAGGTCTCGTCCTGCACCAGCGGGGCGGTCATCTCGGTCTCGAAGTAGCCGGGACCGATGCCGTTGATCTGCACGTTGTGCTCGGCCCACTCGGCACACATCGCCTTCACCAGCATCTTCAGGCCGCCCTTGCTGGCGGTGTACGGCCCGGTGGTGCGCCGCCCGAGTTCGCTCATGAGCGACAGCGTGCAGATGATCTTGCCGCTGCCCTGCGCGATCATGCCCGGAGCCACCTCGCGCGACACCAGCAGCGCCGAGGTCAGGTTGGTGCGAAGTACCTCTTCCCACACCTCCAGCGTCACGTCGAGCAGCGGCACGCGGCGCTGGATGCCCGCGTTGTTCACCAGGATGTCGATCGGCCCGGCCTGAAGCACCCCAGCCACGCCCGCCTTCACCGCCGCCTCGCTCGTCACGTCGAAGGGTGCGGCGGAAGCGTCGAAGCCTTCCGAGCGGAGCTTCTGTACCGCCGTAGCCAGCCTGCCCTCGTCCCGCCCGTTCAGCACCACGGAGGCGCCGTGCTGCGCCAGCCCACGCGCCAGTTCCAGCCCGATGCCGCTGCTCGATCCGGTGACGAGCGCCCGGTGGCCTGTCAGGTCGAAGAGGTTCACCGGCAGGCCCGGCGGGCAGGCTTATGGCGAGGGAAGCGGAAGCACAGGCGGGGAACTGAATGCATGGGAAACCTCCAGGCGGGATTCGAAGCGGCGACTCGCATTGTCGTCGTGACACCGCCAACATTCAAACGTATCTGTACGCCCCCTGCGCCCATGTGGAGCAGCCGTCCAGGTTGACTCTAATGACGGCGTTTTCTCGTCCTCTGGCACTTGACGCACCCGGAAGCGCGTGACCGTCGCCGGCGTGGCGCCCATGACAGCCAGCCGCGCCCTGCATCGACCGGAGATGCTTTCGGACGAATGGTGGCAGATGCTTCAAGCCGCCGAACTGAACGACGTTCCCGACGCGGCAGCGAGCGCACTCGAACAGCGCGCCCGCCTGACGCTCACCCCTTCACAAGGGCCGTGGCACCGCCATCCCGACACGCCGGAAACGTTTATCGTGCTGAAGGGCGTGCCGGTCCCTGAGGTCAGGGGCGGCACATTCCGGAACAAGGCGGCGAACAGCTGCGGCCGAGCGTCAGCCTGAAGTGCAGGGCCACAAATGGTCCTGAAATGACAGCCAGAGAAATCAGGAGCGGCACACCCGGAGGAACCGTGACCACGACAGAACGCATGCTGGGCAGCATCGAGACCGAGACCGAGGTGGCCGACGAGCGCCTGCGACCCCTCCTGAAGGAAGGCGCGGTGCTCGAACGCCTCTGGACCGGGGCCACCTGGGGCGAAGGGCCGGTGTATCTGAGAGACGGGCGGCTCGTCTGGAGCGACATTCCCGGCAACCGGCTGCTGGTGTGGCAGGAGGGGCAGGGCGTGAGCGAGTATTTGAAGCCGTCGCACTTCCAGAACGGCCACGTTCTCGACGCCGAGGGGCGCATCGTGGGCTGCTCGCACGGAGAGCGCGGCGTCGTGCGGCAGGAGCACGACGGCTCGTGGCGGCTGCTGGTGGGCGAGTACGGCGGCAAGCGCCTGAACAGCCCCAACGACGTGGTGGTGGCGAGAGACGGCAGCGTCTGGTTCACCGACCCCCCCTATGGCCTGATTCAGCCGCACGAGGGCTACGGCGGCACCCAGGAGCAGCCGGGCCAGGAGGTGTACCGCCTCGACCCGGAGACAGGAGAGCTGCGGGTGGTGGTGCGCGGCATGGTCTGCCCGAACGGGCTGGCCTTCAGCCCGGACGAGTCGGTGCTGTACGTGGGCGACACCGCCGGAACGCACAGCGGTCAGGTGGGGCGCTGGCCCGAGGCGTACCACCACATCCTGGCCTACGACCTGGTGCCCGGGGAATCTGGAGCGGTCGAGGCGGTGAACCAGCGGCTGTTCGCCGAGGTCTCGCCGGGCTTTCCCGACGGCTTCCGGATCGACGTGCACGGCAACCTCTGGACGAGCAGCGGCAGCGGCGTGCAGGTATACGCTCCCGACGGCACGCGGCTGGGCGAGATCAAGGTGCCGGAGGTGATCGGCAACCTGACCTTCGGCGGGCCGGAAGGCCGAACGCTCTACATCGCGGCCAGCAGCAGCCTGTACCGCATCGAGGTGGCGGTGCGGGGAGCGACCGTTTGAGCACGCGCCCGGCTTTCATCGGCGCCGGCCTGCCGAACAGTGCCGTGGTGGGCGAGGTGCCGGCCGGTGGCGTGCTCGGCGCATTGGCGTCCAGCACGCTCTTCATCGACACGAGTTGTTCGGCACCATGCTGCACCGGGGCGAGGGCGGACTCGATCACAGCGTGGTGATGCTGGCGACCGAGCAGCGGTCGGAACTGCCGGCCGATTGAATTCGGTCGCCAGCACCGCCTGGCTTCTCTTCCTTTCAGGGTCGTACGGCCGGAAACGGACAGGGTACGCTGAGCCGGCTCTCTTCCGTTCATTCGTCCCGCTTCCGTTCGCCCGCCAGGACGTTTCCCGACAGGAGACCCGGACATGAGTGGAGCCACCGGCCCGGCCCGGTTGCCCGTCAGCGAAGCGCAGGTGCCCGGAGCGGCGGCGAGCCTCCAGTTTCTCGGAAGCCGGCTGTCGGGGGCGGCGCTCCGGAGAGGCGGGCAGGCGCTGGGGCTGTGGGCGTGCGGCAACCACCGCGGTCTGGAGCGCCACTCCCGCGAAGCGCAGCTGAGCGAGGTGGGCGAGAGATTGCCCGACCACCGGGCCGAGTTCCTGAACGCACGGCCGGAACAGACCACCTCGGCGGGTCAGCGGCGAAATCCCCCGCTTCTCTGACCGGCGCCTTACCGCCGACCCGCCAAGCTGAAGCCAGGAGGACGAGATGAACATAAAACGAACCGTGGCGCTGGCCTGCGGCTGCCTGGCCCTCACGATGCCCGCGACCGGCCTGGCCGCCGGATACAGCCTGGTGGTAAACGGGCAGGTGAGTCCGAAGGGAGCCATCGTGGTGGGCGGCGAGACCTACGTGCCGCTCTCGGCCCTGAACCTGCTCGGCGTGAACAGCAGCCTGAAGGGCAGCACGCTGACGCTCGGCGCTGCGGCGTCAGCAATCACCGCGCCCGGCGGCGCCAACCAGCGGGCGTCGGTCGAGGGCTGTATCGGTGAGCCGCTGTTCAACGGCGTCTGGCGGCTGACCGTGAACGGCGTTCGGCCGATCTCGCGTTACAACGGCCAGCAGCAGGGCTACGCCGTGAAACTGGCCTGGAAAAACGGCACCCAGAAAACCATCGACGCGCTCAACACCGGCTTCAAGAGCCTGACCCTGGCGATGGCCGACGGCAATACCCTGACCTCCGAAAACGTGCAGAGCTTGAGTTCCAAGTCGCTGCCGCAGGCCGCCGGGCTCACGCTCGAACTGCCCTTCTACGCCGACTCGGAGGCCACCGCCGCGGGGCTGTCTCAGCCGTCGAAGCTGCTTGTCGAGATCGACCCGAAGGTGGTCGGCAGCGGTTCACTTTCTCAGGGCGTGGGCTACACCACGCCCAGCCCCAGCTTCCGGGTGCGACTCGACTGCCAGAAGTAGGGAGGCGACAAGCGAACGGCACTCAAAATCCTGCCCGCCGTAGCCCTGCGCGGCCGCCAACGAGAACCTGCACGGCTACCTGACCTTCAACCTGTCGAGCATCCCCACCAATATCAGCTTGGCCTCGGTCGCCGCCGACCTGCACCTGCACCCAGGGCAGCCCGTACACCACGACCTGCGCGCTCCAGCACGTCGCTGCTGCATGACCTGGGCAGCGCCGCCACCTTCCAGCCCCAGGACGACCTCGCCAGCCGGACGGCCAGGAAAAACCGCTCGCACCATTGGCTGCGCTTTACGCTGGAGACGAACAACGACGAAACGGCCGACGTGGTGTCCACCTACGTGAGGAGCGACCTTCACAGCCTGTACCTGAGCGTGGAGTGCCAGATGCCGTAGCCGGCTACAGTTCGGCACGTGCGGATTGAGGGTTGCTCATCCGGATCGGCGGGGCGACTCACCGCACTGGGAGACGCTACCGATGTGACTTCTCTCCTTCTGGCGCGGCTGCAGCCCGCCCTGGCCCTGTCGGTCCTGACCTGTATCCTCGCCCCGAACGCCGCGGCCCAGAACGCCGCCAAGACCTTCCCGGACGCCAGCAGCAGCCCGTTGAGCATCGTCAACGAGCGGGCCAGAAGCTACCCCGGCAGCGCGTTCACCGTGCGCCAGACGTTGCGGGCGGGCAGCAATTACAGCCGTCAGGTGGTGAGCTACCAGTCGGACGGGCTGCGCATCAACGCGCTGCTCACCGTGCCGAGCGGCACCCCGCCCAAGGGCGGATGGCCCACCATCGTCTTCAACCACGGCTACATCCCGCCCAACGAGTACCGCACCACCGAGCGCTACGTGGCCTACCAGGACGCGTTCGCGCGGGCCGGGTTCATCACGCTCAAGAGCGACTATCGGGGGCACGGCAGCTCTCAGGGCGAGGGCATCGGCGGGTACTACGACCCCGGCTACACCACCGACGTGCTGAACGCGGCGGCGAGTCTGCGCAGAGACGCGCGCGTCAACGCCTCGCGGCTGGGCCTGTGGGGACACAGCATGGGCGGGCACCTGTCGCTGCGGGCGGCGGTGGTGAAACCGGACTGGTTCAAGGCGGGCGTCATCTGGGCGGGCGTGGTCGCGCCCTACGACCTGCTTCAGAACGGCTGGAAGCGCGGCCCCGGCGCCGAGGTGATTCCGCGCACCGCACGGCGACGCGGCGCCGAGGTACGGGCCAGGTACGGCACGGTCGAGCAGAACCCGCAGTTCTGGCGCGACGTGAGCCCCAACAGCTACCTGAGCAGCCTGAATGGCATTCCCTTCCAGCTGCACCAGGGCACCGCCGACGTCGAGGTGCCGGTGACGTTTCACCGGGCGCTGGAGAAGGGCTTCGACGCCGCCGGGGTGAAGTACACCGCCTACGTGTACCCGGGCGACAACCACAACCTGAGCCGCAACCTCGGCACCGCGCTCAGCCGCAGCGTGGCCTTCTTCAAGGCGAACCTGTAGGAAGACCGGTTGTCCACCCCCTGGTCGGCCCTCCGTTCGGTGATGCACGTCCGGGCGCATAGCTTAACTTTCCCTGCATACCGCGCTATCTTTCTTCCATCACCGCCCGAGAGGGCGGTTTTTTTATGGTCCGCCACAGCGGGGCGGCCTCTGCTACCCTCAGCGCATGACACAGGCAGCCCCACGAACGAACTGGGCCTCGAACCGGGCGACCGCGGTGCCCGGCAGCGTCTTCACGCTGATGAATGCGGCGGTCGAGACGGCCAGGGCGGCGGGCCTGAGCATCATCGACCTCTCGATCGGGTCTTCTGACCAGTCCCCGCCCGCCGCCGCGCTGGAGGCTGTGCGGCGGGCCACGCTCGACCCGCACGCCAACCGCTACCCGTTGTTCGCCGACACCGCTCCGCTGCGGCAGGCGGCCGCCCGCTACATGGAGCGGCGCTTCGGCGTGGTGCTCGACCCGCAGACGCAGGTGCTGCCCCTGATCGGCGCCCAGGAGGGGCTGGCACATTTGCTGCTGGCCGTCACCGACCCCGGCGACACGCTGCTGCTGCCCGACCCCTGCTACCCGCCGTATCTGGGCGCGGCGGCGGTGGCGGGGCTGAAGGTGCAGACGCTGCCGCTGCGCCCGGAACACGGCTTCCTGCCGGTGCTGAGCGATGTTCCCGCCGACCTGCATCCCCGCGTCCTGCTGCTCAACTACCCGAACAACCCGACCAGCGCCGTGGCGAGTCCGGAATTTTTCCGGTCGGCGGCCGCGTGGTGCGCGGTTCGGGGCACGCTGCTCGTTCACGACCATCCGTACGCCGAGCTGAGCTACGCACAGGCGGGCGAGGCCGACGCTGCGCCCAGCGCCCTGCAGGCGGGCACGCCCGGCGACGGTTTCGGGGGCATCGTCGAGCTGCACAGCCTGTCGAAGTCGCACCACATGGGCGGCTACCGGGTGGGCTTCGCGGTCGGTGACGCCGCCGTGATCGCAGCGCTGGCACGGGTCAAGGGGGCCATCGACTTCCACCCCTGGCTGGGCATCCAGGCGGCGGCGGCGGCGGCGCTCGACACCGTTCCGGCGGGCCTGGAGGTATTTCGCTCGCGGCGGGACGCGCTGGTTCCGGCGCTGCAGGCGCTCGGCTGGGAGGTCGAGTGGCCCCAGGCCAGCATGTATGTCTGGGCGAGGCCGATGGACAGGCAGCACACCGGCCTAGGAGACAGCGTGGCGTATGCGCTCCGGGTGGCCCGGGAGACGGGCGTCGCCCTCGCACCGGGGCGCGCCTTCGGCACCCGGGGAGAAGGATACGTGCGCTTCGCCCTGGTCGAGCCGCCCGCCCTGCTGCTGGAAGCCGCCCGGCGACTGGCGACAGTGAGCTTAGAGGGTTGAGGACTCACCCGCCGGGCGCCTTCCAGCCCAGCACTTCCCGGTTTTCTGTGCGTCGCGCTCCCGTCCCCCGGAAGGCTCAGTCCTGCTCCGCTCCGCTGGCCGCCAAGGCCTGCCGGAAGACGTTCAGCGCGCCCGTGTCATGCAGCACCAGCCGCACGGTCAGGCCCGGCTGCGCTCTCAGGAACTCCTGAATGGCCGCCACGCTCACCCGCGCCGCTTCGGGCAGCGGGTAACCGTACACGCCGGTGCTGATCGCCGGAAAGGCCACGCTATCGCAGCCCGCCTGCACGGCGAGTTCCAGGCTGCGGCGGTACGCTCCGGCCAGCAGCTCGGCCTCGCCCCGGTCACCGCCGCGCCAGATCGGGCCGACCGCGTGAATGACATGCCGCACGCCCTGCCGCGTGAGCAGGAAGGCCGGGGTGATGACGGCCGAGCCGGTCTCGCAGCCGTGCAGCGCCCGGATGGCCCGGAGCAACTCCGGGCCCGCCGCCCGGTGAATCACGCCGTCCACGCCACCGCCGCCGGCCAGCTGGGCGTTGGCCGCCGTCACCACGGCGCAGGTCGTCTGGGCCGCAATGTCGCCCTGCACGATGTCGAGCGGCATCAGGCGCCGCCCTTGGGCATCAGCACCAGACTGACCACTTCCTTCACCTCGGCCAGTTCCTGCAGCGCCCCCGCATCGAGGTCTCCCGCCTTTGCCAGCGCCTCGGCCTTCTTCTTGTCCACGTTCGCCACCTCCAATGTGGCCGCGTCTCCGAACACCTCACGGAACCGCGCGACCGGGTATTCGAGCCGCTTTGAGCGCTTCAGCACCGCCCGGTAGATGTCGCTCTCGACCTGTTCTCCCGCGATCAGCGCGGCCTTGATTACCGCCCCCAGCTCCTCTCGCTCGGCCTCCAGGCCCTGGATGGTGTCGCGCAGCGTGGCGTAGCGGTCGAACAGCTCGTGAAGATCAGGCGACGGCGGGCTTCCGTCGAAGGCACCCGGACCGGGAACGTCTGTCGTGGTCATGCGCCAGTCTATAGGCGCAGACATGCAGGCAGACAGTCCACGCACCACCGTTTGGCCACTACAATTCTCTTCATGTCAGACGTTCCTCCGCCCGAGTTCGAGTCCCGCATCCTCGACGCCATCCGGCGCGGGGCCAGCATGGAAGACATCGCCGATATCCGTCCGTCGCGCGTGCGCAGCCCCGGCGAGGCGATCCGGGCGCTCAAGGAGGGCAACTCGCGCTTCTTCGGCGGCCAGAGCGCCCGGCACGACCTCGGGGCCAACGAGCGCCGGGCCCAGATCATGGGGCAGACGCCGTTCGCGGTGGTGCTGGCGTGCAGCGACAGCCGCGTGCCGGTCGAACTGGTCTTCGATCAGGGCTTCGGTGACCTGTTCGTGGTGCGCGTGGCGGGCAACGTGGTCGGCAAGGAGGGGCTGGGCACCATCGAGTACGCGATCCGGCACCTCAACGTGCAATTGATCGTGGTGATGGGCCACGAGGGCTGCGGCGCGGTGCAGTCCGCCCTGATGACGCCTGAGGAAATTGCGCTCGAACCGGACGCCCTGCAGCACCTGATCAGGCAGATCCAGCCGAGTCTGCAGGGGCTGCCCGAGATCCGCGACCGCAAGGCCCGGATGCGCGAGGCGGTGCTGAACAACGTGCGCCATCAGGCGGCCGCGCTGCGCGGGCAGGAGACCGTGCGGCTGGCCGAGGAGAGCGGGCAGATCCGGGTGATCGGCGGCTTCTACGAGATCGGCTCGGGCGCGGTCGATTTCCTGACCGAGGACGAGGACCTGCTGCCCTGAACCGGGGAGCAGGCCGCGCTCCCTGAGACTGCCGTTTCATTTTCCGTTCGCCGCGTTTGCTAGACTGCCGCCATGACGATGGTCCGCAACACCCGCCAGCGTCAGGCCGTGGTTCAGGCCCTGCGCGAAACCCATACGCACCCCGACGCCGCCTGGATTCATGCCCAGGTGCGGGGTGAGCTGCCCAACATCAGCCTGGGCACCGTGTACCGCACGCTCGACGCCCTGGTGAGAGACGGCGTGGTGATGACCATCGAGCGCGCTGGACAGGCCACCCGCTACGACTACAAGCACGCCGGGCATGGGCACCACCACGTGGTCTGCCGATCCTGCGGCGCGATCTACGACATCGACGCCGAAGCCCTGCCGCTGCCTGCCCTGGGCCTGCCCGCCGGGTTTCAGGTGCAGGACGTGCGACTGGAATACCATGGCGTCTGCGAGAGTTGCGCCGGGCAGAGCGAAAAACGGGCCTGAGCAGTTGGAAAGAGCAGCGGTTTCCCTGGCCAGGGAAACCGCTGCTCTTTTTCCGGCAGGCTACAGCGTCTGAAATCCCGCCTGGCCCTTGACCCAGTGCTCGCCGTCCTCGTCGCCCTCCAGTTTCCAGACGGGGAGCACCACCTTCAGGTGCTCGATCAGAAAATCGCAGGCTTCTAGCGCGGCGCGGCGGTGCGGGCTGCCCACCCCGATCAGGATGCTGGCCTCGCCGGGGGTGAGTCTGCCGGTGCGGTGCTGCAGGTATACGCCCAGTTCCCCGTGCATCTCGCGGGCGCGGGCGGCGGCCTCGCGCATCACCTTCTCAGCCATCGGCGCGTAACCCTCGTACTCGATATACTCGACCACCTTGCCCAGGTTGGGCGACCGCACCGTGCCCACGAAATACGCCTGGGCACCGTACGCGGGCCGCACCAGAAAGGCGCTCGCCGATGCCAGGTGCAACTCCTGGTCGGTGACCTGCACGAACTCGGGCGGCTTGGCCCGCGCTCCCTCGGTCGGCGCTCCTCCGGCCACCGGCGGCAGAAAGGCCACCTCGTCACCGTCGGCAATCGACTGGCCGGGGTCGGCGTACTGCTCGTTCACAGCCACCATACATCCCTTCAGGCTCAGCGAGTACCGCGCCTCGACCTCGGCGGCCAGGGCGCGAACGGTAGGCGGCTCGGGCAGGGCGACCTGCATCTGTTCCAGGCCTGCCTCGCGTTTCAGGCGAGCGAACAACACGACCGTGATCATGCCGGTGAGGCTAGCACGCCCGAAAAACAACAAGGGCGCCCAGGAACCTCCCGGACGCCCTTCGGTTGAATTTCGGTCGCTCAGGCCAGTGTGAGGGGCCGGGCGAAGCGCATGTAGTCGAGCCAGGGTGGCGTGTGGCCGAGCATCCGGATCAGCAGCGTGATCTGGGCGGTGTGGCGCACCTCGTGGGTCATGACATGCCACATCAGCTGGTCGAGCGACACCGTGCTGGTCTCGGGGTCGTCCCGGATCAGGGCCACCTCGTCCGACATGTCGGGAGTGGTCGCCAGAAATTTCAGGGTCTCGGTCTGCACGCTGCGGCCGTAGCTCAGAATCCAGTTCAGGTCGTACTGCCTGGCGTTGGGAATGCCCCACTCGTGGGTGTAGTCGGCGTCGTGGTAACCCTTCGCGCCTCTCGCCACACCGTGCACCCAGTGGTCCTCAACATCCATGACATGCAGCAGCAGGTCCTTGATGTTGTGAAACCGCTCTCCCTCGATCAGGTCACGGTTCAGGTCTTCGGCGGGCAGGGCCCGCAGAAAGTTCCAGAGCTGCTCGCGCGCAGCGCACAGGTAGTCGTAATAGTCGGGAACATTCATGGCCTGAGCTCAGCATACCCCGTTCTGACAGAGACCGTCACTGTATCCGCATGTCTGTCCTCATTTGCGGTCCGATATCGCCTGCGAATCACAGGCTGAGGTGTGCTGGACACCACTCGTGCCAGCAGCCGACAAGTGGGATCGGTCGCGGTGCAGCCTGGAGGAAAACGGACCATACACTGACGAAGTGTAGATATGGAAAATTTCATAGCACTCTGCCTATCAGGCTATGTATTCTATAATCATCATATACAACTCGTAAAAACTTAATAGGAAGTGCAAAGATTTCAATACCAGCCGCTCAGAATGTAAGGAAAGTAAAATAAACTTTCCTTCATATTCACCTCAGAAAAGACCGCTTCACCGCCGTTCAAGGCGAGGTGACGTTCCGAGGTGACGATGATGAGACCCTGCTGGCCCGCCCTGATTCTGCTGACCCTTACGCTCGCCGCCTGTGGGCAGTCGGCCACCAGCGCCGTTCCAGGCGTGACCGGCCCGAGCGACGCCACGGCCACGCCCGCCACCACGGGTACGGTCACGCTCAGGCTGCCGGCCACCGGGGTTCTGTCGGCGCAGTACGTCAACCAGACCAGAACCACCCGTCTCGACGTGCAGATCGACGGCGGAGCGGCCGCGTCCTACACGCTCGGCTCCGTTCAGGCTCCCTGCGCGAACGGGTTCTGCACCGTCTCGCTCGGTGGCGTCGGACCTGGAGCCCGCACGTTCACGGCCAGCACCTACGGCGTGCGGCCCAGCGACGGCAGCACGGTGATGATCTCGCAGGGCACCGCTACCCAGACGCTCGCCTCTGGGCAGAACACCACCGTCGCGCTGACGCTGACCCCGGTGGGCTCGGCGCTGACCCTGACGAGCGCCGTGAAGCAGTACGACAGCGCCACCAGAACGCTCGGCAACTACGCCACCTTCACGACGCTGGCCGGGCACAGCCTGCCCGCCCTCTACGACATTCAGGGCACAGACAGTGTGGGAGACCGGATTCCCGCCGCGGCCGCCGTGAACGCCAGCGTCTGCTCTTCAGACCGCAACGTGGTGGTCACGAAGGACCCAACCAGCATCAACCGCTACCGGGTCGAGATGACGGCCGCGGGCAGCGCGACGCTGACCCTCAAGAGCGGCAGCGACTGCTCGGCGGGCAGCGTCCTGAGCACCCAGACGCTGCTGGGCACCACGAAGATCAGTGCGCCGAACCGCAGGACGCTCATGGGCGGCTACCAGTACGCAGCCCTGAAATCAGACGGCAGCGTCGTCGGCTGGGGCTACAGCGTCATCGACTGGGGCTATTCGGCCCCCTCGGGCCTCACCGGTGTCGTGACTCTCGCCGACAACTCCTCGGCCGATCACGGCATGGCCCTGAA
>Ga0160427_10000589_pt1 | contig 21841 bp, 22 predicted proteins | sample SolpanmetagenomL_FD_108194 | JGI IMG/M metagenome (GOLD analysis project Ga0160427, IMG submission 108194) | Solar panel surface microbial communities from Lawrence Berkeley National Laboratory, California, USA - L | ecosystem: Engineered > Built environment > Solar panel > Unclassified ...
GCACCCAATCCTTCTGATTGAGGTGGTAGGCGTCGCCCATCTTGATCCCAAGGGCCTTCGCCTCATTGCTGCGGGCGATGGCGCAGCCGTCATTGTTGGACAGTACCACCACCGGCTTGCCGATCAGCGTCGGCGCAAACAGCCGTTCGCAGCTCGCATAGAAGTTGTTGCAGTCCACCAGGGCGACGGGTGCGCCCATGGCCTAAAACACGCGAGAGCTGCCAGTGACGACGCCCCACACCTGGAAGTCGGCGGCTTCGGGCACTTCAATGTCGGGAAAAGCCGGGTTCTCGGCCTTGAGGATCACCCGGCCGCCCCGGCGCAGGTAGGTCTTCATGGTGAAATCACCGTTTAGGCAAGCCACGACGATGCAGCCGTTGCGAGGTTCGCGGGCCTTGTCCACCACGGCCACGTCGCCGGGGAACAGGCCGCGGCCGTTCATGCTCTCCCCGGCAACGCGCACCAGAAACACCGACGGCGCACCGATACCGTGCAGCTCGTTGAGGTCCAAGGGACGCTCCAGGCTGTCCTCGGCCGGGGAGGGGAACCCGCAGGCCACAGAGGCCGTCACCAGGGGAGCGCTGGCGCTGGTGCGGGCCTCGCCCTTGAGGAAAGCCCCGATGCCGCTGGCATTGCCGCCACGGGCCTCAGCGGCCCGTCGAGCAGCCTCGGCAATGTCCACCGGTAGGCGGACAACCTTGGTCGGTTCCTTGCGCGGCTGACCCGCGCCCTCGCGGGGGCCGCCCCACCCTGTCCGCTTGCTCTGCCGCATGGGGCCACCCTCCATCTTGATACGTGTTACAATTATCAAGACACAGGATGGGTCCGGCGGTCGAGGGAGTTTCTTCTGTCAATGCCCACTCGGTGGGCAGGGGTGTGTTTTATGGGGATAACCACGCAGAACGGCAGAGCTTGGCCATTCAGGTTGAACTCAGCTAGGATGGGTCAACTTCACTTTAATTGACGCAAGTAAAACTATGAACATAGAAGATCCAGAAGTTAAAGCCTACCGCGATGGATTAGCCAAACGTCGTGAGGAAATCAGATATTTCGCGAAGATAGCAACAACCATGGCAATGGCTGTATCCGCCGCACTAGGCGCCAGTGTCAGCTATGAGACTTTAAAAAGAATATTCGTTCAATCTGAGAACAAACAAATCACGCTCGAAGAGCGAATCAACAAACTCACAGGCTCGCTTTTGGATGCATCGAAAAGTATTGATGATATTGAAACTGAGATAGCACAGAGGCGCTCAATTGCTGAGCGCTTAAAGCAAGATGCGGAACAGGCCCAAAAATTAAAAGACATAAACGCCGAACAGGTCGCTGCGATTGCTCAAACACTACGAGGCGAGCTTAGGCAAGAAAGCAATTCTAGCTATTGGTCATCGATATGGACCAATGTATTTTTCGCTTTCTTAGGCGCTCTATTTGGTGAAGGCATAAGATACGCACGAGCTTTTTTCAAACGGTCAAAGCCCGCTGCTCCTAACCAAACGTAGCACGCATATGACGGCGACAATCACCCGGATTTTCAGCCGGAGAGAGGCTTTCAACCTTCACCTGTCCACGATGGAGTTTAGCTGCTCCGACGTCCTCCAGATGCCAACCCGGCAGGACATTGCCGAGGGGCGAGCGCCCGGACCGGATCAGTTCAGCGATGCAGACCACCGCACCTACGCACCCGTGCACGTTCGGGCGCTGTATGGCGGCCTCTATTCCATCGACGGCGACGACGCGAGCTGGGACCACAACGGGCACTTGGAGAGCAGCTAGGCCCCTGCCGTCTTGCGCGGCGGAGCCTGCGCAGAGAGATGACTTGCCCCGTTATTCCGATCCGATTTCAGCACAGCTCTGGCAGCGTCCCCTAGCTTTCCTGCGCAGCGGCGCCGAAACGTTCAACAATCTCGGCTATGACACCGCCTGTTGTCACGGTGGGATACCTATGGCGCAGAAGGCAGATGTTCGCACCCAGGAAGAGGCCAAGGCGGCTGTGCGGGGGTCGCTGCGAACCCTCCAAGCACTCTGCCAAGTCTATGACGAAGGGCATTTTGATGCCGAACGGGATATTGCAAACATAATTTATCGGATGATTGTTGATGAACTTCCGCAAACTCGTTTGCGAAAAGAATTATCCTTCATTTCATACAGCATCCCGCCAAATCCACGAAACGTACTGATGCAGCTTCTTACGTCGGTGTTTGATGCCCGCGTGCAGTCAGATGGCGGCGATCCGACAATCACGATTACGCACCAGCCATTGCTTGACCAGCTTGCAGCTCAAACAGGCCAGCCGACCACTATGAAGTTCAATGATTGGTGGAGTGGGCCTGTTCTTATTTCTGGGGCTTCAGACGGGCCGATGGTGCCGACTGATGAAAGTCAGCAAATCCCATACAACAAGCGGGAGCGCATCTCTCGATTTGAACTCATCCGGACATTTCGCAATAGAACCGGTGCGCATTACGACAGGGATGTAGACGCAGACACAAAGCGCATTGAAGATCGCCTAATGCGCGTCATGGATATTTCTATTTCACGCGATGACGGAGCCTCATTTAGCTACTTCGAGACACCTGAAGTTTTCAGATTTACTAACTCAAGAGCTGGCGCGATCGTTCGTCATGTAGCCTACGAGCTTGGACAATCTCAACAGCATTGGCCCTTCTGAGCTATGTTGAGGGCGGCGCGGCGGAGCCTGCGCAAAGAGGGGGCTTGTCCCCTATGGCAGCCCTCGGCCGGGCGGCCGGGCCGGGGTCAAGGCCCTTGTGGCCTTGAGGCCGGTTCGGGCGGCTGGCACCACTCAGCAAACTTGGCCGGAGGCCGCCGCGTGGATGCGTCAGCGGCCGTCACCCGGAGGGCCGAAACCGCGCAGCGGGTTCGGGGAGCCGCTAAAGGCGGCGAGTAGGACGCGACCCCGCAGGGGGGACGCCCCGTAAGTATAGGCGATTGACTCAAGCGCGGCGGTTTGGCCCAACTTTCCGAGGATTTAGGGGCAGAGCAGGGGGTAGGGTGGCCCAACTTTCCGCGCTTGGGGCCGCGTTTCGCGCAGCACGGCGGCGCCACCCCACACAAGCAATACTTGCCGCCACGGCCGGTATCGGCGTCGCGGCGGTGCGCAACCTCGAACACGGACGGGGCACGTTGGCGAGTTGGGCGGCAGCGCTCGATGCGTTGGGCTGGGAGCTACGCGGTCGCCATCTTGCCGCTGGTTCGGTCGGCGCGGCGCTGGCCGCGCTGCGGACCCGGCGCGGCGTCAGCCGCCGCGAGCTGGCGCGTATCCTTGGCGTATCGCGGGAGACGCTGGCGGTATTGGAGAGTGGAGGGCCTGGGCGGCTGGAAACCCTCGAAGCCTACGGGGCGGCGGTAGGGGCAGGGCTCTACCTCGCGCCGCTCGGCTCGGCGGCCGGGTTCTACGCCTCGGCTGGGAACAGCTCGACGCATCACGGATGGGAAACCCCGCCGGAGCTGGTGGCCGCGTTGGAAAGCGTGTTCGGGCGGTTCGACCTCGATCCGTGCGCCGCGTCGGCCGACGCGGCAAAGGCCCGGGTCAAGGCGCGGGTCCGCCTCACGATGCAGGATGACGGCCTCGGGGTGCCGTGGCGGGGCCGGGTGTTCGTCAACCCGCCCTATGGCCGCCAGCTTGGGGCGTGGGTGGCGAAGTGTGCCGGTGAAGCTGCGGCCGGTGCGCTGGTCGTCGGGCTGGTGCCCGCCCGGACTGACACGCGCTGGTGGCACGCGCACATCGCCGGGACGGCGGACGTGTTCATGCTACGCGGACGGCTGCGGTTTGGTGATGGGACGATGCCCGCACCGTTTCCTTCGGCAGTAGTGGTTTGGGGAGCGAATGCGGCCCTTAGCGGCCAGCTCGGCCCGGCTCTATCGGGGGCGTGGCATGTGCCTCGGCAAACAAGCTTCAAGACAACAGACAATGGATAAGCTATTGACTTTTAAGTAAAAATATGGTATTAGCGCTCCAGTGTGGCGCGCGTAGGCCAAAGGCCGACCCGCCAAGCGGGTACGCGCGCCACACTGGACGTAAAAGACTTGTATTTGCAAGTAAAGCGCAAGTACATCTCAGTAATTCCTTCAGAAATATACTTGGCGGTGTTTTTGAACATCGTGGCGAGCTTCATTTGGGATCTCCTCAAGTGGGCCTCCTCGGCCGTGTGGAACATGCTTTTTTAGCACAAATCCGCTGAAAAATCAAAGGTTTATGCCTGATTTTCGCGCGAAAGCGACACCCGCAACAGACACAGACCTACCACCCCTGGCCGCCGTTCACTGGACGGCGGCAAGAGCGGGGGCGGCTATTGACGGGAGCCGAGCCGGACAGGCTGCGCGGCAGCGCAGACTAGGACCGGCGGGGGTGCAGGATCGAGCGCGGGAAAGGCGGCGCAGCCGCCCCGCCGGGCGTGCCCGGCGGTTGCCGGGGTGTGGGGCTGGCAAAGCCCCGCCAGCCGCCAGAAGGCGGCTACGGCGCCGCTTTTGTCATTCGACCTGGCCAGCCAGAAAGTCACACAGGCGCAACCACAAGTGATGTCACTGGCAGAGCATCTGACAGTGACATCACGAGGTGCAGGGCGCTGCCCTGACCCCGTGAAGCACCAAACGGCAGAGCCAGAGCCACACAGCGGAGCCGGGGCAGGGAAGCGTCAGGGGCGGGCGGAGCGTGCCCGCATAAATGCCCGACGAGTGCCACGCGGGCGCTCGTCAGATCTGACAGGCGACACCTCCGGGCAACAGCTCGGCTACTGTTGAAAGGAAACTACCCGATAGGCACGCCCTATCAAAAACCGCGATCCGACCCTGGCGACGGCGGCGGGTCCACCCCCAGAGACAGACGAGGCACGGCCCATCGGGCACGGCGCTGGGACGCTTAGAGAGGCGATCAATGAAGGACGTAACAGGCGAGCGGACAGGCTGAAAACGAGGCGGCCACCGCGACAGAGTACGGAAGGCTTGAAGGCACAACGGAACGGAACGGACGGACCCTAGACCCTGATTTTCCGGCCCTAGACGCCCCCGCAAGGGGACGAGCTGGCACCAACCCGCACGCGGGAATGCCAGAGGCCATAAACACTAACCACCCAATGATTTAATGAATGATATTTGCCCATGGATGCGCTTGCATTCAGCCTAAAAACCCTGACTGGCCGGGTGTCGGACGGATCGCACGCGACCCGCGCCAACCGGCACCGGGGCTTGCAGGCTATGGCCGTGGAGCTGAAGCAGCTCGGCTTTAAGATGCCGGGAGCAACCTCCCTCAAACCCAAGCATGTGACCGCCCTTGTCGGCCGCTGGAAGGACGAGGGGATCTCGGACGTGACCATACGCAACCGACTGGGCTGGCTGCGTTGGTGGGCGGAGCAGATCAACAAGCCGGGCCTATTGCCTGCCGATAACGCCGGGTTCGGCTTGGCGGAGCGGACCCCCTACCAAGGCAACAAAGCCCGGCGGCTGGACACGGCCACGCTTGAGCGGGTGAGCGATCCCCGCATCCGCGCGGCGCTGCGCTTGGAACGGACCTTTGGCCTCCGGCGAGAGGAAGCTTTGAAGTTCCGGCCGTCCGTTTCGATCCGGGGCGACCGGCTCGCTTTGGTTCCCTCGACCACCAAAGGGGGACGGTATCGGGAGGTCCCGATTTCGCATCCCTCACAACTCAAAGTTTTAGACGAGGTGGCGGCGTTGGCCGGGTCCGGTTCGCTGATCCCGTCCGGCACGACGTATCGGGAGTACCTGAACCGCTACAAGCACCAGACCCGAGCGGCGGGGCTGGGGAACGCTCACGGCCTCCGGCACGCCTACGCACAGACGCGCTACCGGATGCTCACCGGCTGGGACTGCCCGGCCAATGGCGGCCCGACGATCGACCGCATGAAGCCCCCGCAGGAGCGGCGCGACCGCGCCGCCCGCATGGAGATTTCGCGCGAGCTGGGCCACGGGCGGCTCGACGTGACCGACACCTATCTAGGCCGCCGCAGGGCCACCCCGGCCAGCGGGAAGCAGGCGGCATGAGCAAGCTAACAGCCAAGCTTGCGCGGGAGAGGATGGACGCGGCGCGGGAGCATACCGCCCGCGAGCTGTTGGCGTGGGAGGCGGTCGCGGGGGCGATCAGCACGGCGGCCGGGAAGGGTTACGCGCTGGCCCTGTTCGTCCCTCCGGCCGGGGTCAGCATCAAGACGACGACCACGGCGGCGGCGTTGATCGAGCGCCTGACCGGCGCCGGGTTCCGCACCGACTGGCGCGAACGCCGGGACCCCGGCGACGCCCTCAACCACGACTTGGCCGTGAGCTGGGAAGGCGCGAGCCTCGGCGCCTAAGCGACGAGGGAGGGGGGGCCGCGCGAGCGGGGGGAGGGTGTTCCGCGCCGGGTGGCAACTGAGGCGCGGCACAGGAGAGGATGAGCGAGCGAGTGAGGAAATTGCGGAGGCAGATTGACGAACGAGAGAGGAAGACGATCAAGTATGGTGCAACGAAAACAGCCGCTAAGCGGCTGTCAGAGCAGCAAACTCGGATTTATCGAGCCGGGGTCTAATCCGGGCGGGTGCGGTGGGCTTGGCGGCAGCCATCCGCCGCTGTTCACGAGGATGCGCCGGACCGTCATGTTCTCGCTCTCGTTCAGGAAGCCCCATTTTTTGGGCTTAGGCTGGGTGTCCTGCATCCACTTCCGCACGACCATCACGGGGGCATCCGGGCGCTGGTCGTTGGTCCGCATCACCTCCTGCTTGGCGCGGGCGACCTCCACCAAAATCTCTTGCTCGACCTCAGCCACCGCCTCGCGGCGGCGCTGCACGTAGGCCCGGATGCGCTGAACGCGCTCGTTCTGCTCGGCCTTGTCCCGCTCGATCTCAGCCAGCTTTGCCGTGGCGGCGGCACGCTTGTTCCGCTCGACCATCGCCCAGTACTCGCGCGGTATGTCCTCCCGCCGTTTCGCTTCGTCCTCGCGGGCCGCTTTGCGGTCCCTGAAAAATCGAGGGATACCGTTCGACAGCTCGCGGTAGGTAAGCAGGGCTGCCATCGGCAAGAATGGGTAGAGGGTCCAGATCAGCCGGTGCCAAAACACCTTGAGGAAGGTGAGGGGCATCAAAACCAAAATCTCGTAGTCTGTGGCCCCTTTGAACGTAAAAACCCCGCCCATCCAATCAGCGAGCCAGCCTATGGCCAGAAGGCCCATCACCAAGGCGCAGGAAATCAGGTAGAGCCGCACAAGGCTCAAAAGCCAATATTTGAAGCCCTGCTTGGGACCGCCGCCAGTAAAATACGGCTCCAGAGCATCAAGCGCACGGTCCCACCGCGTGGGACGCGACGCAGGGCTTAGGTTGGGAAGGCTTCGGTCCCTGCGGATTAGGTCCTTGCCCGGCACGGCCGCACCTCTAAGCTTGGCCGCCTAGTGGAGCGGCCCCATGCTACCGTCATACAGCCAAGCTCTGGCCTCGGCCATGGTGGGACCGATTGATAAGATCCGGCTCGGCACGGCGCTGCCGGACGTGAAAGCTCTCGACGCCATTGTGGCGTGGTACTGCGAGCAGATCGACGACCCTTATCTGCCGCGAGAGGAACGGCTGGCGGCCTTCCCGCTACCGTTCGCAGCGTTCTGCTACGCCCTCGAAAGCCGGGGCAAGATCGCCCGCGACGAGCGCCGCCGCGAGGCCCTGAGCTGGCAGATACAGGACAGCGGCAAGGGCGCCGGGACCCTGCACGTTCTTGGGCAGGAAGACCCGGCTGTGAGGTACTTCCTCCGGCACGATGATGCGCAGGACTACACCCCCGACCTCGCGGGCTGGCTGGCCTACCTCAAGCGCAAAATGCCGTTCGAGAACGTCATGGCGCGGCACCGCCCCTATGCGGATTTTCCCGAGATCAGCCGCCGGATGCATACCCTTGTCGTGGCCGCGACCGGGCACGGCAAATCGGAGGTGCTGAAGGCCCTCCTGCACCATTACGCGGTGCATCGGTCGGCCGGGGTGATCGTCCTCGATCCCGGCCGCAACCTTGCGCAGGACATGGCGCGGTGGCCAGAGCTGCACCGCGACAACCGGGTGATTTACGTCGAGCCGGAGCTACGCCCCGGCCTGACGGTCGGGTTCAACCCGTTTTCAGGGGGGCACCTCCTAGAAGAGCGCGAGCGGAGCCACCTCGCGGAAACCATCGGCCTTGCCTTGAGCGAGATGACGATGGACCTCACGGAAAACATGGAAACGCTCGTCACCAACTGCGCCATGGTGCTGTTGGATTTTGCCGACGCGACCATGCAGGACCTCGGCCGGATGGTGAGTAAGCCGCCGGACGAGAAGAAATCTCCCTTTGCCGGGGCGTTCATGGACGAGCGCAGAGACAAGCTTCTATCGGCGGCCTACTACCACCGCGACCCGGACGTGCGGGACTTCTTCCGCTACCGGTTCGACGCCACGGCCTACAATGCCAGCCGGGAGTTTTTGGGAACGCGCATCGACCGCGTGACAACGATGGTGGACGTGCGCAACGCCCTGTTCGGTGTCGCCACCCTCGACCTCGAGCGCGAGCTTAACGCCGGCAAGTTCGTGCTGGTGAACCTCGCCAAGTACGGCCGGCGCAAACAGCGGGCAGCCATCGGCCGCCTGTTGGTGGCGATGGTGGCGGGCATCGCCAGTCGCCGGGCGCAGGTCGCGCCGCCTTACACGCCGATCCATCTCGTGGTGGACGAGGTGACGACCATGGCCAGCCCAACCATGATCGAAACCCTCAACGAAAACCGGAAGTTCGGACTGCACGGCACCTTTGCCCAACAGGTGGACGGCGACGGGTTCACGCGCGAACAGGCGCACTCCCTTGTTACCAACACCCGCTGCCGCCTCGCCGCGACCGACGACCCGAAAGAGGGCGCGGCGCTGCTCGACCCGCGCACCGATCCCGACACCCTGCCGCTCCTTCAGACGGGCCAGTTCTGGGTGCGTTGGGAGGGGATGCCGGGGGTCCACACGGTGCAGGTGCGTAGCGACCTGGTTGTGCGGAACCGGCAAGGCGAGGTCGATCCCGACGCCGATCCGGCGGTGTGGCTGCCTGAGCCGCACTGGCAAGCTTACGTCGAGTGGCTGACGACACGCGGGGGCTACTACCGGCAGGCGCGGACACGCCCGCTGCATACCGACACCGCGCCGCCTGTGGCGCCTGTAGGGGCGCCGGAGGCCGCGCCCTCATCTGCGGACATGCCGACCGCCCCGCCGCGTCCTGCGGCCCCGCGTGGCCGCGCTAAGACCGTTCCGGCCTATGAGGTGGTGCCGGGGAAGGCGCGGGTCAGCAAACCGCGCAAACGCGCGGACAGTGCCGCCAGCCCGTCCGGGCTGATCGGCGCCGACAACGAGCTGCCGGGCTGACGCGCCGTGGCACCTAAGGCTCAGCTTGGCCCCCTGCACATCGCCATGCTGGCGGCCCTGAACACGTACCGCGTCCTGACTTACGACATGATGCTGCGGCTCGGGGTGGCCTCCAATCAGAAGGACCTCGGCCTTACGGCGGACTATCTCGACCGCACGGGGCTGATCGGCATCAACCCGGCTGCCATCGTGAAGCGGCGCGGCCTGCCGAACCTGCACTGGCTGACCCCCAAGGGGGCGGCCGTGCTGTTCGATATCGACCCGGCCAGCGCGGCAACCGGGGCGGATCGCACCTCCGACGACTATCACGAGACGATGCACCGCCTCGGCCTCGTGGAGCTGCATATCGCCCTGCGGGCATGGGCGGCGGCGGCCGGGGTCGAGGTTGTCGAGGTCGTCTGCGATTTCGACCGGGGAGCGCAGGGCGAGCGCAAGGCCACCACCCTGCGCGATAAGGCGTCGGGGTTCATGCTCGCCCCGGACCTGCTGGCGTGGGTCCGCCTGCCTGACGAAGACGCCCCGTGGCCGCTGGTAATCGAGCTGGAACGGGGCGGCGAGCGCGGCGACCTGACGGTGTTTTTCAGCCGGGACAAGCGGCGCGGGAAGCTGCGACGGCTGCGCGAGGCGTCGGCCGGGCGCCTGATCGAACACCTCTATGCGCGGCGCGGCGAGCCGATCCAGCGCCCCCGTTTCCTCGTCGTGTTCGGCAGTCACGCCCGCGACGCGAAGGGGAATAAGGTCGAGCTGCACCGCAAGGCGTTGGACCGCTGGCCGGACGGCTCGCATCCCGACTGGAATTGGTTTTTCATCAAGGATCAGGACGAGGCGGCGGCGGATTTTGGCGGCGGCTGGCATCAGCCTGGGGACCGGCCGCCCCGTCCGCTGTTCGGCAAGCTCGCGGTGCAAGTACCGCCGGTGCCCGCCTAGCGCCACCAATTCAGCGTGCCGGGCGGCGCGGGCAAGTTCACCCTCTCACAGGCACCCTATCAGCGTGAGCCAGGCGGACGCAGAGCGCCCGCAGATGGACCACCCGCGCTCCGGCGCGGGTTCACGCGTGCAGTCGCCTAGGAGGGCTGTAGGCGGCGATTTTAGACCCCTTTGGTGCCTCTACCACCCTCGCATCCGTTCCAGCGCCTCAACGCATCCTAGGAGCCGCTGAGTGCGCCGAACCACCATCTTCTCGAAAGCCATTCTTGGTCGCCCGACAGGGCGGCCTCTAGTCAGAATCTAGCCGCCGCAGGCGGCTTCCATTTTGGGTGGGGGAGCGGGTCGCGCGATAGCGCGAGGGGCGGGGTTTCCACCTGCACTGCCTCTTGGGACTGGCCACCCCTGGGCGCGTCAGCGCCCGCGGATTTTTCCAGCCGTTTTGGCTTATCCACAGGCTAAGACGTTACTCCAACACGTTAAACTATTATCTTTAGATAATGGTTAAAACGTTAAGGGAACGGCAAAGCTTTGGCCTGCTTGGCGTTTCAGGCTTTTCGTGCAGGTGATACCACGAACATTTGCAGGTGATACCACGTGCCTTCGTGCAGGTGATACCACGTGCCTCCGTGCAGGTGATACCACGTGCCTGGGGACAAAAGCCCTTGGAAACCGGGCTCTCTCCGAGCCGACACAACCGTAAGTGCCCTTTTGACCTGAATACCCCTGTATCTGATGGGCCACAGTAAGGCCCTAGGCGGGCTCCAACAGCTACGCTTGCAGGTGATACCACGTGCCTTTGCAGGTGATACCACGACACCATGTGACGCCTATGGCACTGCTTATAAAAGGTTTTCGTCGTCTGGCGACGGTTTGGCCTTTTTGCTGCGTCCGGCGAGCTGCGCCATAGGGCGATTGTCGTAGGGTGCTGGGTTCAAGCCGCCCGGGGTCACGCGGCGCCGGGGGTTCTTCCTCGGTTTGAACCCGGGGTGCGTGAGGGACAGGCGAGCCCGGCTGATGCCGCTCACCACCTCCTCCCCGTCGTCGTTGCGCGTGATCTCGATGTGATACCCCGGCAGGCCTTTGTTCTCGCGCTCCTCGCGCTCATTGATGCGGGCAATGGCCTTGCGCACGTCCAGGGCAAAGTTGGAGAACCGTTGCGGGCTACAGCTCTTGGTGTGGAGCTGGCGCATGGTGAACTGCCACCCGGTTTCTTGTTGCCCCGCATGTTTGCGGAATACGCGGTAAAGCCAGCGCTCCAGCCCGCTAGTCAGCAAGAAATAATCGCTATCGATAGACAGCACATAGCGATGATTGACGATGCCCTGATAAAACCAATCCGGCAGCACCAACACCCACCGGTCGTCCTGCTCGTCCTCAGCGTTATACTCGCCAAAGAATTGCAGCATGTTGAAGGTGACAGACGCTTTATTCCTGCGTCCCCGCTTTAGGGTTTCGTCATCGGCGCGGATGTTGGTTTCCACCATCGTACCGACCAGCCGCTTCATGGCGGCTTTCAGCTCTTCATAGTCTCTCCCGCTGGTGCCCCGGCGTATCGCCTTGAGCAGGTTGTACGGGTGAAACACCAGGCGGTTGGAAGTCTCTTGGCCTCGGTCCAGGGCCTCACGGATCTGCGTCCCGGCCCATATCAGCACGTCATGGTCGTAGATCGTGCACATGCCGGTTTCAGAGTTGGCCGTGACGGTCACGAACTTATCGCCCACCTGGTAGCGGATCGGCTCTTTACGGGGCGTCTTGCCGAGGCTGCACAGCGGGTTCTCCATCAAGTCCTGCTGGTCGCGGAAAACCACGTCCACGAAGCTGGACACAAACAGCTCTAGCTGGCTGTCCCCTTCGGGCGCCGGGCGCGTTGCAGGTGATTTCATGATGGGAGAGCGTAGCCTGATCGAGATTGATTAGCACGCGCAAAGCTTTAGGCCGTGCGTCTCGTCACCGGTAAACAGGCATACCATTTCAACGGTATGCCTGTTTACCGGTATACCGGTGCTAAGGATTACTTGTTGAAATCTTTTAGGCTTTTTCCGTGCTGGGCAAGCATCAGCTCCACGCCCTGCATCAGCAGGTCGTGCGGTCGGCGCTCCAGTTCCAGGGCGGTCTGCTTGATAAACCGGTATACCGGTTTGGGCAGGTAGACCGTCACCTTCTCGATCTCCTGGGGAGCCGGAGCCGTGGCGGCCTCGCCCTGGGGCTGGCTGATCGGCACCACCTTGGCGGACTTCGGCGCACGCTTGGGGGCGGCCGTTCTGGTGGCGCTGGGCTTCGCCTTCGCCTCCTGGCCGAGGTCGGCCGCCATCATGTCACTAAGCGACTGACCGGGTTTTGCCATGCTTCTTCACTCCTAAGCGGTTTTTGACGGACACCCACAGCTCGCGCATCTCGTCGGCGGCGCGGCTCTTGGGTGAAAGTTCGGTGATCCCCTGCCCGCTCGTCGTGACGTTGAACATCTCGGCGCGGTTGGCGATGAACGGCAGGCACACCTCGCCCACCATCTCCAAGGCACGGGCGCCATCATGGGCGCGGGTGCTCTTGGCGTTGGGAATGGTCATCGTGAGCACGAATGCGCATTCCCGGCGCAGCGTGGCGCAGGCGTCGTAGGTTTTCTTGTTGGCCTTGATGTCCCACCGACCCGGCTTGGTCGGGATCAGGCACAGGTCGGCCGCTTTCATCGCGGCAGCCCCTGTCGGGCTGTCGTGCCCGGCAGTGTCGATGAACACGTAATCGAACCCGTTGGCCTGCAGCGCCCGCAAGGCGGCATCCAGCTTCGCCGGGGGCACATGCTCGACGGTGGGACCATCGGCCGTGCGCAGGGTGCCCCAATCGGTCATGTTCCCCTGTGGGTCCAAGTCGATCACAAACACCTTCGCCCCCTCTTCGTGGGCGATGACGGATAGGCAGGCGGCAAGGGTGCTTTTCCCTGCCCCGCCCTTCTGGGCAACGAGTGCGATTGCGTGCATGGCAGGACCGTACCCCGAACACCGGCATACCGGTATAGCGGTCTACCGGTTTGCATGTTTACCTGTGTTTTGGGGGCAACAGCCTTAACAAACCGTTAAGCCTGCCGGTATGCCGTTTTACAGGCATACCGTTTTACAGGTTTACCGGTATACGGGCATGACGGTTTACCGGCGGGTAATGGAAAGGTTTTTGCGCTCGGCGCAGCCAAGGCGTGCTAAGTATTCCGAGCCGCAAGGCATGGCCCTGACAAGCAACGTCAACCCAAAGAAAGGGAAAGACCATGACCGTAAGCGGCATGGTGCTTGTCACGCTCTGGAAGCTGAGGCTTGTCCTTAGCTTCTGGCTCGTCTAGCGCCAAAAAAACAGGGGCCGCTACAACGGCCCCTGTTTCGCAACGTAAACCCGAAAGGGAATACCTATTAAATAGGTCATTTCTGCGATTGTTTCAAGTTTTTGTGTCGCTCCTCCGGTTCCAATTTATGCCAGTGAACTGGCACGCTTCCCACAGCGATTTGGCATTTTTCCGCGCAATCTCTCGGCTGTCGTCCCACGTGAAGCTCGTGCCGTTTAGGGCCAGGTGCAGCCGGTCGGCAATTTGCACTGTCGTGTCGAGCAGCTTGGCTTCGTCGCCGTAGCGGACGCCGCGTACCTCGGTCGGCGCCTTCTGGTCAGGCTCGGGTTGGCTGAGATTGTGGGCGATGTAGCCGTCCCGGAAGGTCCGCAGCGCAGCTAATTCCGGCGACGCCTGAACGGCCTCGGCCTGGGACCAGGCTTCAGCCAGCCAGGTGCGCAGCTTGGCTGTCTCCTCGTTGGCGCGGCTCTGGCGCTCCTCGGCCCACCACGCCTCATAGGCGGCCTGGTGGTCGGCATCCTTGAACGGCGTCAGGTGCGTAGCCGTCAGCTCATTGGCATAGAAGCGGTGCGTGTCTGCGGCCAGCGTGTCGGCGATCTCGGCCTTGTCGATCAGTGCCAGGATGGTCGGGATACTCTCTCGATCTGCGCTCGGCTTGTCCCAGAGGGCGCACAGACGCACCAACTCGAACATGTGCATGCTGCGCTGGAACTGGTTGAACGCATGCGCCGCATAGGAGCGGGGGATCTGTTTGGCGAGGGTGTCGCTGTAGACCACGATGCGGTTGGCCTCATGCATCGTGAACAGCGTGGCCAGATGGTCCACCAGGCGGTCCGCATATCGTTTGGCCTTCGCCAAGCGGTCCGTGTCCGGCATCGCATGAAAGAGGGGCTTGGACGGCTTGCTCATGCGCCGCTGTAGCCCTTGCGGACTTTCGCCTGCCAGAGCTTGGTCAGCGCGGACGCGGCGGCGTCCAGGGTAGGGAAGGGGGTTTGCATCACTCGGCCGGGGCTGCCGATGCGGCCATGCTCCCGCACCAGCCACCATCCACCGAACAGGTCCTGTTGTACGGCCAAGATGTAGAAGCGGGCCATGTTGCGGGCCGGGTCCACCCGGCGGAGCTGCACGGCAGTCATGATACCTCGCCTGGCTTCGGGCGCAGCCGGTCAATGGTCTGACGGCTGACGTTGTAGGTGACGGCGAGGGGGGCGGCGGTTTCCCCGTCCGCCAGGCGTTGGCGGATCTCGCGTTGTTGGGCTGCAGTGAGCTTTGGCTTGGGTCCGCCTGTCCGTCCCCCTGCGACCTTCACGCGGGCACGACCCTCGGCCGTGCGGGTCAGGATCATTTCGCGCTCCACCTCGGCCATCCCGCCCATAACAGCCAGCATCATGCGGCCTTGGGCGGTGCCGGTGTCGGCCCATTCCTGTCCGAGGCTGCGGAACGTGGCCCCGGCCTGGTGGATGCGCTGAACGATGCCGAACAGGTCGAAGATGGAGCGGGCGAGGCGGTCAATGCGAGTGACGATCACCACGTCCCCCGGCTGCACCTCGCGCAAGAGGCGGTTCAGCTCGCGCCGGTCAGCCTTCGCCCCGCTGGCTTTCTCCCGATAGATCGGGTTGCACCCGGCGGCGGCGAGCTGGGCAAGCTGCACCTCTAAAGTCTGCCCCACGGTCGAGACGCGGGCGTAGCCGAGGGTGCGGATCGGGGCGCTAGTTATGGACATAAGTTATGAGCATACTAACCCCTTGCGAAATAAGGGGCAAGCGGAATGCTCATAACTTGTGAGTTATGAGCATTAGACCGAGCTACCGCTGCCCCATGATGTTCAAGGTGTCGAAGAAAATGCGGTTACGCTTTTTCGCGTCGCGCAGAAGCTTATTGTAGTCGATGACCTCAAAGAATATGCGTCTACGCTTGTGATACCCGTAGTATCCCTGGCCATCTGGTGTTAAGTCCGCCCCCTCCATATCTAATAAGACTTCATGGAGGCTCGGAGTGAGGTCGCATATGACATAGCAATATGCTGGTATTTTATCGGAAAGCGCCGAGATTGGCCGCCCGCGATGGTCCTTGAACTGACCTCGGCGAACTTCCTCCACCATATCAAAGCTTTGCTTTAAGGGGTTATCGTCAGCCTTATAATCGTCACGCTGAGGCCGTTTGAATTCCACGACCGTCATTGACGTTATCGGTTGATCTCCCTCGGTGAATGCTACTTTCCTATCAAAAATGAAAAGATCAGGCCGCTTTGCAGAGTCGCTTTCAATGCTCTCAAGCGACTTAAGCGGTTTATCCGAGGCTAGAAAACTGTGGTAAGTCAGCCTTTCATCAATAATCCACAAATTTTGTTGATGATACGGCACGTCTTCGCTGGTCGTCCGCACCGGATAAATGAGATTATGAACCGCTCTTTCCAGAGGATACTGCCCCTTTTCAGGGAGCAAGGAGATAGAACGGTCCAAGAAATCTAATATAATTTTTCTGTGCGCGACATACTGCGCCAGAGCTGAAACTCCAAGCTCATTATACCGGTCCATAAACTCGGAAAAACGAGTATGATAGGACTCATAATCATCAAGCTTTTCGGCTTCCTTGATAATCCGAGCGCCTTCCTGCTTCAGCTTGACTTCCCTCTGGTATATTTCCCGATGGAGTGCAGCCTCTAAATCTGCCTTAGAAGCATTTGGCGAAATTTTATTTATAAATTCATCTCGGTATTTCAAAAGCACCTTGTATTGCGGAGCATCATCCTGAACATAACGAAATATACGTTCCTCTTTCAGGGCATTGATACTTTCAATTACATCCTTGAGGTCATCGTTGATGCGTTCTATGCAAGCATCTCGGATGTCAGCTCGGCGGATCTCGTCTGCAAACAAGGTTGGCGCATCAGCTTCAGCATCGTCAGCGCCCCCTATATCGAAATCGGTCCTGGCATTGTTGACGCGCTGGTTCAGGTAATCGCCTTGTATCACGGCAAGATAAACGAATGAATTCCCCCCCTCGTCAACAAGACGGCCGTTCAAATTTGGCAGGTAATCCTCTAGTTTATCGCTCACAACTCCTCTGTGGTTCGCAGCATAGATAAGTCGATGCTTAGACACACGTGGAGTTGTCAGCCGAAACCCGTGCAGCTGGAATGTGGCGTCTTTGATTGTGAATTCTGAAGCTGTAGCTGTCGCCCGGAAGTCCGTTTCAAAAATACGGTTAAGGCTGATTTTTTCGGCGTAGTCGTGGACTTCTACTACTGGGCACTCCTCTTGCAAAAAGACGAGCAGGAAGTGCTCCACCAGGCGCTGAGCGATTTGCTCGGCCAACCGCGGACATTCACTCTTATAGGGCTCCCGGAACCCCACGAGCCTGACGGTAGTGCCGATTTGCCCATGATCGGTTGCTGCACTTGGCGCCTTCTCGGGATCGTAATCACCATCAAAGATGAATTTCCGTGCGATCAGTCCATCTATGTCTGTCTCCGCAAAGAAGCTGTCGATTTCGACTCGCTGAAAGGCTTTTAACCAGATGAAACGTCCAAGACCCTTACCGCCGCGCTTGAACTTGTACTCGGAGAATGCGGTGTTGAATGAGTCAAAATTGACATCATTAAAGCCAATGCCTGTGTCTGTGACCGTAAATCCATTAATCGCGGCGAGTCCATCATCAACTAGCTCAGAGTCCCGCTCGATATGTATTATGACCTTGTGGTGTCTTCCGGGAGCGTCTTGGACAGCCTGAAGCGCATTCATAACGGCTTCAAACAGTGGAAGCAGAGGCTTCCACTTTGGCAGCACCGTTTGGCGGACCTGTCCGCGTAAATTGGTTCGCAACATCGTTGACCGCCGGGCTGTGGCTTCTAGCATTTCTCCTAGAGTGCCATCCCTACCAACGAAAACAAGAACAAAAGCGGAACTGTGATGCGACCCATCTTCTTCGCTGCCGGGGCGAGCAGCAAACCGGCCGGGTATGGCTGAGGATGGGCGCTCATGCGAGCTGCAGGCAGTCTGATGTGACGAGCCCTGTCCTTTTCACCTTGGGGGGCAGACCCGGTCCGATAACCTCTTCGCCAGCTTGCTCGGCCGCCACTACAGTCCCGTTGAGCGCGAGCAGGAATGCCAAGGGGTCCGCCTTCTTCGACATCCCGTAGGCTTCGCGGACGGCTCCATCCAGCTCCTCATGGGCTGTTTTGAGAGGGTGGGTCCCAGGTCCTTCCAGAGCCTGGTACAGCTCGCGGAGCGACAGCTTGTGGTCCGCCTTGAGCTTCGCTCGCAACTTCCGCAGTGCGACCGCCTTATCCGCCACCTTCTTCACAGCAGGCGCAGTAGGGTGCTGCGGCCAAGGGAAGCTGTCAAAAACGGTGTCCGAGGTGTAACGGAAATCTGCCTTCAACGTTGAGCAGCGATTAATGAACCACTGCCAATGAGTGTCCGACTGTAGAACCCCAAAAGAGTAATCATCGTCCAGAGCGAACACGCTAAGTGCGTCGTTAGGGTGAATTTCCGTCGACACAAACTCAAAGATTGGGCGAGCCGTCACACGTGAGCAAACAATGTAACGCGGCAAAGGATTTAGTATTTCCATCATCTGCTTGCGGGGATACGAAAGCTGCCACCATTTTTTGAGGAAGTTTTCGTGATGGCGATTGGTTTTAGCTTTGGGATTGGCAGCGGTTGCTTCTTTATTTCGTAGCTCCTCCTTTTTTGCCGCTCCCTGCCGCGTTGGAAGAACGTTCTTCTCTACGATATCGAACAGCTGCTTGAACTTGCGAGCGGTCAAAATATCATGAGGGAAGAAGTCGATGACGTATCGGCTTGGCTGTCCGTCAAGCTTTCCTAGGAAATCATCGGCAATCAGAAATGGACGCAGAACTTCCGCATTCTTCTTATCCGCCGCAATCATAGCCTTTGCTTGGGGCGACGGGATCAAAAAGCTTTTGTGGCCGTGTGTCTGCCCCTGGAAACACCCACCGTTGCGGTGCGCGTTGACTTCGATGCGCTGTGCCTGGCTCACGTCCGTGAAGAACGACAAGGAGGTGTTGATCGTCTCCATATCTTTGTAGGACCAGCCACCTGAAGGGTCGTTGCCCTCCTGCACATACAGGCGTTTCTTGCCGTCCTGCTGGCCCTTGATCCAGTTCACGATAGAGACATGGACCACCGCGTCGCCCGACCACGGCATCGAGGATACGGCTTCGGTGATGGTGCTACCCCCCGCAACGATTGGGTCGAGACCGCTGATGCGGGAGTAGTTCTGCCGGATAGTGTTCGTACCGACCAAACCAGCCCGCTGATTGTCCTTCAGGTAGTCATTAGCTTTTCTGAACCAGTAAACGCAATAATCTGCTCGACCGTCCACCTCTGGATGAGCTGCACGGACCTTGTTTAGGTACGCCAGTCCGTATTCTTCCTGCGCCTTGTTCTTGCTTTGATATGGAGGATTGCCGACGATAACATCGACTTCCGGCCAGTCATCGAAAAGCGCGTCAGCGCACCGGATGTTACCATCAAGGTTGTCGAGTGGCAGTGCTTCGTCGGTCGCAAGGGGGAGGTCTATCTGGTCCCGCTCAAGCGTGGCGGCAGCCTCCTCAAGAGCCAGCTTCTTCGCCAACATGAGTGTGACTTTAGCAAGCTCCACGCCGAAGGTATCGCGGTCGAGGCCGTAGAACTGACGGGGGCTGACCAGCGAGGTAGCTTGCGCCTGCTTCTGCACTTTCCGGTAGCTGAACTCCTGATCTAGCCTGGTCATGATGAGAATTTCTAGTCTGACCATCTCGCGATAGGCAATATACAAGAAATTTCCACTACCGCAGGCCGGGTCTAAAACACGAAACTCTAGTAGTTCCTTACGAAGGGCCAACAGGTCCTTCATCGTCTTGGCTTCGTTGATCTTTTCTAGCCAAGGCGTGACAATGGTGGGGCCGACAATCCGCTGAATATCGGACTCGTGGGTAAAGTGGGCGCCAAAGGCGTGACGCTCCCCCTTATCCATGCTCTGCTGGAAGATGGTGCCGAAGATCGCTGGATTGACCTTTGACCAGTTCTCCCACGCGGCACCTTTCTCCTTTTCTCCAATTAGGAGTAGTTCGTCCTTGGTCAATTCAATGGGATCAACGTGGGCAAAAAGACCGCCGTTGAAGTAAGGAATGTCCTTATACTTTCCTGCGGTCGCAACCTTTTTGTTGTTCATCTGGCGGAACAGGCCAGCAAATACATCATAGGAACTCTGGCTTCCCTCAAGGCACTCGTTGACGAGTCTTATGGTTGTTCCTCCAGGCATCATGTCGATGTCCTCCGCGAACATCGCAACAATCAGCTGAAGCACAAACCTTTGCGCCTCCTCCCGAGGGATTCCTCGGCCGACTAGGGCGCGGAATAGGCTTGCCACCTTCGCAGCGGCGAGGCGGGACACCTCCTCGCGATCGTTCCCAAAAAGCGGAGGTGGGTCATCGGGAAACAGGAAGTTGAGGGCTGTATAGCGGTGGGGCAAATCATCAAGTCGGATGATGTCCACCGGGTCGTGCAGCTGTTTGTCGAAGTCGTAGATCCAGAACTCGCGAAAATTGCAGAGCACGACATACCGTGGCCGGTTTGGAACCGCATTCAGCCAATAGTTAAATGCTTGCTGGTAGTGAAGGTGAAGCTTTTCTCCACCCTTCTTCATCTCAATGAGAACACGCGGCTTCCACACCAAATCTGCAAAATTTACACCTTTGCCGGAAGCCTTTTTGATACGCTCCTCAAGCGTTGCACCTGCCTCTGCATAGCCGCCATGACCGAAACCACGGAAAAGTCGGTCGCAAAAAACCTGCGCCTCGCCTTTTTCATCGCCTTTCAGCTTTTTGGCGTAGTCGACAAATTCTGAAATTCTATCAACGACGGCACTCAACTTGGCGCACCCCACCTAATTATAAGTTGGATACACCTTAAGCTTGACCGTTCGCGGTCGTCTATGACTCTCGCGCAACGCACTGCAGTTATTTAGAAAACGGACAGCCCTCAGCGCATTGCTGGGATGCGCACCTAGCGAGGACTGACGGGCCAAGATCACCATCTGAGCTGTCAGACGCTCAAAAGGTCGCCCCATCGCGTCGTGTACCTAGGCGAATGGAAATCAGCCTTCAGCTTCCATCCCCGCTCGATGCCGGTTGACGCAAACCGCACGCGGTCGCGCCCATACCGGCGATTGATTGCGTCCACCGCCAACATGAGCTCTACCCGCTGGCGGCTGTCCGGTTTCAGAAAGAGCGAGCCCTGCACGCTGTCGGCCGGGGCCAGGTCCAGGAGCAGGATGCCGGTTTTCTTGTAGCGGAACCCCGGCTTGTAGATCCCGCGCAGGCCCCACAGGGCCGCGCGGATCAGCCGGGCGGTGTCGGCGGTGGCGATGGTCAGCCGGACGTGCCGCGAGGCGTAATATTTTGGGTCGTCATTGTGCGGGTTGGTGGCGAGCATCACCACCACGGCAGGGGTCGCTAGGCCCTGCTTGCGCATCTTCTCGGCCGCCCTGGACACATAGGCGGTCAGCGCCTCGGCCAACTCGTCAAACGTCTCCACGGCCCGCCCAAAGCTGCGGGAGGTGCATATCGTTTTGCTGTCCGGGCTGTCCTGTTCGAGGTCGAGGCAGGGGGTGCCCTGCAGCTCCATCACAGTTCGCTGCAGCACCACGTTGAACCGCTGCCGGATCATCGTCGGGTCAGCATCCCGTAGCTGCAGGGGCGTGGTGATCCCGAGGGCGGCGAGCTTGGGCACCAGGCGCGAGCCGATGCCCCACACGTCGCCCAGGTCCATCTTGGCCAGCGCCGCCGTCTGGCTGGCCTCGTCCATCAGCACCGCCACCCCGCCGCTGGCTGGGTCCTTCTTGGCGGTCCGGTTGGCCACCTTCGCTAAGGTCTTGGTCGTGCTCACGCCGCAGCATACCGGTATACCGGTGCGGCGGCCGACCGCTTCACGCAGGGCGCGGGCGTGGCCTTCCAGGTCTGGGAACCCGGACAGGCCCAAGAACGCCTCGTCAATCGAGTAGATTTCGAGGTCGGGGGTGTAGTCGGACAGGACCCGCATCACGCGGGCCGACAGGTCACCATACAGGGTGTAGTTCGAGCTGAAGATATGCACCCGCCACCGCACCCAATCCTTCTGATTGAGGTGGTAGGCGTCGCCCATCTTGATCCCAAGGGCCTTCGCCTCATTGCTGCGGGCGATGGCGCAGCCGTCATTGTTGGACAGTACCACCACCGGCTTGCCGA
>Ga0160427_10000590_pt1 | contig 21840 bp, 18 predicted proteins | sample SolpanmetagenomL_FD_108194 | JGI IMG/M metagenome (GOLD analysis project Ga0160427, IMG submission 108194) | Solar panel surface microbial communities from Lawrence Berkeley National Laboratory, California, USA - L | ecosystem: Engineered > Built environment > Solar panel > Unclassified ...
ACGGCCGCGGTAGCGATTCGAAGCCAGATTACGCCCAGACCGACCGCCGTGGAACCGTTCTTCGCATCGGCCCCGTCTGCCGATCGCCCGCGCGCTCCCTGCCGCCGTATCCAGGGCGATCGCCCAGGCCGATCGCGCATAGGCCGGTCGCGCCCCGAAACCGTGGGGGCGGTCCCTCACCAAGCGGTCGGCTTCGGGTTGCGCTCGTCGAAGCCCTTCTGGTGCCAGTAGGGATAGATCGGGGTCTCCTGGCTCGCGGCGTCGAGGCGGCCGACCTGCTCGGCCGTCAGGGTCCAGCCCAGCGCCCCGAGGTTCTGCTCGAGCTGCGCCTCCGTGCGCGCGCCGACCACGATGTTGCACACGGTCGGCCGGGTCAGGAGCCAGTTGAGCGCCACCTGCGCCACCGTCTTGCCGGTCTCGGCCGCCACGGCGTCGAGCGCATCCACCACGCCGAACAGGTACGCGTCCGAGACCGGCGGTCCGCCCTCGGCGCCGCCGGCGGCGATGCGGCCGCTCTGATTGGGCTGGCCGCGGCGGATCTTGCCGGTGAGACGGCCCCATCCCAGCGGGCTCCACACCATCAGACCGACGCCCTGGTCGATCCCGAGCGGCATCAGCTCCCATTCGTAATGCCGGCCGATCAGGGAATAGTAGCCCTGGTAGGCCACGTACCGGGCGAGCCCGTAGCGCTCCGAGGTGGCCAGGGCCTTCATGAGCTGCCAGCCCGAGAAGTTCGAGGCGCCGATATAGCCGATCTTGCCCGAGCGGGTGAGATCGTCGAGGGCGCGCAGCGTCTCGTCCACGGGGGTGAGCGCGTCGAAGCCGTGCATGAAGTAGACGTCGATATGGTCGGTCCCGAGCCGCTTCAGGCTGGCCTCGCAGGCGCGGACGAGGTGGTGGCGCGACGAGCCGACCTGGTTCGGATCGCCGTCGAAGCGGAACGTCGCCTTGGTGGAGATCAGGGCCCGCTCGCGCCTGCCCTTGAGGGCCTGTCCCAGGATCTCCTCCGAGGCGCCGGCCGAGTAGATGTCGGCCGTGTCGAAGAAATTGACGCCGGAGGCGAGGCAGAGATCGACCATCCGGGTGGCCTCGGCGACGTCCGTCTGCCCCCAGCGCTCGAAGAACGGGTTCGTCCCGCCGAAGGTGCCGGTGCCGAAGCTGAGCACCGGCACGGTCAGGCCGGAGCGTCCGAACTGCCTGTATTCCATCATGTCCTCCGTGCGACCGCGCCTCCGCGGGCGCGCCTCCCGGTCCAACGCGGCCGGCCGCTTCGGTTCTCCCCCGCGCACGGCAGGTCTGCCGTGCGCGGGGGAGGGGCGGGGCGTCGTGTCGGCCGTGAGGCCCGTTGATCGGCGCATGGCCGATCCGCCCGGCCGGGCGTGGCGACGGCGTCCGAGCCCCCGCGCCGCAGGCCTGTCCCGCGCGGCGACGATCAGGGAGCGATCAGGGAGCGCGCGGGGGCAACTCGTCCGATGCGGCCAGGAAGGCCCGGACGGTGTCGCGCAGGAAGGCGGCGTCGGCCGGATTGCCCGAGGGATTGCCGGCGCGATGACCCCAGATGCTCGGGATCGGCAGCAGCCGGGCATCGCGCAGGTGGGGCAGCTCGGCCGCGTTGTCGGCGACGCGGAAGTAGAGATCGGTCTCCCCCGGCATCAGCAGCAGCCGGGCCGTGATCGCCCCCAGCGCCCGCGCGAGGTCTCCGCCGAAGCGCGGGTCGCGGCTGATGTCGCCCGCATCCCAGGTGCAGAGCTGCGCGTAGAGGTCGGCGGCGGGCCGGAGGGCGAAGCGCTCCTCCCAGTCGGTGCGCAGGAAGGTGTCGAGGTCCGGCGCGCCGAGCGCGGTGCGGTGCAGGTCCGCCCGGTAGAAGTCCTGGCTGAGCGCCCAGCCCGCGTAGATCCGCCCGAAAGCCCGCAGGGCGGCCGCGGGCTCGGCCGCGAAGCGGCCCGCGCCGCGGTGCTCGGGGGCCGCCTCCAGCACCGCCATCAGGCCCTTCAGGAAGACGCGGTTGTGCGTGGCCGTGCGGGCGCTCCCGCAATTGATCACCGCCCGCGCGACCTGTTCGGGGAACAGGGCGGCCCAGTGATAGGCCTGCTGCGCGCCCATGGACCAGCCGTAGACCGCCTGGAGCCGCTCGATCCCCCAGGTCTCGACGAGCAGGCGGCGCTGGGCGCGGACGTTGTCCCAGGCGGTGACGAGCCCGGGCCAGCCCGGCGTGTTCGACGGGCTCGACGACAGGCCGTTGCCGAACATGTCGGGGATCACGATGAACCAGCGGCCCGGATCCAGCACGGCGTCGGGCCCGATCAGCCATTCGAGGTCCGGGTGCCGGGCCGCGTAGCTCGTCGGGTAGAGCACGACGTTGTCGCGCGCAGGGGAGAGGGTGCCGTGCGTCTTCCACCGCAGGCGCGCGCCGGGCAGCACCGCCCCCGACTGCAGGGGCAGGTCGCCGAGTTCGAAAGTGCCGGTCGCCGTCGGCCAGCCGGTCACGGGCGGAGCGTCCGGTCGAAGCCGGCGGGCCAGCGGGCTGGGCCGCGCAGGCGGGTGTTCAGGCGGGCGTTCAGGCTGCCGCGCCGCGCGCGCTTCGCCCCGCGGGGGTCCGGCGGGCGGCGGAACGGGACCGACGGGGGGAGGTGGCGGACGGGCATGGCCCCATGAGCGGCCGCATCGGGCCGTCGGTCAAGGTCGTGCGGGTCTCGTCTCACGAATCGTCGGAAGCGCCTCGAAAAACGCATGGTCTTTGCATCATCCCTGGCGGTGCCACGGGAGTTCGTCGCTTGGTCCGGACCGTCTGCCCGCACGATTGCCCCTCCGCCTGCAGCCTCGACGTGCAGGTGGCGGACGGCCGCGTCGTCTCGGTCCGGGGCGGTGACAATCCCTACACGGCGGGGGTGATCTGCGCGAAGGTCAGCCGCTACGGCGAGCGCGTCCACCATCCCGACCGGATCCTCCACCCGCTGGAGCGCGTCGGCGCGAAGGGCGGCGGGCAGTGGCGGCGGATCACCTGGGACGCGGCGCTGGACCGGGTGGCTGCGGCCTTCACGGAGGCCGCGGAGCGCTGGGGACCGGAGGCGGTCTGGCCGTACAATTCGGGCGGCACCATGGGCCTCGTCCAGCGCGACGGCATCCACCGCCTGACGCACGTGATGGGCTACTCGCGGCGCAAGCGCACCATCTGCACGGCGATCGCCATCGCGGGCTGGAGCGCCGGAACCGGCCGGATCGCCGGGCCCGATCCCCGCGAGATGGCGCAGTCCGACCTGATCGTGGTCTGGGGCGGCAACCCGGTGAGCACCCAGGTCAACGCGATGGGCCACATCAGCCGCGCCCGCAAGATGCGGGGCGCCAAGCTGGTGGTGATCGACCCCTACCGCACCGGCACCGCGGCGGCCGCGGACCTTCACCTCGCGCCCCGGCCCGGCACCGACGGGGCGCTGGCCTGCGCGATCCTCCACGTCCTGTTCCGCGACGGCTACGCGGACCGGGCCTACCTCGCCGCCCATGCCGAGGACACGGCGGCCCTGGAGGCCCATCTCGCGTCGCGCACCCCCGAATGGGCGGCGGCGATCACCGGGCTCGAACCCGCGGCGATCGAGGCCTTCGCGGCCCTCTACGGCGCGACGCCGCGCAGCTACATCCGCTGCGGCTTCGGCTTCACCCGGACCCGCAACGGCGCCGTGAACCTCCACGCGGTGACCTGCCTGCCGACCGTCACCGGCGCCTGGCAGCACGCGGGCGGCGGCGCCCTCTGGCAGCAGGCCGCGATCTTCAACTGGGACAAGACCCTGACGGAGGGCCTCGACGTCAAGGCGCCCGGCGTGCGCGAGCTCGACATGAGCCGGATCGGCGCCGTGCTGGACGACGATCCCGACGCCCTGCAGGGCGGCCCGCCGGTGCGCGCCATGCTGATCCAGTCGGCCAATCCGGCCGTCTCGGCCCCCGACAGCGTCCGGGTGCGCGCGGGGCTGGCGCGGCCGGACGTGTTCGTGGCCGTGCACGAGCAGTTCATGACCGAGACCGCCGCGCTCGCCGACCTCGTGCTGCCGGCCACGACGTTCCTGGAGCACGACGACATCTACGGGGCCGGCGGCCACAGCCACATCCAGGCGGGACCGAAGCTCCTGGAGCCGCCGGGGGAATGCCGCTCGAACCACGCGCTGCTCGGTGCGCTCGCCGACCGCCTCGGCGCGGATCATGCCGGTTTCCGCCTGAACGCCCGGGACCTCGCCGACGCCACCCTCGCCCGGTCCGGCTGGGGCGGCCTCGACGGGCTGGAGGCGGCGGGCTGGATCGACGCGCAGCCGGATTTCGCCGAGAGCCATTTCCTGACGGGGTTCGGCCATCCGGGCGGACGCTTCCGCTTCGCCCCCGACTGGGCTTCGCTGGGGCCCCGCTCGGCCGGCATGCCGGCCCTGCCCGACCACTGGCCCGTGGCCGAGCCCGGCGACGCGGAGCACCCGTTCCGTCTCATCGCACCGCCGGCCCGGCAGTTTCTCAACACCACCTTCACCAACGTCCCGGAATCCATCCGCCGCGAGGGGCGGCCGACCTGCCTGATCCATCCGGAGGACGGGGCCCGCCTGGGGATCGCCACGGGCTGCGCCGTCGAGATCGGAAATGTGCGCGGCCGGGTGCGGCTGCACGCCCGCCTCGCCGAGGGCCAGCAGCCCGGCGTCGTGGTGGTCGAGAGCCTGTGGCCGAGCGCGGCCTTCGCCAGCGGCGGCGGGATCAACACGCTGATCGGCGCGCAACCGGCGGCGCCCAACGACGGCGCCACCTTCCACGACACCGCGGTCTGGGTGCGCGCCGCCTAGGGCCGCACCCGATCGCGTGGCCATCGGGCACGGCGCCGGGTCTAGTTGCGACGCGCGCCGAGGGCCGCGATGACCGGATCGACGGGCATCGGCACCGCGCGATCTGCACCGAGGCGTTCGACACCGTAGCCAAGTGCGGGCTTCCCGTGCTTCAGGCGGGTCCGGTCGCCGGATCGCGGAGGGCGGCGTCCCGGGGGCCGCGGCCGCCGGATCGCGTGCGCCGTCACGGATCGGCCGGTCCGGCCGGTGACGGGCGGCCTGCCGATCCGGGAATGGGCCGATCCGGGAATGGGCCGCTCAGGGGATGAGAATGACCACGGCCTCGTACGACGCGGCGCTGGCCTCGACCGGCGTCGGTGCGTTCCAGAAGCGCCTGTTCGCGGTGTTCGGCCTCGTCTGGGCGGCGGACGCGATGCAGGTGCTCGCCATCGGCTTCACCGCCCCCTCGATCGCCGCCCGCTTCGGCATCCCCGTGCAGCAGGCGCTTCAGGCGGGAACCGCCCTCTTCCTCGGCATGCTGGCCGGCGCCTTCCTGTTCGGCCGCCTCGCCGACCGTTTCGGGCGCCGGCCCGTCCTGATCGCGACCGTGCTGATCGACGCCGCCTTCGGCCTCGCCTCGGCCTTCGCGCCGAATTTCGGTTGGCTCGTGGCCCTGCGGTTCCTGACCGGCCTCGGGGTCGGCGGCACGCTGCCGGTGGACTACGCGATGATGGCCGAGTTCCTGCCCGCCGACCGGCGGGGCCGGTGGCTGGTGGCCCTGGAAGGCTTCTGGGCGGTCGGCACCGTGGCGCTCGCGCTCGCCTCGCTCGCCGCGCAGGGGGCGCGCCCGGAGGAGGCGTGGCGGCTCGTCTTCGCGGTCACCGCCGCGCCGGCGCTGATCGGACTCGGGCTGCGCTTCCTGATCCCCGAGTCGCCCCTCTTCCTCCTGCGGCGCGGCCGCATCGCGGAAGCCAACGCCGTGCTCGCGACGGTCGCGCGGACGAACGGGCGCCCTGGCCGCGCGACCGCGCTGGCGAAGGCCGCCGGAGCACCCGCGCCGCCGGAGGCCGCCGGGTCGATCTTCCGTCCGGACCTCCGGCGGCGCTCGGCGCTGATCCTGGCCGTCTGGCTGCTCGTCTCGGCCTCGTACTACGGCGTCTTCGTCTGGCTGCCGGTGCGGCTGGCGGGACAAGGGTTCGGTTTCCTGCGCGGCGAGGCCTTCCTCGTCCTGGTCGCGCTCGCGCAGGTGCCGGGCTATGCGCTCGCCGCCTACGGGGTGGAGCGCTGGGGACGACGCCCGACCCTCATCGCCTTCCTGCTTCTCAGTGCGAGCGGCTGCTTCGCCTACGGCCTCGGGGCGTCGGTCGGCCTCCTCGCGGCGGCGACGCTTCTGATGAGCTTCGCGCTGCTCGGCACATGGGGCGCCCTCTACGCCTTCACGCCGGAACTCTATCCCACCCAACTCCGCGCGACCGGCATGGGCAGCGCCGGCGCGGCGGCACGATTGGGGGGATTGCTCGCACCGACCGTCCTGGCCCCGGTGGTCGCGACCGGCTTCGGCCTCGCGCTCGGTGTCTTCGCCGCGCTGCTCGCCCTCGCCGCCGCGCTCACGCTGCTGATCGAGGTCGAGACCAGACGGATGCCCCTCGGGTGACGCCCGTGCTTCGAGCTGACCGGGTGGCGCTCGCGTCGTGCGGGCGCCACCCTCGCGGTTCCGATCGGACGCCGCCTGGAGAATCGTGTTGCGCCACACCCTGACCGCCGAGGCCGCGGACCGCTTCGCCGCCGTCACGCTCGGGCATGTCACCCGGGAATATCCGAACAAGCCGGACCACGTGCTGGCGGGACCGGAGGAGGCCCGCACGCCGTCCGCGCTGCACCCGATCTTCCACGGCAGCTACGATTGGCACTCCTGCGTGCACGGCTACTGGCTCCTGGCGCGCGTGCTCCGGCGCTTTCCGGAGGGCGCCCAGGCGGTGGCGATCCGCGCCCTGTTCGATCGTCAGCTGACGCCCGCGAAGGTCGCCGGCGAATGCGCCTACCTCGCCGCGCCGGGCGCGCGGGGGTTCGAGCGCCCCTACGGCTGGGCGTGGCTTCTCAAGCTCGCCGACGCGCTCGCGCATCTGCCGGAGACGCGATGGTCCGGCGCGCTCGAGCCCCTCGCGGGCCTGTTCGCCCAGCGCTTCCGGGACTTCCTCCCCGTCGCGCGCTATCCGGTGCGGGTCGGCACCCACTTCAACACCGCCTTCGGCCTGCGGATGGCCTTCGACTATGCCGAGGGCACGGGCGACGCGGCTCTGGCCCGGCTCCTCATCGACGCGGCGGACGCTTGGTACGACGCGGATGTCGATTGCCCGGCCTGGGGCGAGCCGAGCGGCGACGACTTCCACTCGCCCGCCCTGATCGAGGCGGAGTGCATGCGCCGCCTCCTCCCGCCGGCGCGCTTCCGGCCCTGGTTCGATCGCTTCCTGCCGCGCCTCGCCGATCGCCAGCCCGCGACCCTGTTCGCGCCGGCCGTCGTGACGGACCGCAGCGACGGCAAGATCGCCCATCTCGACGGTCTGAACCTGAGCCGGGCGTGGTGCCTGCGGGCCCTGGCCGGGGGCCTGCCGCCGGACGATCCCCGCCGACCGACGATGCTGGACGCGGCCGAACGCCATCTGGATGCGAGCCTCCCGCACCTGGCGGTGCACTACATGGGGGCGCATTGGCTGGCCAGTTTCGCGGTGCTCGCCCTGGAGGCGTAGTCCCCGGACGTCCGGAGCGGCTGCCGCGCGCGCCCGGTCGGCGCCCGCGCCGATCGAGGGATGCGGAGACCGTCCCCGAGGGCCCTTCCCGTTCCCGGCGGGGCCTTTCCCGCTCCCGGCGGAGGGCGACACCGCCGACGCCTCTGCCGACGCCCCTTCGGCACGAGCCGGCGCGTCCACGACCCTGGCACCGGTTGCATGTCCGGCGGACTTGGAACAAAATATGAACGCGCGGCCGCGTGCAGCGGGCGCCTTCGCGGGCAGCGACATGTCACCTCCGTGCTCCGGCCGCACGCTGTTCTTCTTCGAGAAACCCTCGGCGATGCGGCAGCTGCAGCGCTTCTTCCGTTCGCCGAACACCGTCTGCGTCGCCGCCGAGGGTCACCTGCTGGCGGCGGCGGAGCCGGGCAGCATCCGGCCCGAGTGGAAGCCGTGGCGCTTCGACGCCCTGCCGATCGTGCTCGCCACGATTCCGGTCAGCTCCGGCACGAACCGGTCCGGCCAGTCGCACGAGCCGAAGATCGCCGCCATCCGGCAGGCCCTGCACGGCGTCGAGCGCGTGATCATCGCCACCGATCCCGGCCGCGAGGGTTCGATGATCGCCTGGGAGGTTCTGGAACACCTCGGCTGGCAGGGCCGGGTCGACCGGCTCAAGCTCGGCGCGCTCGACGATGTCTCGATCCGCCGCGCCTTCGCGGCCCTGGCCAAGGAGCCGGCGTCAGGCGAGCGCGACTACGCCGCCTACCTCGAAGCGCTCTGCAGGCAGTACGAGGATTACCACCTCGGCCTGAACGGCACGCGGGCCATCTCGCTGCGCCTGCGTCCGCCCGCCTTCCGGGAGCCGTGGCGCTTCGGCGGCGTGCAGACGCCCACCTTGGCCATCCTGGCCGATCTGGAAGACCGCATCCGCGCCTTCGTGCCCCAGGACTTCTTCAAGGTCGCCCTGCATCTCGGCACCCGGTCCGGTGCGGCGCTGACCCTGTGGCATGCGCCCAAGGAGCGGATCGTCGACGCGGCCGTGGCCGAGACGATCCGGGCCGCCGCAGCGGCGTGGTCGGGTCCCCTGGCGGTCGAGCACAAGGATGTGCGGCGGGCGCCGCCCCGTCTGTTCTCGAAGGACACCCTGGCCCGGCGCTGCGCCAAGCGGTTCGGCTGGGACCCGCAGCACACGGCCGGCCTCGCCCAGGACCTCTACGATCAGGGCTTCCTCAGCTACCCGCGCACCGAGTCCGAGGTCCTGCCGGAGGGGCAGGCTGCCGACGCCGCGACGGTGATCGACGCGGTGGCTTCCGTGCTGAGCGACCTGCGCAGCCTGGTTTCGCGGGACGCCGTGCCTCTGATCCGCCGGGGTGTGCGGGGGCATTACGTCAAGGATCCGGGCGAGCACCACGCGATCGTGCCCCTGCGCAAGGTCCCCGAGCGCGGCCGCCTCTCGGCCGATCAGTTCCGGCTGTGGGAGCTCGTCGCGAAAGCCTACCTCGCCGCCCACCTCCCCGACGGGATCGATGCCCGCACGAGCGTCGCGGCCGAGGTCGGGACGCCGCTCGGCCCGAAACGGTTTGCCACGTCCGGCAGCGTCGTACGCGCGCCGGGCTGGCGCGCGGTCTATGGCAGCGAGGCCGAGCCGGAGGCGGACCTCGTGCCCGGCAAGGCCCGGCGCGAGGCGGAGGCCCCGTCCGCTCGCCTGCCGAACGTGAACGACGGCGAAGACGCCTCGGCCGCGCGCGCCGACATCGCCACCGCGATGACCGAGCCGCCACGGCGGATCACCCGAGGCGAGCTGCCGGTGGTGATGGGACGGCTGATCGACCAAGTGGATGATCCGGCGGTGAAGCGAGCCCTGGAGAACCCCGTCAACCCGAACGAACCCAAGGGTCTCGGCACGGCCGCGACCCGCGACACGATCCTGCCCAAGCTCCTGAAGAGCCGCTACATCGCGCTGGCGAACGGCAAGGATCCCGCCATCGAGGTCACCGAGGTCGGGCTGGCCTTCATCACGGCGGTGCGACGGGTGTTCCCGGCCTACGGCGATCCGGTCGGGCGCGCGATGTTCGAGGCGGAATTGGCCGAGATCGGCCGGGCGGCCACGCGTGCTGAGGCCGTCCAGCGCGCCGACGCCTTCCGGCAGCGCACGCGCGCCCGCCTCGACGAGCTGATTGCCGCGATCTCGCGCTCACCGGCGATCGACCTCGATCCGAGCCTGATCCCGCCCGGTCAGGCCGACGATCGGCCGCCGACGCCGGCCATGAGGGCGTTCGCGGTGAGCCTGGCGGCCCGAAAGGGCGTGACCCTGCCGCGCGGCTGCAAGAGCAGCATCAGCGTCTGCCGGGCCTTTCTCGACGCCCATGCCGGACCGCGCGCGCAGCCGGAGGACAGCGCCGGCCAACCCGGCCAACCGCGCGTCCCCAGCGCGGCGATGCTCGGCTATGCGCGCAGCCTCGCCGCGGCGCGCGGCGTCAACTGTCCGCCGGAGACCGAGACCGACTTCGACGCGTGCCGGCGCTTCCTCGATGCCCATGCCGCCGCGCCGCAGCGCGGGTCGGGGGCGCCGCGGTCGAGCGGGGTCAAGGGTCAGGAGCCCGCGGAGCGGGGGAAGCGGCGGGGCAGGGCGGCGCGGGCGCCGAAGGAGGCAGCCGCACGCCGTCGCGCCTGAGATCCGCGGCGGCCGCGCGGGATCGCCGCGGGTTCGGGTGCCGCGCGACCGGGCCACCGGCGCCCGGCCGGCATGCCGGACCGCTGGCCGGACAGCCGCGGCGGGTTGCCGCGGCCCGCTGCGCCCGTGAGCCCCCGGCCGGTCGCCGGCCCGCAGGTCGGCGATCACCGTTCCGGCGGGGCCGACGGGGCTCGAAGGGAGACCGGCGTCCGGACACGATCGCACCGTGGTTCAGGCGGATAGGATCGCCCAGCCGTGGGGGCCGAGGCTCACCCGCGCGGCGCCGTCGTCGCCGGGGACGAGGTCACCGTCGCCCACCTCGACGCGACGGGCCCCCGGCACCGGCAGCAGGGCGGGCCCGTCGTCGAGGTTCAGTGCGAGGAGCAGGGGCTGATGCGCCTCGGTCTGATGCGTCCCGGTCAGCTGCCGCCCCGACAGCGCGAGCACGAGCTGCGCGTTGGCCAGATGGATCTGCCGCGCACGGGGCCGATGCAGCCAGGGATGGCGCCGGCGCAGGGCGATGAGGCTCTGGTGCAGGCGGTAGATCGGCCAGCCGTAGGGGGCGAGTTCGGTCGGCGTCGCCGCGAAGGACGGGCGGATCGCATCATCCCCGCCCACCCGTTCCTCCTTCACGCCCCGGAACGCCTGCTCGTCGCCGGCGTAGATCGAGGGCGTCCCGCCGCAGGTGAACAGGATCGCGAGTGCGTGGGGCAGGTGCCGCTCGTCGGAGAGCCGGCTGGCGATGCGCGTCACGTCGTGATTGCCCACGAAGGTCAGCGGCACGAAGGTGTCCAGGTAGCCGTCGTGGCGCTCCAGCGCGTGGGCCAGTTCGAACAGGTTGCGATCGTTGAGGGCGCTCCAGACCGCCTTCCAGAGCTCATACTGGGTGACGGCATCCATGCCGGTATCGCGCACGATGCCGGCGTAGTCGCCGTGAATCACCTCGCCGACGATGTAGGCGTCCGGGTGGTCGGCGCGGATCCGGGACAGCACCTGCGCCCAGAAGCGCCGGGGGACGGCGTAGGCTGCGTCCAGCCGCCAGCCGTCGGCGCCGCGGGCGAGCCAGTGATCCAGGATCGCGGCGACGTAATCCGCCACCTCCGGCGCGTCGTGATCGAGGGTGACGAGCTGGCGATGCCCCTCGAAGCAGGCATAGTCCGGCTCCGTCCCGGGTGCGGTGCCGCGCGGCCAGGACAGCTTGAACCAATGCGCCCGGTCCGCCTGCGGGCCGCGATGCAGAACCTCCTGGAAGGCGGGATGCCCGCGACCGACGTGGTTGAAGACTCCGTCGAGGAGGACGCGCAGGCCCCGCGCGTGCGCGGCCTCGATCAGGGCGTCGAAATCGGCATCGTCGCCGAGACGCGGGTCGATCCGGAAGGGATCGATCGTGTCGTAGCCGTGGGTCGAGGCCGCGAAGATCGGCCCGAGCGCCAAGCCCGAGGCGCCGAGTTCGACCGCGTAGTCGAGCCAGGCATGCAGCTGGGGCAGGCGATGCACGACGGGCGCGCCGGCAACGGCCTCGGGCTCAGCGCCGACGAAGCCGAGCGGAAAGATCTGCCACCAGACAGCGTGTTGGATCCAGGCTGGCACCAGACCTCCGTGCACCTCAAGCTGCGGATGAACTTCACTCCGCCCTCAAAGTTGCAGCGCCGGTCGCGTTCGCTCCGCCCGTCCGCCCCGGGGCGCGGGGTACGACCCTGCGTCGGACCGCCCCGGCCCTGACGCGCGTCGGGCACGGAGCCGATCCGCCCGCGACGGTCCGCCCCCGGCCGGCCGCGCGGCCCTATCGCGCCAGATGCCTGTCGAAGAAGCCCGCGATCTCCTCGAACACCGCCCGGGTCTCGGGCGCGGTGTCGTCCCGGATGTAATGGGCATGGGACTGGCCTTCGCCGACCTGAAGAAAGGCCTCCACGCCGGCCTCGCGCAGCTTGCGATGCACGCGCACCGTGTTCGAGAGCAGCAGGTCGCGCGTGCCGGTGGTCAGGATGGTGGGCGGGAAACCCCTGAAGTCGCCGTAGACGGGCGAGAGCATCGGATCCTTGAGGTCGTGACCGTCCGCGTAGACCTTGGCCCCGTCGTCGCAGAAGCCGTCGGGCGAGACCAGCACGTTGTCGAGCATCGCGTTCGTCACGAAGCTGTCGCCGACTTTGGTGGTGTCCGACATCGGCGTGCCCGGCGCGATGGCGGCGGGCAGGGGCAGTCCCTCCTGCTTGGCCCGCAGCACCATGGCGAGGGTCAGCGCGCCGCCGGCCGAGGTGCCGAAGATCGCCGTCTTCCTCGGATCCGTCGCCCGCGTGACGGCCTTCCAGACCGTCATGGCGTCGTCGTGGGCGGCCGGATAGACGGCCTCCGGCGGCATGCGGTAATCGACCGAGATCACCTTGAAGTGGCCGAACCCGGCCATGAACAGCGCCTCCGGCAGGCCGGCCTCGCCGGGGTTGAGCACGTAGCAGCCGCCGTGGACGTGGACGAGCACCCGGTCGCGGTTCTCCGGCGGGACGAATTCGGGGGTCACGATGAAGGCCCGCACCCCGTCGATCGTCGTGCGCGCGACCGTCACGTGCAGGCGCTCGATCATGCCGGGCACGAGCTTCCTGAGCGCCTCCGCGCCGGTCTCGGCGACGGGCTTCCAGGCCGCGCCGTCCTTCGGGTGGATGTCCCAGTTGGTCCGCAGCGGCAGGCCGATGATCTTGCCCATCTGCGGGCTGACGTCGGCGGGCACCGGCACGGACTTGGCCGGCACCTGCAGCGGGGCGGCCTGCTGCTGCGCCGCGGCGGGGCCGGCGGCGAGCGCCGCAGCCAGAACCGCGCCGATCGCGATCGTGGTCTTCCCGATCATCACCTGCCCCCTCGCTGTCTCAGCGGCCGCGCGGCGCGCCCGCATCCAGGAAATCCCGGACGGTCCGGTTCATGTAGTCCACGTCCGCGGCCTTGGTCGCCGTGGCCGTCGTGTGGCCCTGCACGGACGGCACGGCGACGACGCTCGCCTGCGGGATGTAGGCGCCGGCCTCGCGCGCCTCCTCGACCGGATTGTACAGGTCGAGGCTGCCGCCGGTGAGGATCAGGGTCCGGGCCTTGATCGCGGCGAGCGCCTTCCGGACATCGCCGCCGAACCCGGGGGTCTGGCCGATGTCGTGGCGGTCGTAGGCCCAGGTCTGGGCGATCCAGTCATTGGCGTCGAAGCCGGATTTCAGCACCGCCTCCTCCTGCGCGCGCATCCAGGGCAGGATGTCGAGGGGCTGCGGGGCGATCCCGCGCAACGCCTCGGGCGTCCGGGCGGCCAGCACCTGCAGGATGTCGGCGCGCAGCCGCCACCCCTGCTCGGGCTGCCGGTCGTAGGCGCCGTCCTTGAAGGCGGGGTCGAGCATCAGCGCCCTGCGGGTCGCCTCGTTGACGGCGATCGACCACGGCGCGGTGCGCGCCATGGGGGTGAGCGCCACCAGGGCGTCCATGAAGCCCGGATGGCTCACACCCCATTGCAGCGCCTGCATGCCGCCCATCGAGGCGCCCGCCACCGCCACCAGATGGGTGATCCCGAGGCGGTCGAGGAGCCGCTTCTGGCTCTCCACCATGTCGCGGATGGTGAAGTGCGGGAAGGCCGTCCCGTGCTGGCTCGCGCTGGTGCTCGGGCTCGTAGACAGCCCGTTGCCGATCGCGTCGGTGGCGACGACGAAGTACCGATCCGTGTCGAGGGCCTTGCCGGGACCGATGAGGAAGTCGATCCGGTGATGGTTGCCGCCGATCGCCGTGGTCATCAGGATCGCGTTGGACTTGTCGGCGTTCAGCGTCCCGTGGGTGACGTAGGAGATCGAGAAGTCCCGGATCGTCTCGCCGCTCTCCAGCGGCAGGTCGCCCAGCCGCTCCAGCCGGTGCGGCGGGTCGTTCGGACCGTGCGCCGCGGACGGCGACAGTCCGGCAGCCAAGAGGCAGACGGCCAGGGACCATCCCAACCGTCCGGCCGTCGCGCGATGTGCCCGCATCCCCGTCTCCCGTATCCGGTGTCGCCGCGCGCTCAGGCGATCGGGCGCGGCACCGCCGCGCGCGCGCCCGATGCCGGGCCGTCCTCGGCCGGCGCGAGGACCGGCTCGAGGCTCTCCAGGCTCTGGCGGCGCGGCTCGACGCCGAAGACGGCGACCGCCACGATCTGCAGGGCCAGGAGGGCGATCATCAGGCCGGTCACGCCCGCGATGCCGTAGGCCTCGAACAGGCTCACGACCAGGAAGGGCGTCACGATGGTGGCGCCGCGGCCGACCGTGTTGCACAGGCCCGACGCCCTGAGCCGCACCTCGGTGGGGAAGAGTTCGGGGATGTAGATCCCGAACAGGAGCGCCACCAGCACGTAGATCGGCACGGTGAGCCCGAACCCGACCAGCGGCAGCAGCACCGGATCCTGCGTCATCGGGTACAGGATCCCGAACAGGATGGCGGCCGCCGAGGCGCCGATGATCGTCGGCTTGCGGCCCCAGCGGTCGGCGGTGAGCGCGCCGATGGTGCTGCCCACCGGCGCGCCGAGCCCCATCAGCAGGGCGTAGCCGAAGGAGGTCGCCACCGAGAGGCCCTGCCGGATGAAGAAGGTCGGCAGCCACGTCACGAAGCCGTAGAGCAGGGTGTTGATCACCACGAGGCAGAGGCAGCCGAGCAGCAGGCGCGACAGCAGCGGCGGCCGGAACAGGGCGGAGAGCCCGAGCTGCGGCACGGGCGCCGACACGGCGGCCGGCGGCAGGGGTGCGCCGCGGGCGGCCTCGGCCTCGATCGACCGCATCAGCGCCTCGGCCTCGGCGTGGCGGCCGACGGCCTCCAGCCAGCGCGGCGATTCCGGCAGGTTCTTGCGGGCGTACCAGACGGCCAGCGCCCCGAGGCCGCCCAGCGCGAACATCGCCCGCCAGCCGAAGACCGGGATGACGAGATAGCCGATCAGCGAGGCGGCCGGCAGGCCGGTGACCACGAAGACCGCCATCAGGCCCAGGAAGCGCCCGCGGGAACGCGCCGGCACGAACTCGGTCATGGTCGAGTAGCCGACCACGTTCTCGGCCCCGAGCCCGACGCCCATGATGAAGCGCAGGATGATCAGCACCGTCATGTTCGGCGCGAAGGCGGCGCCGATGGCGGCGAGGCCGAAGACCAGGAGGTTCGCCTGGTAGGTGAAGCGCCGGCCGTAGCGGTCGCCGAAGAAGCCCGTGAGGAACGAGCCGGCCATCATGCCCACGAAGGTCGCCGAGACGAACCACGCGTTCTGCGGCAGGGTCGAGAAGCCGCTCTTCAGGGTCGAGCCCAGCACGGTGGCGGCGATGTAGATGTCGAACCCGTCGAAGAACATGCCGATCCCGATCAGCCACATGATGCGGCGGTGGAACGGGCCGATCGGCAGGCGGTCGAGGCGGCCTCCGGCGTTGACCGCCGGGCTCACGGGTTCGGGCATGGGGCGTTTCCTTCCGGGCTTCGGGTTCGGCGCGGAAGGGGCCCGTCTGGCGCGGACCTCGCATCCCCCCGCGCGGTCGTGCGTCAGTTCAGGCGGCGCTGGCCGGCCGTGTCGCGGTACCAGTCGAAGGGCCCGTCGCCGGTGGCGACCATGATGCTCTTCACGTCGAAATGGTCGTTGAAGCTCTCGATGCCGCACTCGCGGCCCAGCCCGCTGTCGCCGACACCGCCCCACGGGGAGGCGGGGTCGAGGCGGTGGTGGTCGTTGATCCAGACGATGCCGGCCTTGACCGCGTGCGCGACCCGGTGGGCCCGGGCGACGTCCCGGGTGCGCACCGCCGCGGCGAGGCCGAAGGGCGAGTCGTTGGCGAGCCGGAGCGCCTCGGCCTCGTCCTCGAAGCGGGTGACGCTGGTGAACGGCCCGAACACCTCCTCCTGGAAGATGCGCATGTCGGCGGTGACGTCGGCGAAGACGGTGGGCTCGACGAAGTAGCCGCCCTCGAAGCCCGGCACCGTCGCGGCCTGGCCGCCCGCGACCGCGCGGGCGCCCTCGTCGCGGCCGTAGCCGGCATAGGCGAGAACACGGTCGCGCTGGCGCTCGGAGATGACCGGCCCGAGCTGGGTCGCGGTGTCGAAGGGGTCGCCGAGGCGGATGGAGGCCGTCTTGGCGGCCAGCCGCTCCACGAACTCGTCGTAGATGGAGGCCTGGACGAGGTGGCGGCTGCCGCACACGCAGGTCTGGCCGGCGCCGATGAAGGCGCCGAAGGCCGCGTAGTTCACCGCCCGCTCGACGTCGAAATCGTCGAACACCATCACGGGGGTCTTGCCGCCGAGCTCCATGGTCTGGTGGGCGAAGACCTTCGCGGCCGCCGAACCGGCGATCCGGCCGGCCTCGGTACCGCCGGTGAGCACGAGCTTGTTGATGTCGCGGTGCTCGGCGAGCGCCTTGCCGGTGGAGGCGCCCAGGCCCAGCACGATGTTGAACACGCCCGGCGGCAGCCCGGCCTCGGTGAAGATCTGCGCGAGCTTCAGGGTCGTCAGCGGCGTGTACTCGGAGGGCTTGACCACCGTGGTGCAGCCGGTGGCGAGCACCACCGCCAGCGACTTGCACAGGATCATCAGCGGGTGGTTGAACGGCGTGCAATTGGCCACGACGCCGATCGGCGTGCGGCGGGTGTAGTTGAGGTAGTTGCCCTCCACCGGGATCACGTCGTCGCGCCGCGCCAGCGCCACCCCCGCGAAGTAGCGGAAGAAGTCCGGCAGCCGCGAGAGCTGGGCCCGGGTCTCGTTGACCGGCCGACCGTTGTTGGTGGTCTCCAGCCGGTAGAGCGCGTCGAGGTTCGCCTCGAAGGCGTCGGCGAGCCGGTTGACCAGGCGGGCCCGGGCCCGGATGTCCATGCCGCCCCAGTTCTTGCCCTCGAAGGCGGCCCGGGCGGAGCGCATCGCCCGGTCGACGTCGGCCGGCCCCGAATTCGGGATGCGGGCGATGACCGCGCCGGTGGCGGGGTTGCGCACGTCGATCAGGGTGCCGTCCCCGGCCTCGACCTCGCGCCCGTCGATGAAGTTGCCCCGGGTCTCGATCGCCGGTGTCGGCTCGCGCATGTTCATGGCGTCTCTCCCGTATCGCGTCGCGCGGCCGGCCCGCGGGCCCCGCCGGCGCTGGTTCAGAGGACGACCGCGCTGCGCTCCAGCGCGGTCAGGATGCGGCGCTCGGCCTGGGCGACGTGCGCGCGCACGAGGCGCCGCGCCCCGCGCCCGTCGCGGTGCTGCACGGCGTCGATGATGGCGGCGTGCTCGTCCACCAGCTGCGCCGGATCGCGCCCGCGGATGCCGTCGAGGCTGACCCGCACGAGCCGGTCGGCCTGCTCGACGAGGTCGCGCACGGTGGCGGCCATGCGCCGGTTGCCCGAGGCTTCGGCCAGGGCGATGTGGAAGGCGCGGTTCTCGGCGATGAAATCGGCTCCCTCGGCGACCGTGCGGAACGCGTCGAGGGCGTCGAGGGCGGCCTGGGGCGCATCGGCCGCCGCCTCCGCCGCGCAGGCCGGCTCCAGCGCGAGGCGCATGCGGAGCAGATCGCGCGCGTCGGAAACCGAAATTGCGTTGATCTGATATCCCTGGCGGGCGTGAACCGTCACGAGCCGCTCGCGCTCCAGGCGGAGCAGCGCCTCACGGACCGGCTGGCGGCTCACGGCGTAGCGCTGGGCCAGCTCCTGCTCGCGCACCTCCGCGCCGGGTCGCAGCGTGCAGGCCAGGATATCGGCGCGGATCGCCGCGTAGATGTTGTCTCGGAGCAGCACGGACGGCCTCTTTCGATGATCCATGCTGCCACTCGTGAAATATCACGTCAACCGGGTTGATGCCGACTGATCGGAATGCGACAGCGGATTGAAACCGCGGATCGGGCGGGCGGGGGAGGTCTGGATGCAATCGATGGTCGCGGATGGACAGGTGGCGCTCGCGGTCTCCGGTGAGGGGCCGCCCCTGGTGCTGCTGCACTCGCTGCTCGCCGACGCGACGAGCTTCGACCGGGTCGCGCCCGGGCTCGGACGGGACTTCCGGATCCTGATCCCCGACCTGCCCGGCTTCGGCGGGTCCGCGCCGGCGCCGGGCGGGCTCGAGGCCGTCGCCGACCGGGTGGCGCAGGCCGTGCGCGAGGCGGCGGACGGGCAGCCCGCGGCCGGTCTCGGCAACGGCTACGGCGGCTTCGTGCTGCTGCTCTGCGCCCTGCGCCATCCCGGCCTGTTCGACCGCCTCGTCCTCGCGGATTGCGGCGCCTGCTTCCCGGAGCCGGGGCGCGAGGCCTTCCGCGGCATGGCGCGGGCGGCGGGCGAGAAGGGGCTCGCGGCGATCGCCGACACCGCGATGCGCCGCCTGTTCGCGCCCGCCTTCCAGGACGCCCATCCGAACCTGATGGCGGAGCGGCGCGCCGCCTTCCTGCGCACCGATCCGGCGGTCTTTCAGGCCGCCTGCGCGGCGCTCGCCGGCCTCGACCTGCGCGGACGCCTGTCCGAGCTGCGCGTCCCCGTCCTCGTGCTGGTCGGCGAGCACGACGAGGCCACCCCGCCCGCCATGGGGCGCGAGCTCGCCGCCGGCCTGCCGGAGGCCACGTTCGTCATGGTGCCGGACTGCGCCCACGTCCCGCAGCTTCAGAGCCCCGAGGCCTTCGAGACGGAAGTCAGGGCGTTCCTCCAGGGGCAGGCCGCGCGCCGCTGAGGCGCCCGGAAGGGCCCGCGCGTCACGGGCGCCGGTGGCCTCAGGGGCGTATCGCGGGCGTCTCGACCGGCAGCGGCGCGGCCCGCGTCGCGAGGTAGAGCTCAAGGGCCGTGTAGTCCGGCGCGCCGTCGGGGAACGGTTCCGCCCGCATCCCGGTCAGGCAGTTGCGCAGGCGCCGCTGGAGCGAGCCCAAGGCCTGCCATTCCAGGCGGTAGAGCGGGTAGCCGGTCGGGTGCCCCTGCGGGATGGTCGCCGAGCCGAGGCGGCGCCCCCAATGGTCGTCGTGGCAGATGGCGCAGGACAGGCCGAGTTGTCCCATCCGGCGCGCGAAGAGCGCCCGGCCCGCGGCCCGCGCGGGCTCGAGCCGGGTGTCGCCGGGCGGGGCGATCGGCAGGCCCCGCGACTGCAGGGCCACGAAGGCGGTCAGCGCGAGGATGTCGGGGCTCTCGTGCGGCAGGGGCTCCCCACCCTGCCGCTCGCGCCGGCACTGATCGATCCGGCCCTGGAGGTCGATCGGCCGATGCGTGCGCTCGTCCCAGGCGGGATAGCGCGCCGCCACGCCGCGCATGCCGGCCTCGGCCGTGCCGTGACACCCGGCGCAGGAGGGCTTGCCTGATGCGGGCGGGCGCCCCCACAGCTCGGCCCCGTCGGCGACCGCGAGCATGCCGGGATTGGCGGTGTCGTCCCGCTGCATCGCGCGAAGCTCGGGGCTCATCTGGTCGAAGCCCGAGCGCCGGTCGGCCGGGGCCCCATCCCCGGCGCCGGCCGGCGGGCCGCACAGCAGGCACGCGACGAGGGCGAGCGGCTTCACCGTCGAGCGGCGCGGCATCCTCGCCTCAGCCGACCGCGATCGCCGCGGTCTCGGTCTGCTCGAAGCCGTTGTCGCCGCGCCACGTGAAGGTGAAGCCGCCGCTCCGCGTCGCGACCCAGGTGAAGGTCAGGTAGGGGTTGGCCGACGAGGCCGGGAACAGCTCGGCGCGGAAGATCTCATCGCCCTCGAAGCGGCAGACGAACTCGGTCACGATGTTGCGCGCGAGGATGCGTCCGTCGGGGCCCGGGCGGAACCCCGTCTCCATTGGGTGGGAGAGCAGCGTCTTGATCGCCACGACCTCGCCCGGCTTGGCGGTCTTGGGCAGGTTGATCAGGGTGCGGGCCATCCGGTCTCAGCCCTCCAGGCAGGCGGCGAGCGTCACGATCGCGTCGGCGCTGGCGGACCAGTAGGTCCCGTCGCTCATCTCGGCGATCGCGGTGATCCGCTGCGAGTCCGCGAGGCGGATGCGCGTCGCGACCTGCGCGCGCCCGGCCTCCGGCCCCAGGTGGACCGTGACGACGTTCGGCTGCGGGTTCCGCTCGTTGAACACGCCGATCCGGCGGACGTGGTCGGCCGGAATCATCGGGCTCTCGACGCTCACGCTGAGCGGCACCGTGTTGCCGTTCTCCACGAGCGGCGGCAGGTCGAGGGTGACCCGGCCCGGCCGGATCGCGCTGGTGCCAGCGAAGCGCCGGATCGCGGATTCGGTGGTCTCCGTGCGCGGCAGGGGCGCCGCCCCGGCGGGGCGCAGCGCGACGGCGAGGACGGTCCCGGCCGCCCCGGCCAGCACGCGGCGGCGATCCGGACGCTGCGCGGTCATGGCGACTCCTTCGGCTTCGCTTCGGTCGCGGGCTCGCGCAGGGTGGCGAGGAAGGCGACGACGTCCTCGATCTCCCCCGCGTCCAGGATCGGGCGCCCCTGCCACGCCCTGCCGACGCGGTCGAGATTCGTCAGGCTGTAGTAGGATGGCATGATCGTGTCCGGGTTCAACACCCGCCCGTCCACGAGGCGCAGGCGCAACGCCCCCGCGCTCCGGCGGGCGCCGACGCCCGTGAGGTCCGGGGCGAGATTGCCCTGGAACCGCTCCTCGGGGAAGGGGCCCGCGTGGCACAGGAGGCAGAGCCCGCGGGTCCGGTCGGCGACGATCCGGCGCCCGCGCGCCGGATCCCCCGGGTGGCCCGTGAGGGATTCGGGGATCGCGTCGCCGACGATCGCGTCGGGCCGCACGGGTGGACCCACGGCTTCCCCGGCCCGCGCCGCGCCCGGGATCGAGGTCACGAGCGGGATCGCGACGAGGCCGGCGACGAGGCTGGCGACGGGGCCGGAGACGGGGCCGGCGGGCACCCGGCAGCTCACCCGAACGCGTCCCGGGTGATCGTCCGGTACCAGTCCTCGCCCTGCGCCGCCTCCTGCGCGCGCTGGGCGGCCGGCGCGCCCAGCGGGCTCGTGCCGCCCGCCCCCGGGACGTCGGCCAGGAGCCCGTTCGCCGGGTGGAACACGCCGGCGATCGAGATGCCGTAGCCCGGCGCGACGAGGCTGTAGCAGGTGTTGATCAGCTTCGGGGTCTGCGGCGCGCGGCCGGCGAGCAGGTCGAGGACCGCCTGCGCGCAGACCTTGCCCTGGGCGTTGGCCGAGAAGGCCGATTTCGGCATCGCTCCGGCGACCGCCGCGTCGCCGATGACGTGGATGCCGGCGACGCGCTGCGATTCGAACGTCACGGGGTCGATCGGGCACCAGCCGCTGCGGTCGGCGCAGCCGGCCAGCACCGCGATGCGGCCGGCCCGCTGGGGCGGGATGATGCAGGCCACGTCCGCCTTGTACTCGGCGAAGTCGGTGCGCACGACCATCGCGGCCGGGTCGACCGCCGTGACCTGCCCGCCGGAACTCAGCGGCACGTGTTCCAGCACGTCCGGGTAGAGCGTCGCCCACGCCTCCTCGAACAGCTTCTGCTTGGAGAAGGTGTCCTTGGCGTCGAGCAGGATCAGCTTGGCCCGCGGCTTCCGGGTCTTGAGGAAATGCGCGATCAGGCTCGCGCGCTCGTAGGGGCCGGGCGGGCAGCGATAGGGATTGGCGGGCGCCGACAGGACGACGGTCCCGCCCTCCGGCAGGGCCGCGAGCTGGCGCGCCAGCAGCACCGTCTGCGCGCCCGCCTTCCAGGCATGCGGCATGGCGGTGACGGCCTGTGCGTCGTAGCCCGGCACGGCGTCG
>Ga0160427_10000591_pt1 | contig 21835 bp, 18 predicted proteins | sample SolpanmetagenomL_FD_108194 | JGI IMG/M metagenome (GOLD analysis project Ga0160427, IMG submission 108194) | Solar panel surface microbial communities from Lawrence Berkeley National Laboratory, California, USA - L | ecosystem: Engineered > Built environment > Solar panel > Unclassified ...
ACAACCCAGCGGCGCGCTGGGTGACATTCGGGATCGCCGGGAGCAGGAATCGGCTGTTCCTCCGTCGCTTTCTGAGGGATGTGCGCGACCAAGCCTTCATCTACAGCCAGTTGACGACACGCGGGCGTGTCGTATCCACGGTCCAGCAGCAGATGGCGCTGTTCCTGTTCCTGAAAAACAGGAACAGCCACCACAACAGCATCCAGGACGTCCATCAGCATCTTGCTGTCATGACGATTGGCGCCGCACAGGACCACGGAGAGTGGGATGCCTTTGGCGCCTCGGAGCAGTGTACGTTGACACCCGGCTTTCCCTCGGTCGGTGGGGTTGCTGCCTGTGGCTTCCGGCGCACCATCGCCCCCGTTTTACCCAGAGGGGCTTTCACCATGCTTCCGTCGGCGGCTTGCCATTCCCAATCGATCCCCAGTTTCTAGTCGTACTCTTCGAGCACGATGGCCCACGCTGTGCATAGGCATTCATGTTCTACCCAAGCACAAAACCGTTCGTGAACGGTAGATTTCGGGCCGTATCGGCGGGGAAGTTGCCTCCACTGGCTGCCTGTTCGGGCCAGCCAGATCAGGCCGTTGAACATCGAGCGGGCGTCCCGTGCGGGACGCCCGCTCTTTTTCCTGGGCTTATCGATTACCAGGACAGGGGCCAGGCGGATACAAAGGTCGTCCGATACTTCCCACAGCGTGTTCTGGTCGTTGATCTGATCTTGATAGGGTTGAGTCGTCACTGGACTTCAGTAGACTAGATTTTCCGGATAGGGTCTTAAACGCTGAAGCCACACCGCGCCCGCTCGGCCAGCGGGAGACGCCAGGAAGGGTCATGGGGATAGTGACGTAGTAAGACCGCCCGGGAAAGACCCGCCCTCCGATGCCGACCGTGCCAGAGTACCGCTCAAAGGATACGCTATGCATGCAAAAGTACACCACGCCTTGACAACAACGAAGACCCCGACATGGTGACCCCGCGCCGCCTTCAGCGCCGGGACCGAGTCCGCGCCTGGTTTCTAATCATTCTCGGCGCGCTCCTCATCCTGACTGGCTTAGGTTTCGCCATCCACCGGTTCATAATCCTCGACATTTTTCCCATGGCCGTCGGGATCGCCGTGATCCTCATCGGCTACCGGTTCCTGAACCGCAAACAGGTGTTTTGATGATGAGGCCCTTCTGCGGCGCGTGATGGGGTGGTGTCGTGATGAAGGATGTCGCTCAGCCGAATACCCGTCGTCGCCGGCTAGGCATCATCCTGACCATCGTTGGCGTCATCTGCACCATCGGCTTTTCCATCTTCTGGGGCATCAACGTTAGCCTTCCTACCCAAGTACTTGCGATCATTAGCACTCTCATCCTCGCGCTAGGACTCACACTGTTGCGCCCACTGCGATTTATTGAAGGGGAGCGCTGACATGGTGAAGCGGTCGCTCGCACGATTTTCGGCCCAGATCGCTATGTTTGTCTTCATCGTGGTGCTGGCTTCAATTCTACACCCTTATATGATTCGGTTCAAAGGTAACTTGATGTGGATCTTCACCTTCCTTGTGGTCCTGGGTCTCCTACTGCTACCAAGCTGGCTTTTCGAACGTTTTCAGAGACCGCTCGATGAACCGAAGAAGCCTACAGGTGTCAAGATCCTTAGGTCGATCCCATTCGTCGAAGGCAGCCGGCTCTTCGTCTTCAACACCCACATCGGACCAATGGATGGACCAAAAGGCTTCCGCACCGTGGCGGTATACCAGCCCACCGCTATGCCCACCCGGCCCAGCTTAGTCGGCTATATCATCCGCTGGATGCTGGTGCTCCCAGCTGCCGCCCTCGCCTATATCCTCGTGGTGGTGGCCTGCTTAGGCGCTATTGATGACCGATCCACGAACTCCTGGGGCGTCACTGAATTCACCTTGCTATTCGCTATAGCCACCGTCGCCGCGATCCTCGCTGGCGCCTTTACCGCACCGACCCGTCACGTCCAGACAGCTAGCGTTCTGGTGGTGATCCTGGCTGGAACATTCTTTACTCTTACAGCTCGCTTTGCCCCCTCAGGCATCCACGACACGTCGCTGCCACCTACCGTCCTAGGGCAGGTGGCCGCTGGCTTCCTTGCCACGCTCTTGATGTGGTGGAACGTACGGCGTAAGGAACAGCAACAGACCAGGAGAACATTTGAATAGGCTGATCGGCTTCCTCTTAGTGGTCGGCGGGGCACCCCCATCGTGAGCGGCCTCATCCCAGGCACCGAGTGAGGAAACGGGGACTTTGTCTTTGGTGCAATCCTGGCACTGGTGGCAATGGTTCAAGGGATCAGACTGGTCGGATGTGATTTAGAGCCTATCCGGAAGATTTTTTGAGTGGCGCGACGGGGGCGAATTTGCGCCAGATGATGCGTCTGTGCGATCCTCCGGTTCTCGAGTCGGTGAACGTCCATGTTGCGATGTGCTGAGACCAGCACCTTACCGACTGGCGCGGTGGCCAGAGACGGGCAACGACATGAACGGCAATTTTGCCTCCCCGCTCAGGCGATCGCCATCAACCACCAATTTGAAGCTCACGGTCACCGTCATGGGTAAGGTGATCACCGCCTTGAAGGTCAGTGTCTCCCCCGAAAGCTGCCCGTCCCGGATCGGCTGCCCGTTGAAGGTACCTCCGAGGACGCTGGCCTCCATCAGGAGCTGCAGGTCGGCCTGCTGCTCTCCTTCAGGGGTGCGGTACTGAAGTTGCCAAGGACCAGCTACGCCATGGTCACGCTCAGACAGAGCGGCCATCCCTGCAACGGCCTGCTGACGGCGGTAGGCAGCCGCGTTCCGGCGGTACTCTTCCTTCTCCGCTGCGTGATCAGGAAGGTCACCTGCGCTGATTTCCACAGAGAAGAAGCTGTCCAGCGCCGCGTTGGCCTGCACCGCCAAGGTTCCGGCCCGTGGCAGCATGGTGGCCTCGTACCGGGCCACGGCCGACTCCAGACTCGCTTCTTCACAGACCGCGTGGGCCAGCTCCGCGCCGTCTAGCAACGCCAAGTTCGCTCCGAAACCGCCGAAGGGCGACATGACATGCGCGGCGTCGCCGAGCAGGGTCACGCCAGGCACGGTTGTCCAGGTGAGTGGGGCGGGCAAGATCATGATCGGTCGGTTGATGAAGGCCACGTCGTTTCCGGTCAGGAAGGGCATGAAGGCCGTTGACCATTCGCTGTAGTGCTGCCGTAACCAGTCCAGCGTGGCCTCGCGGTCGTTCAGGTCGGTACCGGCCTGCTCTGGCCAGTCCGCAGGGGCTCGGAAAGCGAGGTAGCCGAACACCCGCCCACCGCTGCTGCGCTGAGCGATGATGGCGCGCCCGTCACCGCCATTGGCAAACAGGTGTCCGGCTCCCACCATTTGGGCGATCTCCGGGTGACGGGTATCCACGTCGTCATACCGCACACTCAGGAAGGTGACCCCGCCGTATTGAGGTGCGGCGGAGCTGAGCAGGGGACGGACCCGTGACCAGGCTCCGTCTGCACCGATCAGCAGATCCGTCTCGACTGTCGCGCCGTTGTCGAAATTCAGCCGGTGGATTCCGTTGCCCACGGGGACGACATGTTGCAGTTTGTGGCCCCATTGAATGGTGCCAGGTGCCAGCGACGCAGCGAGCAGGGCACGCAGTTGTCCGCGGTCGATTTCGGGTGCACCCTGCTCGCCGGCCTCGGGAAGGTACTCAGCCTGGAGGTCCGCGTGGCGGTTCAAGTTGCGTTTGGCCTGATCTTCGAACCGGGCCAGGGAGAGAAAGGCCGGGAGCAGGCCGGCATCCTCCAGGGCGATCTGGCCGCTGTCCGCGTGCATGTCGAGGGTGCCTCCAGCATCACGGGCCTCGAGAGAACGGTCGAGGTCATAGACCGTCACCGGCATGCCACGCTGCTGCAGGATTCGGGCACAGAGCAGGCCGCCTGGACCGGCACCGACGATGGCGATGCGGGGCAGCGGGCGATGGGCAGGGGTGGGACTCAGGGCGTGTTCGTTCATAGGGCTCCTTCAGGCGATGGAATTCGGCGGCCTGGATCTGTTATCCAGCTATATAAGCATAGCTAGTAAAATAGTGCAACAACTAAGCTTTTTGGGTTGATGATCTGAAGTGGTATTCTGGTACCATGAATGCCCTGACCGTCGGTCGCCGCGAACGCAAAAAGGCCGCCACCCGCCGTACCATTGCGGACGCCGCCCTGCAACTTTTCCTGAAGCATGGCTTCGATGCCGTCAATGTGCGTGACATCGCCGAGGCTGCCGACGTTTCGACCACTACGCTGTTCAAGCACTTCCCAACCAAGGAAGCGCTACTGTTTGACAACAATGATGAGCGCGAGAGCCGACTGACCGCAGCCGTCCGCCAACGTGCCCCTGGGCAGTCGATCCCGCAGGCGCTGCGCGATTCAGTCCTGGCGAGCTGGGATCAGCATCTGCTGCATCCACGCATGGGGGAATTCCTGGCGCTGGCCCGGTCCACGCCAGCGCTCCAAGATTACGCCCGCCGGATGGACCTACGCCATGAACAGTCGGTTGTCGCGGCCATTGCCGCCGAGTTGAACCGGCCTGATGATGACCCCGCGAGCCGTGCACTCGCCCGTTTCGCGTTCGAAGCACCTCGCCTGGCGGTTACAGCCACAGATCCTGTGGCCGCCCTTTGGCAGATCTTTGAGTTGCTTGAACATGGCTGGACAGCCACCGCTGAGGTAGCCTTCTAAGCTCGACTTTGGCCATTGAGGAGCATCAGGCCGCGTAGCAAAGTGCGTCTGCGAGGCGCTCGATAAAATCGAGCGGGACTTGAACCATCTCGCGTCCTGGCGCACATGTGCGAAAAGTCGGCACCTTCCATAAGGCTCGCCGAACCTCGGCGAGCGCATCGACGAAGGTCGGCAGGGTCTCGTCGTACCAGGCGGCACGACGGACCCAAGATTCATGGCCCTGCCAGCGTTCGTAGGCCATCAGGGACACGAGTGAGAACAGCCCCAGCGTTACTGGGGCTGTTCTCGCAAGAGCGAGGTCGGTCCACTGCCGCTGGGTTTCCACGCCCAGGTGTGTCCGAACCTCTTCAAAAATGACCTCGAGTTGCTACCGCTGCATGAAGGACTCGAGGATCCACAGTGGGGTCAGGAGGAAGTCCGTACAGAGCAGGGCTTGGGTGGAGAACTTGCCATGAGGATGGTTCTGGCAAGTTGTTGGCGTAGGGTGAAGCTGTGCTGACCGGCCAGAAGCTTCCAGGGTACCGATTCCTGCTTTCGGTGATCGGTCATGCCGTCTGGCTTTACCACCGTTATGCCCTGAGTTACCGGGACGTCGAGGAGTTGCTCTTCGAGCGAGGCGTCGAAGTGTCCCGGGAATCCATCGGCACCTGGTGCATCAATTTCAGTGGTGAGTTCGCCCAGAACTTACGTCACCGGGAACCCCTGCGGGGTTCCCGGTGGCATCTGGACGAAATGCACGTGGTCGTGGGTGGTGTAACCCATTGGCTGTGGCGAGCGGTTGACGAACACGGAGCTGTGCTCGACATGTTCCTTCAACGACACCGAGACACCTCAGCAGCGACGTCTCTTTTCAGACGTCTGCTGGGTGAATATGACGTCCCGGAAGCAGTCTGTACCGACAAGCTCACAAGTTATGGGGCGGCCATCCGCGAACTTCCGATACTAGGCGATGTCGATCACCAGCAGGTGATCAGGGCGGCCCGGTGCAACAATCTGATTGAACAATCTCATCGGCCTACACGACGTCAGGAACGAGGCCAACTGGGATTTCGGCAGGTCAAACGTGCACAAGGATTTCTCGACCTGCACGCGAGAATCACCAATCTTCACGGATCTACCCGCTCACGACCGACGCTCTCTCCTGAGAACCGCAATGCGAAGCTGGAAGGCCGTCGTGCAGCAGGTGGCCTGAAGTCCAGGCCACCTGCAACTGGTGTTCCTCGTCTGAGCCTTCCTGCAACAACTTGCCAGAACTGTTGTGCCTCTTCGAAAGGGTCTCGAGCTGGCCGAAATTGAAGACGCGATCTTTTGAGATCTAACTTGTCAACGGGAAGCTCAGCTCGAGTGGTAGGGACAAGCTGAGCTTCCCACGGCTCAGCTCAACACACAAACTTGCCAGAACCGTTGTGCCTGAGAGCCACCTGCCGAGGGTGAAGTGCTGTCCGAGCGCCGCGAGCAACTCCTAAAAGGCATTGATGAAAAGATTGAGAGTGCGCCGCCTGTGAAGGCTTGAGGCCCACAGGCGGTTAGAGGAAATCCGTATAACCTGAGCACCTTAGCGTTCATGCGGGTCACAGAACGCCGGACAGAGGTACAAGATTCGTGCAGGCAAGGCTCGTAGGGTCAGGATTCGTGGCCAGTGCTATCAGCAGGTCTTCATCCCTCGAGAGGGGTGTGTTGGTGAGCGTCTGGGCGAGCCGAGCCCTCTTACCTCGAAGGTTAAGGCGACTCGATTGGTCAGACTCTGATTGTCTCGGCGTTGAGGTAACGACGCAGGGCGAAACGCACCATGCTGCTGCTGCTGGCATCAGCCACTAGGGACACCAGCAGGTAGATGCCCAACGGCAGAATCAACAGGGTGTGAGAAGAAAAGTCAATCTGCACGCCCAGGTGTTCGGTGCTGCCCAGCCGTTTGCCCAGTACTGTAGCACTGCTGGCAAAGAACCGGGCGTACATTGCGAGATCAGCGGCTGGTAAGTTCAGCTCACCTTCCGAGCCGATCGCCACACCATTTTGCGTGGTAACCATCACCCCAACTACCCCAGGCCTTTTGATTAGAGTCGTGAGTAGCTCCAGGTATGTCGGGTCCGCCGAAGTGGCTGCACGCCGCAATTCGGCGTCTGCAGCTGTAAACAGAGACACCGGCGCATCTGGAACCGGCTGAGCCGAGGCAACGGAACTGAGATGCTCAGGTCGTGTCTGCGGTGCGGCGCGTTCGACCGTCTGCGCAACGGTCCGACTGGAAGCGGCAGGTGCATAAGGCATGGCTGCTGGTTGGGAGGCAGGAGGTGACACTGGGACGGCCATCGCCTGTAAGATGATTGGTAATAGCTCCTCGACGGTGAAAGGTTTGCGAACCAGAGCGTAGATGCCAGCCGCCTTCGCCTGAAGCGTCAGTTGGTCGTCAACGATCCCGCTAATCAACACCACCGGAATATGGGCCGTGTCAGCACGTGCGCCGAGCACCTGAGCGAGTTCCAGCCCGCCCATGCCGGGCATCAAAACATCCGAAATCAGCAAGTCTGGCATGGGTGTCCCGGCATCTAACTGCACCAGAGCGTCCTCGGCGCTTACGGCGACGCTCACCTCGGCGTGTGTGGAAAGCAGACGTTCGAGCACTTTGCGGACGCTGAGACTGTCGTCCACTACGAGTATTCGGTTCATTTCGGACTCCTGAGGTTAAGTCAACGGCTGAGCACTGAACGGCTGGGTCGGGTGCGAAGATGGTCGAGTTGTACCGCCATCTCCAGTAACAGCCGCGAGGTCGGAAGCGTAACGGTCGGTGGAAGCTGCTGGAACAGCAGGTTGAGCGTGACGGTGATGCTGAAGGTCGAAGCTGGGGCCAGCTCGGTAGCGATGAGAATGCGGATCAGGGCCTCATGGCCGAAAAGTCCTTTGTATTCCACGTGCCGGACCTCCCCGTCCAGCAGGTACAGGAGCGCTTGGTTCGGGCCGATCTTCAACACAATGCGGCCAGTCTTCTGCACTTGACAGAGCGAGCTGAGCAGGTCGAACATGCTCATCAACTCAAGCGTGCCACTCATCTGCACTTCGTCGGCAACTGGGCCCGGTGCGCTCAGGCCAAAAGGGTCATGTTTGTGATGAATACTGGCTCCCAGCAGGTCAAGCAGCTCAAGCGAAGTGCGGTCGTGAGAGGCGCTCAGGTCGCACAACGGATCCAGCCAGGGCAGCGGCTGATCGGTGACCAACAGCAGCGGCGTGCAGCCGGTAACCGCCTCGCTGCGCACGATCTCGTAGAATTCTCGCGCGCTCAGATCGCCCGGTTGGTCATCGCATAAAATCAGGTCGGGAGGGTTACGTTCGAGCTGGGTCAGGGCCTGAAGGCTGCTGCTGGTACTGATGACCTCTAGCCCCTCGGCGGCGGCGAGCGCAGCGAGGACCGCGCGCTTGAGGTCGTCCGGAATCACGAGTAGTAGCCTTTTCATAGCGTCTGTGCGTCTCCGGATTCCAGAGTCCCGGACGCGGAAACCCCGACCACGAGCAACTGCGCCAGGCAACGGGTGAGCAGCGCTTCGTCCACTGGTTTACTGAAGTAGTCGCTCGCTCCCAGTTGGAAAGCTAGCCGTTGGTGCTTCTCCCCGGACCGGGTGGTCATTACCACCACCGGCAGGTGGGGATAATGGCGGCGCACCTCCTCAATCACCTCGAAGCCATTGGCGCGCGGCATCTCCAGGTCGGTCAAGACGGCCTGCACTTGCAAGCCGTCACGCAGCAGCTCGAGCGCCTCCAGTCCGTCGCTGGCAGTGACCACCTGATGCCCCGCACGCTCCAGCATGCGGGACACCGCTCGGCGCACGCTGAGGCTGTCGTCGACCAACAGCAGGCGACTGATCTGCGGAGCGCGCGCGCCTGTCTGAGCTTCTGTGGCCGGGTCGTTCCAACTGCGGACCAGCCGGATTAAACCGGCCGCGTCGGGCAGCAGCACCGGCGTGCCGTCGGCTGCGACCGTGGTTCCAGACACATATCCGAGCGCCTCGAGACAGAAACCGGGAGGCTCGATCACTGCTTCTGCGATGCTGCCGAAAGCGTCGACCCCGAAAGCCACCTCACCCGCCGCCGTTCTGATCACCACCACGCCGAACTCGCCCCCAGGCTGCGAACCGCTCCACTGTGCTGGGTTCCAGAGCGGCTGAAGCAGGTACAACGGGGTGCCGTCCGGCAGCCGCCGTTGCTCGCCGTCGCCTAACACCTCACTTGCCTGAACGCTTCGTAAGCCTGCGATGTTGGCGGTGGAAAAGCCGAGCCGGTACGGTCCGACCTGCACCGTGAGCAGATCGACCACCTGCTGGGTGAGTGGCAGCCGGAGGGTGAATGTGGTGCCTTCCCCCGGCTGGGTAGCGATCTGAAACTCGCCACCCATGCGCCGCACGGTACTTGCGACGATATCCATACCTACGCCGCGCCCGGCCTCGCTGGTCACTTCTGGAGCAGTCGAGAGGCCCGGCAATAAGATCAGCCGTAGGACTTCTTCGTCGTTCATCTCATTCAACTCGCGTGCGCTGCGGAGGCCGCGCGCGAGGGCCTGATCACGTACCCTCGAGGTAGAGATGCCACGTCCATCGTCGCTGACACTCAGCTCCAGTAGGGTGCCGTTCTGACGTGCCACGACGTTCACCTGCCCGCGCGGCGGTTTGCCCGACCGCTCCCGCTCCTCGCGGTGTTCCTGACCATGTGTGAAGGCGTTGGTCACCAAATGCAACAGCACCTCAGAGATGCCCTGCGCGAGGAACGCGTCGACTTCCAATTCGCTGCCCATCAGGGTCAAGTCCGCGTGTGTCTGTCCTCTGGCCCAGCGACGTGGCCGGACGTAAGCCTGCGCCAATGTCACCCGGCGGGTACGGGCTACGTCAGCCCGGAGAGTACGCAGCAGTTTGGAGAAGGTGGCGGTCTCGTCCCGTAGTGCCTCTCCCCCCATGCTCAGCTGCCGGCGCAGTTCGCCCAGGTCGGCGCTCATCTCGGTCACCGAGCGGGCCAGGATATTCATATCGTCGTAGCTGTCGAACTCCAGCTCCTCAAAAACCTCACTGATGGTGCCACGCAACTTATCAAGTTCAGTTGTGTCTGTACCATTGTCTGCGCCTGTCTGAGCCGAGTCGCTGTGGACATCACGCAGCATGTCTGAGTTCAAGTACTTCTCCTCGAAGTCACGCACCACCCGCTGTACCCGGGCGTGGCTGACGCTGAAGCTTTCCTCGATCTGACTGAGGCGTTCGAGCTGGTTGTCTAACCGGGCTCGCGACATGATCAGTTGTCCGACTTTATCCATCAACCCGTCGAGACGCTCGCTACTGACCCGAATCAATTGCCCAGCGGGGCTGGGAGCGACCGATGAAGTTAGTGTGAGCCCGTCGAGTTCAGATTCGGCGGGTGGCCGAGGATCCTCTGGCACTGGCTCGGGGTTGTCTCCGCTCAGCAGTGTCTGCACCTGCCGCTCCAACGTCCGGAGGGCCGGCAGCAGCCTGAGGCTCAGGTCTGGTGTCCCCTCGGCAGTGAGCAGCATCTGCTCCAGAAGCGCCGTTCCCTCCAGCAGTAGTTTGGCAGCGGAGCCTTCCAACGGAACTCGCAGCTCGCGCACCGCGTCCATCAGGTCCTCCAGACGGTGCGCGAGTTGGCCCATCAGCGGCAGACCGACCATGAAGGCGCTGCCTTTGAGAGTGTGAGCTGCCCGAAATAGAAGCAGTACGTCGGCCTTTAATCCTTTCTCCAGCTCAGTCCGCAGAACGTCGAGGTACTCGCGCGCCTCAGGAGCGAAGAACGACCAGAGCTCGGCGTTCTGGCGGACGAAGCCTTGCAGTTCGGCTTCGGGACCTCCCGGCACAGTCTCGGGCAGCTTGGCCTCCAACGTTGGGGACCCGTGACCTTCCTCAGGCCTTCTGGCGGCGAAGGCGCTGGGCGCCGCTCGCAGCAGGGCTTGAAGCGCCTGTGCGCCGCCCACCTCGGCGAAAAACAGGCCCAACTCGCCCTCGCCTTGACCTGCTCCAATGCCAGTCAGGGCACGGTGCAGGCCAAGCGTCAGCAGTTCTAACAGGTCGAGCAGTTGGTCGCGTTGCTTGGGCAGTAGCTGCGGACGCGGGTCTGTGAGTCGCTCGGCCAGTGCTGCGAGCGCCGCCAGCTGAGGGTACCCGTACAATCCGGCAGTGCCACGCAGGCGGTGGGCGCCCATCGAGAGCGCACCGTAATAGGCGTCACGGCTGGTGCCGTCGTCGGCCCCGGCTCGCAGTGCCACGATCACGCTTTCGAGCGTGCTCAGGCCCTCCCAACCCTCCTGTAGGAATAGTTCGAGCAGGTCTTCGTCGTTCATCTTCAGCTCGGCAGTCGGAAGCGCGAAAGGCCAGCGTTCACCTGATCAGCGAGTGTCTGGAGCTGGTCGGCGGCCTGCCGTCCGCGCTCGACCGAGACGCGTGAGCGTCCGGCGATTTCGGCAATTTCCTGCACCGCGCCGCCCACCTGCTCCATACCCTGCACCTGTACCTGGGTGGCGCTCGAGATCAACTCGGCGAGCTGCGCGGACTGCTGAGCCAGCACGCCGATCTCACGCAACCGCTCACCAGCAGTTCCAGCCACCCGGTAGCCCTGCTCGACCTCGCGGGTGCCGTTCTCTACACTCAGCGTCACGTCCTGAATCTCAGTCTGCACACTGCGAATGAGGGCGGCAATGCGTCCGGTTGCCAGTGCTGAGTTATCGGCGAGCTTGCGCACTTCATCGGCCACCACCGCGAACCGGTTGCCAGCGTCGCCCGCTCCGGCCGCCTCGATGGCGGCGTTCAGCGCCAACAGGTTGGTTTGACTGGCGATCTGTGAGATGGTGTCGACGATCTCCTGAATCTCTAACGAGCGGTCGCCCAGGCCCTTAATGCGCTTGGCCACGCCCTGCACCTCACGCCTGATGCTCTGCATTCCGGTCAGCGTACCGGTTACTGCCAACTCGCCCTGTTGCGAGGCCAACAGCGCCTGCCTGGCCGAGTCGGCCGAGGTCTGTGAACGCTGCGCCATTTCACGGATCTGGCTGATGGCCACCTGCACCTGCTCAGCCACCCGCTGCGTCTCGACCACCGTGGCCTGCGCGCCACTCTGGATGTCAGCAGAGGTGCTCAGCAATTCAGCCGAGCCGCCCGATACCAGCAGCGACGCTTGCTTGACCTCACCCAGTACCTGCGCGAGCTCTTCAGTCATCAGGTTGATGGAGTCAACCACATTGCCCAGCACGTCTTCTGTCACCTTACCGCGCCTGGTCAGGTCGCCCTCGGCAATGTCCATGGTCACATCAAGGAAGTCGCCGATGTGGCTCTGGAGTTGCTGCGCCTCAACCCTGGCCTGTTGGTTCCTCCCCTCGTTTTGCTGCAGCTGCTCGATCGCACCGTCGAGCGCACTGCCCAACTGCCCGATCTCATCACTGCCACGTATGTCCGCACGCACGCTCAGGTCGCCTCTGGCCACCTGCTCGGAGACATAGGCCAGTTTCTCGATCGGGCGCACCATACGGCGCGCGAAAATGGCCGCACCGACCAAGGCGATCAAACCGGCCGAAAGCAGCGCGGCGGCAAGCACCAGCGCTGTCCGCTTCTGCTGCGCGGCGATCAGATCGAGGTCCATACCGATTTGTACGCTGCCCAGGTAGCCGCCCAGGATCGGGACAGCGATACTCAGCACATGACGCGTTTTACCGGTCTCTGGATCCACGTAGTCGAGCACCTTCTCGCTCTGGCCGGCCTGACTCTGCACCGACCCGCCCAGTTCTCTTGGCACGAACGGCGCGAAGGTGTGTACAATCGGCCGTGCCTGGACATCGGTGATCAATACGTAGGCCACGCCGGGCACCGTGGCGTAGTCACCAATCAGACTTTGCAACTGGCTGGTGTCCTCAGATGAGAGGTAGTTCGGAGCCACGCTTGAGAGAGAGCTGGCGATGGCCTCACCTTTGGTTTGAAACTCGCTGTTAAGCGACTTGCGCAGCGCGAACACCGACACCCCGATGCCAATGGCTGTGAGCACCACCAGAAGCGCGGCGAGGTAGATCACTACTTTGTTCTGAAGACCGAAGCGGCGGACACGGGTCTCGGTGGTAGGGGCGCGATGACTGAATGGGAAGCGCCGGACAGCCTTGACGGCTTCTGGAGTGAACGTAGGGTTGGACATGGAAACCTCCAAAGAAGGGGAAAATCGTGAACAGGGGGAAGGGCGAAAGAGACGGAGATCACCGACCGAGTTGCCAGTGATCCACGGTCACCCAACGCCCATCCTCGATAGCGGTTAGATAGACCTTACTCAGTCCCTGATGCTGGCCTTGGGCAAACGAGAGCGGCGCGCCGATACCGAGGTCGAAGTGAGTGAGGCCTTCAAGGGCATGACGGAAACTCGCCTGGGTCGGGTCGACGCCACTGGTCCTCAGGGCCTGCACCAATACCTTGGCATTCAGGAACCCCTCAAGCCCGACGAAGCTGTATGGCAATACGGTATAGTCCTTGTCCCGGAGCGCTGCGGGCACCACCGGCTTCCACTTATCCATCAGACGACGGTATTCGGCCACGCCTGGGAACCCGGTATCAGCGTATGAGGGCACTACCTGTGTGTTCAGCAGGTTACGGGTGTAATCGCGCCCGACTTTCTTGCCGTCGGCCTGAAGCTGCGAGAGCAGGTTATCGGCGCTCACGAACGATACATTGGTAATTGGTACGTTCCAGTTCCCATCGCGCGCACCACGCACAAACGATCCCATCGCTTGATAGGTGCCGGTGGCGAGCACCACCTCAACGCCCGCATCCTTCAAGTGCCCGATGGCCGCGCCCATATCGGTGGTGGCGGTGGCTCCGCGCCGGTAAGTGGCCTCCGCGAGAATGACGGCGCCGTGCTTAGTGAGCGCCCGTGCCACGCCCTCTGTACCGCTTCGGCCGTAAGCGTCGAGCTGGTAGAACACTCCGAACTTGCGTACACCCGCAGCCCATAGCTGATCGACCTGGACCTGCATCTCGTCGCGATAAGCCGGCCGGACGTTAAATACACCTTCGCTGTAGGGCAGGTTACGCTGAATCTGTGCCCCAGTCAGGTTGCCCACCAGCGTGATCTGCCGCTGTTGGAATGACTTGAGTACCGGCAGCGCTGCCGTGAGGGTGGGCGTGCCGACGTAGTTGAAGAGCGCGAAGACCTTATTGGTCTGGATCAACTTAACAGTATTGTTCACCGCGCGCGGCGGCTGATAGGCGTCGTCAAGAGCATTGATCTCCACCGGTCGGCCGCCAACGCCGCCCTTAGAATTGACCTCATCGAAGTAAGCCTTGGCGCCGCGGTAGTACTCGGTACCCAAACCCGCTGACGGACCGGTGAAAGCCGCGCTCATGCCGAGCCGGATCGGCACGCCACGGGCTGGCGTCGGTACAACCTGAACGGCCGGTTTGACAGTACTGGGTTTCAAGGTGTTAGACAGAGGCACTTGGGCCTGCGTCAACCCGGCGCTCAGGAGCCCGAACACAGCCAGAAGATGGAGTCGCGTCTTTAAGCGGAAGCGGGACTTAAGGAGGGAGCGCGAGACGCTAGGCGATGGGTTCGGTGATAGAAGCATTTTCGCCACAGGGGTGAGTGAGATTGGGGGTTTCAACATAGCGGCTCCGAGTGTGGGGATGGGTTCAGGCTTGAAGTAGGCGAGTACGGACGGTGCCGAGAAGAGCAGAGGGATGAATGTACTCAACGTCCCGGCCCTGCGCCTGGATGCGCTCGAACACTCCGTCTCGTGTGCTTGGCGGGGCGTGGATTGTCGACACGCCGAGCATGTGTGCGACCGGAAAGGCCAGCAGCTCACCCTGGAAATTCACCAGCAGGGCCAGCGCTGGGGAGGGAGCAGCCATAGCAAGCGGAAAAACTGTGGCATCAGGCTGGGCGCTGCTCGGGTTGCGCCCGTGCAGCGCGTGGAGGGCCGCGAGGTCAAGCAGTGGAACGGCTCGTCCACGCACTTCGGTAAGGCCGAGTAAAGCGGTATGAGTTGCAGGTAAGGGCAATAACTTTGTTAGAGGGAACACTTCGCGGCACAGATCGGCCGGCAGCATGAAAGTGGTTCCACTGTAGGTGAACAGCAGGGTGCGGCTGCTCACGAAGGCAAGTGCTTCTGCAGCAAACCCAGCACCTGATCGGCAGTGTAGGGCTTCTGGAGGTAGTCGACCGCGCCCTGTCGTAGACCCCATTTGACGTCGGTATCGCCGCCCTTGCTTGACACGAAAATTACTTTGATACCTTGAGCTCCTTCTTGCCGCTTTAACCCGCGTAGTACTTCGTAACCATTCAACTCCGGCATTACCACGTCGAGCAAAATCAGGTCCGGTCGTTCGATGCGCACGTTCAAACTAACTGCGTGCGGGTTGCTGAGCACTTCGACTGTATGAGGAGTCTGGTTTAAGATCGAGCTCATGTACTGGAGATCAGCCTGCGAATCATCAACGATCAAAATCTTTGCCATCCTGTTCCTCCCGTCCATACCTGACAACTTGACGGCTGGCAACGCTGGCCATTCGGACTGGCGTCGCTTGCTGTCTAGTGGCTTGATTGCCTGTTTAAGCTATGAATCTCTAACGGCTTTACATTGAAGAAGTTAAAGAATTGTGGTAAACATATTTCTTACTTGAGCCTCGAGTTTTCTGAAACGACCAGCTTTCGGTTGTGCTGTCAGACACGAAAGCGAAGCCCAAAGCCTGAGTCCGCAGAGCGTCCTGTCAAACAAAGTGCCGTGTCAGACGCAAAGTAAGTCGAATTCTCTCTGCAGTGTCAGTGGTTAAGCGAGCGTGAGATTCATCAACTATATAAACAGTGTATTAATACGAGGGATCGAGATCAGGCGATAGGTGTCGCCCGAATGAGGTGCGGAGTAGAATGCACCCTGATCGCCGGTTTGCCCTTGACCTGCTCCCACCAAACTGGTCCACCACCGAATGGAGTTTCTGGCAGCCTAGAGGGGTCTGTCCCCGGAGGCCAGCATGAAGGGAACGAAGCACACGGAAGAACAGATCAGTTTCGCGCTGAACCAGTCCGAAACTGGCGTGGCCATCGGGGAAATCTGCCGCAAGATGGGCACCCTAGAGTCGACGTTCTTCAACTGGAAGAAGAACTATGCCGGTCTGGGGGTGAGTGAGTTGCGCCGCCTGAAACAGCTCGAAGAGGAACACCGCAAGCTCAAACAGCGGGTGGCGGATCTGAGCCTGGACAAAGCGATGTTGCAGGAGATGGTGGTAAAAAAACTCTGAAGCCCGTCCAGCAGCGCGGTTTGGTCAGCCACCTTCGGGTGGCTGACCGGGTGAGCGAGCGGCAAGCCTGCCAGGTCCTTAAAGTTTGGCGCTCGGTTCAGCGGTATGTGCCGACAGCCGATGTGCAGGAGCCGGTCATCCTCTGGAGGATGACCGAAATCGCCCAGACGCGGGTCCGGTACAGCTCTCGGCGAATTCACGTGCTCATGGCACGGGAGGGCTGGTACATCAACCATAAGCGGCTGTACCGGCTGTATCAGCAGGCCTGAATCTGCACATGAAGCGTCCACGTCGGCGGGTGAGCGCGGCGTACCGCGCCGGACGAACCCCTCCTGAAAAGGGAACACATCGTCACAGGCCCGCTCCGGTCGGCGAAATTTTGTGTGCAGGCTTGTTGCCCTCGAATACTGTTGCACCTGAGCGAAGGGACTCGAGCCGACCATATTTGCAATCCGACCTTGCTGGGTCAAAGATCTCAACGGGCTTGTTGGCTCGAGGGTGTGACAAGCCCAGCTTCTCACGGCTCGGCTCAACACACAAAGATCTCAGGCACAGAAGAATGTCAGAATAAAGCCGTCTAGAACGTTGTTCTCTTGGGTTCACACCCCCTCATGGGGTCAAAAGCACGTTCCAGACAGTCTTTTCTAAAACTGTAAGATCTGATTTAATTCACGGCCCTGTAATGACCAATTTTCTGTCGACGTTCCAGCTTGCGGGCGTACATCCGCTGGTCACTCAGCCGCAGGAGATCACCCTCTAGTGTCGCCTCAGACGGAAAAGACGCGATGCCCGCACTCATACTTGCAGAACTAAAGCCTGCTTTTTGAACCACGGAGACAGCGTGATTCAGTTGCTCGAGGAAGTTCTGTTGCGTATCGACCCCAACGTCTTTGACAATGACAGCAAACTCATCACCTCCAATCCTGTATAACCGACCCGCATGCCCAATGTGCGACCTCAACGCCTGTGCCATCTGTCTGAGGAGGGCGTCTCCGCGCTCATGTCCTTCAGTGTCGTTCACCGCCTTCAAGCCGTCGAGGTCCACCGAGACCACACTCAGCGGGTACTGATGCCGGATGGCATGTAGGATCTCTGTCTCCAGTTCATCTTCGAATGCCCGGCGGTTGGCCAACCCCGTCAGCGCGTCCGTGAAAGCGGCCATCTGCAAGGCGTCAATGCGCTGGCAGGCCTCTCTGTATTTGGCCTCCATCTCCCGCAACTGGAGCGCCATCTTCGCTTCATTCGGAACCGGAAACGCGTTGTCTGCAGCCCCGACAGTCATCCTTCCCTTCTCGATCAGCACATCCTGCAGCTTGGCGTCATTGTCGTAGATGGTCCTGAGCGGCAAGATCCCGGAAACGTGAAGCGCCTTCAGAGCGGCCACGATTTCTGGCTGAAACTGACGCCCACTCTGACGGGAAAGCTCAGCGATGACCTCTTCCTGGCTCCACGCCCGTTTGTAGGGTCTGGCGTGACTCAAGGCGTCATAAACGTCAGCCACTGCCACGATCCGGGCGACCAGGGGAATGTCCTCTCCCTTCAGGCCATGAGGATAGCCACTGCCGTCCCAATGCTCGTGGTGAAACAGAGCGATCTCCTCGGCCATATTCAGCAGTGCTGACTCTCCCCCGGTCAGGATCTTGCCTCCGATCAGCGTGTGGCTCTTCATCGCCTCGTACTCTTCAAGCGTCAATTTGGCCGGTTTCTGGAGGATGGTGTCCGAGATTCCGATCTTGCCCACGTCATGAAGTCGGGCCGCCACCCGCAGCACCAAGACCTCGTCACCGCTCAGCTTCAATTCTGCGGCGAGCAGCGCGGCCACGTGGCCGACCCGTAGGGTGTGTTGACCGGTGACGTCATCGCGGTATTCGGCGGCGTTTGCCAGGCGCGTCACCACCTCTACCTGGGTCTGCACGAGGCGCCGGGTTTGTTCACTGACCTTCGCTTCGGCATCCTGAAATGCCTGCTTTGCCACCACAGTTTGCAGCTGCGAGACCGCCGCCTCATGGTGTGCCCGCTCCACATCGAATTGAACTGTCAGCTGCTGAATACTGCGGTCGCGGTCCTGGTCAAACAGCTGACGCTCGAGTGTTCGCACTGCCCAGAGCTGGTCAAGCGCCTTCTGCGGTTGGTTGGTGTTCTGGGCGACCTGGGCCAAGCACACCCGAATCTCCGCCGCCTTCTTGTGGAGTTCGTTGTCAAGAGCGAGCGGCAGGCTGCGCTCGAGATGCACTTGAGCACCATCGTACCGCCGCAACATGATATAGACCTGACCTAACCCCAGGAGAGCGTCGATCTCGCTTTCCTGCTCTCCAAGCTCCTCGGCTATCTTCAAGGCCGCAAGGTAATGGGCGAGCGCGTCATCGAGACGTCCCTGGCCGAAGGCCGACCGTCCCAGACCGTGGTGTGCGCACCCGGCCAGATAGCGGATGCCAATACGCTCGGCCATCTTCAAGGCCTCGCTGAACAGTTCGGCCGACTCCTGGTAGCGGTCGAGGCTGCTGACCGCCTGCGCCACGTTGTTCAGGCAGTACAACTCAAGCGTGTGGTTGTGTTGAGCACGCGCGAGATCGAGTGCTCGGGCGTGGTAGTCGTAGCTCTGCTGATGATCGCCCAGCTCTTCGTGAACGTGGCCGATATTGGCCAGACAATGTGCGGTTGTCGTAGGATCGTCGAGTGTCTTAAGCAGCTCGAAAGCTTCTGTCAAGGTCTTCAGTGCCGTGCCCAGGTGGTTGCGACTCAGGTGTACTTGACCGATGTTGTTCAGGCATTGAGCGGCGCCCAGCACGTCACCCAACTGGTGACGAAGAGTCAAGGCGGCCTGAAGCTGCTCAAGGGCTAGGGACGTCTGACCGCTTGCCTGGGATAGAGCGGCTTGCTGGTTCAGAACAGTTGACTGGAGTTCCAGGTCGTCAAGCTGAATGCTGATCTTCAGGGCCTGTTCCAGAGCCTCATGCGCCCGGGGCGCTTCTCCCAGTTCGCGCATGACGACCGCCGCGGCGATGAACGCCTGCGTCTCCTCCACTGGTACATTCAGAGTGTGGAACAAGGCTCTGGCGCGCTCCAGATGATGTTCAGCCTCCTGAAGTCTGGCAAGCCGGTGAAGGGTTCGGCCGCACAACAGGTGTGCTTGAGCCTGACCGAATTCGTACCTGAGTGCGTTCGCGAGTGTCGAGGCTTCGGAGGCCATTTCGAGTGCTCGTGCCGGATTGGTGGGCAGAAGGGCTGCGGCAGCAGTGACAAGAGCGTCGACTGGTGCTCGATCAGAGCTCGGCGCTGCGTGATGGTCGTACAGTGGCTGCATATAAAAACTCCAAGAGGAGACCAGCAGAAGAAGGCAGGTGCTCACGAGGATCCGGAACAGGTGAAGCACCGAGTGGAAAAGAACCTCGGTGCTTTGATTGAATGTTAGACAGGCAGGGCTGCTCGACCTTTGGTCGGTTTACTTGCTGGGTACAGAGGGGGCTGTACTGATGGTAACTGCCTGAATGAAAGCGCCAATGTCGAGTCGACCGCCGACCTTATGGGCGTATTTCTGGTTGAGCTTATCGATGTCGGTGGTGGTAGCCAGAAGGTTCTTGGTCAGGTCCAGTGGCTTGACGATCAAGGTCTGCCCACGCGCCAAGGCTATAGCGCCCGCCACCATGGGCGACGCCATCGAGGTACCGCTCCAGTAAGAGAATAAGTTCCCGGGCACCGGTCCCCATACCTTCTCGCCGGGAGCGACGACCTCAAGTTTATCGCCGTAAGTGGAGAAATCGGATTTCCGATCTTTCCAGTCGACACTGCCGACACTCACCGAGAACTGCCCGGTGCTGCCTCCAGCCCCAGCATACTGCGCAGGGTAGGTGATATGGTCGTCCCCAGTGTTGCCCGAGGACGCGATGACATTGACGCCTTTGCTCGTGGCGAACTGGATCATCTTCTGGATTACGTCGGTTTTCTCAACCGATCCCAGAGACAGATTGATGACCTGAGCACCGTGCATCACTGCGAAATTGATGGCCTGGGCCACGGTCGTTGCGTCTCCGCTGCCGTCCGGGGCCAACACCCGCAGTGGCATGATCTTGGCGTGTGGCGCCATCTGAAGCACGATGCCAGCAACATTGGTACCGTGTCCGAACGCCTCATCGGCGAAGGAGCCTTCTTCCTGTGGAACCGCGTCGTTTCCGACGAAGTCCCACTGGTCGTCCGGCCCGACCAGAGAGCCCTGAAACATCTCATGATTGAGGTCAATGCCGCTGTCAATAACAGCAACCTTCACACCTTCACCCAGGTTGGGAGCGGCTGCCCATGCCGCGGGCAGACCAATCTGCTCCCAGGCCGCACTGTTCTCGGGAATGCCTCCGACCGCTCCTGTGCCGCCGCTCCAGATATATGCCCGCCCGCCACTCCAGATGTAGGCCCGCCCACCGCTCCAGATATAAGCACGGCCAGCGGCGTCCATCGCCCCGGACTTGCCGGCCCATGCGCTTGACGTGCCGCTTGCACCGAAAACGCCCTGGTTGGGTTCTGCCGTGACAGGGGTGTTGTCCAAACTCAGCGTTCGCATCTGAGATTCAGGAAGCGGCTGCTGAAGTCCGAGCACAGCGAACCCAGCTTCCGGCTGCCACACCAGCACTGACCCGGCATACTTTTGTGAGACGCTCAACTGGGTATCGTTCGTCGACACAGGGACCGAGGCAGTGTATCTGTACGCTTGCAGCGGTGGAGACGGTTGGCCGACCTGGCTACACCCGGCCAGCAGGACGGCACTCGCCAATCCTAAACTGCCGAGCAGAGTCAACTTTCTTGCTTGCATTCAATCCTCCTCGGTTCAGCACCCTAGTGTTTTTCAGATCTCTCGATAAATGAAAAACGTAGGTTTGAACCGATTTAAGTCTCCGTGCAGAACTCTTACAACTCACTTAAATAAATGTCCAACAGAATTTACGAGAACCTCATCTAATGGGGTGAGTAGATTGGCGAGGTCCACCTTGGCGCTCAACAGCAGGCAGGGTGAGAAGAGGTGGGTTGGCTTCACGGCAATGCCAGTAAGTTAAGAGGTGGTGTTGCCTTAACCGGTTCAGGGTAGGCTGACCTGCCGTGACCGCTGTCAAGCTCTACAACTACCGTTTTCCGATGACCATCATCCAGCACGCCCAAAGCGGCTGTACCAACGCTTCCCCTTGAGTGACCGGGAGGTCCGGGCCGCACTTTGCGGTAGAACTGCGCTAGCAGGAACCCCGTCGGGGTTCGCGCTGGTTTCTGGACGAGGTCTGTACGAGCGTTGATGGTGTTCGACGTTGGCTGTGGAGAGCCGTGGACGAGCACGGGTTCGTGCTCAATATCTTCCTTCACCGCCACCGCGACACCGAAGCTGTAAGGGCGTTCCTGACCCGACTCCTGGGTGAATGCGATGTCCCAGAAATCATTCACACCGTTCAGCTAGTGAAGCGTAGCTGCAGGCCACCCTGGCAGGTTCTGGTAAGTTGTTGGCATAGGGTGAGGCCGTGCTGACTGACCAGCAACTCCCAGGCTACCGAATCCCGATGTCAGTCATTGGCCATGCGGTCTGGCTCTATTACCGCTACGCCCTGAGTTACCGAGACGTCTCAGTACAGGACACCTTGAGTTCGAGGTGCGCTCAGTGCAAGAAATCTGAAGAGGGTATTTCAGCACGATGCGCTGACAAGAAGGGCAGTGTTCTGGGTGTGTGACGACGCCAGAACCTGCCCGTACCCAGCCTAACGAAGTCCTGCGCCATGTCAAAGCTGTGGCGCCCCCTGACCGCCTGACAGATTTTATGAGATGAAGTGAAAACTGACGTGCCAGCCGTTCTTGAGTGCTTCCAACGAGGACGGCTGGCCGCGTTTTCTGGGCTTCGGTGGCTCGGGGTCCGG
>Ga0160427_10000593_pt1 | contig 21814 bp, 19 predicted proteins | sample SolpanmetagenomL_FD_108194 | JGI IMG/M metagenome (GOLD analysis project Ga0160427, IMG submission 108194) | Solar panel surface microbial communities from Lawrence Berkeley National Laboratory, California, USA - L | ecosystem: Engineered > Built environment > Solar panel > Unclassified ...
TCTGTTGAATGTATGCTATGTTGCATCTGTCCTTTTTCAGATCTATTTGTGTAATCTCATCACTGCTTTGCTTAAATTTAGAGTGCGGGCTGGTTATCAGAGGCACGACAAAGGAGGTCCCATATATAGCTCAAAGGCACGCACTATCATACTTCAAAAGACATCAAAACAAGGCAGCTTCCAAAGAAAAAGATATTCATTTGCTAACCAGTTGACAGTCTATTTCATTCGCCTTTGAGATTCCCTCAGTAGTTTCATCATCACGACTTAGTTGCCCGAGATAACTGGAAATTCGTTGATGCATTTTAATTTACAATTCCTAATTTTCAGGTACAACGAGATCTACCGTCTCTACATCAAGATAGAGTGTTTGAAGGACAACTCCCACTAATAAGGCAAAATCCGATCATCAGATACTATTAAAAAGCCTGGAATACCTACATGCGAGCTTAGTTTATTTATGGAAGAGAGCGGCCATACGATGGAGAGAATGAACGTGTTAGTACATGGGATATTTCAATCACTTGGGCGTCATAACCATAAAGTATATAATGAGATATATATCCTCTAACATCAACCTCATGATTTCAAGGGTTAAAACTCATTAGATCTAGTACATATGTGATACCGGTATGCTCTTGTTGGTCAATCGACTTGCAAATGACAAGATATGTTCAATTTCGCCAATCCTACTTTAAAATCCATCCTCTTCTTATTATAGCTATAGAAGAGCAACTTACTTTCAAAATGTACAGATGTCGGCTGAAATCCAACATGTGAATCGTCATTTGAGCAAACCTCTTCCTAGTTCTTATAAATAAAGATATGTCTATTTCGATTCCAGCAGCTCCGTAGATCAAGGTTCAAAATGTTAAGCAAACGTTAAACTACTTTTTTACAGTTCAATTCTACACTTGAGAGCCGTTGATTTATACCTGGATTTACATGTCATTGATCTTTCTAAACATATATAGTGAAATTAGATTTCTGCCAAATTAACCTTGCACATTGTCATCTTCTCCGCGCACGCCCAGTTTATCATCGGATGATGCTGAAGTTCAGCTTAATTCTAATGCATTGCATCAACGTGCTTTATGTTTATGTTTTTTTCGTGCACGCTTCTAAACAGATAATATCAGGTAACCAAGAAATCTTTTCCATTAAAGTGTACACGCACATGTACGTGATCAATTGGACGTCCCAATATTCCTCGGTTGCTCAAATTAATTGATTATAACAGGGAGAAAAAAGGGTTTACTGTGTTTACATATATGATCGATTGTGACGGGAGTCTGCACTGCTTTTGTTTTGTGAACAATCCATACATACCTAGGTATCTACGGTCTGTAAGACATTCAATTAAGGGTATGGTATGGCGATGCATCCATACTCATACAATCCCGCGAATAAATATACAAGGCCGTCAACAACTCCCTTTCTCTCTTTCTTTTCTTTCTTTTTTTCTTCTTCTCGATTTCATGACCCGCATAAAACTCAAAGACCCACTTAATTTCATACGATATCTAGTACCAAGGCCGCGAAACAGTGTTTTTAGCATGGTACCAGCATTCCAAACTGACAGCTTGTCCAAAAAAAATTAAAAAAAAATCGTCCTTTCCGTTCATCTTTATAATGCTAGTTGATATAGATGCATCATGCATGTCTGACAAGTAGAGCTAACGTAGATAAATGTATGTTTTACCCACAAGATCAGTCTTCTTCCGGGTTTTCTCTTTTCTCCGAACAAAGTTTCCTTTATATCGTCATTTTATTATTATGATAGTTATTCATTCTGATTTCAAGAGATCCAAGGGTTCTAGTAAGTAGTATTGCCGGGAGGGCTTGACGAAATACAATATGATGAACCTCGCGATCGGCATTGAAAGATTACAGCCGGAAATATAATATGCTATCGTTTTTTGTGCAACATAAGAATTGGTCCAGTCTGTTTTGTTTACCAGTTTGAGTACGAATCTCGGCCAGATTTCTTGTTAGATTGTTCAAATCTTGCGAGCTTTGCATGCGTGCATCGTACATGTGGAAAAGCAGTTTGAGTTTATCTTACTTTTTCCACTCTTCTAATTTTCCCATCAGTATCGTCATCATTTTCGAAATTTCGGGATTTTCTATTCCTTTCCCACCTGTGTGATGAAGACAAAAACGATCGGTGTTATGGTATCGAAAACTTAATATAGCACCAATCTGAATTCAGAATTTTGGTAGAGTGAGCTAGGTTCCCAACCCGCGAAATTGCTCAATGGGCAGATTGGGTGGGTTACGTTATTTCCTGAAACACGATATGACGATGATTTTGCTAAATTGATACGGCTTTAATGATGCATTGATGATAAGCGGTATCCGGCGAGCAGGCAGCATTACACAAAACAGGACAAATTCCGATGTCGTGAAGTGTCATATGAATCTTTAGGGAGAAGGGTCCTTTCTTCTTCACGATCACGGTTGAGAGAAGGACTCGCTTTTCCATACATGTGTGGAAAGTTTTTCTCTCCCCTTTCATTGATATCACCAATATCGTATGGCCAGTCAGACCATGTTCTCAACATTTGCACAAGCTGCTTCTTTGATGATATGCCCCTCTCGGGATGTTTTTCTTTCTTTCGTACTTCTTTCTTTTTCTTCTCTTTCTCTGCTACTTCAATCATGTCAAGGATCAGCGATGAAAAGCATCGTGTTTCAGTGTATGCAAGTAAGGCTGGGGGCGCTGGTCAACTTGAGCAAGTTCACCAAAGTATCTTTTGCTGGGGTAAGACCAACTAGCTGCATCGGAGACCCGTCAGGACAGCCAAATTGGGTAGAGGTAATGAAACACTCTCCAAATGCATTTTCGGCAGGCAGAGAGCTATTTCGTTCAAATATCTTTTCTCCCAATTTGTGTCTTATTGGAAGAGATACACATGAGGACTTGTAAGAAGAGGCCCCCCCTATAACCATAATCCTGTCAGCATAGATCAAGGATGCGGTCTCTGAGACAAGAGGGATTATCCAGATGACATGAGTGATACTTGATTTGTGCGTCCCTATAGGCTCTATGAACATGGACATTAGGTATCGCTTAAAATTGTGGATTGTTTGAAGTCCCATGCCTGTGAGCAGAACCTAACCAATCATGTTCAGTACACAAATCAATTCTCCTTCCATGCTCATATATATTAGTAATTATTCTCGAACAAAGTCATGTCTTTTATCTACATGAAATAGAGGTAATCAATCATAGATGAATATGAGCTTACACTTATTATCTTTCGTTTTTGCCCTTCCTGTTATTACGAGCTGAATATATAAGGATACAGCAGTAAATTTGCATAGTGTGTAACTTGATAGAATTATAAGGAAGGATGACCATGTTTCGCCTCGCCTCAAGCCATCCGGGACAATTCTGGCATTTCCATGATAGATGGCTAGTCATCCAACAGGGAGATCACAATATAGGTGGCTAATGTCCTCCTGAATCAACTGTTTGACCAACCGTAAAGTGGCGATCAGTGTATCACGGTCTCACAAGCTTGACAGCTGTAGGCATGCGTTCCAAAGGTCTTCAAAAGTATCTGGTATATGGAAGTCATCCACAACTTTTGATACATCAGCGACATTTATGTTGCCGAACGAGGACCTCAATCAAGGCTGGGCAAGGATCCCATCGTTGTTACAACGAACTACTGTACATACCACATGTAGTACTGTTCATAAAAAAAAAGTGTTTTCCAGTGATGTCAATGGTTCGAGATTGCCGTCGTTTCTTACAGACATCTTTTGATCATTGAAACAAACTTTGAGAAGTGCTAATAAGAAAACAACTCAAAATACATGCGACTAGTGAATGTTCTGACTTGCTGATTGGTTGCAAAGTGGATCAGACACTGGCGCCTAGCTCAGAGCTTGCAGACCGCTAAGTAAGTAAGTACCTTATGTAGCTAAGCAGCCCACCATCGCCCGAACCAGAGAACACAAAACAAAAATAACAACTACAATAATAATCTTGTGTGAAGCATCAATTTGCTCCTGATTCTACGTAAGCCGTGAATAGCAGAACATAGCATGCATGTAAGTATCGCATTGACACAAAAAAAACACTTGTTAAACAACCTTGAAGACCAGTCATGCTAAGCATCCATAGAATGACTACTTAGTACGTACTTAGTCTGAAGTGCTAGATCGTGCCACTAGAGACACAATGGATCGATCAGCTTCCAAGCCTAAGATTTGCTATACTGCTGCATGTGTTTATGGTTCTATGGATCTTTTGCAATCATGCTACTTTGTACAATTGTATATCTCAACCAAATCTTCTCGCACAGCGACTTCAAGATACATTACGGCGCCAGGTTACAGATCTCGAGATTTTCTACTTCTTCCTGTCCTACTCCGCACCAATTGGAACCGGCAAATTTGCTTACAGCATCACGAAGAAGGACAATTCACGGCAATCTTTGAAAAGACCCCGGTTACAGGCGTCATCTAAGCAAAATTATTGTCCTACATGTGCTAGGACTGACTGACAGACATTTGACTGGTCAACGCACAATAACCACCCACCTGCTCGCTCACTCACTTCTCGATTTATCTGCATTGCTTGATTTGACCGCCTCTCCTGCTCCTTCCTCTCACATCTCCGCATCGACTTCCGCTTTCTTGTTTCTCTTCCTCTTCTTATACTCACGCAATTGTTCTTTCCTTCTTTTCCTTATTCCCCTTTTCCATTTCGCGTGTGCTTGTCCTCTGGCACCATAGGGATTCAGCTGCTCAGTTCGATATTGGCTAGGAGAAGTTAGTGGGGTCGACTTGTTGCTTTTTCTCATCCCGAAGTTTTCGAAGAAAGAGATAAACAAGACAGACAAGCAAGAGTGGGAGAGGATAAGGCCTTATTTTTTTGGTTCAATATCGATTAAAGGTCCTTTCATTCCTCTTCCTTGTTCACTCTTTGTTGGCTCATCTTGCTTTTCTTTTCCTTTTCTACTTCTAGTTTATCCAAACAAGACCTGGGGTCTGTAGACGGAACAACTACTACATTTTCTTCTCGATATTCAAATCGAGTTGATCTCCTCTTCCCTTCCGTCTTGAACTTCTTCTTCTTCTTTCATATTTGTTCTCTTACAGGTCAGAATTGAGTACAGGAAGTTTGTGAGGGAAAGTTTTGGTTCAACAGCATACAAACACATATTTCGGATCTTTGATAGCACTCCCGAATATTCTTCAATTCATCTCACCGGCGCTTATCCTTTCACGAACTTTGAAACTCGACTTCATCTTCAATATCGTAAGCAAAAGTGTGCGATCTTTTTTCGAAAAACTCTCGACTGTCCACCAAGTTCTATGGCTCTTCTTGCAACCAAATCTCAATATGCACATAACCCACCACCGTCAAATTCGGTGTCTTACAACCCTCCAAATCTCTCACCAATAAATTTAGAGTTTTCCGAAAGAATGGGTGACATGGATGACGTGAGGTGAGAGCTTTTCAAAGATTGTGGAATGTTGATCAGCTTCGCTAATCCAGCCTTTCAGATCTTGGGACGAACATCGAGTGGCAGATTGGCTCAGGACAATAAGCTGTGGTAGTTATGAGAGCATTTTCATCAGTTCGTATAAGTCATAATCTCTATCGCTGGTAGAGAAAGCTAATGTGGGATTCATAGAGAACAACATCACAGGCGATAGTTTGTTAGATCTCGATCAAACGATTCTCAAGCAACTAGGCATCACGAAAGTCGGCGATAGGGTCCGGTTATATGCAGCAATTAAAAATCTTCGTGCTAAGCTTACCACTGGAGCAAACAAGAAAAAGAATAGGGTTTGTGCACAACTGCCTCATTGACAATATAAAGGCTAATAAGAGTAAGCTTACTGCTCAAGCATTAGAGAGTATCTCTTCGTTTCCAGTCTTGCAAGCACAAGACTCGTCAAAACAACCCAATTATGTTACATCAAATGGACGATCGAATACATTCCCGAATACATCGACACCGAGCCTGCGAGGAGGAGACGAAAGTCCTGGTGAGGATGCTTCCCGTCAACCAAGATCTAAGCCTGCTGCGAGTCCAATGGAATCATCCAGGAATCAAGCCGCTTACTTCAACAATGGCACTACTCCCAACGCGAACAACCGTACACCAGTCACACCAAATATGGACAGTCTCAAACCTCAACTACTTGCTGCCGGCCTTCCCGCAAATTCTCCGTACTCTCGGACACATGTTAGGGCCGCCCCGAGTGTTGATGGCGGAATAATGAGTATGGAGAATGTAAAACAGGTACATTTCTATTCTAATCATCATATTACACAAATGCTGACTCTGCTCTAGAATTGTGCAAAATTTATTGGCTCGGAAGGATCAACAAGAATTGTCAACATTAGTGGTGCTCATTCTGCAGATGCCATCCTCAGAAAAGCTTTGAAGAAATTTGCATTCAACGACGATCCTTCAGACTGGTCTGTATATGTTACAGCTGACAAAACCACGCGCTTTCTCTCTGATGCAGAAATCGTTAAAATCTGCCACGATATTGGTCGACCTGAACGTGAACGACTCATCTTGAGACCAAGAAAGAATGGAGTACCAACAGCTCCTTCGTTTGCAGAATTTAGAAAAGCACAAGAAATTGCGAGGGAACAAGCAGAGAATGCCCGAACTCTACAACAACAGTTTGCCAACAGCCAGCAACTCAGCCCAGACATGGTCAATCCAGCGAGTCGTGGCAAAGTAGAAAAGTTCCTAGGAGAGAAGTTTGAGAACTCTGGTGCTGCTAGATCTGATCTACAACCTCCACGTCTTGAGGTTCCATATGCAGGATCTTCCTCGCCAGTCTCACCTGGGTTATATACCGCATCCCCTGTCCGCAACTCACCAAAGCTGAAAGACTTCTTCGGTCAGAGACCTCCTAGCGAGATTATTAGTTCTAATCTCGCAGAGTACTTCCCCGACCATGAGTCAAAGGTCCTACAGCGTACTGTTCGAAACTCCGTGAGGAGATCCCGACGAATGAGTAGGATGAGCAGAATGAGTCGAATGAGCACATCCACCACAATGAGCTTCGCTGATTCTATCATGGACGCACCACCTGTACCAAGCGTAGGCGATAACTGGCTGCAAGCTCAAGCTGCCACCTCAACCGTGACGGAACGACGAAAGAGACCTCAATCATTGATCAAGAGTCGTGTTCCATCAACATATTCAGAAGACATAACTTTGGACACTTTGGACGAAGAGGCAGATACTCCTAGACTTCCCAAGAAACAAGTATTCAGCCGATCATCTAGTTCTTTCAGTGTCAAAAGCAATCGAAGTACGGCTAAATCCGACGATTCAAGATCGTTTTTAGAGGAACCTGAGACGCCAACAACAGCTGAGCCAGCCCAACCTGCCAAGAATATGTTCGCAACGCCATCATCTCATCACAATCTTCTTATGCAATTATTGAACTATGAAGACGAGGAACCAAAAGAAGAAGATGCAGAAGGCGAAGAAGCTGTAGAGACAATGAAGGGAGCAGATACTATCTCTATCGCTTCGAGCCAACTGCAACAAGAAGAGGAAGAAGAGCAAGAAATGGAAGAGGAAGAATATGACTCTTACGACGAAGATGATGAAAGTGAAGAGGAAGAGGAAGGCGACGCGAATTACCACGAAAGCTCAAATGGAATGAGATGGATTAAAGGTCAACTAATTGGTCAAGGTTCTTTTGGCAGCGTGTTCCTAGCCTTGAACGCAATGAGTGGAATTCTCATGGCCGTTAAGCAGGTCGAGATGCCATCAAATGCGATGCAAGGTGAGGGCAGGAAGAAGACGATGGTAGATGCGCTAGAGCGGGAGATTGCTTTGCTCAAGGACTTGCAACACGAGAACATAGTGCAGTACCTCGGGTCTTCCTCAGATACTGATCATTTGAACATTTTCTTGGAATATGTTCCTGGCGGCTCTGTAGCAGCGATGCTCAATCAGTATGGTCCGCTACCAGAACCGTTGATAAGAAACTTTGTTCGACAGATCTTAATAGGTCTAAACTACCTTCACGCTAAAGACATCATACACAGAGATATAAATGGAGCCAATGTCCTTGTCGACAACAAGGGTGGCATCAAGATATCGGATTTCGGAATCAGTAAAAAGGTCGAAGCCGGTCTATTGTCCCAGGCAATGACACACAGAGTGAGCATGCAAGGCTCTGTGTTCTGGATGGCCCCTGAAGTGGTCAAGCAAACATCATATACTCGCAAGGCCGACATTTGGTCTTTGGGATGTTTGATTGTTGAGATGTTTACTGGTTCCCATCCTTTCCCTGACTGTTCCCAACTGCAAGCTATCTTCAAGATTGGAAGCGGTACCGCATCGCCAACAATTCCTTCTAAATGCTCCGGAGAGGCTAAAGCGTTCCTTGAGAGGACGTTCGAAATTGATCATCATAAACGACCAACCGCCGAAGAGCTGCTCACCTCTCCCTTTATGAAGGTTGTTGTATAAGTTGTTGTTCATGTCGGGCCTCTGTGGTCCATCCCATGCAACCATATGAAACTTGGATACGCTGTGATCTAAGTAAATATCATGTCTGTGCCCAAATCCTTAGGCAAGAATATTTATCCTTACAAAACATTCCTACATCTGTTGTTAGCTTTTTGTTATCCCTGACGAATTTGATTGATATTTATCGGAGTTGTTCATTGCTATATGAAGGAAAATTTTCCCTTTTGCACTATAAAGTATGTGTATCCATTTTATAGGTCGTTGAGTTTAGTATTCTTTCTTGCTGGGGGGAATATATGTTTTTTCTCTGAAGAATTTTGTTCAAGCAAACGCAAATAGAGTCAGATCTTTTTTTGTTAGTTGTTTATAAGTTTCATTTTGCATATTGTCGTCCTTCTCACCCCCTTTCTTTTGCTTTCCTTTTCAACGTCACTGAATGAAATCACGACTCTCCTTTTTGTTTCTTGCCTGAATGACCAAGCCGTATATAATTTATGATGATAGCCCTGTGTGTATGTGTGTGGATACTGCATCCTTTCAGTTTCGTCGTGAGAGTGAGGGCATGTGAACCTAATCCAATCTTGTAAACTCCAAAACACTAGAGCTTTGTGTTATTGAAAGTGTTGAAGTTGTTGGTAACAGAACGAAACAAAGCAACACAACACAATAGAAATCAAATCAAGTCAAAAGAAATGCCATGGTTTTGTCAAAACATTCCTTCTTTTCGTTTTTTATGCTTCCTTGTTCTATATATGTTCAGACTTCTGCATGAAGATCCACTCATATCACGACCAAGACAAACATTAGGTGTTTAGACGTCTTCTTATGAGATTACAGATCCCCCCCTTCTTTCCAATTTGTGAATTTGTGAATTTGTGTGTACAATCATACAAACAATGACAAATCTAATCAGATATCTATCAAGTTGTTTAATTTCATTATATGCCAGGTAAAGATTTCTTATAAAAAAAATTATACTCATTTTTGCAATGATTCAACCCATAACAAAGTTGAAAATTGAATGTGAAAAGTTAGAAAGCTTCACTTTAGTCCTCTATCTCAATGTCAATGTTGCATATGAAAATTAGGTGAAAAAAATCTAAAAAAGAATATACATCTATATTCATATGATCGTAACGAAGACAAAAGTTACTCGTAGCTTGTATATACAATGCGAAGTACCAAGGTATTCATTTTGTTGGAGGATCCTATTCAAATATTTGGTGAAGTTGATTCTTATCATTTTTCGCAGTTGAAATTGAGATCTCCATTATAAAAACTAAATAAATCAAGTCCATACAACAAAGTCTACATAATTTCTACTTCTACTTCGAAATTGAATAATTTCTAGAAACTAAATAGAAAAAAGAATCAAATCAATATAAATAGTAAAAGTAAAGCACATCTGTCCGGATGTTATATAAAAATGCATTCTTCCACTTTCTCTTTTCCGCCATCTCGTCTAATACTTCTTTGATTTCACCTAGATACTTTCTCTCTGCTTGAGATGTGCTTTGAATTACTGTTTTTGCATGAGACAAACCCATGTTGTTACACGCGTACGCACATATGATTAGCATAAACTTCATCTCTCAAGCAGAACAAATAGAGGTGCGTAAGAGAGTATAATGTAAAAAAAGGTATAGAACATGATTATGAAAGGCAAGTGGATATGCAAAGGCCGAATTAGGTGAAGCGGAAAAGAAAGATCCAATTAATATCTTTTGATACTTACGTTTCTTCCAGCTCTCAGGTCCCTGTAATTGTGTAGCACGAATGAGATCCAGTGTCTCGTCTTTCAACTCGACAGCGACAACGGGACAGTCTTCAAACGATTCCCCAAGTTCAGCTGCTTTTCGTTGCGCTATGTAATTAAAGGAACCAGATGTGTTAGCGTAAGGTTCATTTTTCTCCTCTCCTTTTAAACACTGTCTTTATTACAAGTAAGGGGATTCAGACAAAAGTTTAGACTTGTGTGCTTGAATCCAGGAAATGATTCAATAAAGGATCACGAGCTGAGGAAAACAAAAAGAAAGACATTTCGATAACTTACAAGCATTGATCACGTTTGGCCTCTTGACCTTCTTCCCGCCCTTTACCGGTTGTAATATTGTCACTCCAGCAAGATCGTCATACTCTTTTGGCTTCGAATTTGATGAAGTTTCTTGGTTACTAATCTGTCGTTGTATCCTATGTCGCTCGGCGTGAACTTCACTTTTATTTCTTTCGCCAATCTCCAATTGTAGATGCATAACAAGATCTCTAGAGTACATATCCTTCTCTTTGTTTTTTATTAAGTTTTTCACCTTGAGACTCATTTCACCTGCATTGGGCGTAGGCCCACTTGGTTTGATGACGACCATCCATCCATAGCTATCATCACCATCTTGTCTGTGAAGATGTTCGGTGGCTTCGGCGGCGAGCTCAGCTTTGATGTTGTTTGCCCAAAGTTCTGCTACTAGATTCATGCCTTGGCTGCGAAGGATCTCGAGGTCTAGACTTGCTACTAAGACATCGCACTGGGTGGAAAATATTAGTCTTTTGGAAATATGATCCCAAGTAACCCTGAAATTAGTCACTTACCCTTCTTTTTATCCAAACTTCTGAGTACTCATTTTGGCCCTTTGTAGGTTTCCTGGATGACTTTTTATGGTACTGTACCATGGATTTGTACAAGCTATCTGATGCCAGATTGAACCCAACAGCATGGACAAGCTCTGGTTGATTCGGCATACGTGGTCTACAATCACGTATCAATGTGTCGTATCGACCACCAGCTGCAAACACAGTGCGTCTCTTGGAGTCATTGACACACTGAAACATGAGACCCCCTTTATAGAACTTGTCGTTGTAAGTTGCTAACGGATTTATATAGACGCTACGCTTGACCTCGTAGCCAACGAGACTCTTGACGACCGCTTTGACGTGTGTAAAGATTGAAGAGCATGTACTTGTTTCAACACTATCTGTAAATATGGTATTTATTCTTTTGAGTGCTTTATCCAGATCGGTTTCTGCGGAGAGTCAGCCTTGTCATTTTCAAAACAAGCATAATCTGACCAACCTCTCCAATCGAATCGTTGTAAATCGTCCAGCGAAGTTGAAGAAAGTGATATCGGGGGTGATCGTAGTTCCTGTCGAATTGTGTTCCAGGTTGTGTCACCCTGATTCAATTTGCTCAGAATGTTCTTCACATCCGCAGATTCTTCTGGTTTTATGCGACAGAATTCCATGATGAGGTCCCTTTTTTTGTTAGATAAATTGTATTCTGATTATTATTTAATTACTCACAACAAATCAGCATGGTTGATGTGATAACACATCTGGAGAGTCTTGAATTGGGGAAAGGCGTCAATAACTGATTGTATTAGCTGCTGTCAAAGTTTACCAAAACAAGGGCATGATGCTTACTTTCGTCCAGAACTTTGATGACCTCAGCCTCTTTGATCGCCAAATCACGAGATGAGCTTGAGACGATATCAAACACTACTTCGCTGTGACTTCTAGGCTGGCCTCCTATGGGTAAATTATCTCTAAAAAACGTTAAGTCTGTAGCTCGACACAAACGATTTAAAGGGCCTACCTAAATACGGTACCAAAACAGAAACTCTTAGTATATGAGGGAGGACACCTGGCTAATTGACGAGCGTGTGATAATGTCAGATCATACGGCATGTTGACCACCATACCAGATTCATCAAGCAGTCTAACGGCTTCCGATTTTGTATAATACTCGTTATCAGGGATGAGAAAAGGTCGTGTTGCTTCTACTCCTCCGTGGTTTCTAAAGATGGTGATCAACTTCTCCTTCACTTGCATCTGCAAAAGTGCATCACTAGTTGCCATTTGTTGGGTCTAGTATTATCAGTCAATAACAACTCGAGACGTGTATACATAAGACATGAATACCTTTAAAGAAGCGTCGAAGAAAGGCTCATTCAATGGAATGGTTGGTCTTCCAAACAAAGTCCTAAGAACATTCTGATGATGAACAGAGGACGGTTCGGTCAAGCTATGCAAAATCTGACGCATACTTTCATCTTCTACCTTAAAAGGTATGATACCACTCGTCAAGAGTTCTTGCGCACTTGGTCTCCCATCGGGATTGTGTGCAAGTAGAGATTTTACAATACTTGCTTCGCTAGGTCTTTTCTCCGCAGGAAACTCAGGTGGTAGCTCGAAGTTTGCTTTCCTGATACTGTGTATTACCTTTGAAATTGTTAGTCTGTATACAAACATGATGCTTGTGAAAACATACTTGACCTCGCTCCATAGATGTGCTGAAAGCGACGCACATCTCGAAGTATATAATACCGAGTGAATACATCTAGTATCAATTAGCATATTGGGATCACGCACGGATGAAATCTTACATCAACTTTAGAAGTATAGCTACCAAGGCTTGAGGCTGACAGCTCCGGGGCCACATAAAGAGCCGTTCCAACCTAATTATTGTAAGATATTTTAAATACCGAATTAGAATACTAACTGCTTACCTCTCTTGTCATATCCTGATCAACGTCAGGAGTTACAGTCTGTTGTATGAGTTCTTTCTGACCCATCGTAGCTAGTCCAAAGTCACCAATTTTTGGATGGTTCTTCTCGTCCAAGAAAATGTTGTCCGGTTTGAGATCACGGTGGATTATGCCCATGTTGTGCAAATAAGCTAATCCTTCAAGGATCTGGCGTAAAAGTATCCAGCATCCGTCAATATTTGACTGAAGATCTTGATGTATTAAATCCCGAAGAGTCTGTTCTATGGTGAGCGATGATAGAGATCGCGAAGGGACATTAACCTACTTGTTTTTCGCAATACTCCATCTGGATGTATAGTGTAGCTCCAAGACGTTTGTTTTCACGAGATGCAACTTTTGTCAATTTATGAGCACGTGGACTTGTAGATAGATGGCTTTCAACCACTCGAAGACTACTTGTTCTATCGTCATCTTCACTATCCGACTCCTCGTCTTCACTCTCTGTTATAGCTTCGCTGATTTCGTATGAGATTACCGCCCGTCCTTCTCCATCAGTGCTACTGGATTCTTCTGCTTCATCACAATCTTCGTCATCATCATCGTCGCTGTCGTCCTCGGGTTCGTCGTCATCATCATCATAACCAAATTCGATTTCGAACCCTGTTGAGGAGATGAAGTCCAGACCTCGGCTAGCATTACCCCGGAGGTTACTTTTGGTGTCTGGATCCAAACTTCTTATCGAGTATTCCGATTCAGAACTATTGTTGAAGATCATGTTTGCTCTGTCCTCCTCAATCCAGGCGCCATAGTACCGAACAATGTATTGATGACTAATTCTAGAAAGGAGCATGACTTCAGACAAGACTTGGTCTAAAGAACCTGTTCCAGCTTGATGGACCTTTTTTATGGCATAAACACGCCCATCAATCTTATGTCGAGCTTTGACTACTTCTCCAAAACCCCCTTTACCTAAGCGACTTCCCTCAGTAAATTCCGAGTCGTATCTAGATCCGGGTCTGTCTAGCATAATATTGGATTCACGACGTTTTCGTGGAGTTGGCAAGGTGAGCGAATCTTGACCTTGGGAAGGGCTTTGTAAAGGCGAGTCGTTTTCCCATATTGAAGCGTTGCTACGTAAGAATTCAGAAGGGAGCAGCTCAAAAGGAGTCGAACGCTTCTTAGGATCTTGTCTAAAGATTTTAGCCAAAAAGTCGAGCATGATCTCGGACAATTCGAGTTCATCCATGAGGTCCTTTGGTGATCTGTATTTTTCAATCACATCCAAACCGAAGAACATCTGTACAATGACAATGCCCAAATTCCAAACATCAGCCTTTTTAGTCATGGCTTGAGAATTTGCCTGCTCTGGTGGTAACCAGAATGCAGATTTCGAGTGCACCATTGGTGTCTGAGAGCCCTTCTTATGGTGCTTCATCAACCACAAACGGTGTGCAAGACCTACGTCGGATAGCTTCAAGACTGATTTGCTGCTAGAGGAAGGCGTAAAAAGTAACACATTGTCAACATGAACTGCTCTGTGAACTAACCCTTCTTTGTGAACCGCATCGAGTCCTTCGAGAAGCTGCACTACCCATGTGCGAGCCATATTAGGTGATATCGTATCCACTGTCTGCAATAAACCTGCGAGAGATCCTTTAGTGGATAGTTCCATCAGTATCGAGATGCGCCAGCCTTTTAAATTAGACTCTTCATGTGGTGGGAGCTCTTCTATTGAGGAATCATAGAGTTGTATAACGCTTGGATGTGTAAAAGATCTCAACTTGTCTAGATCGGCTTCAAGGTCTACAAGATGGCGTTTGCCCTCGCCACAATCTCGATGAGGATCAAAGATGTCGACTTGTTTCAAAGCAAGACCTAGAGTATTCTCTTTACCGTTTGGAAGCAATGGCCGAACAGAGTAAATCGTGGTCAAAGGACCTCTTCCTAACCTTACCATCCCTGCTACTTTGTTGAAGTTGTACGTCTCTCCGCCATGTTTGATTGTGATCCTTCGATCAAATTTTACAGCATCACCTTCTACAACATCGTACATTCCATCATCAATGAATCCAACTTTGGGTTTAGCTTTCTCTTTCAGCTCCTTTTCCTGCTCAACTCGTTGTTTGGCTTGCTTCTCGTAGGCTTCTTGTTCCTTTCGTTCGGCTTCTAATCGTTTTTGTTCTTCCTTCTTCCTTTGTCGCTCCGCTTTTTCTTCAAGTGCTTTTTTCTCCACCTCAGCTTTCAAAGCCATCTCATCGAGAAGATTAGGTTTCTTGTCGTCGGCCTCCCGGGTTTCTGCTTGCTCATCTATATAGTCCTGGACAGCTGTAGCAATCATCCAGACCATCTCCATCCCCAAATTCTCCTGGATAACATCCTTTATCTTCTTAGATAAGACATCTTTCTTCTCTGCGCTAAGGCCTTTCGTATCCTCTATACTGATGATTGGCGCAGTTTTGGGGTATGTGGCTGTAAATTCAACTGAGATTGTGGTCGCAAAATTTGTATTACTTGAAGCTTTCAAATGCAACCTAAAAGCTATGGCAGATTTCTATAAGCAAGTCAACAATAATAGTAGTGAGTAGCCACAAATTGAAGCACAAGCTTACCTTCCATGCACTGGCTTTTTCAATCAGTTCGTATTCCTCTGGAAACATAGACTTGATGACCTCCAGTTCATTACATTGCGTTTCTTCGTAGTCGGTGTTCGTCTGCTGTACCGTGACAGCCTTTTCGGCCTTGCCCGCAGCTAGTGATGCCTTAGTCTGCTTTGGAGACTTCGGCGGCATAGTTTGGACTTCCTGAGATTTTAGATGGGGAGCGCTGTTGCTCTGAATGCTGTGTGTCACCTTAGGCTTGTGTTCGCTCAAGATCTGAAGAGTGCTAGTACACTACAGCAGTGGCTGCAGATCTTAGATGAGGTAGGATATCATTATTCTCTGAAGGTGTTGCTGATGGTTGTCGTTGTTGAAATATGAGTTGACTTTTCATGCAGGTACAATCAATGAAACTAACAATTTGACTTTCTGCTAGCTACAAAGAGAATGCTGCTACTATTGAGAGAGAGAGCAAAGCTTGAGCTTAATGAAGTGGTGTAAGTTAAGTAAGTTAGTACTTGTCCCTCGTGGTACGCTACCCGAGATCTCACCGGTGCTTGGATCTACCGGAGGTTCCCCGTGCTAGTACTCCCCCAGTCAATGTCCATCACTCGCTCACCCGGGGGGATGATTGCAATCAGAACTTTGTCTTTCGCGACTGGGAAAAAGGAAAAAGCATAAACACTAAGTACTAGCTCAATTCAAGCGCGTGACTTCTGGCTGTTTATTTGTTTTGTTTACTTTTCGCCCAATTAGTCCATCCATGTCCAGCCCTTTCCACATTTATTATTGAACAGTTAATTCAACACTCACTCCCCCTCCTCCTCATCATCATCATCATCATCATCATCATCATCAATGATACTTGTTTCATTCATTCATCTTTGATCTTCTGATTTATTTATCACACTTGCAGATGCCACCTCGTTGAATTGCTCGTTTTCAGGATCGCAAACCCGCATAACATTTATCAGCTTCAAGTGTCGCCCGTGCGAAAACAAATTGCCGACAAACTCTGAAGACAAAGAGGGGACAGTGTAATACACCGAAAAACACCAAGATGCTTACCTGGTTGCGAGGTGGTCAGCAGACACAAGCTCAAAGCAATGGTACGATAATAAATGAGGGTAATACGCCTCTAAGGAAAACAATCTTTCGCTGTTCTGACCGATTCGTGACGCAGATGAGTCAGTCGTTATTCCTCCAACTCCAGGCCCTACTGCCTTCGCTTTTGAAGCACTTCGATATGGAATCATGGGAACTCCTCGTCCAACTACAAAGATTGAGACGATATCAGAAAATCCTATTCCAACAATAATAGAACCAGAGAACGAACAAGAACAGGAAACCGACGACGAACTCAACATCACAAACAAACCATCGCAGCGTACTGAACGACTGTTGACATATGATATGGGTACACCGTTGCGGAAGACAGCACCTCAGGGTATCCTCCTGACACCAGGAACTGCGTTAGCCCGCAAAAAGACCGTGTCTTTCGGAACACTCGAAGAAAAGTCAGAGTCGACTGGCCGCGTAAGATCTGGACTTCCTCATACCTATCCAGGCAAATTTCCAAGTCCATGGACTCCAAAGGTGGCGTCTCCTACAAAGAAAAGAATTGCGAACGCGTCACCTTCTGTGACACACAAAAATATCAGTATATATGAGGATCCGGTCAAAACCGAGTTCAATAGCACAACACTCACCCGAAATGTCAAACCTTTGAAGTCATCCACTGAGCAAGCTGCTAACGGTCTATGCAGCTCGGTTGATGCTCAAATCGATGCTGTAAAATCCAACACTGCTCTGCTTAGTGACCTCATCATCAATGGAGAAATGACTGATGCGCAAGATCCTGATGTGACCATCAATTTGAACGATCCTAAATCTCGGTCCGGCAAACACTGGAAACGAAAATACAACTCCACGATTAGTAATGCTGAAAAGCAGATTGAATTTTACAAACAGCGCAAAGACACCTCCGTTGAATTTGCTTCTAAGAAAGACGCTCAATGCTCGGACCTTGCCGTTCGTTTACATGAGGAGATTGAGTTGAGGAAGAAGTTGCAGTTAGAAGCAGACAAGTGGCATAAGTACGCTATGGAGAGCAAATCTGATTCAAACAAAGACTGGACCATCTTCGGAGGAGATCATGACCGATTGAATCAAGAGATGGCAGATCAACGCGAACTGTTGCGAAAACGTGAAAGAGAGCTAAGAGATCTCAAAAGAGTTCACGAGCGACAGACCGAAGAGGCCAAAAAGAGCAAAGTGGAGCGAGAACAATTGGAATTTACACTCGCAGAGACTGAGTCACAATTGTTGGAATTGCGCCAAGAACTGGAGGAGCTAGCCCAACATGAACCTAGTGAGAAGGAATACCTTTCACGACGAACGATGGAATATTCAACAGAAACGAAATCCCTAAAAGCCGAGCTTCACCAAGCTCAACGTGATCTCGACCGACTTACAATAGAGAGAGATCACGCACTAGCAGAATCCAGACGGCTTCGGGCTTTGAGCGACACGCAAATCAATAGTCTACCCTCCCAAGCTGAAGGCAAGTCTGATTCATATAAAGGTGAACTTGAGGACTTGCGTGAGGATATGGACCGCATTGTCCGAGATGCAGAAGAGAAGGCAAGGGCAAACAAGCAGCTTGCGGAAAAACTGAGTGAAGATCTATATAGTGTGAAGGAGGAGCGAGAGCGACAAAGAATGGAGATTGAATCATTAAAGCGGGAGCTCATTCATAAGAATACAACATCTTTACAAAGAGAAATTGGGGATGTCCAAGCTACTGCTTTCCATGCCGATAAATGGAACAAACAACACTCCTCTGCCGAATTGAACGAACCAACAAAACAAGAAAAGCCTATTACACGAAACAAATCAACTAAATTATCTCTACCTTTGGTCAAAAGTAAAACGAAAGACACGCCCCGAAGACCATCGATGGCCGACTGGGGTATAGAGGATGATGACGAGAATGATCTCCCTTTCGAATCACCAGACCCCTCAGACGATAGTGCTTGCGATAACAGCTACGATCGACTTACTCCTCGACGCAAGTCCCGGCGTGATGAGGATGAGTATTGTCAAACCTTTGAGGATATAGCCACGACACCGCCTTTGAATTGTCCCGCCAGTCTTGTAGATCAGAACAAGACGTCTACTATCACTGTCACTACAACCTCTTCGAAATTGACACATTCATCTCCAGTCACGTTTTCAGCACCACCCCCTGCAGCAGTCAGACCATCATCACCTCTGAAGAATGAGTATAAAAGACCATCAATATTTGATGATTCGCCGAGACCGAAGATGGTATTGATAGACATTACACCGTCTGTCAATGTCAGCAATAACAATAATAAAGATAAAAGTAGTGGCAGCCCTATCAATGATCACAAGACCGATGATATTAGAACCAGAAGTAAATTCTCCAATGCCGCGGCAACGGGTGCAAATACAAATACAAACATTGAAGATCTGGCAGAACAAGTTAAAGCATCAGTAAAGGAGACGGTAATGAAAAAATCCGTGTTGGATGATCCGGCGAGGAGAGCGGCTGCTGCGGCGAGAGTTGCGGAGAGGAAGGCCCGGATGAAGGCTGAGATGATGAAGTAGAGAGAATAGGGGATGAATAAGAAGGAGAAGACGTTGTAGATATATCAATGTTGCAAAAAGAAGAAGAAATTGTGATATCAGATGAATATCATGTTGGCTGTTTGACTAAGAGTACATTTTCTTTCTTGTCTTTTGTTTTGGTGTGTGTCTGCTGGCGTTTTGTTAGCTTTTGCGAGCGATTTGTACGTGTCTTGTAATTTATATCCCTTTTTTAGAGTGATTATACTACTGGGCATTTCTTTATTTTCCCCCTTCTACCTTTTCATTTCATTTTTCTGTACAATATCATAGAGCAACCAATTGAGATCCGATGTAAAATAAGCTTCTTCATAGCTCTCGACCTTTCAACCATCCTCCAATCCTTGTTTGACTTCTTACAAAGAAATACAGAGATTTGTATAGATATCTTCTGCTCCTATACACGTATAGCATAAGATATCTACTTGGAATCTACCTACTTACTGAGTAGGTGCCCAGAAATATACTAAGTAAGCGTGACAACAGCACGGAGATTACTGGGCTAAGACCTCAGGAGTGCTACACTTTAAGAGGAGTTACCCGGCCTGCTGATGGATCAGTTAACAAGCAACAAGCAACAAGCAACAAGGTGATAAAACGTCACATGATGCTAAGACACTAAAATCAAAAGGAAAAGTCTCACAAAGAAACACTAGCTGACTGAACATAAATAAGTCACCAAGTTAATCCCAGACTTTCAGACAGGCAGACAATAATAATAACATCAGACGGAACACATGATTGCGACAACTGCAATCGATGCCGGACGAATTTCTCATGGATTGATCATTTAGCATCCATCAAAGGCCTAATTGCAAACTGCATGGGTTCCTATTCTCAGAAGGTTTTCTCCGAATAAAATCAAATAAACAAACAAACACCAACGAAGGGACTGTCTTTTATACGCAACATGCGTTTCTATAATGGACAACTTCCATGATAATCATTTTGTCGTTGTTGCAAGAGCACAAAGGTAGACTCAGATAATCGGTTATCAATTCTGTGAAAGAAAAGAAAAGAAGACAGAAAACAGTTCCCCGACTGGAAGGGTTTTGAACTTAAAAAGAATTGTTCTCTCGAAATTCGAAATAATGGCAACAAAGATCACAAACATGGATATGGCATTTCAGTAAGTTCTATTGTGGAGCTTCTTTTTCTTTTGGTTTCGAATCTTTCTAACGGGCGAAAACAAATCACTGCTACTATACATTCGATAATTGCTAACCACAAATCGATTAAAAAAATTAGGCAATTCAGTCGTCTGGAAACAGAGCTAGATGTTCTCATGCAGAATGATCTTTCCAATGAAAAAGACAAAGTTGTGACTCTACAAAGAGAAGTAGATGACAAAGTTGGTCGGTAGGTCATAATCTAATTTCTATACGTTAAAGACTTTTTGTTCTGGAGGACTAAAGCTATATAACACTTTTTTCTCCCTGCATAGGTTCCGAGAAGCATTTGAGACCATCTTTTTTATGGATATTGAAGGTGCAGACAAACACGACCTTGAACTTCGATTGTGGCGTAAGCATCATGCGATTATTGAAAGATTTCGTCTTGCTATAGCCAAGGTTTGTTTGTTTCCTCAATAAAATGTTATTCAGTTCGTATTGATGATTCCCATGCTCACACACTTGACATTTTTATAGCTTCGAGAGGGTCCAACGGCTAGCAAGAAGCCCGTCGAGTTGAGAAAGTTGAGCACGAGTTTTCAGAGCTTTCTGAAAACGTACATTCGTTTTTACAGATTATTCATTCAAAGATTGGCGACAGGTTTCTATTTGAAGGAGCTTGGTATGATTATTTTGGAGTTCAAAATTGAGGGTATTATATGAAATCTTTTTTACTTTTCAATAGTACTAAATTGTCCAGTTCCATCGTCACCAACTTCGAAAGCAATTACGCAAGAAATCAAAAATTTGTTGATCCAAACATGCAACAATACGCTGGTGAGACTGGGTGATCTTTCACGATACAGGGAGAGTTTTGTGGTGCCAGATGCCAAGAAAAATCCCCATGGAAGCAAGAATTGGGGACCAGCAACTGGATACTATAATTTAGCAAGACAGCTGGTACCCGATTCAGGAACCGCACATAATCAACTGGCCTTGATTGCGCGGTATGACGGGAGCAATTTCTCTGCAATCTATCATCTCTACCGCGCATTATCAGTCTCAAAACCATTCCCAGAGACCCAAACAAATCTTCGAGTGTGTTTCAAAAAGATTCTCAAGACTGAGAATGCTGGTAACGCCACAACTTTGCGAGATGAACAGCCTGTGGAGGAACTTATCAAAATTTTCATCCGTTTTCATGCTCAATGTTATATTGAACAAGAGTGAGTCAACACTTTCCCTCTTGTTTGAACATACGCTGATAAATTGAAGCAGATCAGCTGAAAGTGAGCCCATGAAGAGTGAAATGTTGAATCAGCTTACATTGGCTGTGAAAGACCGGTCCTTGGCAATTGGAATATTAAACAAAATTGTGCTTATCAACATAGCCGCAGAATTCAATGCTTACAGTGATGCATCCGGTAGGAAATATGTTTGTATTGGAACAGAGATTAAGGCTGACAACGTTACAGATACAAACAATACAAACACAAAAGGAA
>Ga0160427_10000595_pt1 | contig 21779 bp, 23 predicted proteins | sample SolpanmetagenomL_FD_108194 | JGI IMG/M metagenome (GOLD analysis project Ga0160427, IMG submission 108194) | Solar panel surface microbial communities from Lawrence Berkeley National Laboratory, California, USA - L | ecosystem: Engineered > Built environment > Solar panel > Unclassified ...
AGGTAGCCCAGCAGCAGCAAGTAGAGCTGCTTCTTGTCGTCCTCGGCGTAGCCCTTGGTGCGGATGGCCTTGGCCAGGGTATCAAGCTGCGTCGTCTCGTCGGTAAAAAGGTCGCGCAGGGCGTTGCGCTGCCGCGTGTACTCGGCTAGCTGCCCGGCTTCGATTTCCGTGGTTGCGAAAGGAAAGGAATCGGCAAAAGCCACCGCTTTTGCAAAGGCCGCCTCGGCCTGGTACAAGAGGGCCAGGTGCTTTTGCAGGCTGGCCCAGAGGCCGGCCCGGGCCCGCTCAAATGCGCTGGCGGGGTCGGTGCTAGTGGGGGTCATAGGCTCGGTGCTTGAGTGGCAAAGATACCGGGCGGCCCGCGGGAGCGCCGCCCCGCGCCAGTGCCCGGTGGCTGGGCCCCCAGTGGCCCGAGCAGCCAGGGCGCTGGGTAAAACGCCGTTCGGCCCTACCCCAAAGGAGGGAACGCCGAAAAAATGTGGGCAAAAAACGACGTCAGCCCACCCGTAACCCCGCGCGGGCCAATACTTTTGCTATTGACGGTGACCTTTTTAGGAAGCCCGCAAGGTCCAGTAATAACCAGCAGTATCGAGCAGAAAACCGCGTTTAAAATGACGCTGACCCAGTTTTTGGCAACAAGGGCGAAAAATATCTTGGCGCCCATATGTAATGGTTAATACTGGTTAGTAATGGCAGTTTCGTTCCCTGACCGTATCCCGTATCTGAGGGCGTGACAAGCTGCACCAGGTGGCGTTTAAGAGGTACAACCATCCTGCTAAACTGCCCTGCTTGCCCCAGGCCTAAGATACCAGCACTGGCCGCCTGAAATTAACCACGGCCACAAGCCGGTTATTGGCTACAGTTGGGCAAGGCTAAATCTTCAGGATTTGAAGCTTTTGCTCCGCTCAAGCTCGAGCAGTTTATTAAGGAGGAATCCGTTGCGATAAGGATAGTCCGGCATCGCAGCAGGCAACCGGTCGAATTACTTCACCTCCTACCCCACTCACATGGCCCGCGTTTTCATCCGCGAAAAACTCCTCGCCAACGGCACCGCCTCCCTCCTCCTCGATTATATCGAACATGGTCAACGCCGCAAGCAAACCCTCAAAATCTACGTCAATCCCAAGGACGCCAAGAGCCGCAACTTCATTCAGCGCAACGCCTATGACGAAGCCTACAAGCAGGCCAACATACTGAAGCTTGCCTTGGAGCTACGTCTGACTACTAACGAGCACGATTTGCCCGTTACCTATGACAAAACGTTGTCGTTCATCGACTACTTCGACAAGCTAGCCGCTACACGCACTGGCAACTGGCGTAGCGTAGCCTACCAGATTAGAGCATTCACGAAAGGCCGCCTCACGTTCGGCCAGATTACCGAGGAATGGATAAGCCGGTTCCAAGATTACTTGGGCGCTAGGATTCAGGCCTCGACAACTCGCATGTACATGTGCATTTTCACGACCAGCCTCAACCTGGCAGTGCGGGAAAAACTATTAGAATTCAATCCCAGTAAAAGTGTGCGCAAAGTGCGAGTGCCGGAAAAAGACCCAAAATTCCTCACCAAAGAGCAAATTGAAGTGCTGCTCGCTAACCGGGTAGGTGTGCCGGATTGGGTGGTAGATATGTTCATGTTTTCGTGCTATACTGGGCTTCGCTATTCCGACGTCGAAAGCCTGTGCTGGAGCGATTTGAAGACCAGCAGCAAAACGCAAGAGCGCCTGGGGCGCTTAACCATAATAAAGCCGCAGATTAAGACCAAAGGCCTCATCAGAGTGCCGGTTTGCCCACAGGCAGCCACCATTTTGCAGCGCTACGGCCTCAATAGCAAAGCCAAAGTCGAAGCCCTGGTATTTTCACCTAAAAGCAGTAGCCAAACAAAGCGGTATATCGAGCGCTGGCGCAAGCAGTCAGGTATTTTTTTTACCTATCACTCGTCACGCCACTCCTTCGGAACCGCATTGCAAATTGCCGAAGTAGACATACATACAACTAGCAAATTATTAGGACACAAGACCTTAGCAATGACGATGAGGTATGCGCGAGTGACCGATAACAGCCGCGACATTGCCATAGATAAACTTGCTAACCATTGGGGCTAAGGCTTTATTAAACTAGGTAGCCCGCATCATCTTCAGTGAATGGTGCGGGCTTTACCTTTTTAGTAGGCCGTTCGTCCATCTGTTCCAAGTGGGTAACAATCCAGTTACGGACGGTACCATGCGTAATCCCACCCCCTATTAATGAAGCTATTTTACGATAGCTTAGAGGTTTTCCTTTCTTCCTCTTATTACGGAAGATTTCAATAACCCTTGTGCGAACCTCTTCAGAATACCCCCAATTTTTATAGTTAGCGGTGCTTGCTTCGGGCCGGGTGTAAGTGTAATTACAAAGCAAACATTTATACCGCTGCTTTCTGTTTGTGTACCCCTCATGCTTATAGCCATTGAAGCCATTTTTACAATACTGGTCGGAATCACAAAGGGGGCAATTCATATTAACATGTCTATGTTAAACGCAAATCTATGCCTTTTATACGCTTTTTTATCCATCAGGAACCGCTTGGTTTTTATGTCAATCTATGCCTTTTATACATAGGTCAAATCACACACAAGTTGCTCATAAACAGTGAATAGCATATAAACAGGCAGTCTGCTTTCACCTACAAATTTTTGTCAAAATCGAACCAAGGTTACTACCCCCAGCTCCGAGCTGGCGCTATAACTTTTTAATAAATGATTTCGACAATGTCACCAGTCTTAAATCCAGGACACTACCTCAAGATAGAGGACGTGTCAAAACAGTTGAACACACCGGTACCCACCATTCGGCAATGGGCAAAATCCGGTCGCCTCGCCTACCACAAGCCAGGCAAATCATTGCTTTTCAGCCAAGCCGATGTTGACAAATTTATGGCGCAGCATCGCTGCCGCCCCGATGCTGAGTTAAATGCCGCCCTCGCAGCGAAACGGCAAGAACTGAAAGGAGGTGCGTCATGCTAGATACGACCCGCGTCCACGAGCCCGCTACTATATCCGTTAACCCGTCCGTGAGCCTCCTCACGGGCGGTGTCAAGGCCATCAAGCCAGTAGGCGCTGCGCCCCTCAAAACGGTCTGGCTACTCATCACGACAGGGGCCTACAAACGTCGCACCCTATGCTTACGCCGCTTGCCTGAAGCTGCTCAAAAGTCCTATAAGCTATCCGTCTTTCATGGGGTAGTCGTTGCTGGCACCTTCAGCCGTAGAGGCCAGCAAGGATTGCGCACTCGTTCCGGGTGGCTTGTACTGGACTTCGATGACCTCACGGCAGGGCAAATCGCAGCGCTGCGCAGGGAGCTACGGAAAGACAAGGTGTTACACGCTAGCATTGTCTTGGCATTCATTAGCCCGAGCAAAACGGGTCTGAAGGTCTGGGTCAAGGTGGATACCCGCTTTGAGCATAAGCAGTGCTACCAGGCAGTAGTAACCCATATTGAAGCGCATCACACCAAGTGGGCAAAGTACCTCGATAAGTCCGGCAGCGACCTAGCTCGGATGTGTCTGCTCTGCCATGACCCCGATGCCTATCTGAACCCGGACTACGAAAGCGCTCCAGTCTTTCCGATGCCCGCCGAATCATTGGCTGACTTGTTCGATGACCGCTACAATCCCCACCTGTTTTCAGAAGGAAAAGAAGCCGACCCAGCGACTGTTGAACGCTGGGTTAGAACTGCTGAGCAGGTTCCTGACTTCGCGTCTGAGTACCACACTTGGTTCCGACTTGGCATGGCCTTTACCACGCTGGGGGAAGTAGGTCGTTCCTTTTTTCATCGGGTGAGCAGAACAAGCATTAAATATGATGAAAGGGAAAATAACGCCTGCTTTAACCACTGGCTAAAAGTCAATCAGGGACGCATTAGCATGGGAACGTTCTTTTACCTATGTAAAGAGGCAGGAGTTGCACCTAAAGGAACCGAGGAAATTCCAGCCGAAATCTTCGCTGGAACTCCTTGCTTTGCGGCAAGTACTTTCCAGCTACTTCCTGAGCCGTTGCAGGAAATTTCTGGGCATTTCAGCTTAGAGCGGGAGCGTGATATCGCTCTTATGGGCTTGCTGGGTGTGCTTCATGGGTGTTTTCCAACCGTACGAGGAAACTACCGGCGTAAAACTATTCAAGCCAACCAGTACGTGTTTGTAACCGGTAATTCTGCTAGCGGCAAGAGTGCGATGGAAGTAGGCCGTGAATTGCTCTGGCCATACCACAAAAAGTTAAAAGCTAAGCAGGGGGAGTATGAAGTAGCAAAAAAGGCTTACGACCGGCAAGTAGAAGCCTACGAGCGAGCCGTGTTGGCAGGCAAGCAGCCGACCGTCGAGCCCATTGCACCGGTAGCACCCGCCATGGGGCAACTATTTGGTGGGGCTGATAATAGCGCCGCCAACGTCGTGAAAACAATGGCTGAAAATGCGGGTCGGCTTATTATTTTTGAAACGGAGGCCGACGGGATGACTAACAGCTTCAAGCAAGATATTGGCGACTACTCACCACTACTACGCAAAGGGTCGGAGCATGAGCCGTATCTATACGAGCGCAAAACGGCAGGAAAATACGAGCTTGACTATCCGGCGCTATCAGTCGTTCTAAGTGGTACGCCGAAGCAAGTACAGCCCCTTATTCAATCCGTCGAAAATGGTCTGTTCAGCCGCTTCTGGTTCTACGCCTATTTCTTGCCTCATTCCTTCGACGACCCATTTGCAGAGGAGGAATCGGCCTTAGAACGGTGTATTCAACGACTGGCTGAATACATGGAGAGTATGGTAGAATGGGTCGCACAGTACTCCATTACCGTAAAACTAACGTCCGACCAGAAGCAGCGCTTTCGTGAGGCTTGGGCAAGTTGGTTGGTCGAAGGAGTAGCAGACTTTGGGGAAGGGTCAGGCAGTGCCCTAAAGCGCCAAGGACGAGCCTGCTTCCGGTTGTGCATGCTCTTGACGGTGCTGCGCAACTACAAGCCGGGGCAACCCTTAATGGACACGCTTGAGTGCAGTGACGACGATTTTAATGCGGCCCTGCAAATAGCCGACGTACTACGGCAGCACGCGTTGATTGTGTACCAAAGCCTAGCTCCGCGCACTCGTGAAGTGCAGAGGTCTACGGGGAACCAGAAGAAGGTGGAGGAGGATAAGCGCATTGAAGAGTTGTTCTTACAAGGACTTAGTTCGCGACGGATTGGCAAGCAACTCAATATGCCTCACATGACGGTTGTTGGCCGTATCAAGAAGCTAGGACTACAACGATAAGCCTACACCGCACCGCGCTTTAGACTAGATGCGCGGTGCGGTTATAGGTTATTTTATCAAAACGGCTGCTTTGCGGTGGTTGACCGTACGGAAGTACGGATTTCCATACGCTAACTACCCGTAGTGGCTTGACTTGCTTGCCCAGCAGCTTGTATCCCAGCCCACACCTCGTCAGCTAGCGCGGCGATGTTCTGCCCCTTCGTGGTTTGCCAATGCCGTCCGCCTTGCATTCCTCGTGGGCGCTCTTTAGCTGGGTGGAAATGCTGAAATACATTTTGGGTTAAGCTCATCAGCCAGTAGTCCTGCTCGTCATGCGCCCAGCGCACCATATAGCTTTTGCCCTGCTTACCCAGCACTTCTGCTTGAAACACTTTGCTGTTAGGGTCGGTCTTTAAAGCGTCGCTGACGTAGCTAGGTAACCGGTCACGCAGCAGAATAGTATCGCCTACGTTCAGGTGTCCATGCTCTACTAGCAAGGCAAATGTATCCGGTCGGCTAGTACGTCCTGCTGGTTGTTCCCGATTCTTTTCCTTCTGTTCAATGTCGATGAGGTACTGCTTAGCCTCCTGTAGCGGAATAATCTTAGTCGGTACTATCACTATCTGATTCCCAACCTTATAGGGCACGATGCGCACACAGGCAATATCTAACTCGGTTTGATTCAGCCACAGTACTGTTGTAGTCAGCTCCGTGGAAAAGTTTTCTGAACATAGGATGATACGCGGTCGATTGGATAGTTCATTAAATACATCCGCCTCTGTCACAAATTCCTGCATCAAGTCCCAAGAAGAATCGGTGTTGGCATCTTCTTGGCCTAAGTACCGGCACTGATACTGCACGAAGTAGGGTAGTAGCTTTTCCACCGTCATCGTTGATACCATTGCCGCATAGCGCAGGGCCTGCAAGTCGGCGTATCCGGCAAGTCCGTCACGCTTCAACTCCACTACTACCAAATTACCCTTCCGGTCTAGGGCCAGTAAGTCAAGGCGGTCAGCGCTTTGTTTGAAGCGGTCGAACTCCATACTGACAACTAGTAAGTCCTCACCTAGTACTTCGGGAGCTTGTCGTATCCACTCCTGAATATGGGCGCGTTCCCAAATTGAATATTGAGTAAAGTTACCGGCCTCTACTTTAGCGAATTGTTCAGGATTTTGCTCTTGTATAACTAACACCATAGCTTGTTCAACATAAGTACTCAGTATTTGGACGCTGCAAGATAAGCCAATTACTATGCTCTTCCGGTTAGGCAATCCCGTACGCCGTACTGGTTTCCGTACGGTACGCGGTGTATAGAAATCTTTTCAACCACAACGGCTAGTAGACCTGAAATTAGAGTTGACTGATGCTTACTTCCTAAATCAATCTAATGTGGTGAAGCAACTCGATGGGTTAGTACTAGCTTTTTCGGCAGATTATTTTTTGTAGTAGCAGTAACCGACACTAGTTGCGGTACCATCCATCCTAGCGGCCACTCGTTTTCCACCTTAACGGCGATTCTGCCGCGTCCGCGTAGCCCAGTTTAGTACATTACCTACTGGCAAGCGGCCGTGCGACTGACGGACTCGATTTCGGGTCTGTCAATCGACCTTCTGATTCTGAACACTACCCCTGCCCCATCCGAAGGTTATGATTTTTACTACTGAGCTATTGAGAGAGCAGAGAGAGGGGGAGGGGGGGAGAGAGATGAGAGAGGCTGTGCTCCTCAGTGCTCCCTCCTCCTTCGAGCTGGAAACAGCTTTCTAGAGCTTCGAGGAGCAAGAAAAGGCTTCGACTTAGTGAAAAGAGGGTTTTCAGCTCTGAAGAAGGTAACATGTTGGCAGTAGAGCATCGGAATGGGCTTCGAGTAACTGAAATGCAGTTTCCTACAGAGTGCTCCGCCCAGAGCCAATCACCCATTCCCCTGGACGTTTAGAGTGCCGAAAAGGCATTCTGTCTGAAACCCGCGTTGCGCTCGGATGTGATTGCGAAAAGTGTTCCTGGCTTCTACGAAAACTGAAAAGCATTGACTCTGCATACAGGTAGAAATGTTATTGCAAATAGCTGCCGTCGACTTCCGACTGTAAAGTAATGCAAGCATTTTCAGTAAGCTGCATTTTTAATCGAACGATATCAAGCAGCTCTTTCGTCCGGGCTATCATTTCTAAGTGCTTGTCCGAAGCCAGGTTGACTAATTGGCGCTTCGCCTCTGGAGTTTCCGCAGAATTATTGTGCTCGTCGAGCACCAATAGTAAATCGGCCGAAAGCACTCTGATTTGCTCTTTAATATCCTCCTCTCTATCGATAAACGCGCATGCTTCAGCAAACTCTTGGTCCTCATCAGTGATAGTACCCGGATAGTCCTTGGCGAAGTAGGTGTAGTGTAAGCTTAAGATATCAACGTCCTCTTTTGAATCTATTGAATTGATACTTTCCAGTTCTTTTCTGGCGATTTCTTCCCAATCAATGGGCAGGGGCCTGCCTGTATTGCGTCCGTTTACGAGTGCTTCCAAGAATTCCTCCTGGATTTTCAAACGCCTCAATAATAGGGTGAATTTCTTAATAAGGGACTCGGCTGCTTGTGCTCTACGTGTGTTGTAGCTAAGCCTAAAACCGTGATTCTGCTCTTCCCTTTTCAGCCGCATGTCTAGAGCTTTCATCTTCATGTCGTGGCGGTTCTTCCACCATACCCCTACCAGCCCGGCCGTAGCCGCGATACCAGCCGCAACGATAGGAATGTACTCGTTTGGCATATTCAATAGTATTATCTAAGCTTGCAGAGTAAAAGCTGCTGCGAATACTAAAACCGGCTAGATTCTGCCAGGGGTATAAGATAGCCGGTCATAGTGCCCTGGTAAGGTGGTTATTCAGCAGTTTCAGTAGTGCGTTATAATAAACAGCACGTACCGAGGGTATTGCGTACCAAAAATCGCACGGTACGCCGTTTTCGCATCCTGCCGCATAGTCAACTCTATACTGGTGCTACTCATCGTTTTTTATTGCTGCAATAAAATGTATAAAATCAGGTTCAAGGCCACTTCGACGTAAATAGTTGGGATGATATGTTCTGAAGGTATTAGCAGGCAGGTCAGGATGCATTAGCCGAGCCAGTTTCCTTTGCGACCACTTATCGACCGCTTGATAGGTCACACCAGGAAAAGTACGACGAATTCGTTCATCGAAGGCAGGCCCCGTAGAGAACAAACAAACCTTCGGCTTGAGGAGGCTGATTTCCGATACCAGCAGGTCATCTACAGTGGAAATGATGCGCTCCTGGGCACCAAAAGAGCGCCCTCCGTTCACGTCGAACTTACTTAGGTTGGTCCACGCGCAAGAGTAAGGTGCGTTACCCAAGGCTTGCTCTACTTTGCGGGTGACGTTCCAGAAGGGCGAGGCGTAGTATTCTTTTCCCACATTGAATTTTTCGTAAACAGCCATTTGCTCGCGTATCGCTTCGCCGTGCAGGTAGCCCCAGCCCTTCGTTTCCTGCCCCACAATTAGAAGTGGATTGGGCTGCTGACTGTAGAGGGCATTAGGGGCCATGAGCAGCGGTCCGGCCAAGTCAATGCCTCTAAACTGGCTCTTGATGTTGTCAAAATCGGCCTGTCGACTGATATAAAGTTGGTGTAGTGCTTCGGTCATGCTACTGAGGAGCTTAGGCAGCATTAAAGCTAGCTAGTAATTCACTAGAAAGTTCTTAATGCTTCAGAATTTCAGGTGGATTGGCATTCTTGCACCTTAACGACTGCATCGCAGCGAAGGCTATCCGTTTTACTTATCAGGGGCGTACTACCGTACCGCGTACTGAAAACGGTACGGTACAGGACAAGTTACCCAAGGCAAGTGATTGTCCGTTTGCACTTTCTAGCACTTATCTTATCCGTATTAATCGCGTCAGAAAGACTATTATTCACGAGCTAAGCATTCCTGGCAATGAATCATCTTGATAAAATTCAGTAAATCCTTATAGATTGAGCAGTTAGCAGTACCTTTGAATTGCAAATCACTCCCAATCACACAAACACTTTCCTTTAAAGATGGCATTAGACCTCACCCAACTTCAAACCTTATTGAATAACGCGGAACAGAATGAAGCCCTAATTAGCGAACTACAAAAGCAATTCAAAAGGGCTCGCGCTGTATTCGATGACATGGAAAAGCTTTTCAATGAAAGCTATGTTCCCAAAGGTCGCAAAGCGCGGGTAGCTACTGAAGCTGATGCTGAAGCCCCCTACGGTCGCAAGAAGGATGGCACTCCGAAGCAACGCCCAGGCCGAGTAAAGGCCGAATAATTGCTCCTACCCTTCTACCAAAGCAAAGCCCTGATTCCGTTGAAGAATCAGGGCTTTTGTTTTCAGACAACTACATCGTCTAGATGCTTCCCTGCCATGTATAGGCCAACGCCGCTTCGTAATGCGCCAAGTTATCAATTATGAATTGTTGGGTTGCCACAACCAATTTATCCCAGTCATATTGCTTCAATTCATCTATTGAAGCAACGCCTTTTGGCACCGCATTGTAACCCAGGTACTCATCAAATCGGCGTACAAGCTTCGGGTCAAGCGCATTGGAACCAGCGCGTTTACAGTCTAGCTTCCACATCAAAGAACGGCTTTTCCCATCGACGCCAACCGTAAAGAAGACACCGTATTCTTTTTCGCTGGGGCGGTAGAGCTTCGCCCAGGAGTAAGGCCGAAATACTTGCCGTCTGTAGCGCTTCCCGTCGCCCTGCTTCGGAGTACGGCCCGCCTGCTTTACGATGTGGCGTCGGCATTCAGTCCGAAAGCCAGTCGCCTGCACCAAGTCACCCCATTCCTTCGTTTTCGACCACACACCAGCCCGTAGGTCCCTAATAGCTTCATCCGCCTCTGACGATTTTACATACACCTCACCACCGTGTTTGTATAGCAGTTGAAGGTCAGCCTCAGTGAAGAACTCTACATCGGTCAAAGATTCCATATCGGCGCGGCATTTATTGCACCGCACGCCAAATATGGTCACTCGCAGATGAATCAAACTTAATCACTACCCTTCGGCTACGCTCTACACTGCCGCCCTACCCTACACCAGATTACTTAGCCTTTTAGAGCGACGCAGCGGCATCCGCAGCCTTGCGGCTGGGAAGTACCCGCCTAGCAGTTGCCAACTCGCTCAGTCGCCGATTTAAGCGACTATCTTTCGCTCCCGCCCAAAGGACAAGAAAGCCGCATGAAGATTATCCACCCGAATAAGGTCACGGGCCAACTGCTCGACATCATTCAAGAAGCCGAAACCGAACTGGTCATTGTTTCCCCCTACGTCAACTTCAGCTACTGGCAAAAGCCCGTGGCGGCCATCAAGCAGGCTATCGCTCGTGGCGTCAAGGTAGACTTCTACATCCGTCACGACCCCGGCCGCGATACGGGCCAGGCGCACGTTGAAAAGCTAGGTATCACCCCGATTCTAGTCGAAAACCTTCACGCTAAAATCTACTACAACGACACAGGCGGCATCATTACCTCAATGAACTTGCTGCACTCCTCGGATAGCAACTCTATCGAAATCGGCGCGCAGGTTGAAACGCCTGCCGAGCTGGCCGAACTACGTCGCATTGTTCACCAGTTCTTGGCTCATTACAAAACGCCTGAAGCTCCCGCCGAAGCAAGTTTAATCCCAATTCCTGCTACTCCCAAAGAAGATAGCTTTGAGTATCAGTTAGGAATACACTTGTTTCACAGGCTCGACAAAGATTCCTACGTCGAATGGGAAACCGATACGGAGCTAAGCATTTCGGCCCTTCGCAATGCGTTTAAGCTCCACGTTATGCCGCCCAGCAATAAAATCGTACTTGAAGGCATCATCACACAGCGCGAAGGTGCGCGCTACACGAGTCATGGGCCACGTCACTTCAACGCCCCTACAATGCTCTACAAGCTCATCCCCGGCGACCAGGATAACTATACGCGCATCCGAGCCACCTATACCCACTTTCCTACCACACCTCACCTCGACCAAATTCCCGAAGCCGAAGCGGAAGCTATCATCACTTCTACTACTGATTTCATCCGTGCCGTACGTGCTTTTAAGGACGACTACAAATAGCATTAGTAACGAATACTATCAGCGATTTATCAAATTCAGGGGTACATCCAATTCTTGCGGAGCAGTTGGAAAGCACACGGTAAGACGTTAGCCAATGTTGTGGCCCTTTAAACTTGGCGTTTGGGCAATACCAGGCACACTTACAAGTAAGCACTATAGTAGGACAGAAGATTTAACGCTACTAGGCTACAGCCAAATCTTCTACTGGTTCAGCATTAGCGGTATCGTTCTTCATACTAGTACACTTTAGAAAAAATAATCCTCTACTTCTAACCCATTATCTAAGTAAATGATAAGAGGCATCCATATCTAAGGGGTTTTCCAACGTGAATAAGGTTCTTTATCGACACTTGCAACTCATTATTATGTGTTACTATGTATTTGCTGATACGCTTGGCCCCTAATTGAAAAGGCAGGCCAGGTACCTTCAAGGATATTAACTACTTCTATATTAATCAATGGATTTTCTATTGCTCCGGAAATGTACGTGACTTTACTACCGTTTTGCTTATCAATCTTGGCAAAAACAACTTGTTCCGCGTCACATACGATAGCAACATTCGGATTGTGGGTAACTAGAATTATTTGTCTATTATGACGCGCATTACGGATACATGGTTCCAGTAAGTGAAATACGGAACCGTTATCTAAGTTGTGCTCAGGCTGGTCGATAATCAATGGAATCTCTTCTTTATCTAACATAAGATAAAAAACTAACAGAAGTATCCCTCGCTCTCCAGGTGACAATTCAGTTATTTCCTTACCACCTAATTGCAAAGTTAGCCTTGGGATTAAATAAGTTAGACCAAATACATAATCATACACTTCATTAACCGTAAACTGTTCTTTTAACTGACTTTTTATATTGGACGGCTCATTTTTACCCAGCCTTTTATCATTTTTCAATGAGTCGATAGTCTCCCTCAAAAACGTTTTAAGCCCCATCCAAGTAGAAAAGTCAGTTTTATCTAATAGGCCTTTAGCTGCATCGTATCCATCTGACTGACCATAATATGTGCCACGCCGCCCTTGATTAATCATTGAAAGCAAATGATTAACAAACGCACCTCCTTCTATAACTGCATCAAAACCAAGCCGAATACTCCCCTGCACAAATTTGTGCGACTCGGCAGCAGCTTCAATAGGCTTGTACATTGACTTGTATATACCCACTTGCTGCTGGACAAGCGAGTATATCCTTTGGCATATATGCTCACGTTGGGTTTCAAGCCTTATAAGTGCTGCTGGCGCCTCATTAATCAAATGATTGTGTAGATTCTGCAAATAGACTAGACTTCCAAGAGCATCTTTATTTCCAATAATTTTATTGCGCCTCTGCTCCCAGTCGCGAAAGTTTTCCAAATAAGCTTGGTATAGGCGTTCAGGTTCGGATGCGAGCTCTTGCAGTTCATCTAAGGTTAATTGAAGCTCAAAGCATTCTTCTTGAAAAAGCAGAATGCTTGCGCTTAAATCTGCTTCTTCATCGACTAATTGTTCTGACCTCCTTACAATACTTTCATCGTTGATACTAAACAAAATTAATCCGTTAGCACGAATACCTGCTACAGTAGAATCAACTTCCAACTGCTCAATAGCACGCACAAGGTCTAACTGAATATTAGCAAGCGTTTGTGAAACACGTTGTAACGCTCTAAGCGATGCAGTATTCTTAATCCTCCTTACTGTATCATCTTCGATATTCTGCTCTGCTTTTCTTAACTTTTGCCGTATGAAAGAAATTTTCTGGGCCACGCTATCTGCAACTCCTGATTCTTGCGAAGATGGTGCGACCACTGGCGGAATAACACTATCTATTGCAACTAATTCTTGATTCTTCAAATATATTTTGGAAGAAATACTATCTAAATTATCAGCTTTAATATCACTTTCGAGTGTAACGATTTCTTTATTAACACTCTTCAATTCTGCACGCATTGCAGAAATACTATGCTCTATCTGCTCAGTCTGGTATTGTACTACTTGGTCTAATGATGCTAAACCAAGCCTCTCATGTACTGGCACATGTGAAAATATTACCTTTTTTAATTCACTTTCAAAACAACTTGCCCCATCGCTTCCCACCTCCGTGCACAGTTCTTCTAGATATTGCTGTGGCAAGTATCGCACGCGTTCAGGATGGTCTTTTTTTGATTCCTCTCCTAAATTAACTTTAACCGACTCTCCATTTGACCAAGTTAAGGTAGCTGAAAAGTGTGATGATTTATTATCAGAAACTTTCTTAAATCTACTTTTATTAAGAAATTCAAAGCTTGGGCAATGGCTATTGCCAGCAAGTGCAATAATATCGGCTAAAGCGCTTTTTCCACTCCCCTTATTACCGATTATAGAAACCATTCCATAATTCAAACCTAATGTATTATCAAACCAATGCTCTGTTAAGGTGCTTCCAGCATTTTTCTCAATCTTGATGCTTTTAATGTATTTAGTTTTGTTATTATGTTGGTGACGTCTCTTGTACGGCTCACTTCCAATAAATACACGTCCGATTGGGTCAACCATACACTGCTTTAATCCTGCAAAAGATACATCAGCCTTCAGCCAACATGTCTTTCCAGAGGGGAAAATACCATATTTATTCAGACTGTGCGCATCACTTCCAGCGACCACTGGCCGCCACTTTCCATTAAGTGCTTGCTTAAAATTTTCTGTTATTTCCGGCTTTGTCTCATGCCCAGCGCCCACTAATAACCGAATGTTATTGATATTCCTAGCCTCAAAAAAATCCGCAGCTCTTAGTATTTCAGTATCATCTGATGGGTGTTCTGCCCAATCTAATTTAACTAGGCCATCATTGGTATCGTATGGCTGAATGATAAGCGCCCTATCTTTAAATTTGCTTTTAGCTTTATGCCAAGACTCCCTGGTGATTTTAGCGGTTTTCATCCCCACTTCCACCATTTTGTTGTCATTTTCCCTTTCTTCGTATCTGCATCCATACTTACTAAGAACGTCAGCTGAATATCCTTTTGCCAATTGTATAAATGCTTCACTAGATGGTGAGCGGTCAACCCCACCGCTTATTTTAAGTATGGATAAAAATTCCCTTATTTGAAAATCCGTTAATGAATCATCAAGAAGAAAATGCGTGTTTAATTTAAAATCTACAGACGCATCCAGCCTTAATTCTATACCAGGAAACACCTTCTTTTTAAGAACACCAGGATTCCGGCTAATATATTCTTTCAAAGAAAACCATCCATCAAAGGTCCAATAGTCCATAAAGCAGAATGCTACGGCATCAGCTTCATTTATGGCCTTTATCATTTCTAAGATTAATATGTCATCATGCGCCTTGTCACCAGTAAATTTGGCGCCATTCCAGAAGTAGGAGGCAGGTGTATGTATGTGTAAGTCCCACTTACGCCAAACTGAACCGCGCACATCGTTAGTCATAAGACCTTGTATTTTATAAGGATTATAGCTTTCCGCCATCGAATATACTCTGCTAGTTGCTCAGCCTCGACTGAAGTAGCTGGAAAGGTAAGGAACCGGCAAAGTACATCAACTTGTTGAAAAGCCTTCTTGGTTTGATAGATAAGGACTAAGTGCTTTTGCAGCTCTACCCTAAGGCCTGTCCTAGCTCGTTCGAAGGGACCAGTGGTGTCGATACTACCTGAACTCATGCGTTGCTGCGGTTAGGTCATAAGGCTACCTTTATGCTGCCAGGGTGTACTGTACTTAGAACGGTACGCGGTACGGCTCATTGATAGTTAGGCAGCGTATGAGCGTAGTCACGCACCTGCTTGTGCGTTGAGCGCCACTATCTACCCGGTGCTTGTTAGCTTGCTTAGCAAAAATACCTTACCTGGGCGTAGAGCACGCTTAAGCTACAGATATACAGCAAACGCTACGATGCCAACTAAAATAAATATTGTGCCAGATGGCACAGGCAATGGTGAGTACGTAATAATGAGCGGGGAGCTAGACCGCGTCAGCGCACAACAAAGTTTCTATGATGGCCACATAGCTAGGCGCGTTCTTATTGAGGGACAGCTCTTAAAGAAAGAAGGTATAGATGCAAACTCGCAGAATGTTAAAACTCTGCTTATGCAACGTGCTATCGAATCTTGGCCTACAGAACTGGCGAGAATCAAAAAGGAACCTGTTCCAGCATACTTGCTGGAATTACTAGACGCGCCTACTAAGAAAGAGCAAGAACGCATCCTTAAAGGAGCAACAATTACTCCTGAGCAGCTTGCCGCATTTGTGCTCGAAGCTGAACAACGTGGCTTCACGTACAGTAGATTTTCTGAACATCAAAATCCGAAAAGCACTGACCCATCGAAGCTACCTATTTTATTTACCAAGGAGGAAGATGGCAGCATCAAAAGCATTGGAGATACACCGCTTAGCGAGGGACAACTAAAGCAGTTGCTAAACCAACGAAAGGTTATATCAGTCACGATTCTAGATAAAGGGGATGATTGGCACTGCTTCTTCGCTACGTACCGTGGGCTGGCTGGACAGGAGAATTATAAGATGGACGAAGGGGGCCAGCCCCACCTTCACTATATATCCAGCAAGTGGGGTTCTGTTACTCGACAAGATGTCATTGATGGAGCCCGATCAGGCAGGTACGTTTCTTCAAGCGTACACATTGATTTGCTCGCTTATGATGCTAAGGATAGAGGAAAGAAGGCAATTAGCGAACCGTTACCCCCACAGCCTATAACTGGCACTGGGTTACCAGAATCATGGTTGGGGGTTAGCGGTAGTCTATATACCCATCACTACCCAGCTAATAAAAACGTAACCTCTTGCGGCCGTCATAATACCGTACCTCAAGTACGGGTCGCATGGTTACGGCGTGAGTACGTAGGCAAGCAGCCCTGTCCGAGTTGCCAACGGCAATTAGAAGCAACCCATAACCAAATACTACCTGTTTAAACCCGTTTCTACCTTCTAAACCCTAGCCCAAAAGTCGAGGCTTTTTCGTAGCTTAGGGCCATACTTAACTATTTGAAGTAAGCATGCCTACTGAACAAGAAATAGCTGATGCCTTTGAGGCATTGGATTCAGCCCATATTACGCGCAATAATGCTCGGGTCCTTCTCAGTCAAGCGCAAGTACAACAGCCAAACTTTATTGAGCATGGGCAGCGCTTCAGCTTTTCTGAGGTTGAACAAGTCAGCCAGTGGGACGTGAAGATGCTAAATGCTACGGAAACGTTAGCAGGTGCTAATCGTCAATTTGACGCTGCGAAAGCAACTGTAGAAGCACTCATTCCAGAATCTCTTATGCAGCGCGTAAAGAATGACAATGCGCCTATAATTGTTAAAGGCGCCGACAACCAGTATTTGGCACTTTATATGCAGGATAATGAACTGGCCGTTTTAAGAGGTAATGACACAAATGCTGTCTATAGCGGCATTGTAAATTACGAACAGGCAAAGCAACGGAATGCCCGAGGCTTTGGTGGATTAAATGACAGGCTAAATTCTTGGTAGCCATATAACGGAAAACTTCCGCTTACCCACCGAGCTTAGGAATTTTTGCCACCTTGCTCACCCGAATTACTATTCATGCCCGACACTACCTTAACCACCCTAGTCGTAGCCACGGGAGGTGCGTTCCTAGGCAAATTCGTCGGCCCCGCTGCTGAGCACTACGGCAAGCAGGCGCTGGAGCGGGTACAGCAACTCGGTGCGCAGGCTACAACCTACCTAGCCGCCGTGGGCCGCGAACCGCAGCCAGTTGAGCCCAAGCTGTTGCTACCCTTGGTACAGGCGGCTAGCCTAGAAACAGATGAAACCTTAGCCGAAAAGTGGGCGGCGCTACTGGCCAATGCGGCCGACCCGGCGCAGAAAATACAAGTACAACCAGGATTTGGGGAGGTACTGCGCCAACTCACACCGATGGATGCACGCATTTTACAGATGCTTTACTATCACAGTGGCCACGCAATTGAACCGGTGGGTAACCGCCTCATGCGGAAAGAAGTAATGAAAAGCTTGGGACTTACTTACGATGAAGCTACATTTTATTCTGAAAATCTACTGCGTCTGGGCTTATGCGCTAATGCCGCAGCTAGTGTGGCGGACATTTCAAATTCTATTCATGATGGGGTAGGTATGGTTGCCACAACAGCATTTGGCTTAGCATTTATGCGGGCCGTCACCCCACCCACGCTCTAGCTACACCATTCCTCACTACTACAATCACTAAGTCCCAGCCCAACAGTCGAGGTTTTTTCGTAGCTTAGTAGTTGTATAAATAAGTAAACAGGCCAGTGACTTACGCAATTATTATCCTTTGTTTTTTAGCTCCTTTTGTAATAGGGTTCTTCTCGTTAAGAAAAGATTTCTTAGAAGTAAGTAGCGAGCATGATATGGTAGAGGAATTCAGGAACAGGTACGTTTCATTTGCTAATCATTTTTTGCAAACGGGCCAGCCTACTTCCGACTATACATGGCTGGTAATGAACTCTGACCGCGTTCAGCAAGCAATAGGTATTTTCGGCATCATCGCTACCTTTTCTGCACCGTTTAGAATGTATACAATCAATAATTATCAAATCATAATTAATACAATACCCAAGTTTAAGGACGGTAGTTTACATGAAAACGAAGCAGAATTTGTTGATACAGCCCTAATGAGGTACTTGGGGAATACTGCTCATTCCATCGACACTATGGCTGCCGAGGCCCGAAACCCCTTCATTTGGTTCCGGCAGGGCTTTCAGCTTCTAGTTGGACTACCCATTTACTTTTTAAGTTGGTTTGGCCTCCTAAGCGCTGGTCGCGCCCGTCGCATCGTATTCAGCGCCTTCTTCAAAGTACTGGCTGGCATTGGGGGAATAGTTGCTTTTCTCTCAGGAGTTGTTACCCTAATACAAGGCAAAGACCAAACGATTACCTTCATTAAGCAATTTTTTCATCACTAATTGCCACTGCTGCCCATCTTGGTCGCTCCGAATACATCGTTGACTGCCTAAGGCTGGATAAATAGGCTGTACAACCTGACGCACCTTCTTCATGTCCCACTTTTTATTGCGAGCAATTTTATTGGCAGCTAGTCCAGAAACGTCGGGATTCGTGCAGGGATTGGCTGCCCTATCAAGTGCGCCTTTTCATATTTCCTTATTAGGCTTAGGGGCAGTATTTCTATTGATAGCAACTACCAAAAGGCTACCAATTTTCCTAGGGCAATCAATCGAGGCTGCCGATAATTGGCGACCCGTTGCTGCTATTTTAGGTAGTATTTTAATAATAATTTCAACTAGCATTTTTGTTGCTTCTTCAACTTCTACACCCAACAGTAGGCTGGGGCAAAGCCTAACAGCAAAAAGTTTACCTGCCCGACTTGATACCCTCGTTGCCGCTACTCCCCAGTCCACACCTCGGTACGCCTGGGTACCGGTCGGAGCAGTTAAAAAGGTGCCTTACCAAGCAAAAGAGGGAGTGGTATTTGGCAAGACATTTCACGTTTGGTTTAGTAAAGTAGTAACAATTAACAAGCAGCGGCGGCCCCACTTGCGCATTTGCCGTAATGAAGCTCCGGCAGATAGTAGCGACTATCTTTTTGATGATTTTGTGCCGCTTGGTGAATCGCAATTTATCCCTATTCAGGTTGGGGGCATAGAATATCGTTTCGAGGCTCAAACCATTGACAACAAGAAAATAAGTTTTTCTAAGAAGCCGCAGTCTGTTGACATACTTTTTACCAAGAAGATGTTGGTCAAATAAAAATGCAGTTTCAACGCTAGCGCCCCCTCGTGAAACCGACGTCTAGGCATAGAATGGCCGTCTTCACTTATGCTCACTGTATCCTGGCAGCCTTGGACTGATTCGACCTCAGGCTACAATCTGGCTGACTTGTCGACCTATGAAACCAACATAGCACAGTACTCAGTCGAGTTACACCCACACTTGGAAGCTATCAGACAAGCCATTATCCGAGGGCAGATATGGACGGATGGCGGCTGGACTGACAACGAAGAGGAATAGGAAGAATCGAATTTTCACTACACCAAGCTACGGTAAGGAGCACACTAATACATCAGCCGTGACTCCCCTTACTTCATGGTGTTGATAAGCTCATCGTGATAACGAGCCGACCAGTTGTTACTTCTACCGTAACGACGTCCCCAGGGGTGAAGCCAGCGTTGTGTAACCAGTCGCCCGTTAAACGCAAGGAAGAGGTGATTTTTAGTTCAGGGTGCAAGCTCCGATAGAAGGCGGCCACTTTGATTTTACGACTTTTCATACGCTTAGCTATAAGCTAGCTAAGCGGACTGTTGAAATCAAAAAGTCATTTATCCTGAACTTTTAGCTTACTCAGAGCCCCTGCCTAGCAGGTGCCAACAGTATTCCACATACCGTACTAAAACCGGTACGCGGTACGCCTAATGAGGCTGCTCATCTACCTCTGGAAATGCCATCAATACGGCCAACGGCAGTTGTAGCGCCTTGGCAAGTGAACCCAACACATCAAGAGTGGCTGACTGCGTGCCCGCCTCTACCCGTTGCACCGTAGGCCAGCTTATATCCGCTTCGTCAGCAAGTGCTTGTTGGCTAAGCCCGCGCTGCTTACGCAGTTCACGCAGGTGCGCACCAAAAGCTTTGACTAAGGCTGGGTCTTTCACTGTCCCGAAGGACCGGCAGCCGGAAAACAATCATCCTATCGTATACGATATAATTACGAGCCTTATCTGTATGTTTGCGGAGCAATGGTCAGCTGTGGCTAACCGGTCTAGGCTAAAACTTCAGGATATCTTTTCCAAGCGGTAGTCAGGGCAGGTGAGCAAATTAAGGCGGACCTCATTTCCCCTTATCGCACATGCGAAAACTGCTTACTGCCTCCCTCTTACTAGCCAGTTGTGCCCTGCAACCGGCCGCTGCTCAAAAGGCCCCCGCGAAGAAGCCTACACATAAGGTCACCCCGCATAAGGCTACAGCCAGCAAGTCTACTGCTGGCCAAGGTGCCCTTCCTGCCTGGGTCATGGTGGACTTCTGCGACTCTTATGAGCGCTATTTCCGGCAACAGCCTACCTCTTACCTATCATATGCTTACGCTGTTCTACAGGGTAACCCGGCTGTTACGCAGGCTAACACCCTATCGGGGGCGATGGTGAGCAACACTGCACTACGGCAGGCCCTGTACAAGTCCATTTACCAGTACTGCTACGAATACAAATACTTCACTGGCACTAAGCAAGGAGTAGACGAGGTAGTGTACCTGATGCTGTATAGCAACTTTCACATGAACGCTATACCCGCCACCATCCTCACGACTTACATCGTCCGTCACTACCAGCAGGCTCCGCCCGCGCCTACTCCACCCACCGAACAAGAAGAACAAATAACAGCCGACCCTAGCTCGAACGAGGAAGAGCCCACCAAGAAAGAATACACTTACGTGGAGCAGATGCCTTCCTTACCCGGTGGTGGGGGCATGGGGGCTATTGTGGCGGCCATTAACCACAACCTGCACTACCCAGCCGAGGACATTCTGAATAAAGTGGAGGGCAAGGTATTGGCCACCATGACAGTCGATGAAACGGGTCAGGTAGGCAACGTTAAAATCCTGCAGGGCCTCAGCGCGACGCTCAACGCCGAAGCGGTACGCGCTATCCAGACTCTACCCAAGTTCATTCCCGGCAGGCAGAATGGCCGGGGCGTAGCCGTATCCTTCACCGTGCCTATCACCTTCCGCCTGCCCACCCCGACCAGCCCCGCTAGCACCCCCTAGCCCCGTTAGCTGGCCCGACCCCAGCGGACACCGTCAGCTCGTGCTTTTCCCTCAACCTATCCACTCACTCCTAGCAACCCCATGCGCAACCTATACTACCTAGCCGCTTTGGCCCTGACCTTGACTAGCTGCGACGCCTTGAACAAGCCCACCTTCTTGAAGGGCACTTATAAGTTTGTTGGCACCAGCAGAGGCTTCCGCATCCTCAATAACTTCGAGCTTACTGACACCAAGTTTATCATGCCGGGCCTCTTCGGTGAAGCAGCAATGGACTATACCGTTGAGGACGACTACTTATACGCTGGCCCTAAAGGGTCACAAATCCGATTCAAAATAGTCAGCCTTGATACTCTACGTAACGAAGGCGCAACGGGCATAGAAGGCACATACGTTAAGATTGGGAAGTAGCCCAGCTAAGGAGGATTTGACACAGAGGCTAGCCTATCCGGTTAGCCTCTTTTTGTTACCGTCCTAGTCATACAAGCGACGTTGCTTTACGCAAAACGTACCCGGACCGTATCCCGGATTGCAGAAAGTGTAAAAAAAGTGGGCAAAAAACGACGTCAGCCCACCCGCAACGCCGCGCGGGCCAATACTTTTGCGATTCGCCCCCTTTTCCTATCGCTTAAAAATATGCCTCCCAGTACCGTTGCCCCCGTTACCGCGCCGGTTGACCCAACCGCCTATTTTTCCGACCGCATTCTCCAGATTCAGGAGTCGGCTACCATCGCCA
>Ga0160427_10000597_pt1 | contig 21753 bp, 11 predicted proteins | sample SolpanmetagenomL_FD_108194 | JGI IMG/M metagenome (GOLD analysis project Ga0160427, IMG submission 108194) | Solar panel surface microbial communities from Lawrence Berkeley National Laboratory, California, USA - L | ecosystem: Engineered > Built environment > Solar panel > Unclassified ...
GGCTTCACCAACACCACCAACGTGCGCTTTGCCCAGCTCGTGGATGGCGTAGATAACCAGGCGCCGCACATTGGCGGGCCCATCGGCAACGTGCTGGGGCCGAGCGACCTCGATATTGCCAGCGTGGAGATTGTGCCCGGTACGGCCGCCGCGCTCTACGGCCTGAACGCCATCAACGGCCTGGCCAACTTCGCAACCAAAAACCCCTTCAGCTCAGAAGGCCTGAGCGTGCGCCAGCAAACGGGCGTCAACCACCTGAACGACCCAAACGTCAAGACGTTTGGCGAGAATGGCTCGTCGGTAAAAAGCTATTCCGAAACCAGCGTGCGTTACGCCAAAGTGGTGGTGCCGGATAAGCTAGCGTTTAAAATCAACGGCACCTACCTGCGGGCATTCGACTGGATTGCCAATGACCAGACCGACATCAACCCCACCGGCAATGCCACTACCGGGCTGTTTGGGGCCGACAACCCAGCGCAAGACCAGGTGAGCCGCTACGGCAACGAGTCGTCGGACCGCCGCAACATTACGCTGGGTGGCAAGAGCTACTCGGTGGCCCGCACCGGCTACGACGAACGCGACCTCGTGGATTATAACGTGCGGACGCTCAAGGCCGATGCGGCGTTGCACTACCGCTTTCGGCCCGGCGTGGAGCTGGCGTATACCTACCGGGTGGCCAGCTTCGACAACGTGTACCAGCGCTCTAACCGCTTTCGGCTGCAAGACTACCTGTTGCAGCAGCACGCCCTCACCTTCACTTCGCCCGTGGTGCAGGCCCGCGCCTACCTCACCCAGGAAAATACCGGTAAAAGCTACAACCTGCGCTCGATGGGTGAAAACATTGACCGCAGCTACAAGCCCGATACCCAGTGGTATAGCGACTACTCCACCGCCTGGAACGCCGCTACCCGGGGCGGCGCGGGCGTGGCCGATGCCCTGCGCGCGGCCCGCACCGCCGCCGATGCCGGCCGCTTGCAGCCGGGCACCGAGGCCTTCAACCAGCGCCTGAGCCAGCTGCAAGACATCAACAACTGGGACGTGGGTGCCGCCTTGCGCGTGCGGGCCAACCTGGCCCACGCCGAGGCCCAGGTGAACCTAGCCGAAGCCTTGCGGCGCGGGGGCACCAGCCTACCCGCCGGCCTCGACCTGCTGGCCGGCGCCGACCACCGCACCTACATTGTAGTGCCTGATGGCAACTACTTCATTAACCCCAACCCCGGCAAAGACCCGCTCACCGACAACCTGACGTACTCCAAAACCGGCGGCTTCGTGCAGGCCGGTGGGCGGCTGTTTCGGGACATGCTGCGCCTCACGGCTACGCTGCGGGCGGATAAAAATGACTACTTCAGCGTGAAATTCAACCCGCGCTTTACGGCGGTGTACTCGCCTACCCAGCGCCAGAACTTTCGCCTCAGCTACCAGAGCGGCTACCGCTTTCCGAGCTTATTCGAGGGCTTCTCGAACGTGAACAGCGGCCAGGTGAAGCGCGTGGGCGGCCTGCGCGTGATGTCGGACGGCGTGTTTGAGAACAGCTACCTGCGCAGCAGCATCGACCGCTTCAATGCCGCCGTCACGGCCGGCCTCAACGGCACGCCCGCCCAAACGCGGGCCCAGGCCATCGCGGCCAACCAAAACCTGCTGGTCAAGAACCCCTACACCTACCTCAAGCCCGAGTACATCCGCTCGCTTGAAGTGGGCTACAAGGCGGCTTTCGGGCCGGCCGGCCGGCTGCTGGCCGATGTCGATTTCTACTATAACAGCTACCGCGACTTCATTGCCCAGGTAGAAGCCTACGTGCCCCAGACCACTACTGGCGTGGTGCTGACCACCGGCACCGACCTCAATACCATAGCTACGGCCTTGAATACCACGGCCATCCCCACGGGTGGCACCACCACGGGCCAGGCCCGCTACCGCCTCTGGACCAACTCGCAGAGCCAGGTATACAACTACGGTGGCTCGGCGGGCCTGCGCTACAACGTGGCCGGCGGCTACCTGGCCGGCGCCAACGCCACCTACACCCGCCTCGACCGCACCGAAAACGGCGACGGCCTCGAAGACGGCTTCAACACCCCACAGTGGGCCTACAACCTGAGCCTGGCCAACGAGAATGCCTTCGGCAACCTGGGCTTTGGGGTGAATTTTCGCCACCAGGTCAGCTACTACTCCCAAACCTTCCTCGTGAACGGCAGCGTGCCCGCCTACAGCTCGCTCGATGCGCAGGTGAGCTATCACATTCCCGCCGCCCAGGTGCGCCTTAAGCTAGGCGCCAGCAATGTGCTGAACCAATATTACGTGACGTACCTGGGTGGGCCGAGCGTGGGCGGGCTGTACTACCTCACGGTGAGCTACGGGCTATAGTAGATATTTAAAAATCGATTGCGATTGTGAGCCTGCGAAGCAATCGCACCTGAACAAAATTGCGCGCAGTTGTTTTGTGCAGGCACAGTCGTTCGGGTGCGATTGCTTCGCAGGCTCGCAATGACAATCGATTTTTAAGTATGGAATCTGCTTTCACTGCCCCCGAGCGCCAGCGCTACCGCCGCCACTTGCAGCTAGCCGAAATCGGCGAGGCTGGCCAGCAGCGCTTGCGCCAAGCGCGCGTGCTGGTGGTGGGCGCGGGCGGCCTGGGTTGCCCCATCTTGCAATACCTAGCCGCCGCCGGCGTGGGCACGCTGGGCTTGGCCGACGCCGATAAGGTAGAATTGACCAACCTGCCCCGCCAGATTCTCTACGGCTCCGCGGACGTAGGCCAACTCAAGATAGAAGCTGCCGCCCGCGCCCTACGCCGCCTCAACGACCTGACTACGTATAACCTGCACCCCGTGCGGGTAGCTCCTGACAACGTGCGCGAGCTAGTGGCCGGCTACGACGTAGTGGTCGATGGCTCCGACAATTTCCCCACCCGCTACCTGCTCAACGACGCCTGCGTGAGCTTGGGCCGGCCGTTGGTGTCGGGCGCCATCTACAAGTTTGAGGGCCAGGTATCGGTATTTAATTACCGGGGCGGGCCTACCTACCGCTGCCTTTTTCCGGAGCCGCCCACCGCCGCCGAGGCCCCCGACTGCAACACCACCGGCGTGCTCAACGTGCTGCCCGGCCTCATCGGTACGGTGCAGGCCACCGAGGCGCTCAAGGTAGTGCTGGGCCTGGGCGATGCCCTCAGCGGCCGCCTCTGGGTGCTCGATACGCTTAGCTTCCAGAGCCGCACGCTACGCTTTAAGCGCGATGCGGTGCAGAGCGCCATCGACCTCGACACGGCCAACCCGGCCGACTACTTCGACGCCAGCTGCGCGCCCGCAGACGTTGCTCCAGCTAGCCTCTCGGCCGAGGAGCTGCGGCAGCAGCTGGCCTCGGCCGCGCCGCCGCTGCTGCTCGATGTGCGCGGCCCGCTGGAGTTTCAGCGGCGACACCTGCCCGGTGCCTTGCTGCTGCCGCTGCCCGAGCTGGCCGCTCGCGCCGCCGAGGTGCCGCGTACCCGCCCGGTTGTGGTGTACTGCCAAAGCGGCGTGCGCAGCGCCAAGGCAGTAGAGCTATTGCGTCGCGAGTTGGGCTACGACAATGTATTGACCCTGAGTGGCGGCCTAGAAGACTACCCAGCTTAAGCCGCTGGGGTGGGCTAGGCGCTTGCGTACCAATAGTGCGGGCGGGTGCAACATTTTTCGGGCCGGATGGCTTCTATAGCCCAGGGGCGCGCCAACCCACCCGGCAGTAGCCGCGTAGGCGGGCTGGTGCACCCGGCTGCCGTTGGCGGGCCGGGTAGCCCCCGCTGTATATTTGGCTAGATGTCTTCCCCCTCCACTCCTGTGCTGTACGACGCCCACGGCCGGCCGCTCGAATACGTGCGCCTAGCCATCACGGACCGCTGCAACCTGCGCTGCTTCTACTGCATGCCCGAAGAGGGCATTAAGTACATGCCTAAGCATGAGCTGCTTAGCTACGAAGAAATGCTGCGCCTGGTCGGTATCCTGGCTGGGCTGGGCGTGCGCAAAGTGCGCCTCACCGGCGGCGAGCCGTTTGTGCGCCGCGACCTGGTGCCCTTTATGGAGCGCCTGGCCGCCCTGCCCGGCATCGACGACCTCAGCCTGACCACCAACGGCGTGCTCACCGCGCCCCACGTGCCGGCCCTGGCTCGCATGGGCGTTAAAGCCGTCAACCTCAGCCTTGATACGCTGGACCGCCAGCGCTTTTTTGAGATAACCCGGCGCGATGAGCTGCCGCAGGTCATGCGCACGTTCTACGCGCTGCTCGATGCCGGCATTCAGGTGAAAATCAACGCTGTAGTGATGGACGGCCGCAACATCCAGGACCTCGTGCCGCTGGCCGAACTCAGCCGCGACTTGCCCGTGGAAGTGCGCTTCATCGAAGAAATGCCCTTCAACGGCGGCAGCCACGTGGCCACGCCCGAGTCGCTGCCCTGGAACCACCGCCGCATCCGGCAGCACCTGGAGGCGCACCTCGGGGCTTTCGTGCCGGCCGCGCAGCCGGTGGGGGCCACGGCTAGCGAATACCATATTGCCGGACACCAGGGCCGGGTAGGTATCATTGCGGCTTACTCGCGCACCTTCTGCGGCACCTGCAACCGGCTGCGCCTCACCGCCGAGGGCGGCATCAAAACCTGCCTCTACGACCAGGGTGTGCTCGATGTGCGGGCCCTGTTGCGCAGTGGCGCCACCGATGCTATCATTGCTGAGGCCCTGGCCAGCGCCTTCTACCACCGCGCCGCCAACGGCTTTGAGGCCGAAAGCCAACGCCCCGTGCACCAGCTCAACTTCGAGAGCATGGCCACGATTGGCGGCTGAGTTTCAATTATCAGGTAAGAGAGAAGCTGATAATTGATAATTGCTAACTGATAATTGACAAGATGAATCTGACCGTTGCCCTGTTTGGAATCGCCCGCGAGATAGTGGGCCAGTCGTCGCTGGAAGTGGCCGTGCCGGCCGGGCAGTCGGCCGCCGGCCTGCTGGCCGAGTTGCGTACGCAGTACCCCGCCCTGGCCGGGCTGCGCAGCCTGGCCGTGGCCGTCAATAACGAGTATGCCGCCGAGGATGTGCCCCTGCACGAGCGCGACGAAATTGCTCTAATTCCGCCCGTGAGCGGGGGCTAGCTCGGTTGCCCCCTACTGCCATACCGAACGCCCGGCGGCCCTGCGTGCCGCTGGGCGTTCGGCTTTTTTTCGCTCTACTTAGTTCATCAATTACCCCACACCCTGTATGCTTATCGACCTAGTTGACCACGCCATTGACGTAGCGGCCGTATTGCAGGCCGCCGAATCGGACGAGGCCGGTGCGGTAAACGCCTTCATTGGCACGGTGCGCAACCGCAGCGAAGGTCGCCGCGTGGTGCGCCTGCACTACGAAGCCTACCCGCCCATGGCCGTGCACCAGCTGCGCCGCGTAGCCGAAATGGCGCAAGAAAAATGGCCTATGCTACGCCAGGTAGCCGTGGTGCACCGCCACGGCACGCTCGAAATCGGCGATGTGGCGGTGGTAGTGGCCGTGTCCACGCCGCACCGCGCCGACTCGTTTGCCGCCTGCCAGTATATTATCGACACGCTGAAAGAAGTCGTGCCCATCTGGAAAAAGGAGGAGTACGAAGACGGTACCGTGTGGGTGGCCGCCCACCCGTAGCCAGTAGCGCAGTAGCGCGAAGTTTCACTTCGTGCGCGAGCATGGTCGTGCGGAGGCATTCGGTATCGCCTGCCCGCTGTGCTCGCGCACGAAGTAGAACGTCGCGTTACTCTTCGTAATGAAAGTCGGACTTACCGCCCGTCTTTTCTACTAGCCGCACCTGTTCGATTACGATATCGTGCGACATGGCTTTGCACATATCATACACGGTGAGGGCGGCCACTGAGGCCCCGGTGAGGGCTTCCATCTCGACGCCGGTTTTGCCGGTGACGCGGGCCGTGCACTCGATGAGGAGCGCGTCGGGCAGCACCACTTCGATGCGAATCTGGCAGTCGTCGAGGCCCAGCGGGTGGCAGAGGGGGATGAGGTCGGCCGTTTTCTTGGCGGCCATTACGCCCGCAATGATGGCCGTTTGAAACACTGGCCCCTTGCGGGTGGGCAGGTCGCCGGCCTGCACCAGGGCCACGATATCGGCCCCCAGCACCACCCGGGCGCGGGCGCGGGCCAGACGGGCTGTTACGGCCTTGCCACCCACGTTGACCATAGCGGGCTGGTTATCGGCGTTGATGTGAGTGAGCGAGGAAGCGGGAGAATCGGACATAAAAACGGCTGAATAAGCCACAAAGAACGGCAGGCCACCCGCAAGCCCCGCGCGACGGCCGGGCACAAAAAAACCTCCCGACCATTGGCCGGGAGGTTTTTTATGGCTGAAAAAGTCGGGTAGACTTATTCCTTGGTGAGACGCAGCACCTGGTGCAGGGCCTCGCCGTTGGCCAGGCTGCCCGTCACGAGTACGTGGTAGGCACCGGTGGCGAGGTCGCTCAGGCTCAGGGCCTGGAACTGGCCACCGGCTACGGTAGCACTCCGCACCTGGCGGCCGGTAGCATCCAGCACGAGTACCTGGTAGGTACCGGCGGGCAGGGCGCTCAGGTCGAGGGTGGTGCTGGCCTGGGCCGGGTTGGGGTAGAGGCTGATGGCCCCTGCCTTGGTGAAGCTAACCGTGCGCACGGGCGAGTAGGCGGCCGTACCATCCAAGTCAACCTGACGCAGGCGGTAGTACACCGGGCTCGTGGCGCGGGTGCCGATGCCGGCATCGGTGAGGGCGTATTTCTGGGTGGTCTGCGAATTGCCCTGAGCAGCTACCTGGCCGATTTTGGCGAAGGTGATGCCGTCGAGCGAACGCTCTACGTCGAAGTACGCGCTGTTAAGCTCCGAAGCGGTGGTCCAGGCGAGCTGGGCATCGCGGTTAGCCACGGCCGTGGCCGTGAAAGCCGTCAGTTGCACCGGCAGCGGCAGCGCACCGATGGTGAACTGCGCCGTTGTCGTGTTGATGCCGCCGTTCACGTCCAGCGTGTTCACGTTCACCTGGTAGTACTGAATGGTCTTGTTGTTGACGAGCTTGGTAGCGTCGCTCACGTAAATCAAGCCCGTGGCGGGGTCGAAGCTCACGCCGGCCGGCAGGGTGTTGGTGGGGTTGGCCGGGTAGCTGCCGCTGGCAGCGGGGCCGGTAATGGCCAGCGTAGTGCTGGCTACGCCGCTGGTGCCCAGTAGGATGTTGCTCACGGTGCCACCGGCCGCGTTGTAGACTACGCCGGCGCTGGTGTATACCGAGCCGTTGGGGTCTACTACATAAGCCAGCACGTCGTTGGTCTTGTACACGTTCGTGTTCGAGCCGCCTTTGGTGGGCGTGGTGCCGTAGAACGAGTTGTTATCCTGGCCCACCGGGATGAGGTAGCGGGCGGGGTTCGAGGTCAGGGCGCTGGCTGCGGTGCCGTTGCCGTTGTCGGTAGCCGTGTAGGTAAAGACGGCGTTGCCCACGAAGGTGCTCACCGGGGTAAAGGTGAGGGCAGGCGGGTTGCCGCTGGCATCGACTGCAAAGGTCTGGTTCGCCGTGACGGCCGTGCCGTTGTAGCGCAGCACACCTACCGTGGTAGCATTGGGGATGCTCGTGATGGTGTAGCTGGCAATGCTGCCACCATCGGTATCAGCCGCGCTGAGCGGGGTAAGCGCCAGGTTGCTGGTGGCCGTGTTGCCTTCGGGGTTTTTCACCTTGTTCACCACGTCATTCGCTATCGGAGCTAGGTTCACGATGGTTGTAACCGAAGCCGTGTTGGGGGCTACGTTCGTTTCGGCCGTGCCGCCCGAGTTGGCGATGTTGGCCGTGGTCGTGAACGTGGTAGTTGGGGCCGTGAAGGACACCTTGTACAGTTCCGATACGCCGGACAGCAGGTTGGCTGAAGCCCGGATGGTGACCGTGCCGCTGCCGTTGATGGTCGTGCTGTTGCCCGCATTGTCGGTGAGGGTGTACGAAGTAACGCCGGCGGGCAGCGTTACGGTGCCGGTTACGCCGGTAGCCTGCGACGGGCCGTTGTTGGTCAAGGCTACCGTGTAGGTCACGGCCGAGCCGGCCGGAGCCGTAGTCGGGCCGCTGATGGTGGTCGTCAGGTCGTACTTGGCCGTCACGGTCACGTTGTTGGTCACCGTGTTGTTGGCCAGGTTCGTCTCGGGGTTAGTCGTGAAAGTCGAGCCCGTGGCGATGAGCACGTAGCCGGAGCCGTCGCTGCCACCAGGGCTGGCGGGCAGCGAGATGGTAGCCGAGTTGGTGATAGCCGTGGTGCCCACAGTCACGTTGCCGAGCGCGAAGGTCACGACGCCGGTGGCGTTGTCATACACGCCAGCGTTGTTGGCGGTAGTCACAGTGCCGCCGTTGTTAAGCAAGCCAGCTGGCAGTATGATAGTTTGCGTCACGCTTGTTGCGTTCACGCTAGTCGTGCTGGTCGTGCCCACCGTGTAGGTGCGGCTGCTACCGGCTACCGTGCTGGTGCCGGTCGAAGTGAGGCTCGTTACCAAGTCCAGGCTAGGCAGGTAGTTGCTGCTCAAGGGCGTGATAACCTGGGCCGAGTTGTTGTTCGGATTCAAGTCGGCGCCTGAAGAAGTAACCGTAGCGACGGCATTCAGCAGCGTCACATCGGGGGCGGTAAACTGGATGGTGTTTACCGTGCTCAAGCCCAGCTTGGGCAGGGATAGGCCGTTGGCAGTGAAAGCCAGTACGCCGGTGCTGGCCGTGTAGGTAGCCAGCGTGGTCGAAGAGCCTGGGATGAGGAACGTGTATACACCACTGCCGTTGTTGCTGCTGCTGGCTGCATTGGCCACAAGCAGAGTGGTGGGGTCGAGGGCGCTGGGCAGGGTCACGGTCGTGGTCTGCGTGCCGTTGGCCGAGGGGCCATTGTTGGTGGTCGATACCGTGTAGAGTACGGCATCGCCTATCACAGCCTGGGCCGGGCCGGCCAGGCTCACGGTCACATCCTGGGCCGAGTTTACTTTGGTCGAGAGCGAAGCAGCGTTGTTGCCGATGTTCGACTCAAGCGTGCTGGTCGAGATAGCCGCCGAAACCGGTAGCGATATAATACCCGCCGTGTTGGTGCCCGGCGTCAGGAAGCTGATGGCCGTGTTCTGAATGGCATTGCTCATCAGGTCGGGCAGCACGGGCAGAGCCAGGGCGCCAGTAGCTGGCGTGTAAGTAGCGCCCCCCGTGAAGGTGTAGACGGGGCCGTTGGCGTTCGTGGTCAGCGTGCCGGCCAGGCCGTTCACGCGCAGCGTCGAGCCATCAACGGTCGTGGGCAGCGTAACGGTCTGCTGCACATTGCGGGCTGGGGTAGTCGAGAGGTTGGTGGCCTGCACCGTGTAGGTAGCCAGCTGGCCGGCCTGCAAGTTACCGTTGCCCAAGGGGGCGCCCACCGTGCCGTTGGCGGCGATGGCGTTCAGGCTGCTGTTAGCCAGCGTAATCGTTACATCAGTCACCGTCTGCACCTCGGTTTGCACCGTAGCTACGTTGTTGGCGGCTACCACGTCCGACGTCGTAGCGCCTACGCTGGCCGATACCGTGTAGGCAGGGCCCGCCGTGGGAGCTTGGATGTTGATGGTATAGGTCTGGGGCGTTGCGGCGCTGCCCTGGGGAGTGGTCAGGGTGGGCAGCACCAGTAGGCCGGTAGCCTGCGTGTACGTAGCCCCGTTTACGGCGCCGCTCGTGAAGGTGATGACGCCGTTAGCGAGCGTGCCGTTGGTGCCGTTCAGGCCCAGGTTAACGGGCAGGTTGGTGGGCAGCAGCACTTGCGTCTGCACGCCGTTGGCGGCCAGCGGGCCGTTGTTGCCCTGCGTCACGGTGTAGGTAGCTACCGAGTTGCCGGCTACCTGGCTCGGGCCGCTCACGGTCACGTACAGGTCGGCGGTGGTGGCAGGCGTGGTGCCCGTAGGCGCCGTTGCGGTAGTGTTGGCAGCGGTCGAGTTGGCGGCGGCCCCGTTGAGGTAGGCCGTGTTATTGGCGGCTACGTTGTCAGTGCCCGTCTGGGCCGAGGTCGGGGCTACCGTAGCCTTTACGGCGAAGGTGGTAGAGGCCGGCACGGTAAAGGTCACCGTGTTGTTTACTAGCTGCCCGCTGGCCAGTGCCACGTCGGGGAAGGTAACAATGCCCGAAGTAGCGTTGTAAAGGCCGCCGTTGGTGGCAAATACGTTGGTCAGGTTGGTCGGTAGCTGCACCGTCTGCACGGCGCCGGTGGCGGGCGTGGTGCCCTCGGCCGGCAGGCCAGCAGCCGAAGGCCCGATGTTGCGGGTCGTCACGGCGTAGGTAGCCAGGGTGCCAGCCGTCAGGGTCGAGGGCCCGGTGATGGTCGTAGCCAGGTCAATGGTCGGCGTTACGGGTACCGTCAGGGTGGCCGTGTTATTGGCGGTCACGCCGTTTTCGCTGGTTGTGGTAGCGATGGTGGCTACCGCCGTTATCGCGCTCATACCTACCGGTACCGATGCGATGTTGATAGTGGCGTTCAGGTTGCCGGTCGTGGTCAGCGTCGTGGGTGAGGGTGTGAAGGACACCAGGCCAGTCGCGTTGTTATAGGTGCCGTTATTGGATACCGTTACCGTGCCGAGGCCGGCGGGCAACTGCACCGAGCGCGTTACGCCTGCCGCATCGTTGTTGCCAGCATTGGTGAAGTTTACCGTCAGCGTCAGCCCGTTGTTGGGAGTGGCGGCGGTGGGGTTGCTGGTCGGAAAGGAAGCTACCACATCGGCCACGGCCAGCACGGGGATGGTGTAGGTTGCCGTGTTCGAGGGGATGCCGTTGCTATCGGTCGCGTTATAAGTAAACGAGGCGTTGCCTACGTAGCCCAGCGTGGGCTTGTAGAGCAGCTTGGTCAGGTCGGTGATAACGGTCGAGGTCGTTACGGCTGCACCGTTGTAGGTCAGCGTACCGTTGAGGTTGCTCAGGTCAACTGCCGAATAGCTGGCGATAGTCGTGCCGCGCCCATCAGGCGTGGCCGACAGGCCGGGGTTCAGCACCACTGCTGCGCTGCTCGTGAGCAGGGCCACGTTGGTCACGTTATTGGCTACCGGGGCCACGTTCAGCAGAACGTTACCCGAAAACTCCGAGGTATTGCTGGTGAGCGTGGCCGTGCTGGTGAGCACGGTGGCGGTCGTCACGTTGACTTGACCGGCACCTGTGCCCACCGGAATGGTGAAGGTGAAGCCACTGGCCGAGTTGTCCGAGCCCTGGTTGAGGCCGTTAATCTGGCCCGAGTAGCTCAAGTTGGTGCGGGTATCGGTGTCGGCCACGAGGTTGCCGTTGCCGGCTGCGCCGCCTTCCGTCACGGTGCCCAGATAGGTCTGGCCTTCGCCAAAGCCCGTGGGGTCGGGGGCAGCAGCGTACAGCTCAATCTTCGAGCCGGCGCGGGCGTAGCCCTTCACCACGAGGTTGCCATTGCTGATGGTAGCCGAGGTGATAACCGGGAAGTTGAGGACGCCGTTGGCGCCGGTGTCGGCATCGCCGTTGTCGTTCAGGCTCACGCCGTCGCCGTTGGTGCCGGTAGCGCCCGTGGCCATCAGGTCGATGGCCAGGCCCAGGCCAGCTGCGCTGTTGGTGCCGTTGCCCGAGAAGGTATTCTGCGAGAAAACGTTGCTTGTAGTGCCGGGCAGGGCTACGATGCCCGCGCCCGTGTTGTTCACAAAGCTGTTGTTCGAGATAACGTTGTTGTTCGAGCCGTTGCTACGCAAACCGATGCCCGACTGCTGACCGCCCCCCTGCGTGCCGTTGCCCACAAAGGTGTTGCCGGTGATGGTGTTGCCCGTGTTAACGCCCCCGATATAGTCGATGCCAAAGCCGGCGTTGCGCAGAATCTGGTTATTGCTAATGGTCAGGTTGCTGTTGCCGCCATTCAGCTCAATGCCATCAGCATTCGTCTCCCGCGAGTCGCGAATGACGTTACCCGTAATGGTGGCCGCGCTTGCATTACCCGATGTGTTGTTGTTGAAGGTAATGTTGGCGCGGTTCGAGTAAACCGTGTTGTTTTGGATGAGCGTACCCGTAGCGCCGCTGTTAATCAGCACGCCCGACTGGCCGCCCCCGGTGCCCCCGGTAATGCCCAGGCCGATGAGCTGGTCGTTGACGCCTGAAATAGATAGGGGCCCGGTACCATTCAGATTTAGTATAACCTCGGGCCCAGTAGATTCAGCACCAGCCGTAGTCACGGCCGGGTTCGTATCGCCTGTAGAACGGGTTTGAGTGCTGCCGTCGATAGCAGTAGCCGGGCCGGTAATGGCATTATAGGAGCCCGAGGTGATAGTGACAGCTCCGTTCACAAACGGCGATACCAGATTCGCAGCCTGGCCAGCTACGGCCGAGCCATTGGGAATCATGAAAATGCTGGTCTCCAGGCCAGTGGCTAGGGCTGTAGTCGTGCCCGTGCTGCTGGTATATACCTGTGCCAGCGTAGACTCGCCGCCCAGCGCATTGCTGTTGGCAATGAACTGGCGAAACGAGCCCTGGCCTGTCTCGTTATTATTGACAATTAGGTCGAAGTTGTAACCGAAGTCGGCGCCCACTGCGGCCGTCCCCACGGCTACCGTTACCGGGGCCTGGCTTTCGGCAATAGTAGTAGCCGTGTTCAGGCTAGCCAGCGTAGTGCCGCTGGCACCGTTGCCGGCATCCACTTTCTCCGGGGCTACGCCCCCTACGGCCGTAGTAGTGCCATTATACGTCTGCACGGGTACTACGCCCCCCGTGCTCCCGCCCGTACGGCTGCTCACAAGGGTGCCGTTGACTACGCGCACTGTATAGTCGCCCACGCCGGGCGTGAAGCTATAGAAGCCGTTGGCGTCGGTATTTACCGTCGATACATAGTTGCCCGCAGAGTTGTAAAGCTCCACACGGGCGTTAGGGCGGGCCACCGTGCCGGCCGTGCCCACCCGGGGCCGGCCTGCGCCGCCGCCATAGTTCACATCCTCAAATACGTAACCCGTAATGGGCGGCACAGCTGCCAGCGAGGAAATGCTGATTATCGAGCCGTCGGCTACGTGCGAAGAGTTATCGGTAGAATGGATGGCCCCACCGGCCGCATCCGGCCGCAAGAATATCCGGAGTACGAGACTCCTAACGCCGGCTGCTGGCGTGGTGGCCAGCACCGAGCCGCTGGCAGCGCCGCTGCCGGTGGTGCCGCCGGGCACGGTAGCCGAGTTAAGTATTTGAGTAGCATTAACGCTAAGCTCCGTCGAGCCGCTCAGCTTGGAAAGCGTCACGTTGGGGGTCAACAGGTCAAATTCCGTCGTATAGCCAATGCCACCGCCAAAGTTGCCGCCCAAGCCCGTCACATCAATGATGGGGTTAATGATGGCCTGACTGAACGTAATGGTGAGGTCGGCATACTGGTATCGGGAGTTTGCCGGCACCGTGCTCGGCAATGGCTCCACGGACACGAATAGCTCCGTGCCGTTGTTTACCGTCACATCAATGCCCGCGCCCACGTTGTTGCTCGTGGAGCTGTAGTTGCCGTTGGCTGAGGCCCCGATGAGGTTCAGCTTCGGAAACAGTGCCAGCCCACCGGCCAACTGCCCACCGTTGTTCAGGTTGCCCCCAAATGATACCCCCGTGCCCGTTGCTATCTTGGTAGTCGGCAGGGTATACTGCTGATTGCTAAGCGAGAACGTAACGGTAGTAGTCGGCGTGTAGGCGACAAACGTGTTGCCCGTCGGGTTATTATTGTTGTTTTGAAACGTAATAACCTGGTTGGCGGTGGTGGGGCCGTTACCAGTTGGGTTGCCTGCGCCAGTAGTAAACTCCAGCGTTGGGGTTTGGGCCCATGCCGTACTACTCCAGGCGGTTCCTGCCAGCAGTGCAAGTAAGCGTATGCTTGTTCGCATAGATGTTGGATTAAAAAGTTAGAAAAGGAACTAAAAAGAAATGACAAATATGAATGCTACCCACATTGGATAAGGCGAAGCCGCCCCAAAGGCATCAAAAAAAGAAAGCTGCTGCCTTGTAGATGCGCTATCTACATGACAGACATAAGCCTATCTAAAAATTAGGCAAACCTAAAACAAGGGCAAAGATACTATTGACCTGGTCAATGGTTTTAGGTGTGACTAGTCGAAGGAGTCGCTAAACCCGGTGAATTACGGGTTTTAATTGGCGAACGGATTTCAGGAAACGTTCTTTTTGCGCTCTTGAAATACAGCATTATGGCTACTGCTAGTAGCTTGTCGCTGAGAAGACAAAGTCGGAAACAGGCGTAAAAAGCTTCTGATAATCAGGGATAAATACAGCTAGTATAAGCTCAACAGAGGCAAGGCTGACAGTCAGCTGGGCTGGTTGTTGCGCGCCCGCTGCACAAGTAAGTTCAGCGGCCCCGGCACTTTTAGAAGTTGCGGATGGTTAGGCAGTTAAGCTGCTTCATGCTATTTAATCTTCCTTCTGTCCTATGAAAAACATTTGGCTTTCCGTACTCACCTGTGCGGCGCTGCTCGCGGCGGCACCTAGTTTGCCTAGCGCGGCCCACGCAGCGCGCCGGCTGGCCGTGGGGCCGCCGGCCCTGGCCGACGAGTTTGTGCAAACCTGCACTACCCAGCTGGCCCTCACCGAGCAGCAGCGGGCGGGCCTGCGGGCCTACCTGGAGCAGGAAATTGAGTATATGGCCGTGCAGGCCGCCAACCACCCGGCCGCCGAGGTAGCCGAGCTGATTCCGGCCGAGCGCGCGCAGCTGCAACTGGTGGCCGGGCATCTGCTGTCGCCGGGCCAGCTGCGCCAGTTTCGCGAGCTGGAAGCCACACCCAAGATGAAATCCTACCTCAAGCAGATGTCGCTCGGCGACTAGCAGCTTTCCCTTTGCCCACCCGGGCAGGCTATGAACCCAACTAAAAAAGGCCGCCCAGTTGGGCGGCCTTTTTTAGTTGGGGCAGGGAGGCTTAGTAGGCCGGGCCGCGCCCGCTGGCTTCGACCAGCGCCCGCACGGGCTCGTTGAAGCCGACGGCCTCTACCAGCTCTTCGAGGGGTAGGTGCAGGCGGTATTTCCAGAAGTGCTGTGGGTTGCTGGGCACGTTGATTTGCTCGTCGTGCGGGTTGGCGCGGCGCAGGTTGGTATCCATCCCCAGGAAATCCTGGAGCGGGAATACGGCCCACATGGCGGGCGAGTGCAGGTGTTGGGTCAGCACCTCGCGCACTACCCAGGGCTCGCAGTAGTAGGGCGCGAGCTGGCGCCAGTGGCCCAGCGTGGTTTCGTAGTAGCGCTGGGTGCGCACGCGGTCCTCTTCCCACCAGCCGCGCAGGGTGCTCATGTCGTGGCTGCCGGTGGTCACAACCGAGAGGTAGGGCGCATCGGCGGGGTGGCCAAACTCGGTGGCGGGGTTGCTAGGCATCCGCTGGATGTTGAGGCCCAGAATACCCAATTGGTGCATCACGCCGGGCACCGAGGCGGGCACCATGCCCAGGTCTTCGCCGCAGATGAGCATGTTGGTGGCGTAGCGCACGGCCGGCAGCTTGATGAGGCCCTGCTCGCGCCAGAACTCGTCGTGCCGGCGGAAGAAGAAGTCCACGTAGATGTCGTCGTAGAGGCGGCGGCGGCTCTCGTCGTCGGCCAGCTCGGCAAAGCTGGCGGTCTTGTTTAGGGTGATGCGCGGGTGGTAGAAGTCGTTGCCGGCGGGCAAGAACAGCACCTCGTTTACGAAGTGGTACAGGCCCGGCCGCACGCGCAACAGGAACTCGGCGCGCTCGGGCTGGGCAGCCACTTGGGCATCCACGTACGCCTCGATGAGGCGCTGGCTGGCCACGGCTGGCTTGAGCTGAATGGCGCCGTACTGGTCGGCGGTCATAAACTCGTCGAACACGGCCTGGGCATCGGCGCCGAAGGTGCGCTCCAGCAGGTGCCAGCGGATGTAGGGCTCGCAGAGGCGGCCGTAGTCAAACCAGCCGAGGCGGCGCTGAATCTCGTCGCGGTGCAGCGGCAGGGCGGGGGCAAAGTGCCCCAGCAGCCCCTCCACCGAGTTTTCGGGCATTTCCCAGATGCGGAAGAAGCCCAGGATGTGGTCGATGCGCAGCGCGTCGAAGTAGCGGGCCAGGTGCCCCAGGCGCTCGCGCCACCACTTGTAGTTGTCCTGGGCCATGCGCGCCCAATTGTAGGTCGGGAAGCGCCAGTTCTGGCCGCTGGTCGAGAAGTCGTCCGGCGGAGCACCGGCCTGCTGGTCCATGTGGTACAGCTCGGGCTGCGTCCAGGCATCGACCGAGTGGCGGTAGATGCCGATGGGCAGGTCGCCCTTGAGCACCACGCCCTTGGTGCGGCCGTAGTCCACGGCGGCGCGCAGCTGCTGGTCGAGGTGAAACTGGGTGAAGAAGTGCAGGCCGAACTCGTCGAAGTCGGCGGCCTTCTCACTGGTAAGGGCGGCCAGGTGCTGCGGGGTCTGGAACTCCTGGGGCCACTGGCTAAAGTCGGCGGTGCCGAAGCGCTCGCGCAGGGCCGAGAAGGCGGCGTAGGGCACCAGCCAGGCAGCCTGCTCGGCCTTGAAGGTGTGAAAGGCGGGGTCGGCCAGAAATTTCTTCTTCTCCTGCTTGTACAAAAGCTTGAGAAACTTCCACTTGGCGTTCATCACGGCTTCGTAGTCCACGAAGTCCTTGGCGTTCAGCTCCGTTTTGAGGGCGGCCAGCTCGGTGCGGGCCACCTTGTCTTTGAGCTCAGCAATGCCTTCGAGGTGCAGGTACTGCGGGTGCAGGGCAAACACCGAGATGGCCGCATAGGGGTAGGAGTCTACCCAGGTGTGGGTGGCCGTGGTGTCGTTGATGGGCAGAATCTGCACCATGTTGAGGCTCGTTTTCGCGGCCCAGTCGATGAGCAGCTTCAGGTCGCTGAACTCGCCCACTCCCAGGCCTTTTTCGCTGCGCAGCGAGAATACGGGCATGGCCACGCCGGCCCCGCGCCAGGGCTGGGCCGCGTAGCGGTAGCCTTCGTCATCGAGCACGGTGAGGGTGCCGGGCTGGGCGCTGCCAGCGGGCAGCACGCGGTCGTCGCCGGTTTCGAGCTGCACCACGGCGTGGCGCGCGGGGCTCCACAGGCCGTATTTGTAGCGCAGCTCCTGGTCGGGGCTGTGCAGGGCTAGCTCGGCCTGCCAGGCGGGGTAGCTGGCATCGGAGAGAATAAGCGGGCTGGTGTTGTCCCAGTTGCCAAGGGCGGGGTCTGAGCCCAGCACGCACACCTGGTGGTGGGGGTCTACGCGCGGGGCTTCGAGCTGGAAGCGCACGCTGGCCGGGGCGGGCGCGGCAGCCGCTTTCTTGCCCTTGGCCGGGGCCTTTTTGGCGGGCGTGGCCGTGCCGATGCCCGGCTGGTGGGCGGGCCGGCGAAACAGCGCCTGGGTGAAGGCGGCCGTAAACAGCTCGTTTTCGGGCTGGGCGGGCACCCGCCAGAAGTCGCGTACGTGCAGGGCGGTCGGGGCGGGGCTGGCGGGCAGGGCCAGGGTGCGGTTATCGCCCCATTCCCACACCACGCCGCCGCTATCCAGCAGCAGCACGTACTTGTACGACACCTCGGGGGTGGTGGCGGGCACCTCCACCTCGGCGCTCCAGCGGGTGGTGGCCTCGTCGTAGGCAAGGGGCAGGGCCTGGCCCAGGTTCCAGTGGCCCAGGGCTGGCAAAGAGCCGCACACTACCAGGCGCTGGCCGTAGGTGGTGCGGTAAGGCAGGGAAAAGCGAAGAGTCATCAGACAAACCAAGTAAGGCCTGCAAGATACTGCCCCGCTGCCCCGTTGCCCTGTGCCCGGCGCTGCCAACGGTGAGGCCCCGGCCGCCGTATGCGGCGTCTTACCGCTTCTTTCCCACCTGGCCCCGGCCGCCTTTCACCTTATCCTATGCGTTTCTTTCTGCTCAGTGCCCTGCTTGGGGCCAGCCTCGCGGCCCAGGCTGGCCCGCCGCCCGGCTACCACGCCCCGCACCGCTACCTCACGCCCCGCCACGTGCCCTACCGGCGCCTGCCCCTGCGCCTCAACGCCAGCCTGAGCACGGCCTACTACAACGGGGATATTTCCAGCGGCTCGCAGCAGAACAACTACCGCGTGGGCTTTGGCGCCGGCCTGGCCAAGGGCCTGAGTCCGCACCTCACCTTCGCCCTTGACCTGTCGTCGGTGCGCCTCGGGGCTACCGACGTGTACCCCGAGCGGGGCCTGGCCTTCCAGGGCAACAACACCCTGCTCACGGCCCTGCTGCGCTTCAACATCTTTGCCGATAAGAGTATGCTCATCGGCCCCAAGCACGAGGAAACTCCCTTCCTGGTCTTCTTGTCGGCGGGCCTGGGCAGCATGCTCTACAACCCGGTGGCTACCCAGTACGGCATTGGGCTGCCCCCCGAGGCCGGCAACAGCTACCCTGCCATCGCGGGCGTGCTGCCCTTTGGCGGGGGCGTCACGCTACGGGCGTCGCCGCGCTTCGCCTTCACCCTGGAAGGGCTGTACTTCCTCACCACCACCGACATGCTCGACGACGTGAGCCAGCGCGGCAACCCCGACTCGAAGGACGACTTCGCCACCCTCACCTTCAAGGTCGAGTACTCGCTGCTGAAGCGCCACCCCAAGCCCCTGGTGGAGAACGACTAGCGTAATTAGATAATGGGGTAATAGGTAGTGGGTAATAGGCAATGCCGTTCAAGCAGGCAGGCCGTCATTACCCACTACCTATTGCCCCATTACCTATTTCTTACTCAGGTAGTCGGCGGCCAGGATGGCCAGGGTTTTTACGCCGAGCGGGAAGGCGCTCTCATCCACCTTGAAGCCGGCGGTGTGGTGGTCGGCCACGGTGGCGGGGTCGGTGCCGGGCGTCATGCCGCCCAGGAAGAGGAACAGGCCGGGTATCTTCTCCTGGTAGCAGGCAAAGTCCTCGGCCCCGGTCACGGCCTTGATTTCGACCACGTTGGCGGCGCCGGCGGTGTGTTGCAGGGTGGGCAGCATCTGGGCCGTGAGGGCGGGGTCGTTGAAGGTGACGGGCACGTAGGGCTCGATGCCCACCTCGGCAGTGGCCCCGTTGGCGGCGGCAATGCCGGTGGCGGTGCGCTTGATGGCCGCCCAAATGCGCTGCTGCGTCTCGGGGCTGAAGGCCCGGATGGTGCCGCTGAGCGTGGCGTCGGGCGGAATGACGTTGTAGCGCACGCCGGCTTGCACGGTGCCCACCGTCACCACGGCGGCATCCTGCGTCAGGTCTACCTGCCGGCTCACGATGGTTTGCAGGGCTGTGATGATTTCGGCGGCCGTCACCACCGGGTCGATGCTGCTCCAGGGCTTGGCCCCGTGGCTGCCCTTGCCGATGACCTTAATCGAAAAGCGGTCGGAGCTGGCCATCTCGCCCCGGGGGCGGTACTGCAATTGCCCCACCGGCGCCGTGGCCCAGATGTGCAGCCCGAAGATGGCATCCACCTTGGGCTTGTCGAGCACGCCCTCCTGTACCATCAGCTTTGCGCCCCCCACCGTGCCGGGCACCGAGCCCTCCTCGGCGGGCTGAAAGATGAACTTGACGGTGCCGGGCAGGTCTTTCTTCACCTGGCTCAGCACCTCGGCGGCGCCCAGCAGCATGGCCACATGGGTGTCGTGGCCACAGGCGTGCATCACGCCCACGGGCTGGCCCAGGTAGGTGCTTTTGACGGTGCTGGCGAAGGCCAGGCCGGTGGCTTCGGTGATGGGCAGGCCATCCATGTCGGCGCGTAGGGCCACCACGCGGCCGGGCTTGCCGCCGCGCAGGATGCCCACCACGCCGGTGCGGCCCACGCCGGTTTGCACCTCCAGGCCCAGGCTTTTGAGCTGGGTGGCGATGAGCTGGGCGGTGCGGGTTTCCTCGTTGCCCAGCTCGGGGTGCTCGTGCAGGTCGCGCCGCCAGGTAACGACCTTGGCCTGCTCGGCGGCGGCCAGGGTGGCAATGCGGGCATCGAGGGCCGTGTTTTGGGCGTGGGCGGTGGGGGCGGCCAGCCCGAGGGCCAGGCCGGCCAGCAGCAGGGGAGTAGCGTGTTTCATGGCCGCCAAGGTACTGCGCCCGCCCGCCAGGCCCGTGTCTTTTCACGGAATAATAACGGGCCGCTCACCTTCTTTACGCGGCTGCCGGCTAAAGCCGCGCGGGCGCGCAAGCGTTCGGCAGGGCTTATTTTTGTTGGCTTCGCTCCCCGCTGCCTTCTTCCTCGTTGCCATGCCTCGCTTGCCCCTTGCCGCCCCGCCCGCCCGCCCCGCTGCTGCCACAGCCGGCGCCGCGTCTCTGGCCCCCGATGCCTGGGGGCCGGCGCTGGCGCGGCCGGCCTTCCGCCTTAGCTGGCTGGTGCTGCTGGTGCTGCTGTTTGGGGTGGTGGTGCCGCTCACGCCGGGCTTCTTTCAGTTCATCGAGCACCGGGCGGGGCCGGTGCTGGCCGACCCGTTGCTGCCCCTGCTGCCGCGCCACGACGTAGCCACGCCCGTGTTTGTGCTCATGTATGGGGGCGTGCTGGTGGGAGTGGGGTGGCTCACGCGCCAGCCCCGGCTGTTTTTGCGGGGGCTGTGGGGCTACGGCCTGCTGCTGCTGCTGCGCATGGCCACCATCTGGCTGGTGCCGCTGTCGCCGCCGCTCGATATGGTGCCCATGCCCGACCCCTTCACGGCCACGCTCTTTCACACGGGCACCGCCATTACCAAGGACCTGTTCTTTTCGGGGCACACGGCCACGGTGGCCATCCTGGCGCTGGCCACGCGGGGCTGGTGGCGGCGCGGGCTGGCTCTCACGGCGCTGGCCATCGGGGTGCTGGTGCTGGTGCAGCGTGTGCACTATACCTATGATGTGCTGGCGGCGCCCTTCTTCGCGTGGTTTGCCTACTGGCTGGCGGGGCTACTTACCCGCCGGGCTACGGCGCCCCTGCCGCTGGCCCCCGGGGCCGGGCCGGCGTAGGGGCCTTGCCGGGCTGTTGCCGTCTGGGGCTGCTCGCCTTTGCCGCGGGGGAGAAAGTAGGCGGCGCGGGCGGGCCGCCTGCACTAGGGGGCAGGTGGGCAGCCCACGAGGTGGAGCCCGGTGCAGCCGGGGTCGGGTACGCCTCAGGTAAGGTCAGCTACTGCGTAGGTGAGGTCAGGGACGCCTTGGGTAAGGTCAGCTACTGCGTGGGTGAGGTCGGGTACGGCGTAGGTAAGGTCAGCTACCGCGTGGGTGAGGTCGGGTACGCCTTAGGTAAGGTCAGCTACTTGGTAAGTGAGGTCGAGGACGGCATAGGTGAGGCCGGCTACTGCGTAGCTGGAACCAGCCCCGGCCCGGAGGTGGTCCAAAGCACCTGGGCCGCGCCGCCGCGGCCCAGGCTCATTTTGACGATGTTGGGGCCGGGTAGCGAGAGTTTGGGTGATGATGGTAAAATGCTCATAGTGAAGGCATATGGTCTAGACGGAGGCGCGATACCTTGCGGCGTGCCGGGGCGGTAACCTGCGCCGGCACGCGGCCGGACAGCGTGCCCGGCCGGTCTCTTTTCTCCCCATCCAGCCCCCATGACGCGCCCCCAAACCATCGCCATCAGCTACGCCGCCTACCTCGACCCCGACTTTGTGCACCTGGCCGAAAACATCCTGGCCGGCCTCGCCGACAACCCCAGCTACCCCGCGCCGCCCCAGCCTCTGCCCGAGCTGCGCCAGCTGCTCCAGGACCTCACCGAGGCCGCCAAGGCCATGAAAACCGGCCTGCGGGCCGCCACCCCGCAGCGCGACTACCTGCGCGCCCAAGCTGAGGCCGTCCTCAAGGCCCTGAGTGCCTACGCCGCCGGCGCCACCCCCGACCGCCCCGACCTGTGGGCCGCCGCCAACTTCCCGCTCACCAAGGCCGAAGCCTCGCCCCGGCTGCCCA
>Ga0160427_10000598_pt1 | contig 21743 bp, 17 predicted proteins | sample SolpanmetagenomL_FD_108194 | JGI IMG/M metagenome (GOLD analysis project Ga0160427, IMG submission 108194) | Solar panel surface microbial communities from Lawrence Berkeley National Laboratory, California, USA - L | ecosystem: Engineered > Built environment > Solar panel > Unclassified ...
CCCGCGGAGCTGCTCACCAAGCTCGGGGGCGGGGGCATCGCCGGCGGGATCGCCGGCAAGCTCGGTCTCTGACCCAGCGCAGCACCGGGTGCCCCGGACGACCAGGTCGTCCGGGGTACCTGCGCGTCGAGCCCTTTTCCCGTTCTCAAGCGTCGGCGACTGCCAGTCCTGTCCGTCTCCTCGCTGCACAACCCTCGGAGATCCCCCGTGAGCACCCCCACCGGTGACGGCGCACACACCGCCAGCGACCGCACCAACGGCCACGACGACACCCCCGGCCCACAGGGCCGATCCCGCCGTGACAGCCCGGCGGTGAGTACCCGACCGCAACCCCCCCGCGCTCCACGGGGGTCCCGCGCCGCGCGCGACATGAGCGGCCCATCCTCCCGGCTGGGCACGTGGCACGACGGGGGTATCCAACCGCGGGGCACCGGCCTGTTCGGCAGCTCCACGGGCGGGAACGTGCTGCGCTCGGCGACCGCCGAACTGCTCGGCACCTTCGTTCTCGTGCTCGCCGGCGGCGCCACCGCGGTGGCCACCGCGCTGACGAACCCACCGGTCTACGACCTGCTCGCGATCGTCTTGGCCTTCGGCCTCGCGCTGACCGCGTTGGTGGCCGCGCTCGGGCACATCTCGGGGTGCCACCTGAACCCTGCGGTCACCCTCGCCCTGGCCGTGACGAGGAAATTTCCCTGGCGGGCGGTCCCCGCCTACGTCGTGGCGCAGCTAGCCGGAGCGGTCCTGGCGTCGCTGGCGACGTGGGGGATCTACAGCGGCCGCGGGCACACCGTCGTCAGGTTCTCCACCACCAACCCGGCCCCCGGGGTCTCCGACGGGCACGTGTTCTTCGTGGAGGCGCTGATCACCTTCGTCTTGGTGCTGGTCGTCATCTCCGTCGCCACCGACGACCGCGTCCCGACCGCGGCGGCCCCGCTCGCGGTCGGTGCGGCCCTGGCCGTCTCCATCTTCATCGCCGCCCCCGTGACCGGTGGCGCGGTCAACCCCGCCCGGGCCTTCGGCCCCGCCGTGGTCTCTGGGAACCTGCACGCGCTATGGGTCTACCTGCTCGCCCCGCTGGTCGGAGGCGTGCTCGCCGCCGTCGTCTACGACCGCCTCCTGGCCCCCGCGCACACCCCGGAACCCGACGACTCCCTCCCGTCGTGACCAACACAGCGCCGCACGCGGGGACCAGCTGCCGGACTAATCACGCCGGGCAGCCGTAGATGACTCCTCAACTCCTTGATGCAGGCATTGCCTGTAGCTGATGCCAGAAGAGCCCGCCTCCGAGATGCCCTTCTGCGGTGGAGGCCATCGCACGTCACCCCCCCTCACGCCAAGCGAGCCAAGATGGAATGGTGAAGACACCGCAGGGCCCCAGCTGCTGGTGATGCGCCCGGCACCTACGGTCGCGGCTTTCACTCGATTGAGGACGGGAGGTGATGGCACTGAGTCTCCCCAGCGTCATCCACGACCAGGCCGCTGCGATCTTGCTGGTCGACACCGACACCGGTGAAGTGGTCTACCTCAACGACCGGGCTCGTCAGCTGGCCCCTGCCGTGGTGCTGCCTTTGCGTGTGCAGGAGTGGTCTGATGCGGCTGGTCTCCATCCGACCTCCAGCAACACCGCTGGAGGTGTCCCCGCTGCCGCGGGAGCGACGCTGACCCGAGCCCTCACCGGTCGATACGGCAACGTGCTGTTGAGACGGACCATCGACGCTGTCACCGACGAGCAGGCGCTGTGGGCCCTGGGCGTTCCCCTGGACGACGCCCCGGCGTCCCTGCAGGCCCGATCCATGCTGGTGCTGATGCCCGTTCACCTCCCCGCCGCCTCTCCTGACCCAGAACGCGCGCAGACCCCTTCGGTACTGGCCAGCAGCCTGGCGATGACCATCAGCGACACCAGGAGCCCGGACAACCCGTTGATCTGGGTCTCGCCCAGCTTCGAACAGGTCACCGGCTACGCCGCTGAGGAGTCTCTGGGCCGCAACTGCCGGTTCCTGCAGGGTCTAGACACTGACCCGGACACGGTGACGCGTCTGCGAGAAGGCATCGCCGCCGAGGAGACGGTCAGCGCAACCCTGGTCAACTACCGCCGCGACGGGTCAGCGTTCCACAACCACCTCATCGTCTCCCCCGTCTTCGACGCCGCTGGTCAGCTGCGCCACTACGTCAGCGTGCAGAGCGATGTCACCCAGCAAGTCCTCACCGCCGAGGAACGTGACCAGGCCCGAGCAGACGGACGACGAGCCCGCGCAGCCCAAGCTGCGACCGAAGAAGCTCAACGCTTGGCACGCCTGCTGCTGACCGTCAGCGAAGCCCTTGCTGCGGCGATCACCGTCGAAGACGTCTCCAAAGCCGTCACCGACGTCGTTGCCACCGAACTGGGGGCCGCCGGCGGGGGACTGATGCTGGCCGATACCGCCCGCACCCACCTGCAGTACGTGTCCATGGACGCCATGCCCCCCGGCATCGACGTCGCTTGGTCCCGCATCGACTGGCGCGAGGACGCACCTCCCGCGTTGGCCGCGCGCACCCGGCGTGCGATCTACCACCGCGACAGCACCGACATGTCCGATGGTCACCCAGGCCTGGCGTCGCACGCGGCCGTGCCGCAGATGGGAGCCACCGTCAACCTTCCGCTGATCGCCGGTGATGAGGTCATCGGTGCGGTCTTCCTCTACTGGGACCAGCCCCACGACCTCTCAGCCCCCCAGCGCGAAGCCGTGGAAGCCCTTGGCCGCTACGCCGCCCAGGCCGTGCAACGCGCGAGCCTGTTCGCTGCGCGGCGCACTACCGCCGAGGTGCTGCAGCGGTCCTTGCTGACCCACCTGCCCGAACCGGACCACCTGGAGCTGCGGGCCCGCTACGTCCCGGCCGCGGCCGGTGAGCACGTCGGCGGGGACTGGTACGACGCGGTGGTCCTGCCCGATGGAGCCACCGCCCTGGTCATCGGCGACGTCACCGGCCACGACATCAGCGCCGCCGCGCAGATGGGTCAGCTACGGGGCCTGCTGAGAGCCTTCGCCTACGACCGCGAGGACTCCCCAGCGCAGCTCGTGTCCCGGCTGGACCGGGCCATGCACGGCCTGCGCGTGAGCACGCTGGCCACGTTGATCCTGGCCAAGATCGAACAGACCGAGACCGATGCCCGGCAGGGACTACGGCGGTTGCGCTGGACCAACGCGGGTCACCCCCCACCGATCCTGCTCCTGCCCGATGGATCGACTCAGGTGCTGCAGACCGCCGCTGATCTGCTCATCGGCTTGGCCCCGGAGGCACCCCGCACCGATCACATCCAACCCCTGCCCTCGGGTTCGACGCTGCTGCTGTTCACCGATGGGCTGATCGAGCACCGCGGCCGGTCCATCGACGACGGCATCATCGAGCTGCGCCGGTTCCTGGCCACCTGCATCGGCCACACCGTCAACGACCTCTTGGACCGTATCGTGGCCGAGCTGGTCGGTGAGTCCCCCGACGACGACTGCGCCATCCTCGCCGTGCGCGCCCACCCCGAGGACCAACCACGTCCCGCCGAAGCCGGACCGAACAGCTGAACCAGCCACCAGCCTGACGCTGGGCTGCTCGCCTTGACCTTGCGGGCCTACGTCACGATCTCAGTGGTCAGCTTGATGTGGTCACCGAATGCGTCACGTCGGCGGCTCCTCGATGCTGTCGGGTTCACGCACCAGGCGGGTGTTGAGCTCGCGGTCCTCGGTGAAGTCGTCGTACACCGCCTTACGCCCCCGCTGCATGGAGCCCAGCAGCTGGTGCTCGGGCAGGCAGTGCCACGGGTTGAACGACAGTCATCGGCGCGGACCGACGCCCTGAGAATGAGAGTCCTGCGCCTGCACGGTGAGGTGGCCACCGCACGGAAGGGGTGACGTCCTCAGCTGCGCCTCCTCTGGACCGCCGCCACACGGTGGTGAGCGCGCCACCGGGGGTGCGTGCATACCTACGGTCGTCGCCAAGGCGGGTATGAGCATCACCTGAGCTTGGGCACAAGAGCTCCCGGAGCACCCTCGTTCGGCTGTGCCGGTGACGCAGTCCGTCTCGCCCTACGACGACGCCAGCGTGGCCGTGGCCACCCCTCTCGCGCCTCAGGTGCTCCAGGACGACCGCGGACGCCTCGTCGGGGGCACTGACGTGGGGCGCTGACGTGGGGGCGCTGACGTGGGGCAGTGGCCGGTGGCCTGGAGCGGCACCAGGACGCTGCCGGCGATGCCCGCGCGTCCGTGCTGCACGGCGACCTCGGGAGTCAGGGCGTCGAAGCGGCACTGCGGAACCAGCGTCGGGGTAGTTCACCCCCGCACTCGTCACTGGCTTGGGACGGGCCAACGTGGCCCCCTCGACCGCCATGTCCGCGGCCCAGGGAGCTGGACGTGAGGCAGCACAGGTGATCGACACCGACGGAGCAGGACACCCGTACCGATGGGCGCGGGTGTGTGCCGTACTGGTGTTGGTCAGGCCTACCGGTTGCACGAGTGCTGTTGTTCACCGCCGCTGCGCTGGTGATGCGTCGGCGCGCGGGACTGCCCGGTCCGGAGGGGGCAGTGTGGCGCTGGCTGGCGCGAGCAGCGAGCGTGGCGGCTGGGGCTTTCGTCGTGGCGGCAGTGGTGGACGTCCTCCCAGTCCACGCCCGCTGCGGTAACCCCCAGAGGGTCCGGCGGCAGCTCAGGTCAGCCTTCAGCTGATACTCAGCTCGATCCAGACGGTTTTGCCCACCGCTTCCTCGCGGACCCCCCACGCGGTGGCCAGTAGGTCGACCATCCCCAGACCACGCCCGCCGAGGGCGTCGGGGTCGGTGGGGGTCAGGACGGGCAGGCGGGAGTCGTCGTCGCTGACCTCCACCCGCACCGCGCTGGTGGTGGCCATCACGCGCAGCCGGGCCTGGCTGCGTCCGTGGGAGATGGCGTTGGTCACCAGCTCGCTGACCAGCAGGGTGAGGGTGTCGCAGATCTCGCCGCACTCGGGCATCTGGCAGCAGTAGTCGTGGACGAAGGTGCGGGCCGTGCGGACCGCGGCCGGGTCGGGGTCCAGGACCAGGGTGGTGCCGCGAACGCCGTCCGGCTCGTCGCGGCGGTGGTCCTCGACGACGTCGGTGGGCACGTCGGCGTGTTCGGCGGCACCGACGGTCGGTCGGACGGTGGTCAGGGTCGGTTCCAGCCGCGGGTCGAGGTTCGGTCCGGCCTCGACCGGGCGCGGGGCGTCCTCGGGGTGGGCGCGCAGCGCGAGCAGGGCGACGTCGTCCTCGACCTGCCCACCGACCAGGTCCAGCAGCCCGTCGCACAGCTCATCCAGCGTTCCGCCGGCCAAGGCCGCGGCTGCGTCGGCCAGCCACTCCAGACCGTGGTCCAGCGACGCGCCGCGGCGTTCGATGAGCCCGTCGGTGTAGAAGAGCACCGTCGCACCCGGGAGCAGGACGACGTGGTGGTCGTGGCGGGGGGTGTCGGGGTCGATGCCGACGATGAGGTCGGTGGCGGCGTCCAGGAAGCGGGGCGCCTGGCCGGGTTGGACCAGCAGCGGTGGCGGATGACCTGCGTTGGACCAGCGCAGCACCCGGGTCCCGGCTGCCAGGTGCTCGGCGGGTTGTTCCACCTGGGCCAGGACCAGGGTGGCGTAGCCGTCGACGCCGAAGTCGTGGGCGGCGCGGTCCAGGGCGCTGAGCACCAGGGCGGGTGGTTCGCCGATGGCGTGTCCGATGCCGCGCAGCAGGTTGCGCAGCTGTCCCATCACCGCCGCGGCGGTCTGGTCGTGGCCGGCGACGTCGCCGATGACCAGGCTGGTGCAGCCGCCCGGGGTGAGGAAGGCGTCGTACCAGTCGCCTCCGACCTGGGACTCCGCCGCGGCGGGGGAGTAGCGGGTCACCAGCTGCAGGTGGTCCGGCTGCGGGGTGGCGGTGAGCATGGAGCGTTGCAGGGTTTCGGAGAAGCGGGCCGCGACGGCGCTGGCGGCACGTTCGGCGTCACGCGCGGCGAGGCGTTCCAAGGCTTGGGTGGTGAGTGCGGCGAAGGCGGTGACCAGGTCGCGGTCCTGCGGGGTCCAGGTGTGTGGCTGGGTGAAGGCCAGCGACAGCGAACCCAGCAGCCGGTCGTGCCCGTGCAGCGGCGCGTTGGCGGAGGCTTGGGTGTCGGAGGCGGTGAAGAGCTGCTCAGCGCTGGGGAAGCGGGCCACGGTGGCGGCCAGGTCGTCGAGGAAGTGCGGTGTGCCGCTGGCGGCGGTGTCCACCAGAGGCAGGGCGAAGTCGATCGGCAGGACCCGCATGGCCTGGCGGACGTCGGCCGCGATGGTGTCGGTGAGCAGGATGCGCACCCGGGCACCGCCGCCAGTGCCGCCGTGGCCACCGACGGTGGCATCGACATCGGCATCGGCATCGGCATCGGCATCGCCATCGGTATCGGCGTCGGTGAGGCCGGGTGTGCGCAGGCACAGCCCGGCCCCGGAGGCACCCAGCAGGCTGGTGCTGTGCTGGGCGATGACGGCCAGGACGCCATCCTCGTCCTGCACTTCGCCCAGCGCGTGGGCGATGCCGACCAGCCCGGCCTGCTGAGCGGCCCAGCGGCGCGTGGTCTCCAGAGCTTCCTTGAGCTCCAGCCCACGCAAGTACAGGTCCGTCTCAGCTTGACGTAGATCGGCGCGGGCAGAACGCAGCGCCTCCCCGGCAGCTGCCGGAACCGTCGCGTCCCTCGCGGCGGTGACGGCATCGGTGGCGCGGGCGATGGTGGTGTCGGTGTGCATCTGCTCGTCGACGTAACCAGTGACGTCTTCCACTCGGTGCAGCACCCACCGCACTCGTCCGGTCTCGTCCAGCACGGGGACGTTGACCGGGCTCCACCAGCGCCGGAGGAACCCGCCGCCGGCAGCGGCGGGGATGTCGTACTTCTGCAGCGGCATCGTGTCGGGACGAGCGGTGCGCAGCACTCGACGGAGGGAGTCACCCAGGTTGGTGGTGGCCAGCGCGTCGGGGTCGTTGGGGTTGTCGGGGAAAGCGTCGAACATGTACCGCCCGAGCAGGTCCGTACGGGTGCGAGCGGTGGCGCGAAGGTAGGCAGTGTTGACGGCCACGATCACCAGGTCCGGGTCCAGGACCAGGAAGGGCGTGGGCGCAGCAGTGAAGACGGCGCCAAGATCGACGTGAGGAGCGCTTGCCACCTGCTGCCTCACCTCGAGACGTCACTGCACTAAGCGCGAACTGATGACTACTCATTGTAGGGCTTGCTTTGGGTGGGGCTGCGACAGACCTGTCGGTCGAAGCACGTGACCACTGACAGGAGTCCCGCACGACAGCGGCACGTGGACCTCGCCGATCGAGGATGAGCGCGCGGGCGGCGGTGAGTAGCCAGGTATGGGGCCTTCGCCGACAGATCTCACGACAGACGCCATGGTGATCGATCGTTCTGACAGGCCCGGCGGCGTGCTTTTGTCTCGGCGCGCGGGCGGTTCTCACGCGATGGCCGTGCTACCGCGGTGGGCCGTCTTACCTCGGTAGAGCGCTGTGTCGGCCTTTTTCAGGGTGTCGTGGTGAGTCTGACCCGGCGTCCACTGGGCGATGCCGATGGTGCAGCTCTGCCCATGAGGAACGGCGGTGTGGATGCGGGCGGCGATGGCGGTGGCGTCCTCGGCGGTGCACCCGGGTAGGGCCAGAGCGAACTCCTCCCCGCCCCAACGAGCGAGGGTGTCCACATCGCGGACACAGGCGGCGGCAGTGCGGGCGAAGTCGCGCAGCAACTGGTCGCCGGCGAGGTGCCCGCGGGTGTCGTTGTATTGCTTGAAGTGGTCCATGTCGATGAGCGCGAACGTCAGGGCTTTGCCCTCGCGGCGGGCGTGGGCGACTTCCAGTGCAGCAGCGGTGTCCCAGCGGTGACGGTTGGCCAGACCGGTGAGCGCATCGTGGGTTGCTGCCTGCTGCGCCCGGGCCAGCAGGTTCTCCCGGTCGATGGCGACCGCGGCGTCGTTGGCCAGGGCGGCCAGCATGGCCGCCACGGCAGGGTCCAGCTCGTCGCGGTGGCGGTGGAAGATCACGACGAGCAGGCCGATTCGCTCGGTGGAGGTCCCGACGCTCTGCCACACCGCTGAGGCCACCCGCAGCCCCACACGCAGCTGCTCGGAGACACCCGGCTCGCCGGCGACGTCGGCGACAAAACCAGCCCGGCGCCCGGCGAAGGCGTCCGCGGTCAAAGAGGGAACGCTCAGGTCGATCCGGCACGCCGGGGCCAGACGCCCATCGACCTCGCCCACAACCGCGGTGGAGACCAACCACCTGCCGCGGTCGACGGCGCTGGACCATAACTGCCCTGAGGGCACCAGCTGCAGCACGCCCCGCTGCCCCGAACCCGAACTCGAGCCTGTGCGTGGGCGTGGCTGAGGTGCTGCGCCAGGCCCATCAGGCCCATCAGGCCCGCCACGTCCGGTGCGTCCGCCCCCGTCAGGCTGGTCCTGCTGGTCGGCCTCCTGGTGCTCGAGCAGGTAGACGACGTCGGCGCCGCACACCTGGGCGGCGACCCGGCAGATGGCTTCTCGCGCGTCGACGGCGGTGGACAGGTCCCGGGAGGTCGAGGCCAGGAGGTCCAGGTGCTCGATGGTGCGACGGTGCGAGGACACCAGGCGGTGCATGGTGACCGCCACCAAGGCGTTCGCGATGAGCCACAGCAGGGTGCGGCGCACCTCCGTCACGGGTGGATAGGCACCCGGGTCCACCACGACAGGTGCCGCCAGGGCCAGCACACCACCTCCTAGGGCGAGCGCGACGTCGCGTCGCCGGCCGTAGAGCCCGGCGCCCAGGACCGGCAGCACCGAGAGAGGGACGAAGCCAGAAGCGACCCCGCCGGCACCCTGGCGGGTAGCGGCGAAGGCCAGGTAGCAGACCAGCAGCGGTAGGCCCACGGCCCAGACGGGTGGGCGAGCCGGTGAGCGCAGCACCTGCGCCACGAGCAGCACGACATAGACACCCGAGCCGCCGAGCAACCAGGCCCACTCCACCCGCCCCGGGGTCAACCACCCCACGACGAAGGACACCACGGTCAAGACCGCCAACGGCAGGCTGCCGCGGCTGCGTGCCCGCCACCACCGGCCCCGCTGGGGTCTCGTCCTGCTCAAGCGGGCGCCTGCGCTGTCCATCCTCACGATCTTGCCATGCGTGATTGTTCGGTTGCCGTGAGTGGTCCGGTCAGGGGGCGGAGTGCCGAGGTGCTCACCGCAAGCGGGCCGCGTTCAGTGGTCTTGGGTCTGCTCGGCCCAGTGCTGCGCCGACGCCGGCGGGTGGTCGGGCCCACCGCCTCGGGGACGGGGTGCGGGCACGCCCGCGGGCGGGCATCCTCACGGCCATGACCACCAGCACCCCCGAGGCCGCCGGCCAGCCCGTCGCCCAGGCGACCGGCCTGCACCACGTCCGCCTCTCCGTCACCGACATCGAACGCTCGCGCGCCTTCTACACACACCTGCTGGGCTCGCCCCCGGCCATCGACAAGACATCGGAGCTGTCTGACCCTGCGGCAGTCGATGACCCGCAGCGCCTCTACGGCGGTGTGGTATTCGAGCTCGGTGAGCAGGTGCTGGGGCTGCGGCCGGTCCCCGGCGCCGTCGGGGACCGCTTCTCACCCACGCGCGTGGGCCTTGACCACCTGAGCCTGGCCGTGTCGTCGCGCGCTGACCTCGACGCTGCCGCTGAACGGTTGAGTGCGGCGGGCGTGGAGCACGGTGAGGTCATCGAGCTGACCGAGCAGGGCATGCAGATCCTGTCGGTTCAAGACCCCGATGACATCAACCTCGAGCTGACCGCCCCCCTGACCTCCTGAACGTCGGCTGCTCTCTTAAAGGTCGGCTGCCCGCTGGAGCGTCGGCTGCCCGCTTGAGCGTCGGCTGCCCGCTGGAGCGTCGGCTGCCCGCCTGAGCGTCGGCTGCCCGCCTGAGCGTCGGCACCGTCCACCTCGACCGCAGAGGGTGGACGCGACGGGGCTGGCGAACGACGGCTCCATCGATGCTGATGCTGGTGTGATCATGGGTCGCCTGCGGTGTCGCCAGCTGGCTCATCGTCTGGCCGCGCCGCGTGTCACCGCCTTCGTGGCGGCGCCACTGTCCTCGGACGAGGGCACGACTGCCCCGGTGGCTCGAAGAGCCACCGGGGCAGTCGTACGAGGTGGAGGCTCACGAGGGGGCATCTGACCGGAGTCGATGGGGTAGACCGTCGCATCAGAGCTCTGCACGTTGCCGCAGATCGCCGTGGCGGACCCGCTGACCGTCATCGCCTCGGAGTGCCGGCGACTTAGACGGTTTCGCCCTGCACCGTCGGCACGGCGCCCGCCTGGATCAGCTGCTGGGGCGTCATCTTGCCGCCATCACGTGGTAGGTCAGGACGCTGCTCCGGGGCGCGGCACCCTCGGAGGGTCTTGAAGGTGGCAGCGCTCAGCGCGTCAAGCAGCATCTATGGGCCACGCACACCGCAGCGTCTCGGTCGACCCAGCCTGGCCGTCCGGTCGAGGCCGTCGCGACGACCGACCTGGTCTCCGCACCGCACGGGCTCGTGGCCGGCGGGGCGCCCGTCCTGCTCGTCTCCTTCGCCCGCACGAGCGGCCCCCGAGGAGGCGGTCGCGGCACCGGACTGAAGGGCAGACGACCCGGGCACCGCATCAGGGGGAAGGGGGGTGCCTGGCACTGGAGGTGCTGTCTGTCCGCACCCGGCCGACTCGTTGTGCCAGCATGCGAAGACGCGCTGCGGCGTGCTGAGTTAGAAGAGGTGCACCATGGGCGAATCGCTCGATGTCGAACACCAGCGGCGCCTGCGCGCGGAGCGTGTGCTGACCCTGTTGCGTGAGCTGTGGGGTGATGAGCCCCCGCCTGGACTCAACTCACAGCTGTCTCTGCTGATCGACGCTGTCGCCACTGACGACGAGCACGCGCGCGAACAGCGACTGGTCTCCCACGGCGACGGACTGAGTTACACGCTGCTCGCTGCGCTGTGGCGTCAGGGTGTTACGCCATCGAGACAGCGGTCAAAGACGATCGGTGCCGTGCCCGCCGCGGGGGAGGAGTCGCCCCCGCCTGCCCCCCTGGCATTCCTGCCTCCTGCCCTGCTGGCGCGTCTGCAAGACCTCGCCCTGCTCGACAGCACCACCACGATGAGTACTTCGTCGACCGTGCCGAGGCCCCTCAGCCCGGCCGGCATCGCGATGCCCACCGAAGCAACCCGCGAGGAGCCGACGTACGCCGACACGTCATCGATCGGTGTGTGGGAACTCGACCCGGTGCACGGCACGGTCGCCTATGACGCCGTTGGTGCCCAACTCATCGGCGCCGGCCATGACGCGGGCAGTGCACGCGTCGAGGAGCACCTACAGCAACTCATCCACCCTGAAGATCGTGAACACATCGCCCAGACCCTGCAGCACTGCCTGGATACCGGGGACAGCTACCGGATGCGCTTTCGGACAGTGTCAGCGACGGGCGCCATCACCTGGCTGGTCAGCAACGGGCGCGTCATCCGCAACGCAGGTGATGCCACAGCCCGCCTAGCTGGCTTCATCGCGCTCGATCAAGACCGCACGGCTGAAGAAGCGACACAACCAGCGACGTCCAGCGGATAGAACGATCACGCACAGTGGCCACGGCGGCGGACGGGTCGACTGCGGTGGCGTCCGCGCGGCACTGTGATCAACGGCATTCGCGGCGCAACATCGCCGCGATCGCTGCCGATGTGCTGCTGACCCCGAGCTGTTGGCGGGCCCCCTCCAGCGCCGCCGCGACGGTACTCAGTTCCAGGTCGAGCACGTCGGCTGCCTCCGCAGCTGAACGCCCTTTGGCCAGCAGCTCCAGCAGGCGCCGCTGCGTGTCACTCAGCGCAGAGAGGCCGCTCATCTATCAACACCTCCTCCTCGCGTGTTCACCAGTGGCACCATGTCGACGGTCTCGGCCGCCATCGTGGGCCCTAGAGGATCAGTGGACCACGTCATATCCATACATTTCGCCCATCACACCGACCAAGATGTCCGACGACATCACGGTAAAGGGGGCCGGCGGACCACGGTTGGTCGGGCCGCCGTGCGGTGGCCCATCGTCACCACCCATTCCAACGCGCCACCCTGCCCGGTCTCGAAGTGAGCTGCGAGGTGCCAGGCCTGCGCACGAACACGTGTGTGGTCGTCTCCTCCACCTTCGCTGGGTCCGCCAACAGCTGCAGTACTACGTTGCACACGGCACTGGCGGTGGCGTCGTCGAAGACCGCGAAGGCCTCCTGGTTTCCTATGTTCTTGACCCTCAACGCGACATTGACGTCGACGTGTCCAGGTCGATCCTTTTGATCATCTGTTTTGATCATTCATATGGCCCTCTTCAACGCCGCTCGGCACGTTGAGTACTACTGCGTTACTTGCAGTGATTTGCCACGCGAGGATGATCTGGCGGAGACGCTGGGTGGACGGTGGACACCGAGGTGAAGTCAGCTGGGTGCAGTAGGTGCCTGCGACCGCTTCCTTGAAGAGCTACGGTGAGTATCTGGTACGTGGTGTCCACCCTGAGACTCCACCCTGAGACGCTCAGGTACCCAACCACCGGAGCCACGGATGATGTGCATCGCTGAGCGGCCGTGTCGAGTGCGACCGGCGTGTGGGTGGTGGGTCATCAGGCCGGACCGTGAGTTCGGCGCCGTGCGACCGCAAGCCCTGCTCCTTTCTCCCTGTGCGACGCGCCGGCGTGCGGCGGTCAGGTCGTGAGCTGGGGGGACTCCTCCTTGGTCTCGGCGATGGTCTCGCTGACCAACACGGCAGTGCAGGACGGAAGCGTGGAAGACCTGTTGACGAGGTTGGTGGACACCGCCGTCGCTCACCTCGACGTCGACGGGGCCGGGGTGATGATCAACGACGGTGGCTTGCTCCACTTCGTCTACTCCAGCCACAGCGGGGTCAACGAGGTAGAGTTGTTACAGCAGCTAATGCAGGACGGACCCTGCCACGACGCGGCGCTGTTCAGCCAGGACATGGTCGTCGACGACCTCACCGATCCGGTGCAGACCGCGTGGCCTGACTACGTCGAGTGTGCGCTGGAGGCCGGGTTCAAGTCGGTGGTCGCCGTACCGCTGACCAGCCGGGGCCGTGTCTGGGGTGTCCTGGACCTGTACCGTCGGCAGGAAGGCACCTGGCAGGCGCTGGAGCTGGAGTGGGTGCGGCTGCTCGCCCACGTGGCGGTGTCCTACCTGGTGATCTCCTCCGACCGCGACGAGGCACGCCGCATCCAGGGCGAGCTCGCCCACGCCAACACCCACGACGCGCTGACCGGGCTGCCGAACCGGGTGCTGCTGTTCGACCGCCTCGAGCACGCCCTGCACACCGGGCGCCGCCACCACCGTGTAGTTGCTGTCCTGTTCATCGACCTGGACCGCTTCAAAGCGATCAACGACACCTTCGGTCACGCCGCCGGCGACCAGGTCCTGTCCACGGTGGCCACCCGCATCAGCGCAATCCTGCGCGGCCAGGACACCCTGGCCCGCCTGGCCGGCGACGAGTTCGTCCTGCTCTGCGAAGACCTCCCGCAGAACGACCCGGACCAGTCACGCACCCACGTCGAAGCGGTGATCGCCCGGCTGCAGCGAACGTTGGAGCAGCCGATCCGGGTTGAGGACGTGGACCTAGTCGTCTCGGCGAGCATCGGTGTCGCCTTCAGCGACGCCCACGGCAGCGCCGACGACCTCCTCGCCGACGCCGACAGCGCGATGTACCAGGTCAAGCACTACGGCGACAGTCATGCCCTGGGCGGCGACGTTATGGGGGGAACCTTCAGGGGTGACGTAGTGGGCCGCGGCTTGCTCTTGGACGCGACCCGAGGCGGGGCGGACATCGCCACCTCAGGGCGCCCGCACCACTCGGTGCGGAGGCTGGAGCGGGAGCTCGCACACGCCCTAGCGGACGAGCAGCTGCGCGTGCACTACCAGCCCATCACCGACGCCGCCGGGGACATTCATGCGGTCGAGGCGCTGCTGCGCTGGCAGCACCCCACCTACGGGCTGCTCATGGCGTCGGACTTCATCGACCTAGCCGTCTCCAGCGGCATGATCGCCGAGATGGGTCACTGGGTGATCAGTCAGACCTGCGCTCAGATGGGCCGGTGGCTGCGCACCCTAGATGGTCAGGCGCCGGCGACCGCCTACGTCAACCTCAGCGCCCGCGAGCTCACCGATCCTGCACTGACGGCCACCATAGCCAGCGCCCTGGACGAGCACGGACTACAGCCGCAGCACCTGGGGCTGGAACTGCTGGAAAGCAGCTTCATCAACCCCCAGGTCCTGCCCGTGCTGCAAGAACAGCACCGGCGCGGACACCCCTTGTCCGTCGATGACTTCGGCACCGGGTACTCCTCGCTGTCGCGGCTGGTGGAGCTGCCGGTGCAGATGGCGAAGATCGACAAGTCGCTCATCGCCGACATCGGACGCGACTCCCGACGCCGAGCCCTGGTCGATGCGGTGGTCACCGTCGCCAACAGCCTGGACCTGCGGGTAATTGCCGAGGGTGTGGAGACGAGCGCCCAGGCGCGGGCCGTCACCGCCGCCGGCTGCCACTTCATGCAGGGCTACCACTGCGGTCGCCCCCAGCCCGCGGAAGCACTCAGCGTCAACTGGACAACGTGATCCATCAGCCTCGTCAGACCATGAACTGACGTGACCGCGCAGCCCGATGACCTCACGAGTGTGGTCGTACGCACCTCTGCCGTGCGGCGGCGCCGGGATGGTCAATCTCACCCTCGGCCTGCACTACGACGACGCGCTGGCCATGCTGCGCACGCACGCGACGACACAAGGGCGAAGCCTTGACGAGCTCGCCTGCGACGTCGCCTGCGGGTGCGTGGGCCTCCAGACGCTGGGCGCCAACTAAGCCTCTGAAGGATGGTTCAGTTAGGTACCCACCTCCTGGCTGCTGAGCATCCTCAAGGACGCCTGAGATCCCGTGCCGACGCAACGCTGACGCGTCAACCGTGGCCTGCGTGAGCACGCCACCTTGAGGTGACCCGAAGGCCAGGTATCCGCTGACACGGTCAGTGGTCAGGAGCCCGGCAGCTGGTCAGCGTGGCGCTTGAAGCAGCGGCGCCTACAGCCAGCTCGGCACTCGAATCTTAAGATCGTGCGGGCAAGACGTCGTTCAAGGCGGTGGCGACGTCGTGGGGGACGGGCTGGCCGGTACCCGTCGCGGTGGTGATCAGTGCGGCGACGTCACGGAGCTTGCGGTTGGTGGTCTGCGACACGTGCTTGAGGGCGGCGACGGCGACGCTCTCGGTGCAGGGCATGAGGATCATGATCATGCCGATGGCGTGCTCGATGGTCGGCCGGTGCTCCAGGGCGTACTGCAGGTGCTCGATGTGCTCCTCCAGCTGCCGCACCCGCAGGATCAGCTGCTGCTCCCGCGATGAGGTGTCAGCACGCGTGAAGGCGGCATCCGGCTGGGGCCACAACGCTGCGGCTGCGGACTCGGAGGAGGGGGACGTGGACGTAAGTGCGTGACTGGTGCCCACCGACATCGACGACATGAGCCCTCCCTTGGACCGGTCGGTTGAACGCTTCTGTGAAGCTCTTCGACAAGTCGTCCGCCGGTCTTGATACCTGCTGCGCGCCGAGGTGGCGAAGAGCCTGCGGGCGCTGCGATGATGCTGGCCCAGTCGTGGCGGTGGGCTGGATGGTGCTCGATCACTCCTGAAGAGGTCGAGCCCGCGTTGAGATCACAGCGAGGTGCCTCCCACGCTTACCGACCCACCCACCGAGCGATCCCCTCGGGTTCCCCCGCCCGAGCCAGCGTCGTGCTCTCGAAGCCATCGCTTCAGTACCATCAGCGACGTCCGCCGCGGCTTTCCGGGAGTGGCCTGGACGAGCTCGTCCGTAAGCCTCCTAGGGTGCAGGAGCACTACGGCGTGCCGGGCGCCAGGGCGCAATGCTGAGGCTCCTCGCCTGGGCCACCTGCCCGCCTCCACCTGGTCAAGAGCGTGAGTCCTGAACGGGTTGCGTCGGCGCCTTCCGAACGCGAAAGCGAGGGCCAGGATCCGGCGGTGCTCCATCATCCTGCGCCAATTCCTCGGCTGTTTGCTCGAACCGCACCGCGCAGGTGGCTCGAAGACTAGGGTTCGCTGCGGCTGAAGCGGCCGCTGAGCATCCGGGGGGATGAACGATGAACGCTGACGTTCGTGATTCAAGGCGCACGCTGAGGGCTCTGCTGGGGGCAGGCGTCACCACGCTAGCCGTGGCTCTAGCGGTGACCGGGGCTGCGCCGGCGGGGGCGGCGCCGTCAGGGGGAGCGCTAGCACGGCCGAACTTGGTGGTAGGGCCACCGTCGATCGTGACCGGTGCGCCGGTGGCGGGTTCTGACGTGACCTTCGGGGCGTTGGTGCGCAACGTCGGAACAGCTCCTACGACGGCGGGGGTGATCACTGGTGTGGCGTTCTCGGTGGACGGGCGAGCGGTGAGCTGGTCGGACAACACCACCTTTGCGCTGTCTGCGAATCCGCAAGGGGGGTTGCCCGTCATCGCCAACTCGGGGCCGACGGGGTCCTCGACGTGGAAGGCCACCCCGGGACGCCACGTCGTGCGGGCGTGGGTGGACGACGTCAACCGCATCCAGGAGTCCGACGAGCACGACAACACCGCCACGTGGACGGTGGTCGTACCAAAGCCGGGACTCCGGCCGGTCACGCAGATCACCGCGCGGGTCGCCTCCAGTCAGGCGCAGTACGAGGTCACCCACAGTCCCGACGTGACGGTGTCGTGGACGAGACCGGCACGGCAACCACGCGGCACCACCTACACCGTGGTGGAGCACCCGGTCCTGCTCCACGGCCCGTTGTCCTGCGGGAGCTTGGCTGACGTGACCCGGGTGACGACCGCCGCGTCGTCGGTCACGTTGCCGCAGACCTCGGGCGGCTCGTGCGGCGGGCACAGCTCGCGGTGGAACTCCACCTTCTCCGTCATCGCGAACGCTCCCGGCGTCGGGGGCGCCGATTCCGGGAACACCGGTGCCTGTGTGCGCGAGTTCGCCACCGACACCCAGGCGCCCACCGCACCCGAGCAGCTGTGGTCACAGTCCTGCGCTGACGGCGGGTCGGTGCACGACGCGACCCAGCCGTACAAGAGCGTCGCCGTCGTCGATGCCGGGGGAGTGACCGACACGGGTTTCGTCGGCGGTCACACCTACACCGCGACCGGTGACTTGCCCGAGACCTACCGCACCACTCGCTGGGGGTGGACCAGCTACGACATCCCCGTGCCCGCGCCGGGCCGCTACCGCGTCACCTTCTCCGTCCTGGACCCGACCTGGACCCGCCCCGGTCAGCGGGTGTTCTCGCTGCATGCCGAAGGCCAGCTCGTGCGGCAGCGCCTCGACGTCGTCGCCGACGTCGGCCCGAACGCGGTGGAGACGATCGACGCCTACGTCGACGTCAGGGACGGGAGCCTCACCGTGGACGCGACGAAGCTCGTCGACAACCCGATCGTCTCGCTGATCGCGATCACCGGAACCGTACCGACCGCGGCTTGACAGGGTGCCGACCTAGGACAGCTTCTCCGAGTCCCCCTCGAGGTGATCATCGACACGGCAGGGACGAGCACCAAGGGGTGAGGTGGGTCCGTCCGGCTCAGTGATGCTGCCGCAGCTGATGCAGGGCGGTCCTTGCCGCGACGTGGCGCTCATCCACCAGGTCGTCGTTGTCGATGACGTGCGGGACCCGCCGCAGACGCCAAGCCTGAGCTCGTCGAGCGAGCCCCGTAGGCCGGGTTCACGTCGCTGCTCACCGTGCCACTGATCAGCCGCGGCCACGCTGGGGTGTCCTGGACCTGTACCGCCGACAGGAAGGCACCTGGCAGGCACGGGAGCTGGCGTGGGTGGGGCTGCTCGCGCAGGTGGCGGTGTCCTACCTGATGCTGTCCTGCGACTGCGACGACGCACGCGGCATCCAGCGCGAGCTCGCCTAGCCAACACCCTGCTGGTGACCGATGCGGATCCCAGCTGGACCTCGGTGTGGTGGACGTCGACTGCGGGCGACGGTCGGCCCCGCGGGGGAGACACCTCGCCAGGACCAGGAGTGTCGGTCTTCAGCGCGTGTGCGATGCCCGTGCTCTGGCGTGGCGGGCCTGGGGGGGCATCACCTCGCTGAGAGCGGCGACGAGGTCGGCCGGCAGTGGCCTGCCGCTGCTCGCGGCCGAGGTGATCACCGCAGCCACCTCCCGCAGCTTGCGGTTGGTGTTCTGCGAGACACGGGTCAACGCGGCGAAGGCGACGTCGTCGGTGCAGGGCATCAACATCATGATCATCCCGACTGCGTGCTCGATGAACGGCCGGTTGTCCAGCGCCGTCTGCAGCTGCTCGACGCGGGCCTGCAGCTCAGCGATACGGTCCACCACCGGCGCAGACGCTACCGCTACCGGTGTAGACGCCACCTTCGCCGGCGTAGGCGGCGCCAGCTCTTCAGCCTCATCCGCAAGGGACGTGGGAGCAGCCGTCACTGCATCTCCTGACTGGGCCGAGGCGCCGACACGGTTCGCTGGGGAGTACTTGCGGGGGAGACGCGACGCTCATCCAACATGACGGCCCGTGTCTTGAGCTGCCCGTCTGGCTTGGAGCAGGCTATGAGACGCCGTCGCTAGCGCTGGTACGGCTTCGTGAACTACCCGGATGGCAGCTCCTCCGACGCGACCCGTGGTGGCGTCAGCACTTAGGGTCACATCTGAGGAGGAGGCGGATCAGTGACGTGGCGGCTGGAGCTGGACACCGATGTGGCCTGTGTACCGCGGGCTCGTCACTGGCTGATGCGGGTGTGCCGCGATCACACGGTCGACGACGACCTGTGGGACCTGCTTGCGCTGTTGAGCACCGAGCTGGTCGCCAACGCCGTGCTGCATGGTGCCGCCCCCGCGGAGCTGACCGTGACCGTGACCGGAACCGCTGCGACCGGGATCGGGGTCGTCGTCACCTGCAGCGACGGCAGCCCGCAGCTGCCTACGGTGCAGGACGTGCAGGTCGAGGCCACCGGGGGGCGGGGAGTGGCCTTGATCGACATGCTGGCCAGCGCCTGGGGTGCGCAAGCACAGGACGGCGGCAAGAGCGTCTGGTTTCGGCTGGACAGCACCCGCGACGCTGCCTGAGCGCAGTCACGTATCACCAAGCGGGCCCTCAGTGTGGGCGGGACGGCGCCGCAGCACCGTGGGCGACTCCTATCCTGCAGCGGTGAGTGATCAGGCCCTGACCGCCGGCGGCGATCGAGCGGACGCGACGGCGACCGCGTCCCCCAACCAGGTGGTCTCAGACCAGGTGGTCCCGGAGCAGGTGGCCCCGGAGCAGGTGGCCCCGGAGCAGGTGTCATCAGGGCAGGTGGCTTCGCAGGCGTTGCTGCCGTCGGTGGTCCACGACTACCCGGCCGCGGTGTTGCTCATCGACAGTGCTTCCGGTGCTGTCGTATACGTCAACGACCTGGCCCGGCAGTTGGCTCCTGAGGTGCACCTGCCGTTGGCGGTGGAGGACTGGTCGCGTGCTGCGAAGCTGCAGGTCAGCTCCGGTACGGCGATGGGTGCCAGCAGCACGCCGTTGTCGCAGGTGGTGGCTGGCGACCCGGAGAGCGGTCGTCAGGTCAGTGCTGCTCTGCACTCCGGGGCGAGTCAGGCCCGCGAGGCCTTGTGGGCGATCGGGATGCCCTTGCACGGGGCAGCCGAGCCGTTGCGGGCCCGGTCGCTGCTGGTGCTGCTGCCGTTGCGCTTCCCCGAGGCCATCGCCGATGTCCAGGCCAGCGCCGCGGCTGGGCGGGCGCACACCTCGGTGCTGGCCAGCGGTCTTGCCATCAGCATCAGCGACCCCACCGCTGTCGGCGTCGACGGTGAGCAGGACCCGTTGGTGTGGGTTTCACCCAGCTTCGAACAGCTCACCGGCTACACCTCGCGGGAGATCCTCGGGCGCAACTGTCGCTTCCTGCAGGGCCCTGACACCGACCCTGCCGCGGTGGCACGGGTGCGTCAGGGCCTGGCCGCGGGCGAGACGGTGAGCCAGACGCTGCTGAACTACCGCCACGACGGCTCCGCGTTCTTCAACCACCTGCTCATCTCCCCGGTCTTCGACGCCGAGGGCACGGTGATCCACCGGGTTAGCGTGCAGACCGACGTCACCCAGCAGGTCCTCGCCACCCGTGAACGCGACGCTGCTCGCGCTGAGGTCGCGCAGGCTCGCCGCCAGCGTGAGCAGGCCGAGGGGCAGGGGCGCTTCGGGCAGCTGCTGCTGACGATGAGCGAGGCGCTGACCGCGACGAGCACCGTGGGGGAGGTCGCGGCCACCATCACCGGTGTCCTGGCCCCCGCACTGGGCGCCCGAGGCGGTGGGCTGATGCTGGCCGATGCGGCCCGCGCTCACCTGGACTTCGTCACGATGGCTCACATGCCTGAGGGCACCGACGCCGCCTGGAAGCGTATCGGCTGGGAGGAGGACGCCCCCAGCGCCCTGGCGGTGCGCACCGGGCGGGCGATCTCCTACCGTGACCGCCAGACGATGATGGCCGCTCACCCGAACATCGCCGAGCACGCTGACGTCCCCGCGATGGGCGCCAACATCAGCTTGCCGCTGTTCGCCGGCGGCGACGTCGTCGGGGCGCTCTTCCTGTTCTGGGACGGCGTCTACGACCTCGCCCAGCAGCAGCAGACCGCGTTGCAGGCCCTGGCCCGCTACACCGCGCAAGCGGTGCAGCGCGCCACGCTGATCACTGAACGCCGCAGTACCGCTGAGGTGCTGCAGCAGTCGCTGCTGACTCGCCTGCCCGAACCAGACCACCTGGAGCTGCGCGCCCGCTACGTCCCCGCCGCCAGCGGCGAGCACGTCGGTGGCGACTGGTACGACGCGGTCGTCATGCCCGATGGAGCCACCACCGTGGTCATCGGCGACGTCGCCGGGCACGACATGGCCGCCGCCGCGCAGATGGGACAGCTGCGCTCGATGACCCGCACCCTCGGCTACGCCTACGGCGAGCCCCCCTCGCTGGTCCTGGACCGACTCGAGGACGTCCTGGCCGGCCTGCGCATGGACACCCTGGCCACGATGATCCTGGCCCGCATCGAACAAGACGACGACGACGCCGCGGTCGGTATGCGCCGGCTGCGCTGGTCCAACGCCGGACATCCGCCACCGGTCCTGCTGCACGCCGACGCCACCACCGAGGTCCTGGAGAGCGAGAACGACCTGCTCATCGGGTTGAACACCAGCTTCCCCCGCCACGACCGCGTCCATCCGCTCCCGCCGGGAAGCACCCTGCTGCTGTTCACCGACGGGCTCATCGAGCACCGCGGACGCAGCCTCAGCGACGGACTGCAGGACCTGCGTCACGTCTTGTCCCAGTCCGCAGCTTTGACGTTGAACGACCTCCTCGACGTCTTGGAGCGGGAGCTGATCGGGGAACACCCCGACGACGACTGCGCTGTCCTCGCCATCCGCGCCCACCCCGAAGACGCTCCCCGCCCCGCCGAGGCCGGCCCGAGCACCCTCGGCGACACGAACGTGCCGCTGACGATCTCCTGACTCGACGCAGCAGTCCCGCGGCTGGACGGCTGCCCGGCCTCAGTGGCCACCGTGTGCGTCGAGGCGGCCGACCCCGACGCCGGTCTCGCCCTGCTGATCGAGCTCGAGGTGCTGCCCTCGGGCCTCGTGCGCCACCGCAGCACGCTGACCAACACCGCCGGGGACACCTACGAGGTCGCCGACCTCGCGCTGTCGCTGCCCGTGCCGCCCGTGGCCACCGAGGTGCTCGACCTCGCA
>Ga0160427_10000601_pt1 | contig 21730 bp, 21 predicted proteins | sample SolpanmetagenomL_FD_108194 | JGI IMG/M metagenome (GOLD analysis project Ga0160427, IMG submission 108194) | Solar panel surface microbial communities from Lawrence Berkeley National Laboratory, California, USA - L | ecosystem: Engineered > Built environment > Solar panel > Unclassified ...
TATTCGCCGCCGTGGCCCGGCACCTGAGCTTCACCAAGGCCGGGCAAGAGCTGTTTGTGAGCCAGCCGGCCGTCACCAAGCACATCCGCGAGCTGGAGGCCCAGTATGGCCAGCGGCTGCTGGCGCGGCGCGGCAACCGCGTGAGCCTTACCGAGGCCGGCCGCCTGCTGCACGCCCATGCCGAGGCCGTGGCCGCCTCGGCCCAGCAGCTCGAAGAGCAGCTGCTGGGCCTGCGCGACCCCGAGGAGGCCGCCGGCCGGCTGCGCCTGGGCGCCAGCACCACGCTCAGCCAGTACGTGCTGCCGGCCTGGCTACCCGCATTTCAGGCGCGCTACCCGCAGGTGCAGTTGAGCTTGCTAAGTGCTAATTCCGAGCGCATTGCCGAAGCGCTGCTGCGTGGCGAACTCGATTTGGGCTTCGTGGAAGGCCGCACCAAAAACCGCGACTTGCACTACGAGCTGCTGATGCCCGACGAGCTGGTGGCCGTGCGCCGGGCCACGCCCGCCGGCCCGCCCACCCAGCCGCTGCCGCTGGCCGAGGCCCTGGCCAGCCCCCTGGTGCTGCGCGAGCGCGGCTCGGGCACGCTCGAAGTGCTGGAAATGGCCCTGCGCGAGCGCAAAATCAGGCTCAGCGAGCTGCACGTGGCGTTTTACCTCGATAGCACGGAAGCTATCAAAAGCTACCTCGATGCCGCGCCCGCCGCGCTAGGCTTCGTGTCGCGCCAGGCCCTGAAGCGTGAGCTAGCGGCCGGCCTGCTCGAAGTGGTGCCCGTGCAGGGCCTGGCGCTGCCCCGGCAGTTTGAGGCAGTGTGGCTGCAAGGCCAGCCGCTGCTGCGCACTGCGCAGCGTTTCCTGAGCTTTGGGCAACAGGCCGCTAAAGCACTCGCATAACTTTTGGTTATGCGCAATAAGTATTTGTAATTACCATGTCGAAAGTAGGTTACGTAATTTTGGGCTAGCTAATCAGCCTGCCTTATGCCCGCTTTTCTCAAAAACCAGTCGCCGCCCGCCGCTCCGGCTACCGGTTTATTTCGCCATTTTCATACGCCGCACCTAGTGCTGGGGCGCCCGGTGACGCTGCGCCAAGTGGTATTTGGGCTGGTGCTGGTATTTTGCCTCACGCCCTGGGCATCGCCGCCGCTGGCGCTGGCGCTCGGGCTAGCCCTGGCCCAAACGGTGGGCAACCCCTTCGTGGCCCGCACTAAAAGTCTGACATCTAAGCTGCTGCAATTCTCGGTTATCGGCCTGGGCTTTGGCATGAACGCCCACGCGGCGGTGCAGGCGGGCCGGCAGGGCATTGTATTTACCGTAGCGTCGATTTTTGGAACGCTGCTGCTGGGTTTTTTGGTGGGGCAGTGGCTGGGGCTGGGCCGGCGAGTGGTGCACCTTATCTCGTGTGGCACTGCTATTTGCGGCGGCTCCGCCATTGCGGCTGTGGGGCCGGTGCTAGGGGCTAAAGATGAGGAAATGTCGGTGGCGCTGGGCACGGTGTTCGTGCTCAACGCGCTGGCGCTCTTTGCTTTCCCGCCCATCGGCCACCTGCTGCACCTGAGCCAGCAACAGTTTGGGCTGTGGTGCGCCATCGCCATCCACGATACTAGCTCGGTGGTGGGGGCGGCGGCGGCCTACGGCAACGAAGCCCTCGAAATAGCCACCACCGTGAAGCTGGCCCGCGCCCTCTGGATTATTCCGGTGGCACTGGGCACGGCCATGATTTTCAAGCAGAAGGGCGTAAAAATCACCATTCCTTATTTTATCCTGGGCTTTGTACTGGCCATGCTGGTCAATACCTACGTGCCGGCTGCCAAGCCGCTGGGTCCGTTGCTGGTGAGCCTGGCCAAAACGGGGCTCACGGTCACGCTCTTTCTTATCGGGGCGGGGCTGTCGAGCACCGTGCTGCGGGCCGTGGGCCCGAAGCCTTACGCGCTGGGCGTCGTGCTGTGGCTGGTAATAGCGAGTGCCTCGCTCTACGTTATTCGGCAAGCGGTGTAGCGAGTGGGCCATCGCTTACGTTAAAGCAGGCTACCCACCCGCGTTTACCTGCGCCTTATGCCTTTGACCCCTAGTAGCCCGCTTTCTCTTTCCGACCGGCTAGCCCTGCAACGCACGCGCCTGGCCAACGAGCGCACGCTGCTCACCTACGTGCGCACCAGCCTGGCGCTGGTGGGCTTTGGGCTGGCGTTGCTTCAGTTTCACCCCGGGCGGGGCGGGCGCCTGGGCTACTCGGCCCTGGCCGTGGCAGGCCTGGTGCTGCTGGTGGGCCTGGTGCGCTTTCGGGCGCACCGGCGCCAGTTGCTGAACTGCCAGTATTTGCCAGAGGCAGACTAACGCGCCGCTAGGGGCAATGCTAGGCCTAGCGGCCGACCTGGCTGGTGCTGTGCAGCTGCCCGATGCGGGCGGCCTTTAGCTGCTGGTAGCGCACGTACTGCGCCGGCGTAAGCACGCCCCGAATAAGCTCGTCGGACTTGGCGCGGTCGAAAGCCATCGCCGTGCGCAGGGCGGCGGGGTCTTCGTGGTGCGTTTTGAGGTCGGTATCCATGTGCTGGCGAGTTAGCACCAGCACGTTGCGCAGGCGGGCGTGCTGGTCGGCCGAGAGGCCCAGCTCCTGGGCCATGCGCTGGGCCTGGCTCGTCACGGCCGCCTGCGCGGCCGGCGCGAGCGGCGCAGTTTGGGCCCGGGCCGGGCCGGCGAGGGCAGCTAGTAGCGATAAGGTAGAGAAGAACCTGAATTGCATAGAAAACGGATGAATACTGCGTGAATTTAAGTAGATAATAAGAAGTGGCGGGCCACGGCTGCTTCACCGGCCCGGCCGCCCCGGCCCGCACTGCAAAGGAGCGGCCAAACCGCCGGTGGGGGCTAGTCGCAAAGTTTAGCGTATTTTCGGCCCGGCTGACTATTCTCCAGCTATTACTTCAACGCGAAAAAACCGTTACCAGTACCTCCCCCCACCCGTTCTTTTCCTCCCTTTTGCATGGCTACTATTTTTGCCAAAAAACCGCTTGCCCAACTTCTGGGCGAAGCTAACTCTACCGGCCACGGCGCGCTCAAGCGCACGCTAGGCGCCGGCAACCTCGTAGCGCTGGGCGTGGGCGCCATTATTGGGGCGGGCCTGTTTGTGCGCACGGCGGCCGCCGCCGCCCAGGCTTCGGGACCGGGCGTTACGCTGGCCTTTATTCTGGCGGCCTTCGGCTGCGTGTTTGCCGGCTTGTGCTACGCCGAGTTTGCGGCCATGATTCCGATTGCCGGCTCGGCCTACACCTACGCCTACACCACCATGGGCGAGTTTGTGGCCTGGATTATCGGCTGGGCGCTCATCATGGAGTACGCCCTGGGCGCGGCCACCGTATCCATCGCCTGGAGCGAGTATTTGAACAAGCTGCTGGAGGTCTTCGGGACAAGTATACCGTATAATCTGAGCCACTCGCCCTTCGAGAGCGCCGTTATCAACGGCGTGACCCAGCACGGCCTCATCAACCTGCCCGCGCTGCTCATCATCGTGATGCTGAGCTTGTTGCTGGTAAAAGGCACCCAGGAGTCGGCTTTGTTCAATGCCGTTATCGTGGTGCTCAAAACCCTCATCGTGGTCGTGTTCATCGCCGTGGGTTGGCAGTTCATCAACCCGGCCAACCACACGCCCTACCTCATTCCGGCTGATGCCGTGGTGAAAAACGCGGCCGGCGAAGCAGTGCGTACCTACGAAGGCTTCTTCAAGCACGGCCTGGGCGGCATTATCGGCGGCGCGGGCATCGTGTTCTTCGCCTTCATCGGCTTCGACGCCGTGAGCACGGCCGCGCAGGAAGCTAAGAACCCCAAGCGCGACATGCCCATCGGTATTCTGGGCTCGCTGGCCATTTGCACGGTGCTCTATATTCTGTTCGGCCACGTGCTGACGGGCGTAGCCAACTGGCGTGAATTCGCCGACCCCGCCCTGGGCGGCGAGGCTAGCGTGGCCTACGCCATCCGGGCGCACATGCCCGGCTACGGCTGGCTGGCCACGGCCGTGACGGTTGGTATCTTGCTGGGCTTCACCTCGGTTATCCTCGTAATGCTGATGGGCCAGAGCCGCGTGTTCTTCTCGATGGCGAAGGACGGCCTCATGCCCAAAGCCTTCTCCGAGCTGCACCCCAAGTTCAACACGCCCTACAAATCCAACCTCATGCTGATGGTGTTCGTGGGTCTGTTTGCGGCCTTCGTGCCCGGCTCGCTGGCCGGCGACCTCACCTCGTTTGGCACGCTGCTGGCGTTCGTGCTGGTGAGCATCGGCGTGTGGATTATGCGCAAGTCGGACCCTAGCCAGCCGCGCCCGTTCCGCGCGCCGCTGTCCACGCCCAGCTTCCCGCTGGTGCCCATCATGGGCGCGCTGGTATGCACGCTGCTGATTGTGGGCCTCGACTCGTTTACGCTGCAAGTAGCCTTCGGCTGGATGCTGCTTGGCTTCGTGGTGTATTTCCTCTACGGCAAGCGCAATTCGATGCTACAAAAAGGCATCGTGGTAGTGCCCACCGAGATGGATGAGGAGGCCTTTATCAAGCCCGACCCCAACAATCGCTAGTCCGCTAGCCCCGATAAAAACCAAAAAGCCCCGCTTGCCAGCGGGGCTTTTTTTGGGGATTTGGCCGCCGCCCGGCGCGCTTAGCTTGGGCCGATGGCGGGCCGAAACTGCGCCAGCCAGGCCAGCGCTTCTTTTTCCTTGGTAAACCAGTTGGCGCGGTAGGCGGCTGACAAAATAACGGGCGCTGGCGGAGCGTAGCTCTGCGCGTTGAGGGCCAGCCACAGCTCAGGCTGGGCCAGAAAAGCTACGCACGGAATGCACCCCGGGCCCCGATGCACACGGGGCAAAAATTCTTCGCGCAGCCATTCGTACGCATCAAGCGGCTGCGGCTGGGTGTCCACGCGCCCATCGAGCAGCCAAAACGGGCAGTCGTAGTGCTGCCCCCAGGCCAGCAGCAGTTCGCTCACCTCCGTAAAATCGGGGGCCGAGAGCGGGCGCAGCCCGCGCCCCCGCAGCAGCGCGGGCTGCGCTTGATACTGCACGGCGTAGTAGCTGGGCGGGGCGGGAAGCATGGCGGCAAACGAAGGGGCGTGGTTGGCTAAGATGCTTATTTTTCGGCCTTTACCTCGCTCTGTAGCTTCAGTACTTTATCGCCGTTTTCCTGCACAATTACCAGGGCCGGGTCGTCGGCCGAGCCGTTACGGTGAATGTCGTGGCCTTTGATTTTGACGGTGGTGGCTTCTTTATGCACCGACTCGATTTTGCCGGTGGCCGTGCCGGTGCCGTATTTCCAGGTTACTTGGGTGCCTTTGCGCATGGTTTGGGTGGGTTTAAGCGTTGGGTAGGCTATACTGTAAAACCCTGCCCCAGGATATCCTGCCCGACTAATTCGGGCTGGCTGCCCACCGTCAGCTGGTACCCGCCGCGGCGGGCTAGCCAGGGTTTGGGCTGGCTACCCGACCTTTGCCCCTATGCTTCGAGTACTTTTCCTGTGTTTACTGGCACTTTCCGCCGCTGCCCAAGCGCCCCTGGCCCCCGATAGCCGGGCGCTCTATGGCATCATCAACCGCGCCAGCGGGCGCAGCCTCGACGTGGCGAGGGCTGCCACCACCAGCGGCGCGGCCGCCGTGCAGTGGGAGTTCACCCACGCCCCCAGCCAGCAGTGGCACCTGGTGCTCATCCGCGAAGGCGGCGAATATTACCGCCTCGAAGCCAAGCACAGCACCCTGTGCCTGACCCTGGAAGTGAACAACTTAACCCCTAGCGGGGCTAATACCCCGCTGGTGCAGCGGCCCTTCACGGGCGGGCTGGGGCAGCAGTGGCGGCTGGTGCCCACGGGCCAGGTGGGCTCGTTTCAGCTCGAAAACCGGCTCGATGGCCGGGTGGCGACCCTGGCGGTGAACGATAAATTCAACAACACGGCCATTGTGGCGGCGCGCAGCGTGGGGCGTCTCAGCCAGCAGTGGCGCTTGTTTCAATTGCAGTTGAAGCTAGCCAGCGGGCCGCCCTACTTTGCTACGCCCGAGCCGCTGACCGCGCTCGCTTCGCCGGCTGGCAGCGAGCTGCAACCCGTACCCGCGCCCGATGGCGAGCGCCTGTATTTTGCCCGCACGCGCTTTGCTGGCAACGTGGAGGGCGCCGCCGAAAGCGGCGATATCTGGCTAAGCCAAAGCACCGACAAGGGTCGCACCTGGGGCGCGCCCACCCACCTCGACGCCCCGGCCGGCCTCAACACGCCCCAAAACAATGCTGTGCAGGCGGTGGTAGGGGCAGCCGGTGCGCCGACGCTGGTGGTGCGCGGCACCTACGATGCGGCGGGCTTTCGCGACGAAGGCGTGTCGCGGGTGGCACTGGCGGGCGGCGGGCGGCCCACGCCGTTGCGCATTGCCAACTACTCATCGAGCAGCCCGGCGACCAACTTCTTCATGTCGGCTGATGAGAAGGTGCTGCTGCTGAGCCTGGAGCGCGAAGACTCGCAGGGGGCTAACGACCTCTACATCAGCCGGCCCGACGGGGCGGGGGGCTACTCGGCGCCCGTGAGCCTGGGCGCAGTGGTGAACTCGCCGGGCTACGAGTTTGCGCCTTGGCTCACGGCCGATGGCAAAACGCTCTACTTCGCCTCCTACGGCCACCAGGGCTACGGCTCGGCCGACATTTTCGTGAGCCAGCGCCTCGACGACAGCTACACCAAGTGGAGCCAGCCCGAAAACCTGGGCCCACGCTTCAACGGCCCCGGCTACGACGCTTTTTTTGCGCTGGGGCCCGATGGCACGGCCTACTACGCCAGCACTGGCCCGAAGGACACGGCGCCCAAAAAGCTGTTCCGTACGCCCGCCGGCCCGCCGCCCGCCCCCGATTCGGCGCTCGTGGCGAAGGCCGCGGCGGCCGCTGCCAACCCGCTAGGGCAGGCGCGGGCGCTGCTCACGGGCCGCGTGCTCGATGCCCGCACCAACAAGCCGCTCGAAGGGGGCGCCGAGGTGCAGGCGCTCATGATAGGCGGCCCGATTGACTTCCGCAGCACGGCGCGGGCCGACCAGGTGGGCTTCCAGATGTCGCTAGCCCCCGGCCGCTACCGCCTCACGACCACGGCCGGCCTACTCACCCGCGTGGATACGCTCACGGTGCGGGCCGGCGAGTCGCGCCGCTACGAGCCGCGCCTCACGCCCGCCACCGTGGGCTCTCGCCTCGACTTGCCGGCCATCATCTTCACCCAGAGCCAGGCCAAGCTCATCGGCTCGTCCTACGCCACGCTCAATACGCTGGCTAATTCGATGAAGGAAAACCCGAGCCTGGAAATTCGCCTCGAAGGCCACACCGACAACCAGGGCCCAGCCGATAAGAACGTGGTGCTCAGCGAGCAGCGCGTGGCCGAGGTGAAGCGCTACCTTGTGGGCCGGGGCGTGGCCGAAAGCCGCATCACCACCATCGGCTACGGGGGGGCGCGCCCCAAGTTTGGCAACGACCGCGAGGAAACCCGCAAGCTCAACCGCCGCGTGGAGCTTGTGATAACGAAATAGGCTAGCCCGGGCAGCGCCCGCGGCTAGCCCCCAGCGCCGCCCCGGCTAAGCCATCGTTAGGGCCAGGGCCCTAGCCATCGAGGCGGCATTCCAGGCCTAGGGCCGAGCCATCAGCGGGGTCATAGGCGGCGTGGCTCAGAATGCGGTAGCTGAGCGCTGTGGCTTCCTGTAAGATAGCGTGCATGCCCGGCAGCCACGGAATAGCCGAAGCGGGCCAGTTGCACGGCGTAACCGCCAGCAGCCGAATGGCCAGCGTGACGCGCGCCACCTGTTCGCCCAGGCCCGCCAGCAGGCTGTGGCTAGCCCCTTGCAGGGCCACCGCCTCGGCCTCGGCAATCTGGTATTTGTCGGCATAGGCCGGCAGCAGGCTGGCAAAATGCTTCAGCCAGGCTGCCGCAGACATATCACCGGTAGTAGGATAGGCAGGAAAATAAGGTGACTGGCTGATTTTCATGCCGCCAAAGTACGGTATAGCAGGCATTTAGTTTAGCACATTCACGATGAACTGCGCCCTGCACTATGCCAATCTCAGCGTTGGCTATCTGCTAGCTAACCCCAACGCTAGCCCCCCGCCGCCAGATAAAGCCATCGAGCACGTAGTGTGTGCTTTGGGGCAGGGCCAGCAGCGGCACCAGCCACCTCAGCACGCCCGGCGCGGCCACGGCCGGCAGCTGCTGAAACCAGCCAAATACCGCGCCGTGCTCGTGCCACACCAGCCCGTCCCAGAGGCCTTCTTCCAGAAAGGCAAACAGCACAATGGCGCTCAGGAACAGGGCTAGCCCGTAGCGGCCGGCCCACCAGCCGCGCCCGGTGGCCCCGGCAGGGCGGCGGCTCCACACCAGCGCCAGGTAGGGCACGCCGTGGGCCACCACATTGAGCAGGGTGAAGGCCAGGTCGCCATTAAAAAGGACAATGCCCGCGTACCAGCTGGCGGCGGTGCCGGCCAGCAGCAGGTTGCGCGGCAGGTTGATTGTTTTGGTGCGCGCCACCAGCCACGCCTCGCGGGTGGTGCAGGCGAGCAGCAGCGCCAGGTAAGCGCCCGTGGCGAGCTGCCGGCCCAGCGGCCAGTCGACCTGCACAAAATCGCCGGCTACAAACCAGTTGAAATTGCGCGGCGGCGATAAGTGCCAGTATAGCAAGGGGTAAAGCGTAGCCCCGTAGCTGAGCGCCGTGGCTAGCCCCGCGCCGGGTGCGGGCGCCTCGCGCCGCGAGTAGAGCCGCAAAAACCCATACTGCTGCCGCACAAAGTGAAACACCGCCAAGTAAGTGAGCGCCCGCCAAAACACCAGCCCACCCGCCGCGTGCAGCGCCACACCACCCGCGTAGCAGGCTAGCGGCACCAACAGCAGCAGGTGCCCGCGCTGCTGCCGTTGCCGCGGGTCGAAATACGTTTGAAATAGCGTTCCGTACACGTGCGCCACGTCGATGAGTAGCACCAGCGCCACCCAGGCCAGCAGCGGAAACGCCGCCGACTGCCGGTAAGTGGCCGGCAGCAGCGCCACCACGGCCAGCGCCGCGAAGGGCGGAGCCAGAATCAGCCAGCCATCGTAGCGGGCCGAGCGTAGCCAGGGCTGGGTAGAGGACATAGCAAAAGAGCCGGAAGACGTGCAAATTAGCACGCCCTCCGGCCCCTTGCTGTAAGTAGGCAGGGCTAGTTGGCGCCGGTGCTGTTAGTGGTGCCGCTGGCGCCGGTGCCGCCCATGGTGGGGGTGCCGGCTGTGCCGGCGGGGCTGTTGCTCATGGTGCTTCCGGTAGAAGAAGTACCCGTGGCCGACGTATTGGGGTCGGTGCTGTTCATGGTAGAGCCGCCGGTGCCGCCGGCCGGGGCGCCCATCGCGCCCGTCGAGTCAGCCATGCCACCTACTGTGGTAGCTGCCGAGTCGGTGCCCAGCGTGCTGCTAGGGGTGGTAGTGGAAGTGCCGTTGCCACCGCAGCTACCAAAAAACAAGCCGCCGGCCACAAGGGCCGCCAGCGTGCGGCCAGAAAGGGAAAAGGACATAAGGAGAAGAAGTTAGGTACAGCGCATGTCGCCCTCACTATACGGCTGGCCGCCGCCGACGGCTATTAAGTACCTGCATAGTCGCGGTCAGTGGGCTGGTAGCGCGGGCTTGCAGTCCGCGAGGGAGCGCACTCAGTACAAAACCAGAAGCCGCAACAATTCTTCCCCAAACCGCCCCTAGCATTCAACTCGCGGACTGAAAGTCCGCGCTACTCGCTGCTTGGCCCAGCACGGCCCGCGCCGCGCGCTCGCCCTGGTGAAAAGCCTCCTCAAACAGCGAAATGCCGCTAAGGTCGGTGTGGGCCAGGTGCAGGCGGCCCCCTAGCCGGGGCTGCGCCGCTTGCGCCCGCGCCGGGCCCCACACGTAGCCGGGGGCGGGTGCCACCATGCCGTGGCCCCACACCCAGAGGTCGGCCGCCGTGACCTGGGCGGCCAGGCCAGGGTGCATCAGTTCTAATTCGGTGAGGACGAGGGCGAGCCACTCGGCGTAGGGGCTAGCCAGGGCGCGGCGGCGAGCGGCTACCGGGTCGGCCGGGTCGGTGGGCAGGGCCCAGTAAAAGGTGAGGCTGCGCGGCTCATCGCCTTCGAAGCCGCGCAGGGCTTGGTGTTCGGCGTCGATATAGCCTAGCGCGGGGCTGCCGTAGCGCACGTTGTCCCAGCTCAGGGGCTGGCCGGGGCCGCCGGGGTAGCCGGCTACCGTGAGGTTGGCCACCAGCCAGGGTGCGTGCAGCGGGGTTAGGGTGGCGAGGGCTTCGGGGCTGGGCAGCAGGTGCTTGGTCACGTGCCAGGGCGTGGCTACAATGGCGTGCCGGGCCAGTACGGTAGTGCTCTGCTGCGTGCGGGCGTCGTAGACCTGCACGGCCACGCGGCCACCGCTCGCCTCGGCTAGCCCCCACACCAGCATCTCAGTCTGGATGCGGCCCGGGCCGCCTTGAGTGCGCAGCGCCTCGGCCAGAAAGTGGTTGCCCTGGGGCCAGATAAGCACGGCATCGGGCGGGGCGTTGTGGGCGTGGCCCTTGCGGGCGGCGAAATAATGCAGCCCGGCCCAGGCCGAAATTTGCGCGGCCGGCACGCCAAAATCATCGCGGTACGAATAATCGAGGTACCAGCGCAGGTAGTCCGATTGGTAGCCGTGGCGCGTGAGCCAAGCGGCCATCGTTTCAGTATCGAGCTGGCGCGCGGCGGCATCGGTCGAGGACAGGGCCAGCGGCAGCCGAAACAGCTCTTGGCCATCGGCGCCGGTAGCGCGGCGCAGGCGCTCCATCTCGGCCAGAAAGCGGGTTATCTCGGCGCGGTCGGCCGCGGGCACGCCTGCCTCGGGCACCAGGCCGGCCTGCCAGTGGCCGTGCAGCAGCAGGCGCTCGGCGGGGTCGTGGCAGAGCATGGTTTCGTCGTAGCTGGGCAGGCCCGTGGGGCCGTAGCCCGTGAGCACGCCGGCTTGCTGCAAAAAGGCGAGCAGCTCGGTATCCCGTTGGTCGGGAAGGGGCAGGTAGTGGGCCCCCCAGGGGTAGGCCGTGCGAGCGTTGTGGCCGCTGGCCGCATTGCCGCCGGTGGCGGCCTCCAATTCCAGCAGCAGCGTAGTGCGCCCGGGGGCTAGCCGGTGCAGCGTACGCCGAGCCGCCAGCCCGCTCACGCCTCCGCCAACGATAACAGTATCAACCTCCTGCGTGCGCGTGGGCGGCGGAATCTTGCCCGGCGTGCGCAAGAGGTGGCCCAGCGCGTGGCCCGCCCCGTGCAGCTGGCCCTGCACCAGCGAGCGGGCGGGCGCGCAGCCCGGTACGCTGCCCACGAGGCTAGCCAGCAAGGTGCCCGCTAGCCCGGCACTGGCCTGAGTAAGAAACTGACGGCGGGGAAGGGGCATGGAAAGAAATTATTTGATGCGGAAAATGTGGGGAAATGTGAGAATTAGAAAATACGGAAGATAACTATTTTTCACATCGTTCACATTGATTTTCACTGCCCGTACGGTCCCCACTCCTCCTCAAAATAACGCACCAAGGCTTGGTTATTAAGCTGATTAACCTCGGTAGGTACCTCGCGCATGTCGGGGGGGAAGGCCCGCATCTGGCCGATGGTTTGGGGCGTGGCGAAGCGTAGGCCGGCGGGTAGGCCGCCGCCCGCGGGCCGCCAGGAACCCGGCTGGGCCTGCGCCAGCACGTAGCCCCACTCGCCAAACGACGGCACGTAGGCGTGGTAGGGCACGGTGCTGAAGCCGCTGGCCCCTAGCGTGTGCACCACGCACCAGTAGGCCTGGCGCGCCACGTAGGGCGAGGTGGCTTGCACCACCACTAGCCCGCCCGGCCGCAGCCGCTGGCGCAGCGTTTGGTAAAAAGCGGTGGAGTACAGCTTGCCGATGGAGTAGTTGCCGGGGTCAGGAAAATCGACGAATACTACGTCGTAGCGGGCCGTGTCCTGGCGCAGCCAGGCGTAGGCATCGGCGTTGTGAATTTCGAGCTTGGGCGAATGCAAGGAGTTGTGGTTCAGCTCGCGCAGCAGCTGGTTGCTGCGGAAAAGCCGGGTCATGGCCGGGTCGAGGTCAATGAGCCGGATGTGCTGCACCTGCGGGTATTTCAGAATTTCGCGCACGGCTAGCCCATCGCCGCCCCCTAGCACCAGCACGCGGCTCGCGCGGGGCCGGTCTTGCAGGGCGGGGTGCACCAGGGCCTCGTGGTAGCGGTACTCATCGGCCGAGCTAAATTGCAGATTACCATTGAGAAACAGCCGCAGCTCGCCGCGGTGGTTGCCCGTGAGCACCAGCCGCTGGTAGGGCGTGCTTTGGGCATAGATAACGGTGTCCTGAAACACCTCGCCCTCGGCGTAGCGCTGAATGCGCTCGGCACCCACCACGCCCGCGCCGAGGGCGAGCAGGGCCAGGGTAATGAAGGCCAGGTAGCGCCGCCGGTAGGGCCGGGTTTCGGCAAATGACAATAGACTCACGCCCGCCACCACCACGTTCAGCGCCCCGAACAGCAGCGCCGTGCGCACCAGCCCCAGCCGCGGCACCAACACCAGCGGAAATATCACCGCCGCCAGCAGCGAGCCCACGTAGTCGAAGGTAAATACCCTAGCCACCAATTCTTTAAACGCCAGCCGGCCCTGCAAAATGCGTAGCAGCAAGGGTATTTCCAGCCCCACCAGCGTGCCCAGCAGCCCCACCAGCCCATACAGCAGCACCCGAAACGAGCCCACGTGTGCAAACAGCCCAAACAGCAGCGGCGCTGAGGCGCCGCCCACCAGCCCCACCAGTATTTCGAGGCGAATAAACCAGCGCAGCAACTGCCCGCCCAGGTAGCGCGACAGCCACGAGCCCACGCCCATGCTGAACAAATACACGCCGATAACGGTCGAGAACTGCGTTACCGAGTCGCCGAGCAGGTACGAAGCCAGGGTGCCCGCAATCAGCTCATAAAGCAGGCCGCAGGTGGCTATTACGGCCACCGACCCTAGCAATAGCGCCGGCCGGGGTGCCCCTTCGGCGGTGGCCGAAGCCGCCGCCCGCGCCCGCCGCCGGCGCGTCAAAACGGAACCTTCATCCATGAATGGCGGCGCTGATAATAAGGGCCACGGCCAGCATAAATGCCGCGCTCATGATGGCCAGGGCGTTATTGTGCTCCTCCAGTATTTCGCGGCGCAGTGTGCCCGGCGTCAGCTTGTTAAATAAGTAAAAGCTGATGACCAAGATGATGATGCCCAGCAGCGAGTACACGACGGAGGCAGCCAGGGCCTTGAGGTTGAAGTATTCCATGATGCAGGGAAAGCTATTTGTGATAAAATACGCCGTGGCCGCCGTGCGCCCGGCCAGTGAGGCTGTTGCCCGGGCCACCGCGCTCGGCTTCGGTGCTCTCGTTGTCGTCGCCGAGCAGGCGGTAGCCGCGCAGCCCGGCCCACTCGAAGGCCCCCAGGCCCAGCGCGGCTAGCCCCGCATACACCGGCCAGCGCCGGATGGCTAGCCCAAAAGGACGTAGTAAGTCAAGCATAAGGAGGGGCGTTACTCGTTGCTGGCGTAAGGGTTGAAGTCGCTGTTGGCCCAGCGGCTTTGCTCGAAGCTGCGGTGGCGCCACCACGTCCACAGGGGCAATAAGCCCAGCGCCGCCAGCACCAGCCAGTAGTTGGACCAGAGCGACGTATTTTCTTCTAGGCGCAGGGCTAGCGCCACGGCGCCCGTGCCTTTGTCCAGGCTAGGGTACAAATTGAAGTGGTAGCGGCCGGCCGGCACGGCGCTCAGCACGGCCTCGGCCGAGCGGTTGCCCTCGGTCCAGCGCTCGCTGTCTTCCACCCCTTCGTAAAACTCGAGCGAGCGCGTAAACTCGTAGCCGCGGCCGGTTTGCTCGTTCACGAGGCTAGCCGTTATTTCCGCCCAGTGATTGGTGAGGTCGGGGGCTTCCAGCGTCACGGCCAGCGCGCCCGCCTCGCGCATTTCGAACGGTTTGGATACCAGCATCCGGCTCGTGGCCCCGGCGTCGGGCTCCGTAAGGACGAATTCCTCCGACCCGTTTACCGTTGGCTTCAACCCCAGCAGGAGTAGCTGCGCCACTGTAAGCAATAGTGCGATAAGCCCAGTCAGGCGCGCCAGTTCGGGCCAGTGCTGCGTTGGGTTGGGCTGGGCCGCGCCCACGTCTTGCTGCGCAGGCAGGTCGCTAAGCGGCATGGCAAAGGCCTGGGCCACCTGCTCAGGCTCGAGGTGCTGGGCCAGGTACCAGGCGGGCTTGTTGTTGCCGGCCTGCTCGGCGGCCAGCAGGTAAGGCGGGCTAGTGTATTCGGTAATGAGTAGGCTCTCATCTTCCAGAACGTTCCAGTCAAACTCGCCCACCGCATCGCGAATGAGCGGCTTGTAGCGGTGCCAGAGGCGGTAGTTGCGGCCCGTTTCATCCTCCCAGCTGCCATCCTGCACCGCACGCGGTTCCTGGCGGTCAGGCATTTGCCAAGCCTTCCGAATCAAGAGCCAGTGCCCTTGGTATTCGGCTAGCTGCAACGGAAAATCGGCCGGGTCGTCGCCCGCTAGGGGCTCGGCGGGGCGCAATTGGTACTCGCGCCACTCGGCCAGGCGGTCATTTTTTTCGCTCCGCACCTGGTAGCTGGTGAGGCGGCAGCGGTAGCCGCCCAACTCGACCACCAGGCCCAACGGCAGGCTGGGGCCGGGCACCAGGGCTTTCTTAAAGCCGTCGAGGCGCTGCGCCCCGCTGGCTGGGGCTAGCGGGTTGGCCCGAAAAAAAGTGCGGCACTTTGGGCAGCCAAAATAGCGGCTGTGGGCCGGGTCGTGGCTGGGTAGCTGGGTGGCGCACTGTGGGCAGGTGACCCAGGCCACCGGGGCGGGAGTGAGGGCGGGCGCGCTCATCGCAATACTTCGGCGTAAGCTTGTTCTTGGCCCGCAAAAAAAGCCAGTGTCTCCTGGTACACCTGGCGCACGGTGGCGTGGTTGTCGCGCCGGAAGTTCGACAGAAACACGTCGAACGTAGCTAGCCCGTGCTCGGGCCAGGTATGGATGCTGAGGTGCGACTCAGTGAGGGCCAGCACCGCTGTGAAGCCGCCGCTGCCGGCAAACGTGTGGTAGGCCTCGCCCACGCTCGTGAGGCCGAGCCGGGCCACCAGCGCGCTGAAAAACTGCTGGCTCCCCGCCGCATCCTGCAACCGGGTGGCGGGTGCCCCAAAAGTGGCCAGCACGTGCAGGCCGGGGGCGTAGGGCGGCGGTGAAGCAGGCGGCGGGGCTAGCGGCAGGGGAGCGGTCGTCACGGCCGCAATACTACGGCGCGGGCCCCGATTGCCGGCCGGGCAGCCCGAGCGGCCACGTCCCCGCCAAGGAGGGCTAGCGCCGCGGCTCATCAGCAGCTGCGGCAATAGCCTAATTTTCAACCCGCCGCTACCCGGCGGCGCGGGCGCCGTAGCTTTGTGAGTTCGCTTATTTTCGCCGGTTATAAGGTCGTTTACTACGTTGGAAAAACTCTATTTTGAAAGCACCGCCGGCCGGCTCTACTACAACCAGGCCGGCTACGTGCGCCTGGCCTGGTTGCCCGGCCGCCTGACGCTCGCCGATATTCAGACCTACTACGAGCAGGTGCTGGCCTTGCTCATCAGCACGGGTAGCCACCGTATCCTGTCCGAGCACGGGCAGCGCAGCCCGTTGCCCGCCGATGCGCAGCAATGGCTCACTACCAATTGGATACCACGCGCCCAAACGATGGCTGGCACCCACCACTGCGCCATTGTGGAGGGCGCCAACCCCATGCACCGGCTCTCCACACAATCGGTAGTGAGCGCGGCGCCGGCCGGTTTTGTGTTCAAGCGCTTCGACACCATTCGGGAAGCGGAAGGCTGGCTGGCTGGCGTGGCCTGATAACGGAATTGTACCGCCGGCGGGCTAGCCCCGCCCACGCAAAAAAGCCCGGCCAATCGGCCGGGCTTTTCAGTTGAAATACAGTGGCTAGCCGCGCCTATTGCTTGGCGAAGCGCTGTACAAAAGTGTGCGTGCCGTCGCTGGCGCGCAGCAGGTAGAGGCCGCCGGCCAGGCCCGACACGTCGAGCTGGCCCTGGCCCAGGTAGTGGGCCGCCGCCACGCGGGCGCCGCGGGCGTCGAGCACTTCAACCTTGGTTAGCTCGGCGTTGGAGCTCAGCGACAGCGTGAGCGTAGTGACGGCCGGGTTGGGGTAGAGGCTCAGCACGGCGTCGCCGCTGAGGGCGGTGGAGGCCGCCGCCAGGCTAGCCGGGGCCGAGGCTGCGGCAATGGCCGCGCCGCCCGAGATGCTAACGGTGTAGTCCTCGGTTTCGCCGTAGCTGTAGCTGCCGCAGCTGGTGGTGGCGCTGGCATCGCTGATGATGACGCGCATGCGGGTGCTGCCGGTTTTGGCGGTGCTGGGCACCGTGAAGGTGCCGCTGAGCGTGGCCGCGCTGCTGCTGCTGCCGCTCACTACCAGCTCGCCGGTGTCGGTGAAGACGCCGTTCTGGTTGTAGTCGATGTACACTTTCCAGTACTCGGTGTAGGCCGAGCCCGTGAAGCCGGCCGAGAAGCTCACCGTCTGGCTGCTGCCGGCGGCTAGGGTCGTGCTGCTGGCCGTGCCGTTGTAGTAGCCGCCATCGGCGCCGCTGGTGCGGGCAATGGTGCCCAGCTTCACGTAGTCGATGTACTCATAGGCCTGGCTGCCGCCCTGGCTGGTGCAATAGGCGGTGCTGGCCGGCGGGGTGTTAGTGGTGCCGCCGTAGGCCGCGCCCACGCCCACCGCGTACCAGGCATTGGTCACCGATTGCGCCTGAGTCGAGGTGGCGCCAAACAGGTCGGTAGCGGCCTGGATGGAGTAGGTGCGGGCGTTGGCGTAGGTCGAGCTGGCCGTCATGTACACGCTTTCCATGCGGAAGGTGATTTTGGCAGCGTCCGTCAGGCCAATGCCCGTCACGGCGTAGGAAGCACCCTTTTCGTTGGTGCCGCTCTTGCCCGCGCTAATGAGGTAGTACCAGTAGTTGAGCACGCCCGAGTTGGTGTGCACGCCGCCCTGGTCGTTGGCATTGCTGGGCGAGGAGGTGGTAGCCACCCAGTACTGGCCCTTATAATAGGCCGGCTGGTTGTAGGTGTTGGGGTTGCTCATCGAGCGCAACGCCCCGCCTGCCTTCATTACTTCTTCACCAATAAGGTAGGTCGATTTGCCGGTGAGGGCAAACTTATCCACCGTGTACTTCTCGATGCTAGCCCCCCAGATGTCGGAGAGGCCCTCGTTCATGGCGCCCGACTCGTTGGCGTAGGTCAGGTTGGCGGTTTTTTCGCACACCGCGTGGCCGATTTCGTGGCCGCACACATCGAGCGCCGCCAGGGGCTTGAAGGTGCTGGCGCCGTCGCCGTAGGTCATTTCCACGCCATCCCAATAGGCATTTTCGTAGCCTACGCCGTCGCCGGGCGTGTCGTCAAAGTGCACATAGCTCTTGATTTTGGCGCCCGCGTTGTCGTAGCTGTTGCGGCCAAAAATGGCTTTCCAGTAGTCGTAGGTGGCCTGGGCGCCGAAGTGCGCATCGCCGGCCACGTTGTCGTAGTTGGCGTTGTTATACTCCGTCCAGCTGTTATCGGCGTCGGTGAAGTCAACAGCCGCGGTGTAGCTGCTGCCCTTCTTGCAGTTGTAGGTTTCGATGCCGCTGCCACGGGTGTACTCGCGCAGGCGGTAGCCGCTGGTAGCGGTTTCATTGGCCAGCGAGCGGGTGCCGCTATAGGCCGTGGCAAAGCTGGCCGTGGCCGCCGCCGTGGTCTGGTGCGTGCCCTTGGCACTGCGCGTGGCGTGCTTGATGATGTTATCCTGCAACACCACTTCGCCCGAGCGCGCATCCACGTAGATGTAGGCGCGGCTCACTGGCTGCTGGGCGTACACATTGAATTTCCAGGCCAGCACCAGCGGGCCGTTTTCGGGGTCTTTGCGGGCGTCGCGCACCAGCACCAGCTCGCCGGCCGGCTTGTAGGTAGCGGCGGGGTCGTTGTCGCGGGCCTTCAGGCCGGCTTCCTCGGCGGCATCCTGCCACATGTATTTTTTGGCGCCTACAAAGCGCATGGCGCTGGCTAGGGCCGCCTCGGTGCTCAAAGTAGGCGTCACGCTCACGGCGCTCACCTTCTCGAAGTCGCCGCTCAGCGTTTCAATCTGGCCCCCGCGCGAGTGGGCCGTGTACGTGGCGTGCTCCACGCGCACGCCCTTGTAATACTGCTCAAATTTCTGGTGGCTGAAGCCGAGCTGGTCGGTTTCGGTGCGGGCGGGCCGCAGCTGGTCGTCGGTGCCCAGCGACAGCTGCTGGCGGATAACCAGCTCGCCGTTGGCGGCGCGGGCGGCCAGGCGGCCGGCCGGCGAAAGCTGGATGAGGGTGGGCTGGCCATCGCGGCCCAGCTCTTTTTTGGCAACGCCACCATCTTGGGCGCTAGCCAGGTGAGGGAGGGTTGCGGCGGACATGGCAAGCCAAGCCACTGCGTGGTACTTGTGGAACATAGAAAACTGGTTTGGTAAAGGAAAAGAGTGGTGACACACCCGAAGGCATCGCAAGGTAATAAACTCTTAGATACCACCAAATTTCTTTTAGATGAAGAAAAAGTGAAGTAAACCTGCCGCAGAGTTGCTTGATTTAAAAGGTATTCCCGCAGTGATTTCTGCAAATAATGGCTTTAAAGCAAGCCGAGCTGTTTTTGATATGCTAGCCAACCACCATCACCCCACGGCTCGGGTAGCGAGAGATAACGCGTCTGGTGCGGTGCTCGAAAAATATGATAATAAAAAGAATGCCCGCCTGCTAAAAAATGCCAAAATCTTATACGCTCCTCGGCTAGGTGTTCAGCTTAGAATGGAGTCGGCTAGCCCTACTGTTCAGCTTAGGCCGGGGCTAGCTGGTTGCCTTTGGTGAGGTGCGGCCGGGGCGAGCCGCCGCAACCAAGGCAGGGCGTTGGGCGTTACGGCACGGTGCTTGTTTAGGGACTACTCATCTGGTTGCTTAACGCATTTTTTACTGCCATGAAAAACCTTCGCATTTTCCTCAGTCTTTTCTTAGTGGCAGCCATCTTGGGTGGCACTTTTTCGGCGCAGGCCCAGCGCCGCTTCAGCCCGCAGGCCAAAGGCGCCGTTATTGGTGCTGGTGGCGGGGCCGTTTTGGGCGCCGTTATCAACAAGCGTAATCGCAAGGTGGGTGGCCTTATTGGGGGCTTGGCCGGCGCCGGCGCTGGCTACGCGGTGGGCAAGCACATCGACAACCGCCAGAAGAAGCGCGCCGCGGCCATTGCCGCCGTCGAGCGTCAGGAGGCTTACCGCGCGGCTGCCAACCGCCGCGCTTACCTGGCTAGCCGCTCTACCACCACCACCACCCGCAACACGGCCATGAACAGCTACGCTGCCCCAGCCGCTACGGCGGCCGTAGCTGGCGCCACGGCCCTCACGGCAGCTTCCGTAATGCCGGGCTACCCGGCCATGGCCACCGCCACGGCCTACCTGCCCAATCCTAACCCGACCGATCCTTCCAATCCCTACGCGGGCACCATGTATCGCCAGCGTAGCTGGTAAGCGGCTTTTTTCCGGCTTTGCAAAAACCCAGGCCGCCCGGCCTGGGTTTTTGGTTTCCCACTATTCTCCTACCAAACACCTGATTACCATGCGTACTTCCCTGGCCCGCCTTGTGTTGCTGGGCGCGTTGCCGCTACTAGCGGCGTGCAGTAAATCGGCCGACTCGGCCGCCACTTCCGGCACTAGTGCCGCCGACCTCGACCGCCAGTTTCTCACGGCCTGGAACAACAAGGACCTCGAAAAAACCCTGAACTACCTGGCCGATGATGTGCAGTTTTTGCAGGGCAATGCCCACTTCAGCGGCAAGGCCGAGGTGAGCGACAAATGGGTGCGCGCCACCCAGGGCAGCATCAGCAACCTGCGCACCAGCGTGGTGAGCGCCACCAGCACCGATAAGCTGGCCTACGAGGCCGGCACGTTCTCGGTCGATGTGCTGCCCGCCGGCGGGCAGCCCGCCGGCGTGGGCCAGGGCAACTTCCTGCTGCTGTGGAAGCCCGCCGCCGATGGCACCTGGAAGCTGAGCTACGCCCAGCTCGAAGACCTGCCCGTGCTGCGCCGCTAGCCCCGTACTGCGGATTCTATAAAGCCGCGCCATAGATTAGTTGATTCACCGCGTGCGGATTCGCAAAATCCGCAGCCCATACGAACGCCGCTGGCCGCCCGCCAGCGGCGTTCGTATGTACCAGTACCCTATTCTTGCACTATGATTTCGACCCGCCACCTTAACCTGCCCGCCCCGGCCGAGTTGCAGCGCCTATGCCAGGCGCTGGCCGCGCTCGATGCCATCAACTCGCCCGAGGCCGAATACCGCTACTACACCTACACGCCCGAGTGGGGCGAAAGCGAGGCCGTGTTTGAGATGAGCGACGGTGAGGGCGACCAGCTGCTGGTGCTGTTCCGGCCCGAGGGCTGCGTACTCAACGGCTACCTGCTAGGCTACGACGAGCCGTTTAAGCCCGACCTTATTCGAGAACTACCCGCGGCGTTTCAGGAATTTATGCTGGGCGAGCCGGTGGCCTCCATTGGCACCACGTTTTGCCTGTGGCACACGCCGGCGGATGGCTGGCAGGTGGGCGTTGTGGAGGACGAAGACAATGGCTCGGAAGAATTGCTCGGCATTTTCGACAACCAGCCCGCCACTTACGCCGAGTGGGCCACCGAGTACTACACCGATGAAACTGACCGCGCGCCCATCACGGCCGTAGCCGTGGCCCCGGTTTATCTGCACGAAACGCTGACCAAAGCCCACGTTTTGGCCCTCAATGCCGAGCTAACCGACTGGCCGGCCCTGGCCGCCGAGCTGGAAGTAATTGGCTACCCCTACGATTTCGGGTAGCATTTGCCAGGAACGGCGTTACGGGGTGCTTGTTTGGCCCACGCGCTGCCCGCCGGGGCTAGCGGCCGCGCCGGGTGCAGCGACCAACCCTGGTAAAGCTGGCTGAAAATCTAGGGTTTGCGCTGCATCTTGCTGCGCCTATTCTGTTCAGCCGCTGCCGATTTTGTGCGTACTACTTTCAGGTTAAGCCTGCTCGCGGGCTCCGCCGCGCTAGCCCTGCTGGCCGGTTGCCACGCCAGCCCCGAGGCTACTGCCGAAACCTCCGCTGCCGTGAAAGCCCGGCTGATTCCGCCGAGGCGGGCCCTGGCTGGGCGCTGCTGGGCTTCGCCAAAGTAGACAGCGCCAACCCCATTATGGGGCCGAGCCCGGTGGGCCGCTTCACCGACCCTATTCTGAAAAAGCCCTTGCAGTGGGAGGAGAAGGACGTATTTAACCCCGCCGTGGTGGTACGCGGCGGCAAGGTATACATGCTGTACCGGGCCGAGAATAAAATTGGCGCCTTTGGCAAGGCTTCGCGCATTGGCCTGGCTAGCAGCACCGATGGAGTACATTTTGTGCGGGAAAAAGAGCCCGTGCTCTACCCCGCCAACGATGCGCAAAAGCCCTACGAGTGGCCCGGCGGTACCGAAGACCCGCGCGTGGTGGAAGACTCGGCGGGCACCTACTACATGACCTACACCGCCTACGATGGCAAGCTGGCCCGCCTGCACGTAGCCTCCTCGCCCGACCTGCGGCACTGGACCAAGTACGGCAACGCCTTCGGTGGCCAGTATCTCGGTAAGTGGAGCAAGTCGGGCTCCGTAGTATCGCGCTACGAGCCCGATGGCCGCATCGTGGCCGCCAAAATCAAGGGCAATTACTGGATGTACTGGGGCGACGCCCA